>ENA-OBIO01001074-OBIO01001074.1-metagenomes-genome-assembly--contig:-NODE-1074-length-11749-cov-7.89773_pt1 | contig 11749 bp, 6 predicted proteins | sample MGYA00153383_OBIO01 | MGnify analysis MGYA00153383 | reverse complement strand
GGGGGAAAAACCTTGGTTTGTACAAAGTACAAACTTTGGTAAACAAGCAAAGCTTGTTAACCTTGCCCCTTCGGGGTGAGGATCGCAACCACGGATCCGCCTTACGGATTCCTATCTAGTATTATTTATTTTCAATATTGAATATAAATTGTAAAAATCTGATATAACAGCCTGAGCCCTCGTCGTTACTTTCTTAGTTTGGACGAAGGCCAAACTAAGAAAGTAACGGTTTAATTAGAAGCTTTAAATAATAACTCCCTACAACTAATAGTATATCATACTATAAAAAAAACTTTTTTCTTATCAAAATGTTAATTTTTATAACTTATATTGAACATTGAGAATAATCTTTTTTATTAGCTACGAATTTATTGAAAAAATTAAAAAATTACTTATTTGATTGTTTTACAACTTGATATCTCGCTCTTGCTCTTTTAAAGACAAAATTTGCTTCTACTTTTTGTTTTTGACCTTCAGCCTCTTCCAGTTTAATTTTTGCTTTATTAAATGAATTTTCTGCTTCTTCTACTTCAATAGTTTTTGAAGATTCAGCCTCATTTACTAATACAGTAATTTGATTTTGTTTGACTAAAGCAAAACCACCCATTAACGCTATAGAAGTCCAATCATTGTTCGCACGGATTAGCATAACTCCAATATCTAATGCTGTTATTAAAGGAGCATGGTTTGATAAAACTCCCATTTGCCCTGTATTGGTAGGTAAAATAATTTCTTCTGCCTTACTATTTAAAAAAATACGATCAGGCGTCATAATACAAACCTGTAAACTCATTTTCGTCACCTCCAAATATTTGTTGTTAGTTGAGTTTTAGATACAAAATTTTGAATAGAAAAATAGCATAAATTATAAGTTTAAGAATTTAACTATAGAATATTTTAAATAAGATCTAAGGACTTATATTCCTAACAGAGAGAATTTTTTCAATTGCAAACCAAGTCTTCTAAATTATAAACAGAGTTTGTAGTTAAACCTTCTGTTCCACATAAAGCTTCATCTTAAAGGATTTTATTTATTTCCCTAAACTAAAATTTAGTTAAGGTTTCAATTTATATTTGTTCTCTCTGAATGTTTGATCCCAAATAAAGTTTGTAAATTAAAAACAAAGTTTTTAATAAAGTTTTGTCTAAATCACAAATCAGAGATTTGTGATAAATGTTCCCTAAATTACAAGCTTCGCTTGTAACAAAGGTTCGTCTTTCAGACGAAGCCTTCGGGGAAGCCAAGGTTTGTACTTTGTACAAACCAGGTTTTCCCCCGGTAAACAAGCTTTGCTTGTTAACCTTGCCCTGAAAGGGTGAGGGGGGGGAAACTTTCAGACGAAACCTCCGTTAAACAAGCTTCGCGGAAACCTAGTTGCGATCCAAAGTTTGTACTTTGTACAAACCAAGGTTTTCCCCCCGGGGATTTGTCTGAAAGACAAAACTTTATTAAAAACTTTGTTTTTAATTTAGAAAACTTCGATCGCGCCTCGGAAACTCCTGCAAACACAAGTTGTCTACGTTGGTATTTTCAAAACATTAAAATATTTCTAATTTTTCTCTTGTAATGAGGCAGCCTTAGCAATGGCCTCATCTAGAGTCCCTACTAGGTAAAATGCCTGTTCTGGTAAGTCATCTAATTCACCAGAAAGAATTAAGGTAAACCCTTGAATTGTTTCCGCTAAACTTACATATTTTCCAGGTGAACCAGTAAACACTTCAGCAACAAAAAATGGTTGTGATAGAAAACGCTCAATTTTTCGAGCTCGTGCAACAACTAATCTATCTTCTTCAGATAACTCATCTAACCCTAAAATTGCAATAATATCTTGTAATTCTTTATATCTTTGTAATGTTTCTTTTACATTTTGCGCACATTCATAATGCTCTTCTCCAACAATCCAAGGTTGTAACATTGTTGATGTTGAGTCTAATGGATCTACTGCAGGGTAAATTCCTTTAGAAGCTAACCCTCGTGAAAGCACAGTAGTAGCATCTAAATGTGCGAATGTAGTAGCTGGTGCTGGATCTGTCAAGTCATCAGCAGGTACATATACAGCTTGAATAGAAGTGATAGAACCATCTTTTGTCGATGTAATTCTCTCTTGTAATCCACCCATTTCTGTTGCTAACGTTGGTTGGTAGCCTACTGCCGAAGGCATACGCCCTAGTAAAGCTGACACTTCTGACCCGGCTTGAACAAATCTAAAAATATTATCAATAAAAAGAAGAACGTCTTGTTTATTGATATCTCTAAAGTATTCTGCCATCGTAAGTGCAGTAAGACCTACACGCATACGAGCTCCTGGTGGCTCATTCATTTGACCATAAACTAAAGCAACTTTTGATTCAGAAATATTATCTTCGTTAATTACTTTTGACTCTTTCATTTCCATGTAAAGATCATTACCTTCTCGGGTACGCTCACCTACACCCCCAAAAACAGAAACCCCCCCATGAGCTTTTGCAATATTATTAATTAATTCCATAATTAATACAGTTTTTCCTACACCCGCTCCACCAAATAAACCAATTTTACCTCCACGACGGTAGGGAGCCAATAGATCAACTACTTTAATTCCAGTTTCGAAAATTGAAAGTTTAGTATCTAAATCAACAAATAAAGGAGCTGATCTATGAATAGGCAATCCTTCTTTAGCATCTACCGGGCCTAAATTATCAACAGGTTCTCCAAGTACATTAAAAATTCGGCCTAGTGTAGCTGGACCAACTGGAACTGTAAGGGGTTTACCTGTATCAACAACATCCATGCCACGCATTAATCCATCTGTTGCATTCATAGAAACTGCGCGAACACAGTGGTCACCAAGTAACTGTTGAACTTCACATGTCACTGCAATTTCGTCGCCTGCTTCATTTCTTCCACGAACAACAATTGCATTATAAATATTTGGCATTTTTCCTGCTGGAAATGCAACGTCTAAAACAGGTCCAATAATTTGTGTAATACGCCCTACACTTTTTGTATTTACAGAAGTAGTCATAATTAAAAATTTTATAAAATATTATTTATTGCTAATCTAGCCTTCTCAAATTTCGAATTGATGCCAAGCCCAAACTACGGAATGAGTTTTTAAATTAAAGTTCAATATAATGACAAAGCTTTTTATATATTAGACTCTATTTAAGTCTAAAATTAATAAAAGATATGAGTTCCCAGGCGCGATACAAGATCGCAACCACGTTTAGAAATTAAAAACTTTGTTTTTAATAAAGTTTTGTCTAAATCACAAATCCGCTACAAAGTAGCGGAAACCTTCAAGCTTTGTCTGAAATTTCTACCTGGGTAAACAAGCAAAGCTTGTTAACCTTGACTTTTTAGGGTAAGGTTTTATGCGAAGCATAGGACTTTTCTAGATAAGCCTTTACTTCGAGTAAATAAAACTGTCTGAACTTTAGAGCTTCACAAATGTTAAAAAAAGAAGATATTTGCGATTATTTAGTAAGGAATCCGCAAGGCGGATCCGTGGTTGCGATCGAAGATCGCACCTCGAATTACACTTGTTTCTAGCAAAAATCTAGAAAAAATTTAGATGTACTATTGCGTTTATTACAAACTTAGTTTGTAATAGAGATCGTTGCAAAGCAAGGACCCTAACTTATCTTTAAACTACAAGTGTAGCTTACAATGAAGTTTTCACTCAAGGTGACAACTTTACTAGCGACGTCAGAAGGGAAACGGTAAGAACTAAATTGGTTTTTTTATAAAAAAATTAAGCTTAATAGTAATATTTTATCAAAATCCTGGCTTTCCGAAAGAGAAATTAAGCGACCTCACCCTAGAGTGAGCATTGAAAATACTCACTAAAGTTTTGTCTAAATCACAAATCAGAGATTTGTGATAAAGTTTCGTCTTTCAGACGAACCCCCCGGACAAAGCCTAACTCTTTCAGAGTAAGGTTAACAAGCAAAGCTTGTTAACCAAGGTAGTTGGTGCCTTGGAAATAGAGTTTTTAGTTAAAATAAAGAAACTTCGTCTAAATATTTTATTTTTATATGAAATATTTAGAGAGAAAAGATGCAAACTTCAGTTTCAATTAAAGCCATAGACTACAGCTTCTCTGGGAGAGAACTTTTAGTAGTAATATTAACAACCAGAAGTTACTTACCCCCCTGGGGTAAATAACCTCTGGTTGTTAACCTGACTCTTCCAGAGTAAGAAAGTTTTTAGCCAAAATGTCAGACAAGTTTTCTTTAATTTCTAAAAGGTGTTATCAAAACTTTACTTTAACCTAGAATTATCTTTAAATTTTGAAGAGTTTGAATAAAGCTTTCTAAAAATTTTATCACAATAGTTCATTTTACTCAAGTAAATTTTTCTTAAACTATAAATAAAAATAGAATTATCTGACTTTATTATTAGCTTAAATCAAACAGATTGTATTCGTATACTTAGATATGTTAATATTTATATTATTAAAATATTTATATTTTTAGATCTTAATTTATAGTTTATAGCTATACTTCATTTAAACATTATTCTTTTGTAAGTTATGAATAATGCTTGTAAAAAAAAGATAGCTTAATTTAATCTTTGAGTACGATGTTAAACCACAATAAGATCGGGTCTAAAGAATTTTTTTCGGGTTTATAGTTCGAGTTACATACTATAAACTAGATTGAGTTTAGAAAGATTAATGAAGATATTAATTCGTCTATACAAACTCCTAATGTAAAGGTCTTAACCTATTCAAAAATACTCCATCAACAAAGATAGTTTTCTTAAATCGTTTGTAAATAAAACTTTATCAAAAATCTTTTTATTTTAAGGGACAGGATTTCTATGAGAAAAAAAACTCTATTATAAGCTTTGCTTGTAATTTAGAAACCTAAACAAACTTTGTTTGTTCTGAACTTCTTTTCTACGCCTAAACTACTGTCTCCCTAGATAAGTAACTGAAGGTTATTAACCTCACTTTTTTAGAATAAGGCTTGATTACTAAGTAAAACTTTGCTTGGTTTGTCAGTTAAAAGACTCTACTATTTTCTTTAAAAGCTAAAAAATAATACTATTTAATAAAAAATTATGTCTCGTTATCGTGGCCCACGCTTAAGAATTATACGTAAACTTGGAGAATTACCTGGATTTACTAGTAAGTCCTCACCCCGTCAAAGCCCACCAGGCCAGCATGGTACTAGTGTAAAAAAATTATCTCAGTATGGTGTTCGTTTACAAGAAAAACAAAAATTACGTTTTAATTATGGAATTACTGAATCCCAGTTAATACGGTATGTAAGGAAGGCTAGAAAACTTAAAGGTTCTACTGGTGAAATCTTACTTCAACTTTTAGAAATGCGGCTTGATAATATTGTATTTCGATTAGGTATAGCACCTACTATAGCTGCAGCTAGGCAATTAATAGGACATGGTCATATTATTGTTAATAATGAAAAATTAACGATTCCTAGTTATGAGTGTAAGACAAATGATAGTATTTCTGTATCTACAAAGAAAAATTCTCGAAATTTAGTAAAGACTTTTTTTGAAACTTCAGGCTTGAAAAGTACTCCAATTCATCTTTCTTTTAATACAGATACACTTATAGGAAAAGTGAATACTCTTGTTAACAGACAATCAGTTAATCTGAACCTTAATGAATTATTAATTGTTGAGTATTACTCTCGTAAAGTTTAGTAATTACTCTATTTTACCTATAAACTACACCTTGTCTTCTTTTAATAAAGAAATGAAGTTATTTTACTGGTACTAAATTGTAAAACCTTATTTACAATCAAATACTTCTACGTGCTAAAATCATATTTTGCTCTGAATTACAACTATTAATTGTAATTCAGAGCAAAATATGATTTTTATCCAAACTAAAAAAGTAAACTTTTTTAAAAATATTTTTTATTTTCTTTACGAAGTTTTATATTTAGAAAGAACATTAAGAAAAGCTTTATAAGATAAGTTCTATAGTATAGAGAGACCTATATAAATTTCAAACTTAAAATAATTTTACTTACTTTTAGCTATGTGGATAGATGCAGAAGAATCTAAATTATTTAACAAGGCTTGATCTGTTTATAAAGTTAAAATAGACACTTAGACAAATACTTAAGTTTTAATTGTCAATAGTAATTTTTATTAGGGTATTAGTATCTTCCTTACTTATTTTTAGTTTATAAATGTCAACTATAGAACTACGATAGTAAGCGCTATAAGAAGTTATTAGATATAGTTACTATGAAGAAATATGATAAATCAACAATGACTAATTAATCATTAATTAAAAGTGTTCGTCAGATAGTTCTATTGAACTGGTTTAAATATCAGTTATATTTATTAAATGAGTTCACACTTAATAAACTTTATCAACAACTTATTACCTTACTAAATCTTTGATTCAAACCACGTTTATGTACTAATTATAAAAGAAAATGAAGAGGTAAAGGTTTTACGTATAATTCCAAAAATAAGTAATAGTAATGAGGTGTTAGCTTAAATCAATAAATATATTTGGGGATAGAGGGACTTGAACCCTCACGGTTTTCCAACCAACGGATTTTAAGTCCGTAGCGTCTGCCAATTCCGCCATATCCCCTTTTTTTTGCTTTACTTAAGTAAGTTTACCAGAAAACTTTCCTGTAAACTAGTTATTTAAATTTTTCTTTATATTAGCAAAATATTTAATACTAAATTTTGAATTCTAGTTAAATTTTATCTTATAAATAAAATTGTATTATAGCCAATAGTAAACGGACTATTGAAATATGTAACATAAGTTGTTTCAATCTCGCCTCCAGATCTGACACCAATACACTTGCTGTCTTGTTCAAGAGTTGAACTCCTCATTGCAAATTAGTTCTTAATTTAGTAAAATTATAATATATACATTATTATAAGTTTACTAGATAATTTATAGGTGATAAAAAGGGTCGATGCCCGAGTGGTTAATGGGGGCGGATTGTAAATCCGCTGATTTATATCTACGCTGGTTCAAATCCAGCTCGGCCCAGTCTTTATAATTTGAGCTTAGTAGGATTCGAACCTACATCAGAAACTTAGAAGATTTCTGTCCTAATCCTTTAGACGATAAGCCCTAAAATACTATTAAGTTAATATATTAATTATTATAATATCAAAATTAATAGTAAATTTCAATATTTCAGGACTAAATTATTTTTCTATACTATTAATTATTTAGTTAGTAGTATCTTTAATGTTAGAAAGTTTGATACAAACTAATTATTTCAAACGAGCTCAAGCTTTGTTTTCTTTAGACTTATTTCCTATACCTATTAGTTCTACTTCCCAAGTGATACTTCACTCTAGTTGTAATTTAGGTAGCATTCACTAAATTATATACATTATAATAAAATAACCTTAATTTTATCATTTTAAAGGTAACCTTTCGTTATTTCTTACAAGTATTTATCTTGCATATCCAATTTTGTTACTCATTAACCTTTTTTATAAAGTAATGAGTTACAGATCTTCTTCTACTTAAACCACCTCGTTTTGAGGCTCTAACGTTTAAGTAAAAGAAAGAATAGGGTCTCTTAAATTTATTTATAAGACCCTTAAGTAAAATAACTTTTCTATTAGTAAAATAAGTAGCTTAAACTATGATTGCTATTAATAAGACAATCAGTCTAGTAAGTGGATATTAAACTATAGACAATATGAAGTAATTCGGCAACTGTAAAGTATAACTTTATTAATAACCAAAAACTTTTTTAAAAGTATCTCGTACTTTGTCACCTGAATCAATAGATTCTAAAGGATCTTTTCGTAAACGATGCCGTAAACATAAGGGAATTACTCTAAAAATATCTTGGGGTGTTACTTCAGTTCGATTTTCGAAAGCTGCAATTGCTTTACTAGCACGATTCGTTACAATATCACCTCGTAACCCATCTACATTTAGTTCTGAACATATTTGGGAAATTTTAATACGAAAGTCATAATCAATTTCTACATTCTTTAGATTCTGACGAGCTTCCGTTAGCTTTTCAGTTAATTCTCTTTGGGAATCATTATAACTTATTCGGAATTCTAAAGGAGCTTCATCAAAACTTGATCTTTGCTCAACAATTTTAACTCTCAAATTTGGGTCTTTTACTGTTCCTATCTGAGCGTGCATACCAAATCGGTCAAGTAATTGGGGCCGTAATTCACCTTCTTCAGGATTACCTGAACCCACTAAAATAAAACGTGCTGGGTGACTAATTGAGATACCTTCTCGTTCAACTGTATTCCAACCAGAAGCAGCCGAGTCTAGTAATACATCTACTAGATGATCATCTAGTAAATTTACCTCATCAACATAAAGGATACCCCTATTTGCTTTAGCTAATAAGCCCGGCTCAAAAGCTTTAACACCTTCAGTTAGGGCTTTTTCAATATCAATAGTCCCACAAACACGGTCTTCAGTTGCACCTAATGGTAAATCAACCATTAAAATTTTTCGATTAGTTACTTCAATTTTTTCATTTCGCTTTAACTTTTCACGAACTTCTTCACTCATTAATTCAGGATCTTCAGGATCTGAATTAAAAGGATCATTTAATACAACTGTTATTTCTGGTAATAAATCTACTAACGCTCTTACAGTAGTCGATTTCCCCGTTCCACGATCACCCATAATCATTACCCCACCAATTTTAGGGTCTATCACATTTAAAATAAGTGATAACTTCATTTCTTCTTGACCTACAATAGCAGTAAATGGGAAAATGGGACGGCTTTGATCCAGAATTATTGTATCTGACATAATTAATTTAAAAATAATATTTTATGTATTTTCTTATTTCAAAAATAATATCTTAAATATTATTCTTATTTTTATAATAAACGAAAAAAAATAAAAAAACAATAACAAACCTAGGCATTTAAGTGCTCTTTCTTTCCGGGCGCGATCCAAGATGGCGACCACGTTTTTAAACTAAAAATAAATTTTTTAATAAAGTTCTCTGTTTTACAGAAATCCGCTACAAGGTAGCGAAAACCTCACTTTATTTGCTTGCATATTTAAAAATATATTCATAAAATTTTTAATAAGCCAGTTTAATTAGCTTTTTAAGTAGCATCCAGTTGTATAGTAAAGCTTTTTTATTCTGCTAGTTTCCCCCTAAAGTAAAGGCTAACTGAAGTACTCCGTTATAGAAAAACGTATAAGAAAGAAGTGTTACTAAATTATGATTTCCTCACGTAAACAAGTTAAGCTTTTTAACTTTCCCTAAATATGTTATCTATAGATAAAATATAAGGTGTTACCTTTCAGGGTTAGGTTTCTGATAAGCGGATTTCTCTGAAAGTTTCCCCCCGGTAGACAAGCGAAGCTTGTTAACCTTTCCATTTCAGGGTGAGGGGGGGGGAGCGGGGTTTGTACTTTGTACAAACCTTGGTGAACAAGCTTTGCTTATTCACCTTGCCCCGAAGGGGTGAGGCTTCCCCGAAGGTTTTGCCTGGAAGGTAAAATTTTATGTTTTATTTAAATAAAATATTTATAAACGTGGTTGTGATCTTCATAAAAAAAATTTCTTATAAAAATTTTTGAAAAATTGTCGATCGCGCCTCGAACTCGAAATAGTAACGCAGTTACTAGTTGAAGATTTTAATTAAAACTTAAAACTCTATTAACTATTTAATTACACATCAAAGATAAAGCATTACGTATTTGATTTTATGCACTACACGCATAAAGTAAAGATTAAAAAAAACTTCTTTCTTTATCATAGATTTGGCGATAATATAGAAGTGAGAAGAAAATTTAAAATGTTAAAATAAATTAGTAATTATGAAAAAAAAGATTTGTTATAAATTTAGCTTTTTGATTGCATCTAAAGTAATCTTATTTAGTTTTAGTGCTATTTTGGCTCTTGGGTTTATTCCTACCTTCCCTGCACAAGCTTACCCTATTTTTGCGCAACAAAATTATCCTAATCCACGCGAAGCTAACGGTCGAATTGTTTGTGCCAATTGTCATTTAGCACAAAAGCCGGTTGAGATTGAAGTACCACAATCTGTTTTACCGGATACTGTGTTTGAAGCAGTTGTAAAAATACCTTATGACCAACAAATTAAGCAGGTTTTAGGGAATGGAAAAAAAGGTGGTTTAAATGTTGGAGCTGTTTTAATTCTTCCTGAAGGATTTCAGTTAGCACCAGCAGATAGAATTCCTGAAGAAATGAAAACTAAAGTAGGTAAACTTTACTTTCAACCTTATAGTGAAGATAAAAAAAATATTTTAGTAATTGGCCCTGTAGCAGGTAAAAAGTATAGCGAAATGGTTTTTCCAATTCTTTCTCCTGACCCTGCTAAAAATAAAGCTGTTTCTTACTTAAAATATCCAATCTATTTAGGTGCAAATAGAGGCCGTGGACAAGTATATCCAGATGGATCTAAAAGTAATAATACTATTTATAATGCTTCAAGTGCAGGAACCATTAGTCAAATAGAACCACTAGAAAAAGGTGGCTATAACATTACAATTGACACAAATAATAATGAACAAAAAATTGATAAAATTCCTAGCGGACCAGAATTAATTGTTCAAGTTGGCCAAGTTGTTCTGAACGATCAACCACTAACAAATAATCCTAACGTAGGTGGATTTGGTCAAATGGACACTGAAATTGTTCTACAAAACCCAACTCGCGTTCAAGGTTTAATTCTATTTTTTGGCTTTGTAGTTACTGCACAAATTTTCTTAGTCTTAAAGAAAAAACAATTCGAAAAAGTACAATTAGCAGAAATGAATTTCTAGAGTATTATTAAAGTCTAGAAGATTAAGAAACGAGTAGGTTTCGTTTATTTACATCACTTTTCATTTTTAAACAAGAGGTGTTATCCTCTTAGAAAAGTATCGTTTCTTACTTTATATTTTTTGTTCGTTAATGTAATCGTATTTAAAATTCATGTTTTAGTCTTATGATAACAATTATTAGCTATATTGGCCTACTCACTGGTGTATTAAGTTTTGCTCTATTTGTTTATGTAAGTTTATTAAAAATTAAATTGATTTAATTAATAAGCTATAATGTAAACAAAGTAGTATTTATTTCCAACTAAACTTCTAGATTCTAAATAGAATTTATAAACGGAATTTCTAATTAGGATACCTCCGAATAAGTTATCTCAATTTTGAGCTTCAAGTAAAAGAGGATCCCTAATATATTTTTTTGTTTCTTAGAAAATCTAGTCCAAAGTTTATGCAGAGCATAGACTAGGTGCCCCTCCCTAACCCTTTCAGGGCAAGGTAAACAAGCTTTGCTTGTTTACCCAGGGGTAAATTTTAAGACAAAGTGTTGAGTAAACAAGCAAAGCTTGTTAACCTTATTACTAACTATATTAGTCATTTAGAAATTTCTGTTTCACAGAAAATGTTCTTATGAACTCTATTTCTAATTTTAAAATTTTCAGTTAAAACTTTTAAAAATAATTATTTATTTCAAACGTTTTCATGGTTGAACCTCTTTTATCTGGAATTGTATTAGGATTAGTACCTGTTACTCTCGCAGGATTATTTGTTACTGCATATTTACAATATCGACGTGGGGATCAATTAAATTTATAAATTTAATAGATAGTAAAAATAATTCCTTTAGAAAAATTTCCAAACTTCAGTAAACAAACAAAGGTTGTTAACCTTATTCTTTCAGAGTTAGCCTCTGTGTATAAGTTTCCCCCTGGGGAGGGAATCTGTTTGGTACTTCGTACAAACCTTGGTGAACAAGCAAAGCTTGTTAACCTTGCCCCTTCGGTAAACAAGCGAAGCTTGTT
>ENA-OBIO01001071-OBIO01001071.1-metagenomes-genome-assembly--contig:-NODE-1071-length-11776-cov-2.40713_pt1 | contig 11776 bp, 10 predicted proteins | sample MGYA00153383_OBIO01 | MGnify analysis MGYA00153383 | reverse complement strand
AATCTAAACAATATAATTTTGTTCTGCAGATGTTTTATAAGAAATAAAAACAAATATTTTATTAAAAGAAAATAAAATTTAAATTAAAAACCGTTATTTAAATTTTTTAAAAGATTTAAATAACGGTGTAATATTATAAAAATAAAAATATTATTTTAATTAAATTATAAAGAATTTAATTAACTAGTTGAAGTTTATTAATCTTTTCGTTAAAACTAGTTTTAAAAGAAAACTGATCCATATTAATTTCAAGTGATTGAAGTAATTCATCTTCCAAAACATCTGCAAAAGTTTCGAAGTATGCAATGGCATCAGCTTTATTGTTATGTTTCAACCACCGAAAACCTGATGGTAGTCTTTCAAGAATTTTTTTATCAGATAGGTATTCAACATTATGAATATCAGTAGCGGTTAAACCAACAGCTTCTAATTTAGAAAAAACTAATGCAAGCGGAGCGCTGGTTGTAGAACAATATTCCTGGGCCAATTCCGTCCATTCGCCTGTACCTGTGTGCGCGTATGCTAAAATTTCTTCTTTGGTAAATTTTGTTACCGACTGAACCAAATTGCCACAATTACAAGCACCATGATGGCCCCAGGAATGATAAGCTCCATTTTTTAAATTTATCGCTGTCAGTCTTAATGCGTCAATAAGCTCTACCGTTGCTTTTGCCATAACTATTTTATTTATTTTAAAAACACAATACAAGTTTTAATGTTTAAAAATATTACCATTTTAACACCTGTGTAATAAAATTAAAATTTAATATACTAAATGCTATATAAATGACAATTGAGAAATTAATATCGTAATAAGTTAAAAGAAATTAAAATTGTAATACACATTAAATATAATACAGTTTTTTTTCTAAAAATTATACAACAACATTTATCATTTTATTTTTAACGTAAATAATTTTTTTTGGAGCCTTTCCTTCCAGCCATTTTTGAACTACTTCATTTTGTAAGATGATGTTTTCTACGTCAATCTGTTGCAAATCAAGTGCCATTATCAGGTTTGTCCTTACTTTACCATTAATAGAAACAGGATATTCCTTAGTAGATTCAATTAAATATTTACCCTCAAATACAGGATAACCTGCATCTAAAATGGACCCTTCATTGCCCAGGTTATTCCACAATTCGGCAGCAATGTGCGGCGCATAAGGGGTTAACAATACCAACAGATTTTGAAGCACATCTTTTTTATGACATTTAACATCTGCTAATTCATTAACACAAATCATGAATGTACTTACCGCAGTATTAAAACTAAATCTTTCTGTATCTTCTTCAATTTTTTTAATCGTGCGGTGTAATATTTTTTGTTCAGCATCAGTTGGTGTTTCCCCGTTCCAAATTTTGCCTTTAACATCATCATAAAACAAACGCCATAATTTTCGTAAAAAACGGTGCACACCTTCAATACCTTTAGTATCCCATGGTTTACTTTGCTCTATCGGCCCTAAAAACATTTCGTACATCCGAAAAGTATCTGCGCCAAATTTATTAACCAAAATATCGGGGTTAACGGTATTGTATTTCGATTTGGACATTTTTTCCACCTCAGTTTCGCAAATAAATTTACCATCAGCATCTTTACAAAATATTGCATTTAAATATTCGCCATTTTTCCATTGTTGAAACTGATTAATGTTAAGTTCTACTCCATCTACAAAGTTTACATCAACATGAATTAAATTAAAATTTGGGATTGTAACTGCATTTTCTAAATAAGCAATCCCGTTCCAACCAGGAACTTGTTTTTTAAAAAATTCTAATTTTCCTGCAGGATTTAATTGATCAAATTCTTTTACATAACTATTGGAGATAAATAATGGTGTACTTATATCTTCAAAAGAAATTGTTCCATCAATACTTTCATTTTTAACGCCGGCAACAGATACCCTGTAAATTAACCTGCTACTTCCCTGAATCATTCCCTGGTTAACCAATTTTTTAAATGGTTCATCGTGGCCAATATAACCAAGGTCAAATAAAATTTTGGTCCACATACGGCTGTACAATAAATGCCCGACAGCATGTTCGGTACCACCGATGTAAATATCTACCTGCCCCCAATAATCGCTTACTTTTCTTTCGCAAAAAGTTTCGAAATTATGGGGATCCATATAGCGAAGAAAATACCAGCTGCTGCCTGCATAACCGGGCATAGTACTTGTTTCGCGTTTAACACCTTTATCCTTAAATAATGGATTTTCACTAAGTATTGTCCAGTCTATAATATTTGCCAGCGGTCCTTCACCTTCAGGGCCCGGAGCATATTTATCTACATGGGGCAGCACCAATGGCAATTCGGCAGCATCCAGCGGTAATGCAATTCCATCCGACCAAATAATGGGAAACGGCTCGCCCCAGTATCTTTGCCTGCTAAAGCCAGCATCTCTCATTCGGTAGTTTACCTGGCGCTTGCCAATACCCAATGCTTCTATTTTATCGATGGCAATACTGATGGCATTTTTCATTAATAATCCATCTAAAAAACCTGAATTTATAAGTGTTGCTTCCTTGGTTGCATTGGCTTCTTCTCCATTATAAAAATCACCGATAATATTTGTTATGGGGATATTAAAATGTTTTGCAAATCCAAAATCACGCTGATCGCCACAGGGTACGGCCATAATTGCACCTGTTCCGTAACCTGCCAATACATATTCTGCAATCCAGATGGGTATTAACTTTCCATTAAAAGGGTTAATAGCAAAAGCTCCGGTAAAACAACCTGTAATTTGTTTTACTTCACTTAATCTTTCGCGCTCGCTTCGACTTTTTACATAAATAAGGTATTTTGTAATTGCTTCATTTTGTTCAGCTGTTGTAATTTGTACTACCAATTCATGCTCGGGTGCCAGCACCAAAAAATCAACACCAAAAATAGTATCCGGTCTTGTGGTGTACACATTTATATGGGCTGCTGAATCCTCAATTTTAAAAGCCATTTCGGCACCCTGACTTTTACCGATCCAATTTTTTTGCATTTCCTTCATGGCATCACTAAAATCCACCGTGCCGAGTCCGCTCAATAACCTATCAGCGTATTCTGTAATTCTTAAATACCATTGGCGCATTTTCTTTTTAATAACGGGATGGGATCCTCGCTCACTTACGCCATTTACAACTTCATCATTTGCAAGTACGGTTCCTAAGGCTTCGCACCAATTAACCACACCATACGCACTAAATGTAAGGCGGTAATCCATTAATATTTCCTGCTGTTTATCGGTCTCAAAATTGTGCCATTCCTCTGCTGTAAAAAAAAGATTTTTATCTCCCGGACAGGCATGGTTTTTATTGCCATCAGTCAAAAATATTTCGATAAGTAATGCAATGCGTTCAGCCTTAGCCGTTAGCCTGTTAAACCAACTATCAAAAATTTGTAAAAAAATATATTGAGTCCAACGATAGTAGGAAGGGTCGCTGGTTTTTACTTCCCGGCTCCAATCGTAGCAAAAACCAATTTTATCAAGCTGTGCTTTAAAAGTAGCAATATTCTTGGTGGTGGTTTCTGCAGGATGCTGCCCTGTTTCTATTGCATATTGTTCTGCAGGCAGTCCAAAACTATCAAAGCCCATGGGATGCAATACATTAAAACCCTTTAATCTTTTATAGCGACTGTAAATATCGCTGGCAATATATCCAAGAGGATGACCAACATGTAAGCCTGCACCGCTTGGGTATGGAAACATATCCAATACATAATACTTTGGTTTGGCAAAATCATTAACTACCTTATACGCCCCATCAGCCTTCCACTTGGCTTGCCACTTTTGCTCTATTTCGTTAAAATTGTAATCCATTTATTTTATGTTTAAGAGCCCTTTTTAAAAGCGGTATTAAAATGTTTTAATCAGACAAATTAGCGATGTAAACATTTTATTTATCATTAATTATATTTTATATAACATCATTGCTTTTAAATGACTAATCTTTAAATATTTATCAATATTTTTTGTGAAAGAAAAGTTATTTCAACCAGCGCCTGATCGCATAATATCCAACAATAAAAATATATTTGGCCGGTAAATGTTTTGTAGTGCGCAAAAGTACAGTAAACAAGGTAAAATCCTTTATTTTTGCCCTTCTGCCAATAATGAAAATAAAATTAAAGAACTACTAACCATCAAACAACAAAAAATATGGCTCAATTTGGAAAATCAAGCAGTAAACGCGGGCAGCCAACCTATGCTTATGCTATTATTGGTGTGGCCCTTGTTTTGTTTTTATTTGGTATTGTTGGATGGTTTTCGTTAAATATTCGTAAGAGCGGAGATTATTTTAAAGAAAATATTCAGGTTCATGCATTTTTATTTCCTGATGCAGGCAAAAAAAAGATTGATAGTCTTAAAGATTATATAACTGCCATTCCATATGCACGGGATGTTAAACACGTAACCAAAGAAATGGCTGCCGCCGAATGGAATAAAGACAATGACAGCACCTGGCAAAAATTATTAGATTACAATCCCTTACCTGAAAGTATAGATTTTTATATTAAAGCAGATCATGTTGAAAAAGACAGTCTGAACATGCTGAGCGAAAATTTACAAAACACTTTTCCGGGGGTAATTAAGCAATTTCAGTTTCCTACAGAAACCGTTAGTAAAATAAGCCGTTATGTACAAACGGGTGCCATTATTTTTTTGATTGGTGCATTTATATTGACCATTTTAGTGATATTTTCTATTGATAACACAATTAGGTTAGCCATGTATAGCAATCGTTTTTTAATAAAAACGATGCAAATGGTGGGGGCAACGAGGGGTTTTATTGCTAAACCAATTGCAACAAGGGCAATTATAAATGGTTTTATTGCCGCTTTGCTGGCCATTGGAGCTATTTGGGGCACAATTCTTTTAATGGAAAGTTTTGTACCTGATTTTAAATTATTACATGACAATGAAAGTATGCTTTTTTTATTTTTAGTTATTATAGCATTGGGTATTTTAATGACGCTTGCAAGTAGCTACCGCGCTGTAATAAAATACCTTAAAATGAAATTGGATGACCTGTATTAACGCTAAAGCAACATAATATTAAAGATTATTCCTTTTATTTGCATCTTATAAATTATAAAAAATGATCACAAAAAATAAGCAAATTACTCCTGCCCCTTTATTTGGTAAAGAAAATTACATATTGATGCTGGTTGGTTTAATAATAATGGGCATTGGTTTTTTTGCAATGGCCGGCGGCAAAAGTGCTGACCCAATGAAATTTAATGACAATGAAATTTATAGTTTTACCCGCATTACATTGGCCCCTATTTTAATTATGATAGCTTTTGTTATTGAAATATTTGCCATTATGAAAAAGCCAAAAGTTACCAATGAAATAAAAAGTATTTAAATAATACCGAACGGTATTATTTACAACTGTGTTTTACAGGTTTATTAAAAACTTTTAAAATGCTATACTTTTAAAAATTTGTTGAAATAATGCAGTGTTATATTATCAGCAGAATGCAAATTAAAAAGTATGAATTTGTAAACTATTAAATAAAATTAAAAAAATGCGATGTTATTATATATCGCATTTTTTGTAGAATACACTGCATTATAAAAACTGTACACGTATTAATTTATTATACTTTCCAAAATAAATAGAAATAAACAATATAATATATGGATTATTTACAAGCCATTATAATTGCCATTGTAGAAGGGCTGACGGAATTTTTACCGATATCGTCTACCGCGCACATGAAATTTATACATCCGTTACTGCATGTTACTGATACACCTTTTGTAATGATGTATGAAGTAGTTATTCAGCTCGCAGCCATTTTAGGTTGTTTTATATTGGAAAAAATTCTTTGATTTTAAGCGCATCAGTTTTTATATAAAATTAGTAATTGCAGTTATCCCCGCTTTAATTGGCGGTTTCTTTTTGAAGAAACATATTGATGCTGCCTTAGGAGATCTGCATTTTATAGCCTGGGTAATGGTTATTGGTGGAGTACTGCTTTTATTTGTAGATGATATTTTTAAAAGAGCTTCCATAGATTCTGAAGAAAAAGTAACCAATAAAACTGCTTTTATTATTGGATGCGGTCAGGTTTTATCTATTGTATTTCCGGGCCTTAGCAGGAGTGCTGCAACTATTGTTACCGGTATGAGCCAAAAATTAACCCGTAGTGCCGCAGCTGAGTTTTCGTTTTTCCTTGCTGTGCCGACAATGCTTGCTGCATCAGTTTATAGCTTTTGGACAACCTATAAAAAAAATCCTGAGGTACTTGCATCTCACAACCTTGGTATGTTACTAATAGGCAGTATTGTTGCGTTTGCTGTAGCTGTATTTGCCATAAAATCTTTTATAGACCTGTTAAAAAAATATGGTTTCCGCATGTGGGGTGTTTACCGGATTATTGCCGGCCTCACCATGTTGTTTTTAATTTACAAAGAAATTGTACAGCAGGAGGTTTTAAACCCATAAAAACTTTAAATCTGTATACATTTAAACTGCATTAAATTTAAAGCTTCATTTATTATACACTTAAATTGTTTTGAGTAATATTTATAAATAAGTATAATTTTAAACTATGCAAACTGCATCTAAAAAAGTAATTACAGGTTGGGCCATGTACGATTGGGCTAACTCTGTTTACAATCTTGTTATTACAACAACTTTCTTCCCTGCTTATTATGCAGCAATTACCGGCCTTAAAAATTTCCCGGATGGCATAAGCTTTTTAGGCCGCCATTTTGTTAATACCGAACTAAAAGATTACGTACTCGCCTTTGGTTTTTTGGTAATCGCTATACTCTCGCCCGTTCTTTCATCTATGGCCGATTACAAAGGAAATAAGAAAAATTTTATGAAGTTTTTTTGTTACATGGGCGCAGCCAGCTGTTCTCTTATGTACTTTTTTGATAAAAGCCATGTTACGCTCGGACTGCTATGTTTTATGTTTGCAGGTATCGGGTTTTATGGCAGTCAGGTATTTTACAATTCTTACCTGCCCGAAATTGCTTCAGAGGCCGACCAGGACCGTGTAAGCGCAAAAGGATATACCTATGGCTACATCGGAAGCGTATTAATGCAAATGATTGGTTTTGGATTGGTAATATTAATGCCCGATAATCCGTTGCCATTAAAAATAACTTTTTTACTGGTTGGAATTTGGTGGGTTGCTTTTGCTCAAATTACTTTTAATACCTTACCAAATAATAATGTAAAAGAACAAAAAGAAAGAAAAAATATATTTATAAATGGCTTTAATGAATTAAAAATTGTTTGGAACCAGTTAAAACAAATGCCGGTATTAAAAAGATATTTAACAGCTTTTTTCTTTTACAGTATGGGTGTACAAACAGTTATGCTTGTAGCTATTGATTTTGGAATAAAAGAATTAAAATTAGCAGATCAAAAACTAATTATTACAGCCATTATAATACAGGTAGTTGCTATTGCCGGCGCAATTGGCATGTCTAAATTATCTGCAAAATTTGGTAATATAAATGTTTTATTATTTACTGTTTTATTATGGATAGGTGTTTGTATTGCCGGATATTTTATTACCACCGAACTGCATTTTTACATAATAGCCGCACTGGTTGGTTTGGTAATGGGTGGCATACAATCTTTAAGCCGCTCCACTTACAGTAAATTTATGCCTCCTACAAATGATACGGCATCCTTCTTTAGTTTTTATGATGTTACCGAAAAATTAGCCATCGTTATTGGATTGTTTACATTTGGATTTATTGAGGGAATAAGTACAATCCGCCACTCTATACTATCGTTGGTAGTATTTTTTATTATTGGTTTTATCTGGTTACTTTCTACTGCAATTAAATTAAAAAAAGAAACTTTTAAACCGTATTAAATAAAGCTTATTTATAAATAAATTTATACAATTATTATCCTATTTTTTGTAAAAAGTATTTAAGTTTTGAAAATTAAAATTTTAATTAATCGCTTTTTTAAAGCCACTATAAAATGTTATTATTATGAAGTTGTATGCCATTAATGCAGGATATTTTAAGTTAGACGGTGGAGCCATGTTTGGTGTAGTACCAAAAACCATGTGGAATAAACTTAACCCTGCCGATGAAAATAATATGTGTACCTGGGCACTACGTTGTTTACTAATTGAAACAGATGGCAAATTAATTTTAATAGATACCGGCATGGGCGATAAACAGGATGCAAAATTTTTTAGTCATTATTATATGCATGGTGATGATAGTCTTATAAAGTCGCTGGCTACGCATGGTTTTACTGCAGATGATATTACAGATGTATTTTTAACACACCTTCATTTTGATCATTGTGGAGGTTGTATTGTTAAAGACGGAGATAAATTAGTGCCTGCATTTAAAAACGCTACTTACTGGAGTAATGAAACCCATTGGCAGTGGGCAACTAAACCTAATGAGCGTGAAAAAGCAAGTTTTTTAAAAGAAAATATTTTACCGATTGAGCAAAGCGGGCAACTAAAATTTATTGCAGTAAATGATCAATCCTTTATCGACCAGAATAAAGAAATTACTACGGGTAATACTCAAATTTTTCGTTCGCCATTTATGAACAATATTTCTTTTATAATAGCAGAGGGCCATACCGGCAGTATGATGTTACCTGTAATAAATTATAATGGTAATACTATTGTGTACATGGCAGATCTTTTACCATCTACTGCACATTTACCATTGCCTTATGTAATGGGTTACGATATGTTTCCACTCACTACTTTACTGGAAAAGAAATTGTTTTTAACTGAAGCAGAAAAGAATAATTATATTCTATTTTTAGAACACGACCCTATAAATGAATGTTGCACTTTGCAGCAAACGGATAAAGGCATCAGGGTAAAAAAAGTATTTAAATTAAGTGATATAGATACCATTTAGTATCTGTCAAAAGTCCGGATAAATAAACTGCTAAAAAAATTTAAAGATTTTTTCTATCATTCTTTATTGTGTTATAAATAATGATAGGAATATTTATTTATTAATTAAAATTATTATACTCTGTGCGACTCTATTTACTTTTATTTCAAAAAAATAAAATAGCAATAAAGTATGGGACACATCAAAAAAAGATATAAATTCTAAAATTAATTTTTTATTACTTCTTTAATAAAAATAAAAGAATAAATCCCAAAAAAACTATCAATTCTCCTAAGAAAGACCATATTAAAACAAAGACATTAAATAATTTTATTTTAATTCCGTTGAGTTAACAAGCAAATAAGAAATTTTACCGGTAAGTCGTTAAAGATATTTTAACTCACTTTATAATGTTTATAAAATGATTTCAGCTTATTTAAACTTCTATAAAAATAATTAAATGTTTAACTTAACTCCAGTTAATTCTTACCTTACTATCATAGAATTGGGTAGGAATTTTTACAACCCTTTTACATTTAGTAGGGATGTTAAAGGATAGCGAAGGTTTTTATATCCATACATATCTACTTTAATATTTCCAACACTGATAGGACTTTCCACCCTTAAAATAATATGATTAGGGTCATCACTTATCCATGCAGTTAATTTTTCTCCGCCTTCAAAAATGGTTCCTTTAATCAGCAGGGGTTTAAATTTTATAGCCCTGAATTTTCCATATTGTGTCTTTACATTTTCTTTACCAATATAACGCAGGTAAAGGTGATATACTTCATCATCCAAAAACATATCGAAAGGAATTTTATCGCCCGGTTTGTATTTATTAAAATTAATATTACGTGCATAATACATAGCGCTTACCACATCCTGAATACATTTACTGGTTTTAAAAACCCCGCTATTGCTAACAGCCGTTCCGGTACCCTGATTAAAAGTAACATTGTTATAAATTTTATGTCCTCCCTCATCTACATTTCTAATAAATTTTATTGGCAACATAGTGGCAGTATCAATATAGCTTTCGTAGCGATCGCGCACTTTAAAAAACTTATCAAAAAAAGAATAACTTTTACCTTCTCCAATACAATGGTAAGTTGTTTTACCATTAAAGGTAGTAAAAGTTGCTTCACCTGCACCAACATAAACGCCTAGCGTATTGTAAAAAACTTTCATGGTTATAATTTCACCTGCGGTAAAAGTGGTATTTTTTATTCCGCAAAAATCATCTCCAGGCCCTGCAATACTAAAGGCAGAAAGACCTGCCACTACAACCAATGCTTTTATAAATCCTTTCATTTTTCTTTAACTATTTTAATACTTAAAATTAATAAACTTCCTATTATTGCCGGCACAACCAAATTTATAAGCCAAATTCCCAATGCTGCTGCCCCAACCCCCATTTCATTTACAGTATATAATTTTAAGATTGTCCAGCTTGCTGTAACCCTCAGCGGCAATTCTATAAACCCAATTGTAGGCGCAACCGCCATTACTAAATAAAAAATAGTCATCAACCAAAAACACAACCATCCTGCTAAATTTACATCCATTACCTGCAACAACAGCACATATTGCAAAACAAAAACCATATAACGAATAAAACTCAGCGATAAAATCTGTATCAACTGTTTGTTTTTAAATTCATCCAATACACTTATATGCCTTACCACTTTTTGTAAAGAAGGCAATTTCTCCATCATCCTGACTAACCAGCCCAGCCTTAAATAAAATAATAATAACATTAAGGTTAATCCAACACTTAGTGAAAGAATTATAGTTCCCCAAAATTGCGGTAAAAGCATGGATACTGCGAAGTTTGATTGCGAAAAAAAACTTAAAATAAATAAACCAAAGCATCCCATTACCATTGTTACCAGCAATTGACTAATACTGCCTACCACAGTTAGTGAAATGGCCTTTATTCTGTTAGCTGGCTCAACGTACAATACCCTTCCACCGTATTCACCTACCCTGTTTGGCGTTAGCATAGTTACACTGCAACCGGCCAATACCGATTTAAAGGCTTTGCAAAAACTAAAATGCTGAACATGATTTACGAGTAATTGCCATTTTCTGGTTTCGATACCCCAGTTTACAAACATTAATAAAAATACCAGCCATAATTTACTACTGGTGTAACTATTTTTTATTTGATACCATTGCAGACCAATATTGGGCTTATTTATTATTTGGTGGTACAAACTCCAGGATAAAATAATAAATATGAGGGGACCTAAAAAATAATTAAGACCTGTTTTTAAATTTTTATTCAAGTGATGCGTTAATTTGTTTTTATGCTTTGGCAGGAGCAGGTTTTCATTACTTTTGTTAAGGCATTATAGTAATATATATAAATCAAACATTATTCGTTGGTAATTACAGCGGCTATTTCAAATTATATTATTACTTAACGCAATTTTACTGGTACAAGTATAGTTTAAATATCCATTAATCCCATCATCAAATATTAAAGAACGGTATTGCAAAAGAAATCAAAAACTATTTTAGGTATAGATCCCGGCACGGTAGCAATGGGGTACGGTATTATAAAAATTACCGGTTCTGTTTTTACCATTATTGATATGGGTACATTAAGACCCGGTAAAGTTGAAGACCCTTATAAAAAATTACAACTAATTTATACTACGGTAAGCGGATTAATTATTAAATATAAGCCCGATGTATTTGCCATTGAAGCGCCATTTTTTGGTAAAAATGTACAGAGTATGTTGAAGCTTGGGCGTGCACAGGGTGTAGCTATTGCGGCAGCAATGCAACATGGTTTAAACGTTACAGAATATTCTCCAAAAAAAATAAAACAATCCATTACCGGTAATGGTAATGCCAGTAAAGAACAGGTATTAAAAATGCTGCAACGGTTATTAAATTTTACCGACCTTCCTCAA
>ENA-OBIO01001070-OBIO01001070.1-metagenomes-genome-assembly--contig:-NODE-1070-length-11779-cov-3.94516_pt1 | contig 11779 bp, 6 predicted proteins | sample MGYA00153383_OBIO01 | MGnify analysis MGYA00153383 | reverse complement strand
CCCCGCCACTAGCAGTAGTACCAGGGTTGAAAGTTGGATTGAATACAAAGCCAGGAATATCTGAATTGGTTACGTTGGTTACAGTCGTCAGACCAGTGCTACCAACAACTCCTTTGCTATCAACGACGGCTGCTTGACCGCTACTGTAAACACCACTGGCATTTGGGACAGTCGTACCGTAGGTGGTTGAAATAGCATAGCCTGTCAGCTTCTGCATGTTCAAACCAGTACCTTTGCCCTCGGTGTAGAAATCCTTGAGGCTGGTACCAGTATTACCTTCTTGGATCTGCTTGTAGATGGCTGCGGCGCGGGTCATTTCCCAGCCCATACCATCGCCGATCATGATAATCGTATTCTTAGCCATGCGATTTAACTTTCCTGTGTTTGTCTAGGTCTGATTGACTCGATCGTTACAATAATGAACTCGAAAGAGAAGGATAGTAATTAGCAAAAGATTCCGTCAGCTTCGGCAGCACCATACCTTACTCTAGCTAGTTTGTTGAACCAGACCAGCTTGGTGTCATTACTCGATCGGCACCATCATTTCACTAGAATTCTAACATTGAGATCCAGCTCCCCACGTTAAATACAGCACGTTGAATGATTAATATCAAGTTAAGGTTTAATTAAGAAATTTCAAGATTGAGTTTGATATTTTGGATATCTAGATTGAGATAATTGCGCTTAAATAATGTATGGATTAAAATCGGCGATCGAGTTATTTTTGTTTTTTAGTAACACGTTTTGCGCCCACAATCTCATGGGGTTGTCGATCGCCCTGCTAAGTAATATTTTTAAAAACTACCCTTCTTCGCCTACGAGCAATGGAGCTAAGATCGGCACAACAGAAACCATATATTTTCTTCCGAGCTTGGATGGTGGATGGCTTGCACTGTTGGCGTTAGCCTGCCGTAGGCATAGTGTGAATGGTGAGACAATCTCACCTATTTAAGATAAGCAATCGTCACACCACCGCCACCATCTTTTTCACCAGCTAATTCAAATCGATCGACTTGGGGATGATGGGATAAAAATTCTTGGACTCCTTCACGGAGTTTGCCAGTACCTTTACCATGAATCACCCACATAATACCCGATTGATATGCTTGACCGATCGCGCGTTCGATTTCAGTTTCAGCATTCATTACTCTTTGCCCCCGCACATCTACAGTATTTTTAGATGTCCGAATTGCCACTACAGCAGCCGCTGGAGTAGCTTTGCCTGGAACTTTGGCTGCTGCGGATTTTTTCGGCGGTGGTGCAGCTTTTTCACCTGTCAATGACTCGATATCAACTAGAGCGACATTCATTTTCATGATGCCGAATTTGACACTGAGATTGCCGCTATCATCTACCTTGGTGAGGACTTCAGCAGTTTGTCCTAATTTAGGGATGCGGATGCGATCGCCAACCTGCGGATTGAAGCCTGGAGGCGGCTTGGGTGTTGACTTAGCTGGTAAATGACGATTATTTAGTCCATCTAGGGCGGAGGTGGCTTGCTGGGCAGCCTGAGCGGTTTGTGGCCCTTGCTGGAGTTGGCGAATTACCTGGGCGATTTCACCTTTGGCTCCAGTAATTGCGGCTTGAATGGCGCGTTCCTGATTTAGTTTGAGTTCCTGTTCTCGCGCTTGCAACTGAGTGGCGGCTTGAGAAACTTCGAGATAAAATGCTTCTGCCTGTCTCAGGAGTGCCGCAGCTTGATTAGCTTTGGTTTCCTGGCTGCGTCGCTGTGCTTCTAATCCCGCGATCACTTCATTTACTTCTTGAGTTGCACCCAAGACTACCTGAGATTTGGCATTCTCAATTACTTCTGGATTCAAACCCAATCTCTGAGCGATCGACAGGGCATTCGATCGACCAGGAATCCCCCATAATAAGCGATAAGTGGGCGCAAGTTTGACATCATCAAACTCGACCGACGCATTTTCAAATCGGCTGTCTTGATATTTGAGAGCTTTTAACTCGCCATAGTGAGTACTGGCGATCGTCAGCATCGCTCGATCGGCTAGATATTGCAATAGAGCGATCGCTAATGCGCTACCCTCAGCGGGATCTGTTCCGGCTCCGACTTCATCTAGGAGAACTAGGGAGATTGAGGGACTTGGGGACTGGGTGACTTGGAGATCGATCGTCGTCTCCTCCTCTCCCCGTCTCCCCGTCTCCCCGTCTCCCACGCTCCCAATTGCATCCAAAATTCTCCCGATGCGGCGAATATGTCCCGAAAAGGTAGATAGACTTTGTTGCAGCGATTGCTCATCGCCGATGTCAGCGAGAATAAGGTCGAACCAGGGAATCTCGACTGGCTCACGAGCGGGGATAAATAGCCCCACCTTTGCCATCAAAGCGACGATCGCGAGAGTTTTGAGGGTGACGGTTTTACCGCCTGTATTGGGGCCAGTAATGGTCACTACGCGGATATCTGGACGGATCGATAGATCGATCGGTACAACTTCAGCACCTTCCTCGTGACGCTGCTTCCACAGTAGCAAGGGGTGGCGAAGTTGGCGGAGGGTAATATATTCAGTCGCTGGCTCGATAAATCTGGGGGGATTGGCTTCCAACCACAGACTATATCTGGCTCTGGCGGTGGCAAGATCGATCGTTGTAGCGACTACCAGCAGATGTTCTAGATCGTCTACAACTTCCGTCACCTTGGCGGTGAGAGCGGTTAGCACTATTTCAATTTCCCGCTGTTCCTGGCGTTGGAGTTGGCGCAGTTGATTGCCGAGATTGATAATCTGATGGGGTTCGATGTAGAGCGTCGAGCCACTCCCAGATGTATCGTGAACTACACCAGGAATAGCATCCTTGTGGGAAGCTTTGACTGGGATGACAAATCGATCGCTCCGTTGGGTAATTAATGGCTGTTGGATCGCATTAGCTTGACGTTGGATCAGACTATTGAGTAACTTGTAGATCCGATCTCGTAGTCCTTTGAGCTTGACTCGCACATCGGCTAATTTCTCACTCGATCGATCGGTGACATCCCCGCGATCGTCGATACAGCGGTAGATATCTTGCTCTAATTCGGGATACGTCCGCACGTCCGCTACCAATCCCTGCAAAACGGGGATATGTTCTTCACTCTCGATCGTCCTGCGGAGTTTCCGCATTCCCGCCAAGGTAGTCGCGATCTCGTGCAGCTCCTTCCCTGACAACATCCCTTGCACCGCAGCGCGTTCGAGTGCATCCCCAAAATCTTCGATCCCATCGAGCGACAAACCACCAGTCAAGCGGGTTTCTAAGTCATACACCTCTTTTGTCTGCGCCAGTAGATTCAGACTGACACTAAGGTGCTTGGGAATTACTAAATTTCTCGCAGCAATCGTTCCCAACTTAGTCGCTGCAAATGTTGCTACCTGCTGACACAACCGCGACCATTCTAATAACTCTAACGTCTCTGCCTGAATCACTAATCTACACTTGATGTTGCACTCCCAACCATTATAGATGGTCGAGATTAGGGATTTCATCCCTCAATCAGGCTACCGTGTCTACACAAATATATTTGAGTGGTTGCGTAGGTTGTTTACCCCACCCCAGCTCTCCCCTTGTAAAGGGGATTCGCGCAAGCCTTTATTCCCCGACTGTTTAGCGCATTAAGACAGCGGCGTTTTTATTCGGGAGGAACCCCCGAATAAAAAAACGACAAGACAGGCGGACTTTGCACTCCGAGGAGCGGTTTCTAATCGCTTAGGTTGTAGGTAGTAACTTGTGTTAGTTTAATCCCCACTCTTGCGCTCCTACTGTCTAGGTGCTGTTGGAGCCGGAGGTGCTGCTTGGTTGGCAACTTGAATTAGTTGACTCAGAAGTCCTTGGACAGCTTTTTGACCCACAGGTGCAGTGGCGACTGCTCGATCTGGGCCGAGTTCGCCAACTAGAGCTTTGACGTACTGATTAAATGCACCAACGGAGCCATTTAATTTCTTAGCGTCAATCTTACCATCGCTCGATCGCATCCCTCGGAGCGTGTTGGCAAGCCGATCGGCAGCTTTGCCAGTCGCACCATCAGCCGTAACCCCAGTAGGTAATAACGCCGCCACTAGCGGGGCGGGTGAGCTACCATTGATGACATCAAATGTAGCCACATCGCCAATACTATTAGCCGTTAGCGACTTGGAAAATCGATCGACAGCAACTTGACTCTGGGAGATGTAAGCTTCCTGACGGCTCCCAGCTAGTGGGGCGGTGATGGCTTCTCTCCCACTACCGTTATCATTACCGCCAGCGACTTGAGCCAGTACTGGGGTGAAGTTGGATAGGGTCGCACTAGTCACAGCACCCAAACCGAATAAATAAGCTAAAAGTTTCATATTTGTGATGATGTAGATGAGTGGATAAAAGCGATCTCACTGTTAGGATTGCTGTATTTCTCGATCGGAAAGGGAGTATGTGGACATTGAAAATCTGCACTAGACTCGATCGTCATGAAGCTCCGATTAGAATCGGAAACCCAATCCGCCATTGACCACAAACCGCGCACCACCAGTTTCCTTATTCACCAGATCGATGACCGATGGTACCAATTGAATAGTGGCACTATCGCTCAGGTAAATAGTAATCGGTATGCCAATTCCCAAATCTTGCCCAGTCCAGTCAGCAACCAGTGAGAAGTTTGGCGACAAACGTGTACCCAGACTGCCAAATACCCCATAGCTGTCTTTGCCCGTGCGGATATCCCCAACATTGCGGAATCGTCCCGCCCCACCACCAACAGAGATCGTCGTATTACTAAAAAAGCCTAAATTGGGATCGGGATTCAATACTAGAGTAGCTACACCATAGCCCGTCTGACCGCCATCTAAACTTTTACTCCAGGGGACAGCATTTTCATAGCCCCCAGCGATCGCAAAGTTATCCCCAAACTGTTTGTGCAATTTGAAACTCACAGTACCTGCGTTGAGAAAACCACTATTGGCGGTACTATAAGATGTAGCAACTGTCTCCAGCCCCAAGAAGTTTCGGGCATCACCCAACCCGACACCCAAGTAGACTGCACCATCATTTCTAGACTGACCTGGATTTGGCGGATTGAGATAGAGAGCCGCCCTAGTCGAGGACTGATAGCTCGTACCGACAAATACATTTCCCCAACTCGCGCCAAAGGCACTGGGAGTATTTAGACCGCCAACTGGATAAATATTGACATTGCTACTAGTCAGCTCTGGTAATCGATCGACTACACTCAACTTCGCGATCGCCTCATCCGCACTGATGACCGCAGCTCTAGGAGTAGTATCAGAAATAGTCGTCACGTACACGCCTTGAGGACAAGAGGCGATGTACTTGTTCGCAGGGCTAGAAACTCCCACAGCACTCAGCTTGCCCGTACTCACTAATACTTGGTGAATATAAGCAGCAACATCAGCACGCGTCGCTACAGTATTGGGGCCAAAGTTGCCCCCAGGCAGCTTACTACTATCGTATTCAACGCTCACCGCCGCACATCTTTGCGTAGCTGCTACTAGGGCATTTTGACCATAGCTGGGCACTTGAGCGGCATCACCAAATACGCTATTGATGTCTAAGTTACCAGTCGGTGTCAGCTTATTGCCATTGACGACGGCAACTAAACTTTGAATCCGAGTGATATTTCGATCGGGTGCAAAGGTACCATTAGGATATCCAGCTAAAAATCCCGCTTGGGTAGCTTTTTGAATGACTTCGGATGCCCAGTAATTGTTAGATACGTCTTTAAATTTCCGTGCAGCTCGAACTGGTTGGAGCGTGAAAGCTTTGTTTAGCAAAGCTGCATACTCAGCACGAGTTACGGCTCGATCTGGTCTAAAAGTGCCATCGGGATAGCCTTTGATAATATCCTTCTCAACTAAGGCTCTAATAAAAGGTTCTGCCCAATTTCCAGTGATATCGCTAGCCTGAGCGACTCGCCGCTCGGCTGGAGTTGCGGGCGTACTCTTGTCGATTGCTCTAAATGTTCCAGCCACAGAGGTAGCAGCAACTCGCTCTAATCTGTCATGACTAGCCACAGTAGGTTCTGCATTTGCATTAGTCACGATCGACACACTCATAAAAATCGAGATTGTGAGTAAAGATACAATCCGATTGATTTGAGTATGGTGGAGATTGGACTGTTGTGTATGTTGGGTCATGATTTTTGCTAAACTCCTCACCTAAAAAAGCACCACTCGTACGATCTTACTACGAGTGGTACTTTTAATATTTAACCCCAATTCAAACGAGCTTATTTGCTCTAAAAACTTCTTGAACTCAAGGCGCGATTCTCTTTCCCCAGCAGCATTTGCTGAGGATTTTATGTCGATTTCTAGTTTAAAAGTTTTATGAATCTAACTATTGTTTAGATCCCGATCTACAGCTACAATCTGCTGTAATTTTAAAGTAAGCATTTGTAGTGAAGGAGATGACAAATTGTAACTTTTGGAAGTATTCTTCTCACTTAGGCATTTATCTTATACTACTCACAGCATCGATTATGTAGGGACAGGGCTTCACCTGCACTGAGCGTAGTCGACGTGCTCTCTAGTAACTCAGCTTCTCATTTAGGATTGCAATAACAACAGGAACAAGAAAAAGCTTTTCTTGTTCCTGTAATTTAATAACTAGCGATCGAGCAAACTTAGAACTAGAGCGATCCTAAATGAGCATCCTCACCTCTAGATGGCAGACATAGAGCCAAGCAATCCTACAGGTCAACGCTACTGCAAGGAACTTAGATAGGATTGCTATATCTATTGTCTAGGAGTAGGTGGAGCACTAGGAGCGGGTGGAGTAGGAGCACTAGGAGCACTAGGAGCCATACTAGGAGCTGGAGCCGCTGTAGGTGAAGATTGGCTGGCAACTTGAATTAGTTGACCTAACACTGATTGGAGAGCTTTTTGTCCGTTGGGTGCATCACTCAATGCTTTTTCAGGGCCGAGTTCGCCGACTAAAGCTTTAACGTAGTTATTGTAGGCACCAACCGATGCGTTGAGCTTGGTCGCACTGATATTGCCATTACTAGAGCGCATCCCTTGCACAGTATTAGCTAGATTGCTAGCAGCTTTGCCTGTCGCGCCATCAGCAGCAACACCAGCAGGTAACAATGCTGTAACTAAAGGTGCAGGTGCTGCGCCATTGATTACATCAAATGTGGCTGCATCGCCAACAGTATTAGCTGTCAAAGATTGTGAAAGCTGGTTGACAGCGTTTTGGCTCCCAGAGACATAGGAAGGTTCGCCGCTACCAACAGAACCACCACCACCAGTGCTGGTGATCGAATTGAAGATGTTACCGTTATCGGAACCATTACCAATTTGGGCACTAGCGGGAGCGAGATTGAGTGCGACTAGACTGGTAGCTACAGCACCCAGTCCTAACAAATAAGATGAGATTTTCATGTTGATGCTCATGATGAAGAGGATGAATAGTGCTGTTGGAAATTTGAGGATCGATCCTTAAATTTCCAACAGCTAATAAATCGAGTAGCTGAGATTAGAAACTGAATCCTAAACCACCGCTAACAACAAAGCGAGAACCGCCTGTTTCGTTGTTGACTAAATCGACGTATGCTGGGGTAATTTGGAGTGAAGCACCACCCAAAGGAATCGAGATAGGTAAACCAACGCCTAAATCTTGACCATTCCAGTCAGCAATTAGTGTAACAAAGGGTAATAAACGAGTACCAACACTACCGAAGACATTGATGGTATCTCGACCACTGCGGATATCACCAACTGTGCGGAAGCGACCAGCACCAGCACCAACTGATAGAGTGGTGTTGCTAAAGAAGCCTAGATTTGGATCTGGGTTGAGGATGACGCTAGCTACACCGTAGCCAGTCCGACCGCCATTGACACCACCATCAGTATTATTGCCGAAAACGCCGGAGTTATTTCCAAAGGTAATCGCATTTTCATAACCACCAGCGATCGCAAAGTTATCGCCGAGTTGTTTGTGGATTTTGAAACTAATCCCACCGTTATCGAAGGAACCAGCACCTTGTCGGGTGTATGTAGTAGCAACAGTTTCTAATCCAAAGAAATTACGAGCGTCACCTAGTCCAATCCCAGCGGAGTAAGCATAAGTTTCTGGCCCTTTACCACCTGGTACTAAAGCTACTCCTCGATTAGTTGGTGGATTACCATAGATGTTCGGGCGGGTTTGGTTTTGGTAGCCTGCGCCGACAAAGAAGCCCGTGCTGGCACCAAAAGCACTCGGAGTAGTCAAACCACCGATAGGGTAAGTTCTGACTGCACCAGCAGAGATTTCTGGTAATTGGCTGGGGATGCTTAACCTGGCGATCGCTTCATCAGCAGTTACTGCGGCTGTTGGAGTACCAGTGAGACTGGTTACATAGACACCGTTAGGACAAGACGCGATGTATTTGTTTGCAGCGTTAGATTTGTCTAGAGCTGTCAGTTTGCCCGAACCAACCAATACTTGGTGGATATAAGCAGCTACATCAGCACGAGTCGCTACAGTATTGGGACCAAAGTTACCGCCAGGGAGCTTACTGCTATCATACTCGACACTAACAGCTACGCAGCGTTGAGTCGCGGCGATGAGGGCATTTTGACCATAGCTGGGAACTTGAGCCGCGTCACCGAATACGCTGTTGAGGTCTAAGGTGCCAGAAGGCTCTAGTTTACTACCATTAATCAGGGAAACTAGACTTTGAATCCGAATAATATTTTGATTGGGTGCGAAGGTGCCATTGGGATATCCAGCTAGGAATCCGCTTTGATAAGCTTTTTGGACGACGGCGGCTCCCCAAAATCTGTTGGGTACGTCTTTGAATTTACGTGCAGCCCGAATTGGTTGAAGGTCGAAAGCTTTGTTTAGTAAAGCGGCAAACTCAGCGCGGGTAATGGCTTGATCTGGCTTGAAAGTACCATCAGGATAGCCAGCAATAATCCCTTTTTCAACTAGAACTCTAATAAAAGGTTCTGCCCAGTTGCCAGCAACATCACTAGCCTGAGCGATTTGATTGTTTGCTGGCGTTGCTTGTGCAGTAGTAGTATTTACTGATTTTACTGCCTCAGCCAAAGGTGCAGATGCCGTAACCTTATTTAACTGACTATTATTAGGTGCAGTTGGCACTGCTAGCACAGGACTAATAGCAACTAGTACACCCGTAAAGACCGAACCTAGCATTAAGGATGCAATTCGACCGACCTGGGCATGTTTGAAAGTAGACTTTTGATTGTTTTGTTTCATGGTTTCTCTAATGCACTCCTCACCGGATAAATGTTGTCTTATGATTGTACTGCAAATTTCCGGATCGAGAGAATTGGGTGTTTACTGTAAGTTTACACAGTGGGCAATTTTGAAGGTACGTTTATTTTACCGATCGGTTTAATACACGTACATTTCAATTATAGACTTAAACATCTAAATAGTGAATTGCCGGATCTCAGCCCTAACCTCGTAAGTTCAGATATTTGGCTGAGTACATTTGCGTGAAAAAAATATACTTTAGATGTATCGATCGAACTTTTACAAACTGTTTTTTAGCATTGCTCCTCACTAAGATTGCTTAGTTTACAACGCTTCAATTTATCAGTCCCTAACCTCTTACACTGTGTTACAATGCTAGTTGTATTTGTAGTCACAAGGTTATAAATCAAGCTTAAAACTCGATCGAAACTTTAATTCAACTTGTTTAAAACCGTCGATTGTGTCATAATATCATGCCCACTAAAAGCCGATCTTTGTTGAGTATTGAAGCTACAGCGGCAACTCTCGAAAAACTTATAAATGCACTTTCCAATCATCAGAAGTATATTATTCTGACGTCGATCGATATTGGTTTGTTCCTGACTTCAATTATTGCGGCGATCGGCTTTGAGTGGGGATTTGACCTCATACCTATGTCCCCGTGGCACCTCGGAAAGTTTGTGGTGCTAGAAATTAGTATCAAAATTGGACTATTTTGGGCGTTCAGGATTTATCAGCAAGTATCGAGGTACATCGATGGTGAATTTATCTTCACGATCGCTAAAGCTGTCATCACAAGTTCTGTAGCGATCGCGGCAATTGCTAACTGGTTTATCAATCCAGCAATTCCAGCTTCTATCCTAGTTAGTGATGGAATGCTGACGCTAATTTTGGTAATTGCTTTTCGGCTCAGTGTCCGGCTGACGCTGGGTAAGATGCGCCAAATCGATCCAGGTAAAAATAGTTGTGGTGTAGTCATTTATGGTGCGGGAAGTGCTGGCTGTATCCTAGCTCAAGCATTGGCTGGAGAAAATGGCAAGCGGCTCGTCGGGTTTGTGGATGATAGCCCCTATCTCCGAGGGCGGAACATTCAAGGCATCAAGGTTTATGCTCCAGCAGAACTAGTCAAGCTCAAGGCAAATATTGGGTTTGAGGAAATTCTCCTGGCAATGCCGATGCTCGATGGCGACAGGAAACGCGATATTTTAGCCACACTGCAAGTGCTAGGCGTACCTGTCAAAACCGTACCCAGTATGACAGAGATTTTAGGCGGTCGTGTCTCGATCGATAAAGTCCGCGAGTTGGACATTGAGGATTTATTGGGACGCAAAGCGATCGCCGCTCATCCCGAATTGTTGCAATACGATATCACCGATCGAGTCGTATTAGTTACGGGTGGTGGTGGCTCGATCGGTTCGGAACTCTGTCGTCAGATTGCCAAGCAGTATCCTAAATTGCTGATTATCTACGAATTGCATGAGTTCGCGCTCTATCAGATGGATCTGGATCTGAGTGAAAATTATCCCCATCTCAACAAAGTTGCCTGTTTGGGTTCTGTCACTGACGAGCGAGTTTTGACCCAAATTTTAACTAAATATGGTGTGGAAACCATCTATCACGCAGCAGCCTACAAGCATGTCCCGATCGTTGAAGCAAATCCAGTTTCGGGGATCGTTAACAACATCAGCGGGACGCTGACTACGGCTAAATGTGCGATCGCTTGTAAAGTCAAAAAATTTGTCTTGATCTCTACTGATAAAGCTGTCCGTCCCACCAACATCATGGGTGCAACCAAGCGCGTAGCTGAGTTAGTACTTCAAGGTTTAGCAGATCTCCCGAATCACAACACCTGCTTTACAATGGTGAGATTTGGCAATGTATTGGGAAGTAGTGGTTCCGTTGTCCCCCGTTTCCGCGAACAGATTGCCTCAGGCAAATCATTAACCGTAACTCATGCCGACATCACCCGTTACTTTATGACGATCCCCGAAGCTGCTACTTTAGTCATTCAAGCGGGTGCAATGGCAAAAGGTGGCGAAGTATTTCTGCTTGACATGGGCGATCCCGTCAAAATCTACGATCTGGCTACTCAGATGATCCGATTACACGGGATGGAACCTCACAAGGATGTCAAGATCGAGATTACAGGTTTACGTCCCGGCGAGAAAATATATGAAGAGTTACTGATCGATTGTAATGCTGCTCTACCGACGGGACATCCCAAGATTTTCTGTGCCCGTGAGGCTACGTTAGCCTGGAAGGAGCTTTCGCCTCAACTTACTAGCTTATTAGATGCAGCGGCTGAGTGTGAAGTTACTGAATGCGTATCAGTTCTGAATCGACTAGTGCCTGAATATCAACCGATGGGACAGTATGCCAAGGTTAAATATGAGGCGTTGGCAGTGTAGCTAGGGGCGATCGCAAAATGTTAACTCGTAGGTGCGGTGCTTGCCCACCCTCTATGGGTCATGCTTACCTAAGCGCAGGGGTTTAGAGCCTCCCACCTAAAGTGGATTGTTTTTAGGCTGGGGATTGCCCCAGCCTAAAAACTTCGCTGTCAACACTGTGCCTACGGCAGGCTATCGCCAACGGCTTCGCATTGCCT
>ENA-OBIO01001069-OBIO01001069.1-metagenomes-genome-assembly--contig:-NODE-1069-length-11824-cov-2.29_pt1 | contig 11824 bp, 8 predicted proteins | sample MGYA00153383_OBIO01 | MGnify analysis MGYA00153383 | reverse complement strand
TTCATACACCTTCATCATTAATTCAACAGGTGTGGTAGAATTTAAATCCATGGCATCAAGTGCGTCTTTGATGCGTTGAAGACGCGGATCATCAATAGAAAAAAAACTGAGTTGCATGGATTTTTCATAAGCGACTTGTCTCAAAGTTTCTTTACTCACCGCTGATTTATTTATCTTCTTGTTTTCAATTCGTTCGTCTGCTTGGTTTTCAAATTGGTGCAAAAGTTCCGTTGCACGTTTGGTAATGTGTTGCGGCATTCCTGCCATCCGCGCCACGTGCACACCGAACGAATGTTCCGATCCACCTTCAACTATTTTATGCAAAAAAATAATTTTGTTGTTCACTTCGCGCGTGGCGGCGTGAACGTTTTTTACGCGCACTAAAGTTTCTGCCAACTCATTCAATTCGTGATAATGCGTAGCAAAAAGTGTGAGCGGTTGATGAACGTGCGCGTGTAAATATTCAGCCAACGCCCATGCAATACTAATGCCGTCAAATGTGGATGTACCGCGTCCTATTTCATCCAATAAAATTAAATTGTTTTCAGAAATATTATTCATAATACTCGCGGTCTCGTTCATCTCCACCATAAAAGTGGATTCGCCACTCGATATATTATCAGTAGCACCGACGCGTGTGAATATTTTTTCGAGAATACAAACATCGGCACTTTCGGCAGGCACAAAACTTCCGATTTGCGCCATTAAACAAATGATACCAGTTTGTCGCAAATACGCCGATTTTCCCGCCATGTTCGGTCCAGTTATAATCTGAATTTGCTGCGCGTTCGCGTCTAAAAGCGTATCGTTTGGTGTATATTTTTGCGCAGCGCCCAATCGCATTTCAATTACAGGATGACGACCATTTTTGATGTCAATACGTTTTTCGGTATTAAATATTGGTCGAACGTAATTGTTTTTATGCGCCAATTGCGCCAACGCGCCAATACAATCGAGCGAAGCTAAAAGTGCTGAATTGCTTTGCAAAGCGGGAATATATTCGAGCAGCTCTAAACGCAGTTCTTCGAAAAGTCGAAGTTCAATATCTTGAATTTTATCTTCGGCACTAAAAATTTTCTCCTCAACTATTTTCAGTTCGGGCGTGATGTAGCGTTCAGCATTCGCGAGCGTTTGTTTGCGCTGCCAATTTTCGGGAATAGCGGCGTTTTTAAATCGCGCCGTCACTTCAATATAATAACCGAACACATTGTTAAATCCAATTTTCAAACCCGTTATACCACTCGATTCAATTTCTTTTGCTTCAATTTCTTTCAAAATTTCATTCGCATGTCGCACTAAATAGCGTAACTCATCGAGCTCCGCGTTTGCGCCGTCGCGAATAACCCCGCCTTTTAATAAAACAACAGGTGGTGCATCCGAAATTGTCGAATCAATATGTTCCGATAAATTCACACACGCATCGAGCGGTTTTACCAAACGCTCAATCGCGTTGTTTTGAAAAGGCACACACACCTCTTTAATATTTTTTATGGCGCGCAAAGCACGTGCTAACTGCTGCACTTCGCGCGGATTAATTTTTTTGAGCGGAATTTTTCCGGCAATGCGTTCTAAGTCGCCGACAACGCGCAAATTTTTTTGAATCTCGTGCAGTAAAGTTTCATTTTCAAAAAAAAACTGAACACCATTTAAACGTTGTTCAATTTGCTGTTGCGCTTTGAGTGGCAACAACAACCATTTCCGCATCAAGCGCGCACCGAGCGGTGCCACGGTTGCATCGAGAATATCTAGTAAAGACTTTCCTTTTTCGTGCGGCGATTCAACCAATTCCAAATTTCGCACCGTGAATTTATCGAGCCAAACAAACCGTTCGTGCGCGATGCGCGTAATTTTTGCTACATGGTTGAGGTTTTTATTTTCAGTTGTTTCGAGATAATGCAAAATAGCACCCGCCGCAATTTGTCCCAGTTTCATGTCGTCTATACCGAATCCGCCGAGAGAAATTGTTTTAAAATGATTGAGCAATTTTTCGTTCGCGTAGTCGCTCTGAAAAACCCAATCGTCAATCGGATAAAAGTAAAATTTCTCGCTCAGCTGCTCTTTAATATTGCGTTTCGGTTTACTGAATAAAATTTCCGTCGGCTCGTAGGCTTCAATCGTTTTTTCTATGCGCGACCAATCGCCTTCGCTCACTAAAAATTCGCCCGTTGAAATATCGAGTAGTGCAATGCCATAGTACGAATCGTCTGTATGAATGGCACATAAAAAATTATTTTTGTTTTGCTCTAAAATATTATCACTCGATGTCACACCTGGCGTAATAACTTCTGTCACACCGCGTCGTACCATTTTACCTGTAATCGGTTTTTCGAGTTGTTCGCACACTGCCACGCGATAACCTATTCGGCTACTTTCAACAAAATATCACTAATCTCTATATTACTGCCACCGTTATTGCGCGCTGTTAAAGTTATTCCAAGAATTTTAGACGCTAAAACTGCATCGGCACCAAAAGTTTCATAAAAATCGCCCACGCGAAAAAGCATAATCGCATCGGGATATTTTGATTTCCAAGTAGCGTATTGTTTCATCAACGGCGTCCCGTGCATATCGCCACTGATAATTTCATTTTTGTCTTTCCCAATTTTCTCACCGTTTTTTGACATTTATAATTAATTTTGCCCAATTAGAAACAAAGTTAGCATTTAGATTATTGCAATTGCAGTTTGAAATTTAACTTTACGTTTTTAATGACGCACTTTTTTTCAACAACTGTAAATAAGTTTTAGTAATGACGCATTTTGAAACGCTGACATCCGATGAAATTCAACTTTTAGAAGAAGCTATACCACTCATCGCGGTTTTAATTGCAGGTGCAGATGGTCACATTCAAATTTCAGAATCGGATTGGGCTGCCAAGTTAACCCACATTCGTTCGTACTCAGGTTTAGAAGATTTAAAAGAATTTTACAAACAAATTGATGCTAACTTTAAAATAAAATTTGAGGAATTTGTAAAATTCTTACCGACTGACACCGATGCGCGTCAAAAGATGATTAGTGATAATCTTTCAAATTTAAATCCAATTTTACAAAAATTAGATCCTTTGGTCGCGTTTCATTTATACACAAGTTATAAAACGTACGCAAAAAGCGTTGCCGATGCGTCTGGAAATATTTTAGGTTTTCATTACGTTCAAAATGAAGAAAAACCTTGGCTCGATTTGCCAATGATACATTCGATTGCAGAACCTGTTTAGTTGATAGTTGTTCGTTGATAGTTGTTCGTTTACTATTCCTCTGTAATGAACAACTATTAACTAACAACTATCAGCGAACAATTAACAACTAAATAATGAGAGTAATAACACTGCGTCAAGCATTGAAAGAAGCGATGATTGAAGAAATGCGTCGCGATGATAAGGTTTTTTTAATGGGTGAAGAAGTTGCCGAATACAACGGTGCATACAAAGTGAGCGAAGGTTTGCTCGCCGAGTTTGGTACGCGTCGCGTTATAGATACACCGATTGCAGAATTAGGTTTCGCCTCTATTGGTGTAGGTGCTGCGATGAACGGTTTGCGACCAATCATTGAATTTATGACTTGGAACTTTGCTGTTTTAGCATTTGACCAAATTGTAAATAATGCGGCTAAAACATTGTCACAATCCGCTGGTCAGTTTAGTTGTCCTATTGTTTTTCGCGGACCCTCGGGTTCTGCTGGTCAGTTGGCGCAACAACACTCACAATCTTTTGAAAACTGGATGGGAAATATACCGGGGATAAAAGTTGTTTCCATCGTTGATCCTTATGATGCAAAAGGTTTATTAAAATCTGCCATTCGCGACGAAAATCCTGTTTGCTTCATGGAATCAGAAATAATGTATAATTTTCCAGCAACGACCCAGGGTGTTACGCATTTGGGTAAAGATAAAAATGGAAATTATCGCCCATTGCCTTATGCCACGTTCGGACAAGTGCCCGAAAATGAGGAATATATTGTTCCGATTGGAAAAGCCGTTGTGCGCCGCGAGGGTACAGACGTAACGATTGTATCGTATAATAAAATGGTGATTGAATGCTGCTATGCTGCGATGGAATTAGAAAAGCAAGGGATCTCAGCAGAAGTTATAGATATGCGTTCTATCCGTCCAATTGATCATCAAACTATTGTGGATTCTGTTAAAAAAACAAATCGCTTAGTCGTTGTGGATGAATCTTGGCCTATGTTTGGCGTATCGGCAGAAGTGGCGTACGAAATTCAGCGTTACGCGTTCGATCATTTAGATGCGCCAATTGTGCGCGTTAATAGTGCCGATGTTTCATTGCCCTATGCTGCTAACTTGGTCGAAGAATTTTTACCAACCCCTGCAAAAATTATGGCGGCTGTTAAATCGGTAATGTATCAGTTTAGTTGATAGTTGGTAGTTGTGGATTGTATCACAAACTAACAACTAAAAGCCATCAACGAACAACTAATTTTTTATTTTTAAAAACAAAAAATTAAGAACAAAAACCCCTTGTAGGAACAAAATCTTACGAGGGGTTTATTTTTTAATTAGAATAATTGTAATTATTCGGGTGGTAAACGTTGAGGGAACTTTAAAAGTTCCCTGAACGTCTTTGGTTTAGTTTACCTTTCTCTTTATGTCAATTTTTTTTACTAAATCTTGCACTTTATCCAAAATGACTTCAAATGCAGTTTTCTCAAGCCCTTGATTCCTTTTTTAAAAATAGCTGGTTAAAAAATTATTCGATCTCTCAAAAATCCATCGCAATTGCGTCGTTTTTACTTTTTATTGGTGTTACAGCAATAGGAATATCTGAGCAGTACAAAGTAGGAATTTTATTTAATTTCTCATTTAGTAATCTCGCTATTTTTGCTTTGAGCGTGTTGTATCTCATTATGCTCAGTCAATATTTTTTACTGAATGACAACGCTTTTTTCTATTATGTGCTCTATTTGTTTCTGAATATTTTCTATTTTCATAATGTTGTATTTTTTGGCGATCAGCGTATTTTTCTTAAATTTGGTTACATACATAACCAAATCCTTTTGTCTTCGTTGCTTTACACTTATTTTTTGTATTCACAATTTGCGCTTCATTTTCTAAATCTAAAAAATAGCAATGCCGATTTACAAAGAAAAATAAAACTCTGTTCAAAAATCTATCTCTCCCTATTTTTTACCGACTTAATACTTTCAACTTTTGAAAATTTCTTCTGGAATAAGAATATTTTTTACATCTTTTTTCAGTTTGCCTGTATCATCGTTGGTTTTTACGCCATTCTAAACATTATTATTTTTAAGAAAACCCGTTTAGCGCGCATATTCATAGCAGGCACTATTTGTTATTATACAGGTTCGGTGTTTGGTTTTTTATTCAATGGACAGATTTTTACTAATCCTTTTACAAATATTGCGATGAAAAACTGGACTTTTTTCACTGAAACTGGTACACTTCTGGAAGTAATATTTTTTTCAACGGGACTTGCTTATAGAATGCGTTTAATTGAAGTTGAAAAAAATGTTGTTGAACAAGAGCTGCTAAAAGAAAAGCTCAAGGAGTTAGAATTTAAAAATGAACTTTTAAAACAACGCGAAAGTATTTCGCACGATTTACATGACGAAGTTGGTGCAACACTCAATAGTATTTCTGTGAACTGCGAAATAGCTAAACAGCAAATGCAGAAAATTAATCCGGAAGCTAAAAAAACATTAGACAGTATCGGTTCCGCATCGCTTCATTTAATTGGCTCTATTAACGATATTGTTTGGGCTATAAATCCGAAAAATGATGTCTTTGAAAATATTACTGTAAAAATGCGTCTTTTTGCTGCCGATTTACTCATTCAACATGATGTGACGGTTGATTTTTATGCCGATGAAAAGTTAAATGCCTTGAATTTAGATGTTGAAATGCGCAAGCATTTTTATCTCATTTTTAAAGAAGCTATTAATAATGTTTATAAACACGCGCAATGCTCAGAAATTAAAACACGCATTGAACTCATTGGAAAACATATCCAAATGGTCATTTCTGATAACGGTATCGGTTTCGATAGTTCAAAAGTGCGATCTGGAAACGGACAAACCACAATGCAGTATCGTGCTAAAAAACTCAACGGTAGCTTAGAAATTCAATCGAAGAACCAAAAAGGAACGGTATTAATTCTCGTTTTCCCTTTCCATTAATCAAAACTACACAAATGTGTGGGTTCGGTAAAGATGAAAACAACTACTTTTAGTTTTGTTTTAAAAAATAGCTCATGGAAACAATAAAAATTGTCATTTTCGAGGACAATCTTTACCTCCGAGAAGGATTGGTTAAACTGTTGAACACGCAAGAAGGATTTAAATGCGTAGGTGATTTTGTTGATGCGAGCGATGTATTAAACAATGTTAGAAGTACAAAGCCTGACGTTATTTTAATGGATATTGATTTGTCGAGCAAAATTAATGGCATTGAAGCTACTTTTTTGATAAAAGAGCAATTTCCAGAAATTAAGATTCTCATACAAACCGTTTTTGACGACAGTGAGAAAATCTTTCAAGCCGTCAGAGTTGGTGCATCGGGTTATTTACTTAAAAATGCGCCGCCTACAAAACTTATTGAAGCGATTCGCGACGTTGTTTCGGGTGGCGCACCGATGACACCAACTATTGCTTACAAAGTTTTAGAAGTGTTTAGGAAAAAAAACATTGAATTACCCACCAATCATGTTTCTATTGCGCAACTCACTGAGAGACAAAAAGAAATTTTAGAATGTTTAGTTCAAGGCAGAAGTTATAAACTTATTGCCTCAACGTTATTTATATCTATCGAAACAGTCAAATTTCACGTAAAAAATATTTACGAAACGCTTCAAATCCATTCGCGCTACGAGTTAACTGCTCTTTTTAGAAAATAATTTAAACATTTGAAAAAAACCACTATTTTGTGTGGTGCGCCGTGTTTAGATTGATATTAATTTTGCATTAATATTTTATCTCGCTCGGTGTGTGGTGAAAATATAATTTTATTATTTTCAATGTTTTATCATTTCCTCAATTTTTTCCTCAATTTTTTCCTCAATTTTTTCCTCAATTTTTTCCTCAATGATTTTTCAATTAAACTTTATGAAAATTTGCTGCTTACTATTTTTATTCTTTGCATTGAGCTCCTCCCATTTAATTGCCCAAAAAACGTATGATGTTGGTCCAGGTTATCCTAAAACTCAAATTAGTCAAGTGCCTTGGTCAACGCTTGCAGCAGGCGATGTGGTCAATATTCATTACGATCCGAATGGTTATCACGAAAAATTCTTGATTTCAACAAGTGGTACGGTTGCGCAACCCATTAAAATTGTTGGTATCGCTGGACCAAATGGCGAAAAGCCCATCATTGATGGCGATAAAGCCAAAGCCATTACTGGACAATTGGGTTTTCATGCCACACAACCTTATGGTTTAATTTTTATAGAACCTGCTGCATTAGCAAATGGCACGGATTGCTCGGCTTACGGACCTATTCCGCACGACATCATTATTGATAATTTAGAGATTCGCAATGCGCATCCTAATTTTACGTATTCAGTGAGTGGTGGTGCTCAACAAGCGTATGCTTCTTTTTCATGTGGTATATATGGCGAGCGCGTACAAAATTTTGTAGTTCGCAATTGCAATTTCAATCATTGTGGTTTGGGCTTGTTCATCAATTCTAAATTCGGAACATGCTTTATCGCAAAATATTTTAGTTGAGCGCAATACTTTTACGCAAAATGGTGTTAGTGGCGATGGGCACGACCACAACAGTTATATTGAAGCCGTTAATGTGCTGTATCAATACAATTTTTATGACCATTTAGTAGCGGGTGCTCCTGGTGCAAGTGTTAAAGATCGTTCGGCAGGTAATGTATTTCGCTACAATTGGATAGTGGCTTCTGAAGGACATGCTATACAAATTCCTGAATCGCAAGGTGGTTTAGGTTATATTGATCAATTACCGAGTTATCGACAAACTTATATCTATGGCAATGTTATTTACAACGGAAAGGTAGGCGCATCGCGCATCATTCGCTACGGTGGCGATCAAGGGATATATTCAAGTTATCGGCAAGGAACGCTTTATTTTTATAATAATACAGTTATAAATGAAGGTGATAAATATTCAGTGCCTGGAGCATTGCGCTGGTCAACGTCTTTATTCTTATTGCCTGATAGTGGTGAAGTTGGTCAAGTAACCATTAAAGAAACGGTGGATTGTCGCAATAATATTATTTACAACCAAGCATCAACACTCGGCGCACTACCTTCAACATTGGAATTAATGTCAACGGATTTAACGGGCACTATTAACATGACCAACAATTGGGTCAGCCCAAATACAATTGATATGCACGCATACTACAACATTCCTATCAATCTTGGAAAAGTCAATCACGTTAATACATTTTTGGGCAATAACGGTGTTAACAATCCGAATTTTAATAATTATGCTACACAAGATTACACGCTCTCTGCACAATCTAACGCAATCAACAAAGGAACAGTTTTGATTGGTGGCGCACTGAATTATCCTGTTTTAGAAGAATACGTTAAGCCATTGACCTCAAAACCTCGCGTTGTAGTTGGACCGATTGACTTAGGAGCTTATGAAAATATTTTTGTTGCACCTACCTCTGTTTCGGGAATTAATTTGACACCTGCTTCAATATCTTTAGGGATGGGACAAACAGCATCGCTCCTCGCAACTGTTTTACCTGCGAATGCCAGCAATAAAAATATCGTTTTCAGCAGCAACAATACTGGAGTTGCTACCGTTTCCCCGTTAGGAATTGTGACAGGCGTAAGCGGTGGCGCTGCAATAATAACTGTAACTACACAAGACGGTAATTATACGGCTACATCGCAAATATCGGTTAAACAAACCGTCGTAGGATGGAATTTTAATAATAAAACTGCGAAAGCATCGAGTGGTATACCAGTTAATTTAAACCAAAATATTACGCGCGAGGTTGGTTATTTGGGCGTATTCGATTACAATGTCGCAGGTATTTCAGGCGCGAGCACAGATTGGTCGTTGAGCTCAACAAACTGGGATAATGGCGCGAATGCTAAATATTGGATTGTCAATTTTGCCACAACAGGTTATTACAGTTTATTATTCTCATCTGCCCAACGTGCAAATGGATATGGTCCACAAGATTTTATTTTGCAATACCGCGTTGGCAATACAGGTGCTTGGGCAAATTTAGTAACCGTCAAAGATTCTATTGATTGGGTAAAAGGTGTAGTTTCAAATTTAGCACTGCCCAAAACTTGCGAAAATCAGGCATTGGTACAAATTCGTTGGTTATCTGTTTCTAATAATACGCCAGCAAATATCCCGATTCAATCCGTAGGCTCTGGGCGAATTGACGAAATTACAATTGTAGGCGATAATACACCACCTATCGCTATATTGGGTTTGGTTCAAAAAAATAGTACAAAAGCATCTGCGGCAGTAGCACTCTATCCCAATCCAACATATTCAGAGATCAATGTTAGCGTGAATTTTGATACGCCTTCAAGTCTTCATTTTAACTTGTTGGATGTGAGTGGGAGAGTTTTGAAAGAATTTAATTCTTACAATTCTGCCCTACACCACGATTTATTAATGGATTTATCAGCTTTTGCTGAAGGTATTTACTTCATTCAAGTTGATAGTAAAGAAGAGCGAATTGTACATAAGTTTGTAAAGATACAATAAATAAATTTGTTAAATCTCATTTTTCATTCAAATTTTTCTTTGATTTTGCAAGTGCTACTCAATCCTTTATCTGATAATACAACTATTAGTTTTGAGTTTAAAGAGCCTACAGTAGTTTCTTTAAAAGTAATAAATACTTTTGATGAAGAAGTCGCAGCTTTAATTTCCAATAAAGTGCAACCTATTTATTATTACGAAAAGGTACTCAAAGTCGCCAATTTACCGAATGGATTGTATATCTGTTCGCTTCAAACAGGCGATAAAATCGAGAATTTGCGGATTGTGGTAAGTCATTAAGTTAATTGGTTTTTCAATTGTAAAATAAAATTAAACCTCGTAAGAATTAAATCTTATGAGGTTTAATTTTATGAACCTGATTTTTCTTTGATTTCTTCAAAAACATTTTTTACGCACGTTTTAACAATTTCATCAATTTCTGATTTAGTTAAAAATTGGGTATAATTTTTTTCAGAAAGAAGTTCATCTCTAAATTTAATTATTTTATACTTTGTAGGCTCAAAAAGAATTTCTATGTTTATTTAAAGCTAATTTAGAAATGGGTTCGTTTTTAACTATTTTATCTAATTGTAAAAGTTGAAATTGACTTTTACCCAATAAATTATTATTTATTTGATACTCTTCAAAATTATCATCAAATAAATCTGAAAATCTTTTTTTAATTTCTATAACTAGACTTTTAAAAAATTCATTTATACCTTTTTCATATATCTCTGATACGAGTTTATCACTTTTTTTAGGTCCACCATTTATTATACCCTTTTTCCATACCGAAATTTCTTTATCTAAATCATCAGGTTCTTCTAAACTTTCGCCCATTGCAGCTTTGAGTGAAAGTTCTAAACTCCAGAGCAATTGCTCGGCAATATATTTTATAAAAGCGTTTAAATCACCAGCGTCTGCTTGATTGAGAGCGAATAAGTAATTTTTTTTGTCTGAAGTTTTTATAATAATCGGCGGTAAATTATGTCTGAGCAAAACATAATTCATTATCAGTCGCGAAATTCTACCGTTACCGTCATCAAATGGATGAATGCACACAAATTTGTAATGAAACAAAGCAGCAAGAGCCACAGGATGCAATTCGTTTTTAGTTTCTTCTGCGCTATACCATTCTAAAAGTTCACCCATTAAAATCGGTGTATCAATAGGCGAAGCATAATGAAATATCTCACCATTTTGTAACCGCACCGAATTTGGAAATTCTTTGTAGGCTCCTACTTTAATTAACCGACGAGTTTCGTTTCCATCGGGCGTTTGTGCTTCTTTCCAAAAAGGTTTTATCAATAAAATTTCATTTAAATTTTTAATGTCCGTTTCAGAAATATTTCTGTGTGTTTCTGTTGCCCACGATTTAATCATATCGAAAGCTACATCGTGCGCTTTCATTTCTTCGTATTCTCTTAAATCATGATTACCCGTTGTTTTATCGAAAAGCAAAAGCAATTTTGTTTCACCATACGTCAAAGTGTTGCCTTCGATGTGATTTGAATTGTAACTAAACTCAAGCCGAATTTTTTGGTCAAACACACTTTTATATTCCGCTTTGATGGGTTTCAAAGCAGCTAAAGTTTTAACAAGATTATCGATTTTACGAATAAGCGATTCCATAACACAAAAATAAACTAAATCTTGTAAAGTAGTTCAACTCATAAGCAGAATTTGATTTTAACCACTCACCAACATATAGCGTTTACCAGGTAAAACTTTGACAACATTTTTAATTTCAAGTTCAAAAATTAAACCCGCTATTGCACTGTGCGATAGTTGCATGGCATTCGTAAGCGCATCAATTAAAATACCGTTTTCGCTGGCTTTGAGTAAATCAACGACTCGCTTTTCGTTGGGTGTTAAATCTAAAAAAAGTTTTGGTTGAATGCTTTTGGGAGCGTCTAAAGTTTCCCACCCTAAAGAATTGGCAATATCGGATGGCGTAGAAACAATTTGCGCTTTGAGCGATTGAATGAGATGCAAACAACCTTCCGACATTTTATCTCCTATGCGACCAGGCACAGCAAAAATTTCTCTATCGTAGCTGTGTGCAATGTGCGCGCTAATCATTGAGCCACCTTTTCGCGCTGTTTCAACAACAACTAATGCGTCGCACATACCCGCAATA
>ENA-OBIO01001068-OBIO01001068.1-metagenomes-genome-assembly--contig:-NODE-1068-length-11827-cov-29.535_pt1 | contig 11827 bp, 6 predicted proteins | sample MGYA00153383_OBIO01 | MGnify analysis MGYA00153383 | reverse complement strand
TGCTTTCATTGGTGTATTTTTTAATCTATTCTTATTGTACCTCATAACACCCGGAAGTGCTGTAAATAAGCAATGCTACCTTCGGTTCGAGCAATATTAAAAACATCTGCAACAAAGTCAGTCAGCAAACCGGCGTATTTAAACAAGCTCAAAATTAATACATTGAGAACTACTCCCGATAAAGCCCAATAAAATCGCTGTTTCTTGTCGGAAATTCGGGCAACTTGAAAGCTAGCCGTAGCGTTGATAATAATGGAAAGTAGCAGGATTAGCAGCAGTGCGGGCGCACTCCAACTATAAAATATACAACTGGCAATTATCAGGATGGGAACTTGCAGTTTTTGGAAGGGAGGGAAATAATATATGGTGAAAACGATCGCAAAAAATACTAAAAATTCAATACTGTTAAATAACATAGTTTGTGATTTAGCTTTTTTACGTAGGCTGTAACCCACTATATCAAGCGCCTGCGACTCATGGCAAGAGTTGGTAAGAGCCCGATCGCGATCGCGCCTCCTGCTAAAGTGTAGCAAGCTTTACTTATTTTTCGTACTCCGACTACCTTTTAAGATAGACGCGCAAATACTTCCGGGGGACGGTTGCAATATCTGGAAACATTTCTTAACATATAGAGAACAAAGGGAATCGGAGGAGACACCAAAAATCCTTAAGCCCTTGGGGTGCCTCGGTTAATCAGATTCTTCGCCAATAAGGGCTAAATCAATGAATAATCAGCAAAACTCCGAAGTCTCAGCATTCGTGCTAATGTTCCAAAAAGGCATTTGGCTGTTTGGGATTCTTTCTTGGATATTCGGGCTGACAGATAGAAGTATTGCACTATTATCTGATGGATATTTGTCGGCGATCGATATTGTGCAGCTATTTACCGCTTCGTTTTTCTTCGTTAGCTGGCTGTTTTTAAGCCCGTTTCTAATTGCTACTTCCCAGAATCTGCCGAAGCCAGAAGGATTCGGCAGAAATTAGAAGCATCTCCCTAGTTTTTAGTTTGTCATGTCAGTTTCGCGATCGACCTTTGTTTCTTCTGCGGCAAAGCGGGCCGGCCAAATGCGATCGCAAAAAAACAAAGTTCCCGCAGTCACGCATAGCGGAATCGCCAACAGATTCAACAGCGGAATGCTCACCAAACCCAAACAAACTAAACCAAAACTCCCGCTGGCAGGGAAACTCGCCCAAATTATCTCCAGCTTCTCCCGAAAAGGTCGCCTTCGCCTTTCTAAGGGTGTGTCCAAAAAGTCTAAACAAACAATAGTTGCGCCCAAAGCTACGCCACCCAAACTGCTAAGAATAGAGCCAGCACCAGGGAGGAAATTCAGCAGCAGCAGCGGTAAGCCGACGCTCAGCAAAATTTGTAGTTTTCGCAGTTCAAAGGCGATCGCCCTTTGAATATCCCGCAAACTACTCGCCAAATCCATTGGTGCTTCTGCGGGCAATTGACCGTTCCGCAGCAGTTCCAATTGTTCCGAAAGTTTGCCGTACCAAGGCGAACCCAAAATTACGCCAAACTGCACTAACAAAAATCCGATTAGCAGCAGAAGTCCTGACACGAGAAGTACGCGCAGCAGCCATCCAAAAGCGATGGTAAACACGCCGAGAAAGCTCAGCCAAGCTGGAAAACTCGCAATTAAAGCATTAAATCGGACGGACAAATCGGCAACTAAAATATCTATGCCTGCCAAACTGGGAAATAGCAAGCTTAAATAAAGACCGATACCAATTATAAAATTTAGCACCACGGGAACTAATACATAACTCCACAACTTGGGAGTTTGCCAAAGTAGCGAGAAAGCACGAATGGGATAGGTGAAACCTGCCAGAAGTCCGAGGGGCGCGACAATGACGGCGCGGGCGGGATTTGAATCGATCTGTTTTGACATATATGGTGAAGAAAGAAGGAAGAAGGAAGAAGGAAGAAGGAGGAAGGAAGAAGGAGGAAGGAAGAAGGAAGAAAGCCTTTCAACACTTCGACTACGCGAGCGGGTACAAATTCTATTATTATTGCGTATGAGGATTTATAGTAGGTTGCCCAAAAGTGAAGCTTTTTATTTACCATACCCCGGAACTTACGCCAGCAGACAAAATGCCGGCTTGTGCGATCGCAGTTGATGTGCTGCGGGCGACTACGACAATGGCAACAGCCCTAAATAATGGGGCGGAAGCTGTCCAAGTTTTCAGCAACTTAGATAAGCTGATGGCAAGCAGCGAAAAATGGCCGGCAGACAAGCGAATTCGTGCCGGAGAGCGCGGTGGCGGCAAAGTTGACGGATTTGACATGGGGAATTCTCCCCTGGACTGTACGCCAGAAAAGGTGAGTGGGAAGCGAATTTTTATTAGCACAACTAACGGCACTCGGGCTATCGAGCGAGTCCAATCTGCTACAACTGTGTTAACGGCGGCTTTGATTAATCGCAAATCTGTGGTACAGTTTCTGTTAAGTAAAAAGCCGGAAAGTATTTGGATTGTGGGTTCTGGTTGGGAAGGGAGTTATTCGTTGGAAGATACGGTTTGCGCTGGTGCGATCGCCCAAAGCCTCTTAGCAGAAAGTGGTATTCCTGTGAGTGAGTTTGCTGGTAACGATGAAGTATATGCGGCAATTGCTCTTTATTTGCACTGGCAAGATCGGTTATATGAATTGTTGGAACGTGCCAGTCACGGCCAGCGCCTCCTCGGTTTAGGTATCATTGAAGATTTAAGATATTGCGCGCAAACAGATATTTTAGATGTGCTGCCGATGCAACGAGAACCGGGAGTTTTGGTGAAGTCTGATTTTAAAATTACTTAAGCTAATTTCTGGATTAAATCTTCTCCAAAAACGGCGAATTAAATTTTTTAGGTTTGTAGTGAGGACTTTAGTCCTTATAACAATTACAGGACTAAAGTCCTCACTACAAACAATGGAAGCTAGTTGGTGAAAGAGATTTTTTTAAAAGAAACTACAATTAAAGATATGCGGAAGGGAGATAAAATTGTGGGATTCCTAGTGTACGATCGGCAATTGAGCATTGCTAGATTCACCGCCGAACCGCTGAATTAAACAGTCGGCAATTCTGGCTGATGCACCGCTTTCTCCCATGCGGCGCCAGCCATTTTCAGCGATTAGCTGTAACCTGTCGGGGTCGCGGAACAAAGACTGCACGGTGCCGGCAACTTCGGCGGGATGTTTGACTAAAATTAGTGATGGGCCTAACAGGCGACTTTGAGCTTCTGCAAAAACGGGAGTAAATTGCGGGCCGTTTCCGGGAATGGCGATCGCCGGTTTTCCTAAGCCGACAAATTGTTCTGTCGCAGTTCCTGCCATTGCTATTGCTAAATCGGCTTCGTACAAACAATCGTTAAAACTTTGCTGGGTCAAAATCATCGTGGCGTTTCTCTGTACAAAGGTCAAGGGCAATAGCAAATTAGGAGATTCTTTCTGAATTTCTTGAGCGCTAGAAACAGGAGGTCGCAAAATACTTCCTTCTCGCCGCTGCGTTCTAGTTTCGCCCTCTTGACGCCAGCCAAAAAATTCTAAACTAGACCGTAAAGCTTCTAAGTTTAACTGTGGAGAAATGGCTCCGAAAAATAGCAATTTACGATCGGCAAATAAGGACAAAATTTCGGCTACAGCCTCTACTATTAGCAGCCAATTAGCATAGGCTTCCGGCGCTCTAGAACCGGGCAGTAGTGTGATGACGAGCGATCGCTGCATTTCCCGAAACTCTGCGTCAGGGCCGTAAAAACCGGCGGGGTTTTCCGGTTCGAGTCCGTCCATCATCGGATTTCCGAGATTGTAAGCGGGAATTCCCAGCTTTTTTAAATTGTCGGCGGTGAGCGCGTCCCTGACAAAAATGGCCCGACAGCGCGATCGAGTCATCAACCAGCGCTCCCAAGGCAAATAAACCGAACCCGACAAACTCTCCAAACTAATGCCCCGGGATTTGCGAGTTAGAGGCCCGTTTTCGTCCCGCAAATAATACTCGGACTTGGCCGTGCCGACAAAAGCATAGGGCGCGCCACTGAGCCAAGCAAACAGCAGCGGGACAATATCCCCGCAGGCTAGAATAACGCCGTCTTGATTCCCAGATTGTTTTTGCGATCGCACCCAAGCGCGGATCGCTTTAAATTGAGCTAGGGTCAACTGAAGCAGCCCGCCTTTGACATCGCGCAAAAATTCTCTTCTGTCCATGTAAATAAAGCCGCCTGAAGGCATCCGCTGCACCGGGCCGATGATGCGGACATTTTCCAGTTGGGCGAAAGCTTGTCCTTCGCCCACTAGCGGAAACACGGCTAATTCTGGGGGATGCGGGTGCTGTTGCAGTTCCTGCAAGATGCGAAGGGCGATCGCATCTTCTCCGTGGCCGTTACTGAGGCAAAGTATTTTCAATCCCAAATCTCTCAAAAACTGTCTCTGAATATATAGAAGCAAGATTAGCCGCAGGATGCAAGGTGGTATAGCCGAAGGAAGAAGTAAGTGGATCGACGATCGCACGAGTCGGGCAATTTTTGGTAAAATAGCAGATAAAACTCCTATCTTAGAGGTAAAATCGGATGGTACAAACCCTGCCAAAATCTCTGACACTCGAAGAGTTTCTGAAGTTGTCAGAAACCAAACCAGCCAGCGAGTACATTGACGGTAAAATCATTCAAAAACCCATGCCTCAAGGAGAACATAGTGTCATTCAAGGTGAGTTGACAAGTGCTGCTAATGCTGCTCTCAAACCTCAAAAGGTGGCGCGAGTATTTCCCGAACTACGGTGCGTTTTTGGCGATCGAGCGATCGTTCCCGACGTGAGTATATTCACTTGGGATCGCATTCCCCGTAAACAAAATGGCAGTGTGGCAAATGTGTTTGCGATCGCCCCGGATTGGACAATTGAAATCCTCTCCCCCGACCAAAGCCAAACTAAAGTTACTAAAAATATTTTACATTGTCTGAAACACGGAACTCAAATGGGCTGGTTAATTGATCCAGAGGAGCAATCGGTTTTTGTATATCGGCCGACTCAATCAACGGAGGTGTTTGACGAACCGGAACAGTTATTGCCCGTGCCATCTTTTGCGAGGGAATTGCAACTGACAGTAGGAGATTTATTTGGTTGGCTGTTAGAGTGAAATAACAGAGTAGAAGAGAGGGAGAGAGGAGGAGAGGAGGAGAGAGGGAGAGCAGGGAGAGAGGCAGAGGATAGAGGATTTGATGAGTTTTGATATGGGATCGAAGATCGAAAGATGTAGTTTAAATACACAACGGCTTAACCGACAATACAGACAACTATGAAAAAGAATAATAAACCAGCTTTGATTCTGACTTTCCTCGTCGTTTTGGGGCTATTTAGTCTTGCTGGAGCAGTGATTTGGGTGGGTATGAGAATGCAGTCGAATGGCCCGACAGCTTCTGTAGCGCCGGTTTCTTCCCCGAGTGCCCCAAGTGCAGAAATACCTCAGCAATCGGGCGATGTGGCGCAACAATTAAATCAAGTTCCGCTAGAGAGCGATCGCAGTGTAGATTACCGGAAACTCCGCGATAGTTTGCTACAGAAAAACTGGAGAGCCGCCGATCGAGAAACCTACGAACGTTTGTTAGAGGCGGCTGGCCCAAAAGCCCGATCGACTGGCTTGATTCCTAAAGAAGAAATGGACTTGCTCTCTTGTAAAGATTTACAAACGGTCGATCGACTGTGGAGCAGTGCTAGCAACGGTTTATTTGGCTTTACGGCTCAGCAAGGCGTCCTCAAAGCCCTGGGCGACTACCGCAAAATGTACGATGAGGTGGGATGGCAAAGTCGATCGGGCGAATGGGCGATCGAATGGACTTACAATCCGCAAATCAAACGCATGGATTACAAACCCGGAAAAGAACCAAACTTTACCAAACCCCCAGCCGGACATTTCCCTACAGTTGAACGGGGCTATAATTTTGATGCTTCCCTCGATGGTGCACTTAAAAGGTGCAAATTCTGAATTGGGAATTGGGAATTGGGAATTGGGAATTGGGGATTGGAACTGACAACCAATAACTAATAACCAATAACCAATAACCAATAACTCATGACTAAGCTGTTATGCATTTAAACCACTAACGAGGCCTGTAGGGTGCGTCAGCTCGATCGCTTCCATCAGTAAGGGAAACGCTGCGGGCTGACGTACCCTACAATACTATTTTAAATGCGTAACAGCTTAAGCTGTTCGATATCTAAATTGCATTTTTTGTGCGGGCGAGACGCCCACCCCACAAGAACTTTATAAAATTTTGACTGTGCAGTTTAAATGCAGAATAGCTTAATAACTAATGACTAATTCCCATCGATATATTGTTTTAAAATATTCCGAATTTGTTTAAGCTGAAATCCCTTAACAAGTTGGCGCAACTTCGCCACAAACGGCACTAATTTTGGCTCTAAAATTTCCAGTTTAGCATTCTCATCAAAAATTTCTTCAATGTCGCCCATAGCCGCAAGTTTCAAAAGTTGTGTTACCGACTCAGCAGCCGCAGGTAACAGAGAAGAATAAGCAGGAAAACCAGATGCGGGTGACAAACTAGAAGTTGTCCGCTTTTTGTTTTCCGAAGACTGCTCGTAAACCCATTCTAGTCCCAAATGCACGCGCAACTGTTCCAAAAAGTGATTTGCTTCGATCGGCTTGGGAAGAAAATCATCGCACCCTGCGAGGATGCTCTCTTGCTGCGTAGACTCAAAAACGCTAGCTGACAGAGCGATTAACACGACATCTTTTAATTCCGGCAACTTCCGCAGTCTCCTTGCAGTTTCTAAGCCGTCCATCACAGGCATCCGCAAGTCCATTAAAATCACATCCGGTTGAAATTTAACTGCTTTGCAGAGGCATTCTTGACCGTTTTGTGCTTCGGCAATTTCAAATCCCAAACGGCCCAGCAGCCTGCACAACAAATCGCGATTTAGTTGATTGTCGTCCACGATCAGCACTTTTCGTTTGTGGCCAACAAAACCGACAAGCCAGGGTTTTTCCTGCAAAACTGACACTTCTAAGTACCGTTTAGTTGCAGGCAATTCTAAATCTATCCAGAAAGTGCTACCTTTTCCAAAAGTGCTGTTGAAGCGAATTTCGCTGCCCATTAGTTTCGCTAATCTCTGGCTGATCGAGAGTCCGAGGCCAGTACCTTCAACAAATCTATTTCCTCCTACTTGGTGGAAGGGCAAAAATATTTCTTCTGACTTGCTTCGCTCTATTCCAGTGCCGGTATCCTCGATTTGAAAGCGGATTTTTAAAGCGTGTTTCGCTGCGATCGGATTGTGAGCGAAGCGCAGATAATTTTGTTTTAGTTCCGAACTCAAAGTTGAAAACTCATGACTTTTTCCTTGGCCTCGACTCCAGGCTCCTGCGCCGACATAGCCTACTTTGAAAGTTACTCCGCCGCTCTGGGTAAATTTAACGGCATTACTAAGTAAATTTATGAGAATTTGGCGCAATCTTTTTTGATCGACACGGACGCAGCTAGGCAAGGGAGATACTTGTTCGTAATTGAAGGAAATTCCTTTTTGAGCGGTTCGCATCTGAAAGAGGTCGGCAATGTTTTTGGTGAAATTTAGAATATTTAACTCTTCTGGATAGAGTTCCATTTTTCTAGCTTCGATTTTAGAAAGGTCTAAAACATCATCGATTAACATCAGCAAATGTTCGCCGCACTGTTGAATGTTGCTGAGACTTTCTTGGTGATCTGAGCTTAAGTCTTTGTCTATTTTGATGATTTGAGCGTAACCTAATACGCCGTTTAAAGGTGTACGCAGTTCGTGGCTCATGTTGGCGAGAAATTCGCTTTTGGCGCGGTTGGCGGTTTCGGCGGCTAATACGGCTTGTTGGAGGGCGGATTCTGCCAGTTTGCGATCGGCAATTTCGGTTTGTGCTTGTTGAAATAGGGTCGATTGCTGGATTGCGATCGCCAATTGCACGCACAATTGCCGCAGGGATTCTATTTCTGAAGAATCCCAGGAACGGGGGCAAGTACAATCGTGGGCGATTAGTAGTCCCCAGAGCTGACTTTCTGCGGTTGGTTCGGTCTGAAAAATGCTGTTTCGTGCTTTTAAAATCGGCACTACTAAGCTAGCTTTCACTTCAAATTGTTCGAGAAATTTAATGTGGCATTCGCTCAACTCTTCACGGTAAATATCTTCTATAGCTCGAATATAGCCTTGCTGGTAACTAGCAACAAATTCATCTTTAAAACAAGGATCGAAATTGTCAAAATCTAGGACAGAAATTCGATTTTTTGCGACGGATTCCACAACTACCAAGCCGCTCCAGTCGGGATTGAAGCGGTAAATAACTGTGCGGTCTGTTTGCAAGAATTGCCGTACTTGTTCGACAGCCGTGGTGAGGATTTCTTCTAAATTGAGGGAGGAGCGAATGCGATCGAGCATGGCAACTACCAGCCGTTCTCGCCTTAATTGGTGCAGCAGTGCCGTCTCGGCTTGTTTGCGATCGGTGATGTCGGTAATTACTCCCACTAGCCCGATTAAACTGCCAGTTTCATCTTTGATGCAGTCGGCGCGAAATAGAGTTGTTACCAGTTCGTTGCTTTTAGTTTTGATTTTGAGTTCGCCTTGCCAAGATTTACCTTTACGGATTGTTTTAAACATTTCTAGCAGCACTTGACTTTGCGGGTAAATTGCCGTTGCTCCGCCTGCTGCGTTCAGTTCTTCTGCTGTGTAGCCGTACCGCTCAACAAAGGCTTGATTGTGGTAGATCGATCGCCCTCTCAAGTCAGCAATGCCGATCGCATCACTGGTGCTTTCTACCGCTTGAGTCACCCGCAGCAAATTTAATTCTGCTTGTTTGCGATCGCTAATATCAGTAATAGTGCCGATATAGCCTTTAATTTCGCCGCCATCTCCGATTTCCGCTACTGCTTGACCGATCGCCCAAATTACGCGATCGTCTGCACGCAAAAAGCGGTATTCTGATTTAAACGGAATTTTGTCAATAATTGCCCGATACCATTCATTTTTCACCCGCTCCGTATCATCAGGATGTATGGCATTCATCCAGCCAGTTTCTGCTGCTAATTCTGCGTTTAATCCCGTGATTTCGTTCCACCGCTGATTGACATAAAGGCAATTGCCAAACGCATCGCTGTGAAATATGCAAACCGGCGATGTTTCTGCCAAAGTTTGATAGCGGCGCTGGCTCGATTGCAGTGCTGATTCTGCTTGTTTTCTTTTAGTGATATCGCGGACGATGGAAATTATCTCGCCGCCTTCCAGCATTGTCAGCGACAATTCTTGAGGGAACTTAGTACCGTCGCGGCGCTGACCGATTCCTTCTATATTGCAGTACCCTTTTTGCTGAAGTATCGGCATTACTTCTCGTTCAAAATATTGAATTTCTGCTTGGCTGTAGAGCATTTTCCATTTCTTCCCATACATTTGTCTAGTGCTAGCCAAGCCGTACATTTTGAGATAAGCGTCGTTTGAATAAATACATTCTTTACGATAGTTGAAAATGGCGATACCGTCATAAGCTGCGGCCATTGCTACTGCTTGTCGCTGTAGTTTGGACTCTGCTTGTTTGCGATCGGTAATATTGTGACCGACTGAGTAGATTAAACCTTCTTCGCTAAATGGCGATGCCGACCACAACAGGCATTTGTAAGAACCGTCTTTGCAAATATAGCGATTTTCAAAGCAGATACTAGACGTACCAGTTATTAGCTTTGCCACTTCGGCTGCGGTGGCTGCTCGATCGTCTGGATGAACAAAATCCAGCATCGGCTTGGCAAAAAGTTCAGCACTACTGTAGCCTAGGGCCGTTGACCAAGCAGGGTTTAAACGTTTAAAATAACCGTCGAAACCGATAATACAAAGCAAGTCTAAGGAGATGGTAAAAAAGCGATCGCGCTCTGTTTGTGCCTGCTTCAACTCAGTGATATCCATCACTAAACCATCCCAGAGAATATCGCCTTCGCTCCCAGATTCGCTCTGATTATTCAGCCTTTCCGGTCTAGCGGCTCCTTGTAGCCACTTAACTTTTCCCGATGGCATGGTATGCCGCCACTGTTGCTGCCAAGGTTCCAGGGTAGCGGCTGAAACTGCGATCGATTTTTCTAAATCTAGGATATCGTCTGCGTGAATTCCGCTGAACATAAGTTCCGGGTTTTCCTCTATAGCTTCTGCCTCTAATTCGTACAGTTGGTAACTGCCTGAAGAGACGTAGGGAAAACACCTTTTTCCAGTTGCTGACCTTCGGAATTGATAAATTGCTCCTGGCAGGTTAGCTGCCAATTGTTGAAATCGAGCTTCGCTTTGTTCCAAGGCTATTTGTTGCCGTCTGTATTCGGTAAAATCTCTAATAGTGCCTACTATTACTTTACTGCCATCCGCTTTATGAAATACACTTTTCTTGGTAGAAATAATGTATTCTTTCCCTGCGCTATCTGTAAATATTTCTTCGATTTCCAAGCAAATATTATTAGTCAATACTTCTTCATCTTTCTTCCAAAATACAGCAGTTGCCGAGTTTGGAAAAAAATCATAATCTGATTTACCAAGCAGTTCTTGTCGCGATTTGCCCAACAACTGACAAAAAGCATCATTTAAGATCATCCAGCGGTGCTGCTCGTCTTTGACAAAAATCGGGTCTGGCGTAGCATTTATAGTGTGGTTTAAAAATTCTTCTGATGCTTTTAAATCAGCTTCATAGCGGTAGCGATCGCTCACATCCAACACTACTTCGATCATCCGGTCGATCGACCCATCCAGCCCGCGAATACAACGCAGCGAAACTCGCGTGTAAACTATTTCGCCGTCTTTTTTGAACCACCTTTTATTTGAGATGCAACCATCGATTTCACCTGCAAAAATCTGAGATACTTTTTCGCAATTTGCCTCAAAATCTTCTGGATGAGTCAACTCCAGCCAATTCTTTTGTATGAGTTCGTCGCGATCGTATAGTCGCGATCGTATAAGAGCAAATTGCACAGGGCATCGTTAACTTCTATCCAATTGCAATTTTGGGCAATTTTGGGGTCAACAATTGGAGCGATAATGGCAATTCCGATCAGGGAATTTTCCACTACCGAGCGATATTTTTCTTCACTTTTTCGCAAAGCATCTTGACTGTGCTGACGTTCTATAGCGTAACGGAGCGATCGCATTAACAGTTCGCCGTCGATTTTTCTTTTGACCAAATAATCCTGTACGCCAACCGAAATCAACCGCAGAGCAAGCTCTTCGTCGTTTTGGGAGGTCAAAACTACGATCGGCACATTTAGCCCGTACTCTTGTACCCGAGCCACCGTCTCGATTCCCCGACTGTCTGGGAGTGAAAGGTCTAATAAAATGATGTCAAAAGTTTCTTGATGCAATCGTTCCTGCGCTTCGCTGAGGCGCTCAACTTTCGTCAGCAATATACGCTGCTTGCCGCTAATTTCTGACAACAAATCTTCAATCAGCTCAGCTTCTTGAGGGTTGTCTTCTACTAACAGAACTTTAAAGCAGGTAGGAGGCACAGCTAAGTTAAAAACTGCTTTCATAGTTAATAGTTATTAATCAAAACTTTTTTTCAAGCTAACTTGGATTTAACCTTGAATTTCCCGGACTGTTATTGAGTTGCACCTACACAGACATCGGCGGTTAGATTGCGGTAAGGGCGATCGCTACAAAAATTTGTGTTTAAGATTTAAAATTATATCACGAACCAACTCCGCTGTCAACGTGAAACATTTTTATTATAACTAAGATATTGCACCATTATCAATAATGCTGTAAGGGCGGGTTCGCTCCTGGGCTTAGGAATGAGAATTAAATAACTTACAATTTTTATTGTTCTTGTGGGATGGGCGTCCCGCCCGTCCAGAAAGAAC
>ENA-OBIO01001067-OBIO01001067.1-metagenomes-genome-assembly--contig:-NODE-1067-length-11839-cov-15.3383_pt1 | contig 11839 bp, 8 predicted proteins | sample MGYA00153383_OBIO01 | MGnify analysis MGYA00153383 | reverse complement strand
ATCGCACCTCTTCTAGACGACGCTCGTGTTGTCTTTGCGCTTCACCCTGTATCCCCTCAAGTCGGATCCGATCGGACTCTAAGTCAAAAGCTTGGGCGCGATCGACCCATTCACCTTTCTGGCACCATTCCCGAAAAAAGCCGGGTGCTGTTTTAATGCCTTTTTGATGCTTGTAAACCTGATACGCAGATTCTAGCGATCGAGTCGGTCCCAAATCCCGATAGCAGGTGAAGCCCTGATAACTTTTGGGGGTATCTAAATGCTCGTTACATTCCCAAGGCTGCATAACGGCGATCGAGTGATGGGTACTTCCTGTTATTCCCTTCTCAACTGGCACACTCAAGACCCGATCGGCTTAGTCCAGACGCAAAACGGCTGAAACCTTTACACAGCAAGGAATTAGACCTGTAAAGGCTGGATTATTTATCGGGACTTCTGTCTTCCACGCAAAAGTCCAACGTTTTAAAATAGGCTGAAATGTAGACTAGATAAAGGTTTCAAAAATGAGTTAGTCCAGAATTTTAGATTAGTCCTAGTTTTGGACTAAATTCTGGGACTACTCGATCGAAAGTAGACCGGGTAAACCAAAGCTGTAAGCCAACTGGCACAATAGGAGAGTACCAAATCAAGAGCAGTTCAAGCCGATGAGACTCGTTAGCGCCTCCGCAAAAATTGAACCCGAACTATCCGATCGGCTGAAAAAAATAGCCCTCGTTAGTGGATCCACTCCTAGCGAAGTTGTGCGGAAGGCGATCGGGGGAATACTGCGATCGTTTAGGTGTGGTAGTCCATGGGTAGCCGCCCTAGAGCTATACCGCTCAAGCTGTGAGGTCAAATAATACTGAACCAGTCTCCCCTAGCGATCGCGTTTTCCCGCAACACTTAATCGGAGTTGCTATCGAGTTACTAAAAAATGCTGATGTGGACTGGGAGAAAGTCAAGACTCTGACTGAGTTAAAGGATTATCTAAAGCTTTAATATCTTAATAGGCTAATCTCAACAGTCCGGATAGTTTTTTAGAGGCAACGGCAGAATGCGGGTTTCAGGCTTCTAACTTGCGATGATTTCAACGGTAGAATGCGGGTTTTAAGCTCAGGCCCGAAAAATGTCCGGAGTATTGAATCTAATACCATTAAATAATTAGGCTATTAGATTAGCCTATTAGCGAGTTATTGTAGTGATGAATGAGATAGTGCGATCGCGTAGTCCTATTAATTACTAGCTGCCAGAAAGCTGTAATTATGCAAATTAAACTTGCATCTGTTGTTGACATGAAAATTTCGGCTATTCTGTGAAGGCGATCGCATAACTGGCATTGATTTCAAGGCTAGGTTTATGTAGCTTGTCATCTGTGGTCTTGTAAATTTTTTAGGGATTGGACGAATAACCTTGCAGCAAGAGAAAATTACCCTTAGTCAATTAGAAAATTTTCTGCTGAAGTCAGCCGATATTTTGCGGGGCAAGATGGATGCTTCGGAATTCAAGGAGTTTATCTTTGGGCTGTTGTTTATTAAGCGGTTATCGGATGAGTTCGATCGCAAGCGGGAAGAGATTAAGAAGACAACCTATGCTCATCTGGCTAGTGAGCCTGAACTGTTAGCGGAATTGCTGGAAGAGAAAACTTCCTATGGTGAGACATTTTTTATTCCGCCTCGCGCTCGTTGGCATGAGGCTTGGGTGGATGAAGAGGGTAATCAAGTGCCGCCTCTGAAGCATCTCAAGCAAGATATTGGCAATATGCTGAATAAGGCGATATCGAGAATTGAGGAAGAAAATGATGCTTTGGCGGGGGTGCTGAAAAATAATATTGATTTCAATGTGACCAAGGGCAAAACCAAGATTCCCGATCAGAAGTGGAAGGATTTGCTTGATCACTTTAATCAGCCTAAGTTTGTGCTGGTTAACGATAATTTTGAGTTTCCTGATTTGTTGGGAGCTGCCTATGAGTATCTGATTAAGTTTTTTGCGGATAGTGCGGGTAAAAAAGGGGGAGAGTTTTATACGCCGTCGGAGGTGGTGCGTCTATTGGTGCAGTTAGTGAAGCCAGAGGCAGGAAATACGATTTACGATCCGACTGTGGGTTCGGGTGGGTTTCTGATTCAGTCCTATCAGTATGTGGAGGAGCAGGGACAAGACCCGAATAATTTGGCGATGTATGGGCAGGAGTCCAATGGTACGGTGTGGTCGATCTGCAATATGAATATGATTTTGCATAACGTCAGCCGTTTCACGATCGAGAATGGCGACACGTTGGAAGATCCGCTAATTCATGATAATGGACAGATTCGGAAATTCGATCGCGTCTTGGCTAATCCTCCTTTTTCGCAGAACTACAGCCGCGCTAGTTTGAAGTTTGCTCATCGCTTTTGGGAGTTTTGTCCTGAGTCGGGTAAGAAAGCGGATTTGATGTTTGTTCAGCACATGATCGCTAGTCTGAAACCTAATGGTCATATGGCGACAGTTATGCCGCACGGGGTTCTATTTCGTGGCGGGAAAGAGAAGCTGATTCGGGAGGAGTTGATTAAGAATGATGTGATTGAGGCGATTATTAGTTTGCCTTCGGGTTTGTTTTATGGGACGGGGATTCCTGCCTGTGTGCTGGTGGTGAATAAGAGTAAGCCCGATGAGTTTAGGGACAAGATTTTATTTGTGAATGCCGATCGCGAGTATGCCGAAGGTAAGGCTCAGAATAAGTTACGTCCTGAAGATATTGAAAAAATTGATTTTGTGTTTACCCACAAAAAGGAATATCCAAAATATAGCCGTTTGGTGAGTAAGCAGGAGATTGTTGAGCAGCATGATTACAATCTGAATATTCGCCGCTATGTGGACAATACGCCCGAACCTGAACCCGAAGATGTGACGGCGCACTTGCTGGGTGGGATTCCTGAGCGTGAGGTTGGGTCGCGATCGCTTGATTTTGCAAAATTTAAGGTGCGGTCTGAGACGTTGTTTCAGCCTTTGCGAGATCGCTATTTGGCTTTTGGGTCAGAGATTACAAACAAGGCGGCGATTAAGACGACTTTGGAAGCGGATGCAAATCTGCAAAGCACGATCGCCGATCATTATGCTGCTCTAGAAAGTTGGTGGGAAGTGGCGCGGGATGATTTTGCGAAGTTGTCTAACGATCTCGGTGAAAGTAAGAAAATGCCAGAGGTGCGGCGGGAGTTGCTGACGGGTTTAAAAGAGAAGCTGATCGGTTTGGGAGTGTTGGATGAGTTTCAGTCGGCGGGTGTATTTGTCAATTGGTGGCAACAGATTCGCTATGACTTGAAGACGATTATTAATACGGGTTGGCATCATACGCTAATCCCTGATGGGTATTTGATTGGGTCGTTTTTTGATTCTGAAGTGAGGGAAATTGAGGAGCTAGAGGGTCAAATCAGTGGGTTACAGGGTGAATTGAGTGAGGCGATCGAGACGGCGCAGGAGGTGGCGAGTTATGAGCCAGAGGAGGATGAGTCGGTAACGGCAACGACCATTAAGAAAGCGCTGAAGGAGGCTATGGACGATCTAAAAGGTTCGGGGGGGGCTTCGGCGGCGCGGGAGTTGGCGAAATATCGAGAGGCACATGATGCGATCGCCAATCTCGAAAAGCAGATCAAGGATTTAAAGGATGAGGTAAAGGATAAACAATCGGAACTAGATTTAAAGTTACGGTTAAAGCGGCTTGGTGGTGAGGAGTTTCAGGCGGAAACTTTGCAACTGATTGCCCAAGTGACAACGGATATGGCGGCGCTGAGTCCTGATGATAAAAATGATAAACGCAAGATAGCGGCTTTGACTAAGGATAAATCTGTGTTAGAGGCTCGGTTGTTGCGGGTTGATGATTTGTTAGAGAAAATAGGCGGTCAGTTGACGATGGAGGAGGCGAAGGTTTTGATTTTGAAGAAGCTCTATGATTGGGTGAGGGAGCAGTTAACGCGCTATTTGAATGGGGCTAAGCGATCGCTAATTGCGGTAGTTGAAAATCTTTGGGATAAGTATGCGGTTTCGAGTCAGGAGTTAGAGGCGGAACGCGAGGAGACTTTGGCGGAATTAAATGAATTTTTGAGTAAGTTGGGGTATTTGTTGTGATGAATATAGAAGGGTGGCACACTAAATATCTAGGTCAAGTTGCTCAAATTGTAATGGGGCAATCTCCAGATTCTAAGTATTATTCAGAAGAAGAAGTTGGGTTACCATTTCTTCAAGGATGTGCAGAATTTACTGAGAGATTTCCAATAGCAAATATTTATTGTTCTCAATCTAAGAAAATTGCAACATCTGGTTCGATTTTATTTAGTGTAAGAGCGCCAGTTGGAAAAACTAACTTAGCAGATAGAGATTACATAATTGGTCGTGGAATTGCTGCATTAATAGCTTGTGAAATTTCTCAAGAGTATCTACATCATTACCTTATCTATTCAGAAAACAGTTTTCGTAATGCGTCACAAGGATCTACATTTGAAGCTATTAATTCTAAAGAGTTAAATAATTGGGCGATTAAGTTTCCTGCTCTTCTACAAGAACAAGAAAAAATTGCTGAGGTTTTGTCTACAATTGATTGCGCGATCGCCCAAACTGAAGCCATCATCGCCAAGCAGAAACGCATCAAAACGGGACTAATGCAGGACTTGCTCACCAAAGGCATTGATGAAAATGGCAATATCCGCAGTGAAGCCACTCATGAATTTAAAGATTCAGCGATCGGGCGTATTCCTGTTGAGTGGGATGTAAAAAATTTAAGTTATACGCTTGTAGATATCAATGCTGGGAAAAGTCCAGAATGTCCTGATATTCCTGCTATTGGTGATGAATGGGGGGTCTTAAAAGTTAGCGCTGTCCATCCGTTAGGTTTTAGAGAACAAGAAAATAAAGTTATTATCAATCCAATTCATATAAATCCTAATTATGAAATTAAAGATGGTGATTTGTTGATAACAAGAGCAAATACTCCTGAACTTGTTGGATTGACTTGTTTAGTAGTAGATCCACCTTCAAGACTTCTCATATCAGATAAAACATTACGGTTAGTTATCAATAAAAGCATTGCCATGTCTGAGTTTATTTTTTATATAACACAGATGTTTTTTGTGCGATTACAGATAGAGATTAATGCGACAGGAAGTAGTGCAGGCATGAAAAATATCAGCCAACAAGCAATAACAGACCTTCAGATTTCTCTACCAAATATAAAAGAGCAAAATCGAATCATAAATTTATTAATCAGTTCTACAAGTCAAATTAATATTACTAATTCAAATTTAATTAAGTTAAAACATCTTAAAACTGGACTTATGCAAGACCTCCTCACTGGCAAAGTCCGCGTTACCAACCTCCTCAATCAAAAAGCAGCAGCAAATTAACATCTAAAAATTATCAAGACTAGATGTTGCAACATTTGTAGTAACAAGTGTTAGCATGAAACAAAATCAAACCTTGAGAGACAGCCATCATGCTACTCAACGTCAAAAAACGCGGTAACTCCCTCAGCGTCATCATTCCCAAAGAAATCGCCGCTAACCTGAATGTTGACGACGGCGACAATATTTATTTGACCAAAACCCCCAACGGTTACGAAATCACCGCCTTCGATCCCGACTTTGCTAAAAAAATGGAAATTGCAAGGCGTGGCATCAAAAAATATCGTAACGCCCTGATCGACCTAGCCAAATGACAGAACCATACTGGCTCAACGAAAAGGAAATCATCGCAATTCATGGCGAAATCCTTGCTGAATCGGGCGGAGTGCTTGGCATCCTCAACACAGGCGCACTAGACTCAACCCTCCACAAACCACAAAACCTCTACTACTACAGCGAGCAACCCGCAACCCTCTACCAACTCGCCGCCGCCTATGGCTATGAACTAATCAAAAATCATTGCTTTATCGATGGCAACAAACGCATCGCCCTCATCGCCGTCTATACCTTTCTCGCCCTAAATGGTATTGAATTAATCGCCTCAGAAACTGAAGCCGCCCGTTACTTTTGGCAACTCTCCGCCAGCCAACAAAGCCAAGACATCAAAATGCAAAACCTCGCAGATTGGCTACAAATCCATAGCCAGCCATATCTCCCTAATAACTTTTCAGAAAATATAGCTAATTAAACGGATGAAAATCGGATGTAAACGGATGGAGCATCCGATTAAAGCTATAAAGTTATGAGCCTTTATGAGCCAACTTATAAGCCCTTATGAGCCAACTTAAATAAAATGCAACCAGATAAAACGCACCCAGCCATCAAACTCGATGAACGTAACCACGTCGAAAAGCCACTCCTTGATCAACTAACTGGCTTGGGCTGGGAAGTGCGCGACCTCGATCGCACCCAAAAACCACAAGATAGCGATCGCGCCAGTTTTAACGAAGTTGTCCTATTGCCAATCTTGCGCCAACAACTCCAAATCATTAACCCTTGGCTCGAACCAGACCAGATCGAAGAAGTCATCAAACAACTCACTGCCAACTTTCCTAGCAATAACCTTCTCGAAAATAACCGCCATCTCTTCACCCTGCTCCAAGAAAATACCAGCATCTCCGAAAACCGTAAAACAGGCGAAAAAAGCCCCACCGTCAAGTTTGTAGACTTTGCTAATACCGCCAATAACTCCTTTATCGCCATTTGCCAATTTAAGATCCGTATTCTTGGCACAGAAAACCACATCATTCCCGATATCGTCCTTTTTCTCAACGGCTTACCCGTCGTTGTCATTGAGTGCAAATCGCCAAAAGTACAGGACGCAATACCAGAGGCGATCGACCAACTCATGCGCTATAGCGAACAACGCGGCGCAAAAGGTGAAGGCAGCGCACCTCTATTTTTTTATAACCAATTCATCATCGCCACCTGTCGCACCGAAGCCAAATTTGGCACAATCACCACCCACAACCAAAAATACTTTTATCGCTGGGCTGACCCCTTCCCCCGCACCCTCGAAGACCTCGATCATGGAGCCAGTAGCCCCAACGATCAACAGCGTCTCGTCGCAGGAATGCTCGACCAAAATAACCTGCTCGAAATCATCCGTAACTTCACCCTCTTCTCCGTCAATGACAAAGGCGAAACCATTAAAATCGTCGGGCGTTACCAACAATTTCGCGCCGTCAAAAAAGCAATCAACCGACTACTAGAAGGCAAAACCCCGCGAGAACGTAGCGGCATCATCTGGCATACCCAAGGCTCAGGCAAATCCCTCACCATGATGTTTATGGTGCGAGCCATGTATCGCCATCCCAACCTGTGCCAATGGAAAGTTATCTTTGTCACCGATCGCACCCAACTAGAGCAGCAACTAGCCGAAACAGGGCAAAATGTCGGCTTCACCGTCAAACCTGCCAATAGCATTGCCGAACTTAAAGAACTATTGCGAAGTGACTCCTCCGACTTAGTAATGGCAATGATCCATAAATTTCAAGAGCGTGACCTTGCCGAAACCTTTCCCGAACTCAACACCAGCACTAACATTCTCGTAATGACCGATGAAGCGCACCGATCGCAATACACTAAACTCGGAGCCAATCTCGACAAAGCCATCCCCTACGCCACGCGCATCGGCTACACAGGCACACCCATCGACAAAACTGAACAGGTCTTTGGTGACTACATCGACAAATACACCATGCGCCAAGCGATTAGCGATAAAGTCACCCTCGAAATTGTCTATGAAGGTCGCACCCATAACGCTGAAGTGCCAGACCAGTCGGCAATGGATAGCGCTTTTGCGGATGTTTTTAGTGACTATAACCTTGCTGAACGCCTCCAGATTTTAGGCTACGGCTCCCGTGATGCTTACCTCGAAGCCGAATCAACGATCGCCGCCAAAGCCAAGGATATTGTTAGCCACTATTTGCCATCCATTTTCACCAATGGCTACAAAGCCCAAGTAGTCGCCACCTCTCGCGAAGCTGCCGTCCGCTACAAAACCTACATCGATATAGCCCTAACCGAAGCAATCGCCCAACTAGAAATATCTAATCCTCATAACATCAATCTCGAACGACTCAAAAAGCTCAAAACTGATGTAGTTATTTCAGGCAGTCACAACGATTTACCTCACCTCAAGTCCTATACAAACGACCCAAAAACTAAGATTGCCAGCTTTAAGCTACCCTTTGATAGCGAAGATAACGGCATTACAGGCGATATCGGTATACTCATCGTCAACAATATGCTCCTGACTGGCTTCGATGCTCCTGTGGAACAGGTGATGTATCTCGATAAAGTCATCCAAGCCCATAGTCTGCTTCAGGCGATCGCCCGTGTTAACCGTGTTGGTGGGGCTGATAAAGACAAAGGTTTTGTTGTCGATTATGTAGGCGTAGGACATCACCTCAAGAAAGCTCTCGATAGCTATGACGAACGCGAACAGAAGGAAGTCGAAGACACCCTTAGTTTTCCTGAAGCAGAAATTCGCCAGTTAGAAACAGACCATCGGACGATCATGGAAATGCTTGCCGAAAATGGATTAACTGACTTAACCGATACGGATGCCTTTTTTGATCTCTTTTACGACGAAGATATCCGCTTTAAATATATTCTTGCCTTCAAGCAATTTACTCGCAGCCTAAACCTAGTTTTTCCTGCTAAAGAAGCCCTTACGTTTATGTCTGACCATCAGGCACTAACCAACATCAACATCCAAGCGGAGCGACACTTTCACGATTCACGCCTCAGTATGAAAGGCATCCCCGCCAAACTACGAGCAATTACCGATGCTTACCTAGTGTCCGCAGGCATCGATCTCAAAATCAAACCAATCTCAATCCTCGATGATGACTTTGAAAAGGAAGTAAATCAGAGATCTCGCACCAAAACTAAAGCCGCCGCGATCGAACACGCGCTCCGCCACCACATTGATGTTGATTTAGATGATGACCCCGATCTCCAAGCATCCTTTGCCGCAGCCCTTGCCCAAATTCTCGAACAATTTAAAGACAACTGGCAACAAATCTACATCGAATTAGAAAAACTCCGCCAACGGGTCAGAGATGCAGAAAATGAACCTACCTATGGCTTACACAAGAAAAAGCAAATGCCCTTTTTCAGAATGTTCAAAAGTGAGCTTTTTGGTAATGCAGAACTAACCGAAGATCTGATCGCCCAAAACGTAGCGTTAACGCAACAAGTGTTTATGGTGGTGGAGCGCGAATTACAACTAGCAGGTTTCTGGGAAAGTATTCCCGCCCGTAATAAACTCAAGGCTGAAATTCAAAAAATTCTCTTGTCCCCTGAATTCAAGAACCTACCAAACATCATCAAAAATCGCAATCAGATCATCTCGCGAGTCATGGAGTTAGCTGAAAAAAATAGCGATCGCATCCTATACGCTAACTAATAAGCTGCCTAAATTAACCAAAATGAAACTTGATTACGCAGTCATCTACTCCTCAAAACGCAAAACGCTCACAATTACAGTTGAGCGCGATCGCTCCGTTGTTGTTAAAGCTCCCACAGGCACATCACCCGAAAAAATTAATGCGATCGTTGAGTCCCGCAAACTATGGCTGTACCAGAAAACTAACCACGAACAAAAGTATCACCCACCTCTCCCCCCAGGAAAAGAATTAATCAGTGGTGAGTCTCTACCCTATCTAGGACGCAACTATCAACTAGAGCTATCAGACAGTATCAAAGAAATTCAATTTATCAGCAATCGATTTTTAGTCCCCAAAGCCCAAGCAAATCATCGCGGCGAGATCTTTAAAAACTGGTACATCAAAAAAGCTGAAGAGAAAATTCTCCCCCGCGTTCAATTTCATGCCCAACGCATGGGGCCAGAGTTCAACCTAGCCAAGATTACAGACAGTAAATATCATTGGGGTTCCTGTACACCAAAAAACAACCTAAATTTTAACTGGCGATTAGTCAAAGCTCCCATGTTTGTTATTGACTATGTAATTGTTCACGAATTAGCCCATCTGATTGAGCCTAACCATACGCCTCGTTTCTGGAACATCGTCAAAGCTCAATTAGCCACTATGGAAAAAGCTAAACAATGGCTAAAAGATAATGGCGAACTATTAGAACAAAATCTATAACAATTAATCATTTTTGCCCGTGCCAAAAATGATTTTATTCGTACCAAGTTATTACCAAGTTTGTCATGCCAAAAACAAAAAGACGTCACAAACATAAAACTCAAATAATGAAAATTGTTATTTAAAAATTATTCCGTGAGATTCAAAAAATAGGCGATCGTTTTTTTGTGCCATGTGATGTTTAAGACTCTTCACCTTCAGGCGATCGCACCTCAACTAATCCCAACCCGTTCTAGTAGAAAACCCATGACTCAACCACCCAACCCCCAACCCCGTTACAAGCGGATTTATAAACTAATACAAGCCATAAATACATAATTACAGTTTTCTGGTATTCTGCAATTGCAGTTTTCTATATTACTGACATGAAAATAATTACCGTTACAGGGTATAAAGGCGGCGTGGCAAAGTCCACAACCTCCGTACACCTTGCAACCTATTTCAGCGATAAGGGTAAAACCGTCTTACTTGATGGCGATCCAAATCGGACAGCGATCGCATGGTCAGAACGTGGCGAAAAAAAAATGCCATTTATCGCAGTCGATCAAAGGCAAGCCGTTAAATTTGTCGCGGGTAGCGATTACATAATTATTGATACCCCAGCTAGACCTGACAGTGACGATCTCAAGGAACTAGCGAAAGGGTGCGATTTAATGATTTTGCCCACTGCTCCTGATGTCCTCAGTTTGCAACCAATGCTAGAAATTGCTAGAGACTTAGGAGCGACTAAAGCTAATTTCAGAGCCTTAGTGACGATCGTACCGCCACACCCTAGCACTGAAGGTAAACAGATGCGAGATGAACTAGAGCAAGGCGGCGTACCCGTTTTTAAAACCACAATTAGGCGCACTGTCGGTTTTCCAAAAGCAGCTTTAGCAGGTGTCCCGATCCGCGATCTCGATGATGCACGTTTAAGAATGGCATGGGCTGACTATCAAAATTTGGGTAAGGAAATAGAGGAGCTATTGAAATGAGCGCACAGAAAAAGGGTAAGCCTAGCTTTTTAGGTATTATTGACGCGGCTAGAGCCAGTGAACCAGAAGTACAGAATACCAGTATTACAGAAAGCCATAATTACAGTAATACAGAATTACAGGATACTGGTAAGCCAGAAATGGCAAATCTAACCATCAAGGTTAGTAAAGCGCGGCGTAAGCACTGGGGCGTAGAGGCGAAAAAGGACAATACGAATCTAACTCAGGTGATTATTGAGGCTTTGATTGCTAAGTATGGTGATGCTGATTAACTTGAATGTTGGCAGTGGCGATCGCACATTCCACAAAAAGCAACCTAGCCAAAATCGGTTCAAGGTTGCTTTTTTATGATTTATTCCCCCTAGCGGAAATAGCGAAATTTATATAAATCGAGAAACAAATTTATAAAAAAGGGTGGATGATTATAAAAATATAGACAGGCATTACACAGCGATGCCGATCCCCAAAAAAGCTCCGGGGGCACGAAATCCCTCAATCCCGCCGATGGTTCTGGGCGATCCTTTACCGATGCTCTCAAGTGAGTTGACGATCGGTTGACTGAGATTGAGGCCCGTTTGACACGATTGGAAGGGCGATCGGTAAAGACAGAGCCGATCGTCACCGTCGTCAGAACTTCGCCACAAAAACAGAAGAGAGAGCCGTCGATCGGCTTGAGGGGAACCACCGAAGCCCATCAGAAGTTACAGGCGAGCGGCTATTCAAAATCTATCGGGACATTTAGGCGACATCTCGCAACGGCGATCGCTGCTGGAGAATGGCCCACTGATTTGGTGGCGTTGGGGTTGGTGGCAGATTTCGAGGTTAGGCGATCGGCTAATCC
>ENA-OBIO01001065-OBIO01001065.1-metagenomes-genome-assembly--contig:-NODE-1065-length-11847-cov-2.80843_pt1 | contig 11847 bp, 11 predicted proteins | sample MGYA00153383_OBIO01 | MGnify analysis MGYA00153383 | reverse complement strand
TATAATGTGCATACCCGACACTGCCAAAATGTGCATCGCGCCTGTTTGAATGTAGGCATTTTTTATATCGCTGGCTTCTGTGTTTTTCGCACCGAGAATTAATGCAGTACCAACATAAAATTCGTTAGGAGTTTGTAAATAAGGTTGCAACCAATTACTTAATTCGGTTTGAAGTGCTGCCGAAGCACTTAATATATTTTTTTGAGGGGTTTCATTTAAAATTTTTAAAGCAGCAGATGGAATAAAACATTGGTAATGAATATTTTTAGTGTGCCAAAATTGCGCAAAATCAAATTCAAACGGATTGTGAAGCGTGGTAATTTTATTCGGTTTACAGTTTATCGCTATTTCTTCACCAACATAAAAAGTTATAGCAGGATCATGTGGAGTATAAACCAATAAATTACCTGTTACAGATTTTATTTTTTTTGTAAAAGAATCACTTAAAATTATACCAGACGTAGCGAGCGATAAACGCATATTTGTTACCGTTGGCGTTATATCCGTTATCTGACCGATAATGGTTTGCGATGCGATTAAATTTAATTTACCAAAATAATCTGCTCGGTGCATTTCATTATTGACATACGTTAAATTTACGCCAATGCCAATAATTAAAACACTCAAAACGTTGCCATATAGAATAGTTTTAAGTGGTACGGTGTGTTTGAAATGTAGAAACACCAAACAGCAGCTCAGAAAAAAACACAATGCCATGCACACATAAAATTGTGTTTCATTTATGTCAATGCAGCGCGAAAAAATAATCCCGATAATTAACGGAATAACTAAACGCACAAAAGGATATGTATGCCATTTAAACACTTTCTCATAGTTTGATGTTAAAAGTAGTAAAATATTTGCAGAAAGGCAAAAATTTAAGCACTACTTCTATTCATTTTTATTTTACCTATAAAAACAACTATTATGGAACTTACATTACTAGCAACCATTAGCGATTACAAAACTGAAAACGCTGCCGATTTTAAAGCCATTAATAAAGTTTGGATAAAGCAGTTTGAAAGTAAAGGTGGCAGTTATAAATCCCTTTTAGAAAATCCAGACGAAAGTATTTTAGCTAAAGGCGGAAAAATTTTTGTGGCTTCCGTGGAAGGTAATTTAGTAGGTACGTGTGTGCTTTTGCGCAAAAATTTAAAACAATACGAAATTTGTTTGATGGCGGTAAAACCTGAGTTTCAAGGTAAAAATATTGGCAAACAATTACTTTCGCATGCTATGGATATTGCGCGCGATCTGCAAGCTAAAACGATTGAGCTGATTACGAATCCGAAATTAGCTGCAGCTGTTGAACTTTACAAAACGCATGGCTTCCGAGAAGAAAAAGAATTTGCGCATGGTTCTGTTTTATTCGATGCAAACGATGTTAAAATGACGCTTGCGCTGATGTAAATTTTAATTCCAATGCTGAAACGTCATAGGATAGCTTAATTAAATACACTAATTTTTGCAATTTTTTAAAAACTACTTGCAGTTTTTAAATTAGAGAGTATATTTGCAAACTTTTTAAATAAAAGGGTGATTAGCTCAGTTGGTTCAGAGCATTTGTTTTACACACAAGGGGTCGGGGGTTCGAATCCCTCATCGCCCACCCAAAAAAAAGGCTGCCAAATTGGTAGCCTTTTTTGTTTAAATCTGATGAAATGAATTTTATTTCCGACGCTTTAAATCACTACGCTGAGCATCATACTTCGCCTGAATCGGAAGCGTTGCAATATTGCGTGCGACAAACACATTTGCAAACGCTGCAACCGCGCATGCTTTCTGGACATTTGCAAGGTAGGTTTTTGAGTCTTATTTCAAACTTGATGCAACCGACGCGGATTTTAGAAATCGGAATGTTCACAGGTTACAGCGCTATTTGTTTGGCTGAAGGACTCAGAGAAAATGGAAAACTTATTGCCATTGAAGTGAATGACGAAGTTATTCCGATTGCAAAGCAATGTATTTCTAAAGCAGGATTAGATAATAAAATTGATATTATTCACGGCGATGCACTCAAAACTATTCCAACACTCGCCGAAACATTCGATATAGTTTTTATTGATGCAGCTAAACGCGATTACGCCGCGTATTTTGATGCCGTTATTGATAAAGTCCACATTGGCGGATTGATTATTGCCGATAATATTTTATGGAGTGGCAAAGTTTTGGACGCAGTGTTCGACACCGATACGCGTGCGATTGATGTATTCAATAAAAAAATGGTGAGCGATGTGCGATTAGAAACAGTACTATTACCTTTACGAGATGGTTTAATAATGTCCAGAAAAAAATGAAGGCTATGATTTTCGCGGCGGGACTTGGAACGCGTATGTCGCCGAATACCGACCATACACCTAAAGCATTGATAGAAGTAGCAGGTGTGCCATTGCTCGAAATTAATATTCGCCGACTGATAAAACATTTTGGTGTGACAGAGATAATTGTCAATGTGCATCATTTTGCGGAACAAATAATTAATTTCTTAGAAAAAAATAATCATTTTGGGATTCGTATTGAAGTTTCTATTGAGCGAGAGCAACCGTTAGAAACAGGTGGTGGATTGAAACGCGCAGCGTGGTTTTTCGACGACGACAAACCTTTTTTTATTTGTAACGCCGATATTTTGTGCGAAATTGATTTAAATGCTATGCTCGGACAGCACGTAAAAACCAAAGCTGCCGTGACTTATGCTGTTCAGAGTAGAGAAACTTCGCGCTATATGTTGCATGACGACGCGTTGCGATTGTGCGGTTGGGCGAATATGAAAAAACGACAGATTAAAATTAGGCGCACAAAACCAGAACTCACCGCGTATTCTTTCAGTTGTTTTCACGTCATGAATCCAAGCTTTTTGAAAACTGCACCCCTTGAAGATTATTTTAGTATGATAGATTGGTATTTGGCGCAATGTAGCAGCAAAAAAATTATCGGCTTTGCGCACAATACGGACGATTGGTACGACATCGGTACGCCACAAATGATTCCGTTGGCGGAAAATTTGGCAAAAAAACTTATACTGGAATAGAAAAATGAAACTTTGTACCAACATTTTCTTCCGACTCGAACCAAATAGTACCGTTATATTTTTCGACGATATTTTTACAAATCGTTAAACCAATACCCGTACCTTCATAACTTCCTTTTTTATTGAGTTGTTGAAAAAGCACAAAAATTTTGGAGGAATAATCTTTTTTGATACCTATGCCGTTGTCTTCAACGGTGAAAATGATACGACTTAGTTCTTCGGTAGCATAAACCCGCACTCGCGGTTGGTCGTTCGTAAATTTTAGAGCATTGCCAATGAGATTTTGAAATAATTGTATCAAGTGATTTCGATTCATGCGCACACCTGGCATATTAAGTGTGTATTCGAGTTGCGCGTGTTTGAGCTCAATAGCACTATTCAAGTTAGCGCGCACATCATTCAAAACTTCTTCAGGTCGAACAACTTCTGCGCCCGGTTGTTGGCGAATAACTTGCGAAAGTTCGAGTAAATCGTTTAAGAGCAAGTACATTCTTTTTACGCCACTGTTTATAAATTGCATATATTCGCTGGCAGCAGGTGGTAAATCTTTCAGGTATTTAATTTGAAGAATGCCGATATAACTACCAATGCTGCGGAGCGGTTCTTTTAAATCGTGCGCAGCAACGTAAGCAAATTGCGTCAGTATCTCGTTCGATTCTTCTAATTTTTTATTCTGGCTTTGAATTTCAGCATTGCGCAGCATGAGTTGATTGTAATTTTTGGTGCGATTTTGCAGAATCAGGCTTAACAAAACGACAAGCAACATTGCACCGATTGATCCAAAAATGAGTAGAAAGCGATTGTCTCGCATTTTTAAAGTGCTGAGTGCATTTTCTTGATAGGTGTTGTTGAAATTCAATTTTATGGATTCTTCGCGCTGTTTATTTTCTAAATGGTGCGTAGTAACTTGCAAAGTTGTATCGGAAGAAAAATATTTTTTGGCGTTCGCTGCATTATTGAGGTTTAAGTGCGATAAAAAAAGTTGATGTGCAACGTGCTGCAATAAAAACGTGTCGCAACAACCTACTAAATTTTTTTCTGCGAATTCGAAATGCGATTGCGCTGCGTTCCAATTTTTGCGATTAAAAAAAATATCGCCTAAACAAATTTTTGTTCGCGCGAGTAATAAATTATTGTGCAAAGTTTTTTGAAACTCAGCAATTTTTGTAATAGCTAATTCAGAATTATCCGTACGGTTTAAAATTTCGCTTTCTTCTAAAAGAATGTCTGTTTTGAGTAAGTCATCTTTTATTTTTTCGCACAATTTACCCGCATCCTCTAAAGATTTGAGTGCACTTTGTGTGTCGTTCAATTGAACTTGCAATTTACTTTTCGATTTTAGAACGTTAATCAGTAAAACTGTATTTTCAAAATTACTTCCCTGCGGTTTAATTTTAGATTCTACTAAACCTTCTGCCTCATTTATATACTGGCTCGCTTCCTCGTTTTTATTCAATTTCATACTTGCCTCTGTCAAACGACACAAAAATTGAACGCGCAGTTCCAAAGGGGTGTAGGAATTTGTGATTGACCAACTTTTTTTATAATTAATGAGGGCTAAAGCATAATTTTCTGACTTAGTAAACACATCACCTAAAAGTTTAAACGCTAATTGAGCTTCAAAATAGCGATGACTACGCTCAGCTATGAGCGCGCATTCTGAAAGTTGTTGGAAGGCAACGGTGTATTCTATAAGTTGTGTATTGACTTCCCCCAAAAGCAATAAAGTATTTATTTGCGCCGAATCGCTCACACGTGTTGAAACTTTGTAGGCTTCTTCAAACGCATTGCGCGCAGAAAACCAGTTTTGTTCTTTATTTAAAACTTGCCCGCTCTTGAACCAATAATAAAAAATTTCTTTGGGCGAATTTTTTTCTGCACGCGACGGCATTTGTGACACAATACCGATGCGCGCTTGCGCATTGCTATTTCCTATATTATTTTCGGCAATTGTTTTTTGTGCGTGCGTGGATTTAAATCCTAAAAATATAATGATGAAAACATTGAGACATAATAATTTGCGCCCGCAAGGTTTTGCAATATTTTTTAAAAATCTCCAATAAACATTAAGAGTAATCAAGCAGTATGTTTACTGAACAACTGCAATTTTTAAACCACTTTTAATCGGAATTTACAGAACGATAAAATTCTGTAAGTTTAATATTTTTGTTTGTTATTCAAGACAGGCAAAAATGCGGCGCAGCACATTAATGTTGTAAATTTCATAATCGTCAAGACCAGCACTCCAAGCAACGCGCACTTGATCGAGTTCGGCGGAAGTTAAATTTTTGACATCGCTACTATAAAGTTGGAAAGTAGCCACATAAGTTGTTGTTCCTTTTTGCACATCAACTACACCAATGTCAGTTTTAGTATTCGGCAAGTTAATATTTCTGCCATTGAGCAATTTAAAACTGAATGGAACACCGCGATCTAAAAACCCGAACGAACGTTGCGCTTCTTTAGTAGCAATTTCAAAACGTAAAGTCAGAAAATAAAAACCACCTTGCAAGCGCGAGGCAGAAGCCATACACGTTACAAACTCTTTATCTTTGAGTTGTGGGCGCATAAAATCGTCCGTAAAAGTGAGTAAAACTTGGGGCGTTGTTTCTTTTTTAGTTTTTCCTGTAAAATTATCAACACCATTCGATGCAATGCTACAAGGCAAATTCGGTGGCGAAATCATCACGTCTCCTGTGACATTGTAAGCTGCATATAATATTTTAGGCGTTTCAACTTTTTTAGAATTTACTTTTTCAATACGTTGCTTTTTAATTTTAGGTGTCAGTTTATCACTCGCTTCGCTCACAGTCTTTTCGACATTTCCGCCAGTTGCTATTACAATTTCCGCATTAATGCTATTAGTTTCGAGTTGTTGTAATTTATCCGTTTTATTTACAACATCGGTTGATTGTTGTGCGGGTTGAAGCACACTTTCGTATTGCGCGCCGTTCGGCAGTGTAATTTCACCATATTTTTTTTCGTAACGATCAACGAAGCGTTTTTGCTTTTCGTATTTAGCGTTGAAAAGATCGGTAATATCGTCCAACATCAATTTGGTTGATGCTATTTTTTTTTCCGATGAATCCATCTGAAGCGTTAAATTATTTAATTTTGCTTGCAATACCCAACGATCTGCCTTAGGCATTTTTTTTTCAGTTGCATCCTTAACGTCTTCTTCAACCCGTAATTTCAAGTTAATTAAATCTTCGCTTTGGTTTTTAGCTTCCGAATTTTGTTTCTGAAACGTAGCATAAAGATCTGTTAATTTTTTCAAAACCGTTGTCGTATCGGTCGTTTGCGCACCCACATTTGAAACGGCAAATACGAAAAAGAAAAAACAAATAAACGATCGAAAAATATTTTGTTGGAATTGATTAAGCAAAGTCATAGATTTTTAAAATTAAAGCATGTTAATATTGCGCGCGTACAAGTCAGCTGATGCAAATTACGTCACTTTTTATTAATTCTGAAAACAGAAAGATTCTTACAGACGTTTAATTTTTAGTTTTTAATTTTTAAGAGCCTCAACCATTGTTTTTTCTACAAATTTTTTATAACCTTGAGTTATATTTTATTGAATGCGTTCAGATGACTTTAGAAGATATACCAAAAATACTTTGCCCAGAAACGGATTTAGAAAGACGCATTCTCACAATGCCCGAAATTCTGCAAGGATTAATGTGGGGTGAGCCACGTTATGGGCATCCAGAAGGTAAAGTTGTTTTTCATGTGCGCGAAATCTACTTTAATATTGATAATCTTACGCCCGCACCAACGTCCGAATCAAACTGCGTACCATTGCTTTATTGCACGACACTTTTAAATTCAGAGAAGATAGAAGCACACCACGCGATTACACAAAATACCACGCCGTTTTAGCGCGCCAATTTGCAGAAGCGAATATTCCAGAAATTACCGACCAAAATATGCTTACCGTAATTGAGCAACACGACGAAGCGTATTATTGTTGGCGATTGCACACGTCGCTCAATAATCAAGCACTTTCGGATACGCGCTTGAACGTCTTGCTCGATAAAGTTAAAGATTATGCACCGCTGTATTTTTCTTTTTTTCTGTGCGATACTTCCACCGGTGATAAGACACAAGCACCCCTCAAATGGTTTCGCAAAACCGTTACTGATACGCCTGAGATTTTTATTAAAGGACATGAAAGACCAATAAATTTGGCTTAAAGCAAAACCTGATTTATGATTTAACACAAATAAAACACGATGAAATGAAATTGAAATATTTATTGATTTTTTTTGCTAATAGTTTAATGTTGTATAGTTGTACGCTCCACAATTTTCAAAATTATGTGGCGACAAAAAGCTTCGAGCCTTCAACAAATTCAAGTTCCGAAGTAAGCAAAAGCGTTGAACCGAGCGAAGAAAATTTGCCGTTGGGGATTGATCCGAATTTGTTAACTTATCATTTTAAAAAACCAGAAAGCGATGTGTATTTACAAACATTTGCTGGAGTTGTACGCGCCGATGCGAAAACTACGCCGAGTGGTGCGCTATGCGAAACGTATGAATCGGTAGAAGAATTGATTGGAACTTTACCTTACGATACGGATATGTATGCGCAGGTCGGTGATTATTCGCCGTCACTACCCGAAGAAGATAGAAACGTTTACATCAAACGCGCTTTTATTTTTTATATCGCGGCTGAATCGGATAACGATTTTCATATCATCATCGGTGATACGATTGATGGTGAGCGCACGCATTTTATGACGGCAGAAATTGCAGGTTTACCGAACGATACAACAACACAAGCCTACGATGCACTCCGCGATGCGCGCCGAATGCTATTCGAACAATTCCCGAGTTTTTTTGAAGGTAAAATGCGTAAAACGTTTCGACCCATTTCGCGATTTCCAGAAATTGAAATTCGCGGTTCACTTTTTTTCGATAATCGGCACGGCGTAGGCGAGCGCGGCACAGGCAATATTAAACCTGAATCGAGTTGGGAAATTCATCCCGTAACTTTTTTGCGCGTCAAAAAGTAGTCCTCAATATCAATGAGTGGGTTTTTGCACCAATAATTTTACAGCGGAGATGGTAAAAATATAGATTTCTATATTTTTGGTATAATTTTTTAAGAGTAATTATACCTAAATTTGTTTTCAATGAAATTAACCCATGTACTTGCAATTTTTATAACCATTATTTTATTTTCTGAGTGTAAAAAGGAAGACGTAGCTACACCAACTGATTACCTGATAAATGGTTTTGTTCAAAAAGGTCCGTTCCTCACAGGCGCAAAAATTATTGTCACGCAACTCGACTCGACTTTAAAAGAATCGGGTAAAACTTTTATTGGAACTACTGCTGATAATAAAGGTTCTTTCAGTGTAAGTATGCAAGGCACAACTTCAAATTTTATTTCCGTAAACGCCAACGGTGTTTATTTCGATGAAGTAGGTAATTCCATAACTTCTACGCCTTTGACTCTTACTGCAATTGCAGATATTTCTTCCAACCAAAAAATTAATATCAACGTTTTAACTAACTTAGAAGTCGAACGCGTTAAATACCTAATCACAAAAGGGAACAAGTTTGCACAAGCCAAAGCGCAGGCGGAAAAAGAAATTCTAAAGATTTTTTTAATTGATAATGCCACTAATGGTTTTGAGACGCTCGATATTTCGCAAGCGGGTAATGATAATGCGGCACTTTTAGCCATTTCTGTAATTCTGCAAGGCATGCACACCGTGGCGCAATTGACGGATTTAATGACAAAGATTTCTGCTGATATAAAAAGTGACGGCACCTTAGATACGGATGCGCTAAAATCGGAATTGATTAACGAGGCGCAAATTTTGAACACCTCAAACGTACGCAACAATATTTTAAAACGCTATTCAGATCTCGGCGTTTCTGCAACCCTTGGCGCTTTTGAAACAATTATTGAAAACTTTAAAACTAAATCGGGCTATGCTTTCACAAAAAAAATTACCTATCCAGCACTTGGAAGCAACGGCAAACCCAATTTGTTAGCCATGAGTGATACTGTTTTTGAAACCACTAATTCCGTTATCTTAGGTCTTTCTGCAAATTTACCTGTCGGTACGTCTCTCAATTTAGTTATTCGCGCCGATACAAATACCAATTCTGTTTTTAATTTTAATACTAAAAATTACGGTGGTTGGAATTATTCGCAAGTGCGTACAATTGCGCCTACTATAGTTGCGAGTTCTGCATCCGATGCAGAAATTATTATTGACTCGCGTACGTCAAATAATTCGATAACTTCTTTTACGCTTGAAGTGTATGAGAACGGAGCAACTGCGCCAACAAGAACTATAAAAGTCAAAGTTTCCGATCTTTCCAAAGCGTTTGCTTTGAGTGCTATTGGAAAAAACGGCGTTAATTTTTTAAACCCGAGTTACATTGTACCGAACACGAAAGGAAATTTCAGCGTTCAGATTGCAGTAAACGACACGAAAGCGCATGAAGTAAAACTCATTTTCGATTACATCACACCAGCACAAAACGGACTCAATTTTTCTAATTTAGAAAACTGGGCGGTTTTTAATGAGGTGCTTTCGGGACAAAAATATTTGTATCGCATGACTCTTATTCTTCCTGCTTCAAAAAACAATGGCGATGCGCTGCTGAATATCAATGGGTTCGGACAAATGAGTTTAACGGGCACTGTGGATGGCGTTGCTAAAAATGCTTTCGCTAAAACGTATGATTGGCAGTAAATTTATAACACTGAGATAGCAACATTTGGTTCAGCCGCAATAAATTTTTCTACGCGCGGTTTGCTCGCAATAAAACTCAAATTCTGACCGAAATAACCTTTACCTTTTAAATACAACGTGCCATATTGGTAAATAAATCCGCGACTGACTTCAATTTTTTCAACATCTTGCAAAGGGTAACGCACGGTGCGAAAAAAATTTGTGACATAAATATAATCTATATCAGCATCAATGCGCAAGAGTTTCCACAGGGTAAATTTAAAAACAACGACGAACGTCAATACAAATGCCAATAATTCCCATTTAAGACTGTTCATATTCAGTCCACCGATGTCTGGTTTGTCGGAGAGGAAAACGGCTAAAAAAAATGCGCCGAAAAATCCGAGCCAAAGCGTCGGCATAAACAATCGGTAAAATAAAGTTGAATTAGAAGAAAGCTGAAATTTCATGTGTGATTAGTTGACAGTTGGCAATTGACAGTTGACAGTCGTTAGTTTTAAACTATCAACTGTCAACTGCCAACTGTCAACTAAATGGCGGCAAATTTAGTTTGTAAATAATTAAGTACGTGCGTTTGGTTTTCGGCAATATATTTTACAAATAATTCGCGTGGAATAGGCGTTGCACCGAGCGATTTTAAATGCTGCGTCTCAACTTGGCAATCAATGAGCGTAAAATCGTAAGTTTCTAATAATTTCACCCACGAAATAAAACCAAACTTCGACGCATTCGGTACTTCTGCAAACATACTTTCGCCAAAAAATATTTTACACAATGCCAAACCATATAACCCTCCAACCAATAAATTGTTTTGCCAAACCTCGACTGAATGTGCTAAACCGCGCTCATGAAGTTCGCAAAACGCGGCAATAAGTTCTTCATTTATCCATGAACTAATGATGCCGCCGCGCGGTATATATTGGCAGCGTCGCATCACTTCTTCAAAACAAGTGTTATAAGTTACGGTAAAAGTTTGATTATTGAAAAACGTTCGCATGCTACGCTGAACGTTTAAATTTTTGGGAAATAAAACCATTCTCGGATTCGGCGACCACCATAAAATCGGATCTTCACTTTCGTTGTACCAAGGAAATAATCCTGCACGATACATTTTAATGAGCATATCTGGCGAAACGTTTCCGCCTACGCCCATAATACCATCGTAGGTAGCGTATTCAGGGTGCAGTTGGTTCATCAACTTACCTGAAACAAAAGGCGTTTGTGAGTATTTAAATTCGGGCAATTTATTCGTTGTTCGTTTTGATAGTTGTCGTTTATGGTTGTTCGTTTGAGGGTTCAAACATGAACGCCTACTATCAACGAACAACTATCAACTAAATTAAACAAATTTGGTTTAATTCACTGTCAAAATCGCGGTCCGCGTCAACGAACAACTATCAACTAAATTAAACGCGTTGTGTTTTTGTTTCAATCACAGCCGATAGACCGCGATCGCAGAGAGCATCTTTTGCAGGTTTTAAGACGGAAAAAGATGCTGTTTTTACTGTTGCTTTTCCTTTAAAGTGAATAATGTGCGCGAGTTGATCGCTGCGCACTTCGTCATATTCAAGCACTTCGATAAAACACCGAATCACCCAATCAAACGTATTATGTTCATCGTTATGAACAATCAGAAAAGACATCTCACCCAATTCAATATCGTCTAAAAGTATGTCCACATCTTCATCAACCAAAACGTCGCTATCTTCTTCAAACTTATCCATACCGATTAATTATTTTGCAAAAATAAGGGAAAAAACATAACTTTAAAAAAACTGACACAATTATTTGTATTTTTGATTAAATTTGTAGCGACAAAAAAATTAAATGTTAGAACCAGACATTTATTTTAACCAATGTTGCTATATTTTTTAATCTCAGTGAGACAAAAATTGAAAAAATTATGCGTATTTTAGAGCAGTCGCTATTTGGAGTGTGCCAAAAAATTGGAAGCGTTATGCGCTTATCCTCGGCGCACGTGCGTATGTATTTTATTTATGCCGCCTTTTTTACTTTGGGTGCCTCATTTTTTGTGTACCTCATTTTAGCTTTTTGGATAAACATTCGCCGTTGGCAACGAAGAAACAATAACGTTTTGTGG
>ENA-OBIO01001064-OBIO01001064.1-metagenomes-genome-assembly--contig:-NODE-1064-length-11848-cov-2.44645_pt1 | contig 11848 bp, 10 predicted proteins | sample MGYA00153383_OBIO01 | MGnify analysis MGYA00153383 | reverse complement strand
TTTGCTGTTATATTACCCGGGGTACAGAATCAGATTAAAGGCTAGCAGTATTGTTAGAGAAGCCCTGCCAGCCAATATTATACATGGTATTAAAGGGTCTTTTATAAAACCCAGGGCCGATGTGCAGGAAGCAGAACTTTTAGCAGGTAAAAAACCTGGTGAAGCAAATTGGGGTGTTGAGCCCGTTAGCGGACAAGGTATTTTACATACAGAAATAAATGGGATTATTATCAGAGAAAGTTATTCCTCTGCCAACGGCAATTACGGCGATTATTATGAAGGTCTTTATCAGGCTATTGTAAATGATAAACCATTGCCTGTAACTGCTGACGACGGTATTAGAACCATTCAGGTAATTGAGGCGGCAATTAAAAGTTTTAACGAAAAAAAGGTGGTGGAATTGTAGAAATTGCTGAAGGAGAGTTACTTAAAAACCAAATTATTTTGTTTAAAGTTTCCGTTTTAAATTAATTAAATTACAATAAAAATTTAATTTTATGGCAACTAAAACCTGGGTAATCGATCCTTCGCATAGCGAAGTGCATTTTAAGATTAAGCACCTGATGATAACAAACGTAACAGGAAACTTTAATATTTTTCAGATCAAAGTATCTACCGATGGGGAAGATTTTTCTAAAGCTGCGGTTTCATTTACAGCTGATGTAGATTCTATAAGTACCGGAAATGAACAAAGAGACGGACACCTAAAATCTCCCGACTTTTTTGATGCTGCTACCTATCCGCAAATTAAGTTTACCAATGTAAAAGCTTCAACAGTTGATAATGATGGTAGCTACGAATTATCCGGTGATCTTACCATCAGGGATATAACTAAAAATGTAAAATTGTCGGTTGAGTTTGGTGGGGTTGTAATAGATGGTTATGGCATTACCAAGGCGGGTTTTACCATTAATGGAAAAATTAACCGTAAAGATTTTGGATTGGTTTGGAACAGTGTTACCGAAGCTGGTGGTATAGTTGTGAGTGATGAAGTTAAAATAATGGCCGAAATTCAGTTAATAGAACAGGCATAGATAAAATAGTTTTTTGCGAAAAGCCAGTCTTAATTGATTGGCTTTTTTAAGAAATAAAGTTTTGTGGGACGATTAAAAGATTTTATAGTAAAGTGCAAGAAAGCAAATTGCTATAAAATAAAAAAGACAAGTTAAATTTACAAGTTAACAAACCAAACACTGTCTGAAGAAGCAATATGATACAGGAGGATGATTTTATTTTACCGGATGATAATGGATTTAAGGGGAAAACCCTTGACTTTTGCCTCAGGATATTACCGTATGCAGCACTGTGTTTTTACAACTTGCTTTACTCAGGTAGATATAACAAGGGAGCCTTTACCTGTTTTTTGGTTACGTACTCCTATTAAAAATATTCAAAATAATACTAAGGTCGCGGCAATCCGAAAAAAATGTGCAGGATTTAAAATAACTTATAAAAAGGCCGAAATTACTGCCGGTGTCGATGAATTGTATACTATTTATAAAAGTCATATTATTTTTGAGGCAAGTGAAAATTGCCGGAGCTACCTGCATGATAATTATTTTCCCAATCCATTTGATTCCTGGATGATTGAGGTGCACGACGGCGATACTTTAATTGCGGTTGGCTATTTCGACAGGGGTGAAAATTCACTTGCCGGTATTCTTAATTTTTATCACCCTTCTTATAAAAAATATAGTCTGGGTAAATATTTGATGTTATTAAAAATTGATTTTGCTGTAGCCAATAATATCCAACTTTATTATACTGGCTATATGAGTACAGCCATTACTAAATTTGATTACAAAATATTTCCGGATATCAATGCAATCGAAGTGTTTTTACCTATTGAAAGACGATGGGTTTCTTATGCAGCAATCGGCAAAGAAGGATTACAAACTTATGTAGAAAACGGACTTAATATTTTTTAAATGTTTTAAAGCGTTATTTTTTAATTAAGTATTAATAAAATTCAGAGGTAAGCTCAATCTCTTGTAATGTTGTTGCAGCAACACTTTGTTAATAGTTTATTTACATTTTAAGGAATGTGAACACCAATAATATTATGGCATTTTTAATTTTCTTTTTAGTGCAGCATCAATATTTTTTCTTTTTCTTTATCGCTTAAAAATTGTCTGAAATTTGATAGCCGCATTTGCATAAAAGCCATTTCCAGCTTTTGTTTTGGGCTTAGCCTTGGTTTTATTTTATCGTTTTGAAAAGGAATGGCATGGCTTTGAAGATCTGCGGAATTCATTTTTTTAGCAACCCATAGTAAAGGCATTGAAATAGAGATGCGCTGATAAAATTCAAATAAAAGGATAACAGCAAACTGTTCTATTTCATTACAATCATTATAAATCAACTGCATTTTATTGACTATTGCCGGGGACACCATTGGCACATCTTCCGCAACCATTTGGGTAAATGTGCTGCAATAGTTTAATGGGAGGTTTCTCCATTCATCGTTTAAAAAATTAACCAGTGGAAGTATTGATTGGTATTGGTAAATGGAGTGTGGAGGCCCCGGTGCAAGCCTGTAAGCCTGATCCCATTGAAGACAGGTTTCTAATTTTAAGGGAGCTTTGTAAGGTGTTGCGCCATCGCTTAAAAAAGTACTTAACACACAATAAATAAAACTTTCGGTTAACGACTTTTTACTGGCTGTAGCAATTTCGTTAAGGTCTTTACAAAGCCTTTCGGCAATTGATTTTGGAAATGCGGGAAAGGGTTGATTTATATGATTTTTTAAAGGTACATTTTGTTCCAGTACCATGGTTCCCTCTGGTTGATGATGCAAAGTAAATCTTTTCATATTTGCCTGATAGATGGTTTAGTTAATTACTGTTATTTTAAGAATGTAATATTAAAATCAAACATTACAACCTATTTGCTGAGTAAAAAATCTTTTGAAGTTTTTGGAAACTATTTTTGTTTAAGGCGGATATCTTTTATGCAGGATTGTCAGGTTTAGTTTATATGTTAAATTGAGTAAGCTTTGTTGGATTAAGTATAATAAAAGAATAACCTGTTCAATTTACAAAAGATATTACAGTGCAGTATTTAGAAAATGGATTTTAAATAAAAATAATTTTATAGTTATTTAGTTGCATTTATCAACAACCTGATCTATTTAAAGAAGCTATTATTTTAGTAATTTTTTAGTTGATTAATAATTTAGATTGGAATAAACCAACCCTTAATTTTATGAGTATTAGTATTTTAATTAATTGGTTTCAATAATTATTATATGGCTGTTTTAAGGCATCCTGTAATATCAAAATAATGTGTTTCGTGGCAAATAGTTTGCTTGCTGTCTTTATTTTCAATAGTTTCTATTTTCATAACATCAAAAGTTTTATCCTCATAAATTTGTATGGACTGGCTAATTATTTCCCATTTAATATTCCTCAACAAGCCCATATACTTTAAATACGCCAGCTCTGTTGTTGTGTAATGATTTAAGTTTAAATCTGGTTGCAAAATTACAGCAGTTTCATAGCCACTTCCAAAGCCACTTTTAATAGGCAGATCAACCCCGAAGTTTTGTTTTATAATTTCACGAAAGTTCATTTTACAGTAGTTTATATTTTTGAAGATTGCAGGTTTATGTAAATTCCGACAGGACTTTAATTTTAATTAATTCAAATTTTATGGTTATGGTTTTAAAGGTTCTTATTAACGTAAATAGCAAGACTTATTTATTTAAAAATGTATTTAATTGGAAAGTAAGGATATTATTTTCGGTAAATATTTATCATATTTTTAAAGAAGTATGATAGTTTTAAATTCAACAACACTAGTTTGTAAAAAAATATTAAACAGTCAGGTATATTAGCTATTTATTAAAAAAAAGGAATGATCTTATTTTAAAAGTTTTCATAAATTGGGAGCGTTGATTTAAAAAAAATGTAGTGTCAACGTTTATAACTGGTTTAAATAATTTAATTACAAATGTTGGTAGGTTAAGCATAACACACTAACCTGCAATGATGCCTAATTTCTAATAAAGAGTTTAAATAATAGCTAAAAATGCGTTCTGAATTTTTTTTACCAGCCGGTTATATTTTGGAAAATCATCATTAATTTATCATCATTAATTTTACTGAGTTTGTTAATTAATGTAAATTAAAATTGCAGCATCACCACCTATTTACAAAGCAAATTATTTTTAGTAGAGGTTATTCATTTGTTTAATTCGAAGGCTTATAAGTTCAATTAAAGTTTGAGGAGCAAGAACTTTTACTTCAGCACCGTAGGAGAGTATGGCCATTAAAAGTTCGGGGGTTAAATAAACCAGTAGTTGAATATGCAAGCCTTTATCATTATTGCACAAAATTTGTTGAGAGTGGTGCAGCGGCTGGCTTATAATATACGGTGCTTGCTGAGCAGTAAAAAGTAATTCTACCAGCTCGGCCTTGCCATCATTTATTTGGGTAATACCAAATGAGTATTTAAAAAATGATTCCGGAGTAAAGTCTTTGTCTGTTATAAAATTTTCTTTGTTAATTTCTGTCGACGTAATTCTATCGAGTGCTAAAACCAAAATATTTTTTGCCTTAGCCGAATAACCAATGGTGTACCAGCGGTTACGGTATTCTTTTAATAAATAGGGCGATATAATATGTTGTTTTTCCGGTTTACCAAAGCCATGGTAGGTAATGGTTAAACAGGTTCTGTTAATGATTGCTTTTAAAATTGGTTCAAGCCATTTACTATCCTCTGCTTTTACAGGTTCTTCTACCTGCAGTAGTTGCGTTTCTGACTTACCTATTATTTTACTAATACGATAACCTTCAATTACTTTATTAATGGCAGTTTCAAAATGATAAAAAATTTTAGTGTGTTTAAGTTGCTGGAATAAAGCGGTTGAAAAATCGAGTGCTTCAATTTCTTCATGTGTCAGCGGAAATTTACTGATAGAAAAATCAGGTTCGGTGTAATGGTAACCTTTTTGTACCCTGTCATATTGAATTGGAGCACTGTAAATTCTCCTCATACTATCTATATCTTTTGTAAACATAGAGTTAGAAAGTGAAGTCTGCAATTGCTCTTCAATTTTCTCAACTATATATTCCATCCTTGGAAATTTTCTCTGATTATTTGTAAGGCAGGAATCTATTATGTGATATCTGAGTAAGGCACTTTTATTTGCAGGCATATTATAAGTTAGTGACTTAAAGATAATGGAAATATAATAGATGTTTAATTGTAATATCTCTAAGTTTTTACTTTGTTTATCAAATAGGTGGTAAGGTAATATAGTAATTTTAAAGATATCAAAACGAAGCATATCGTCAGGCTTTTCCTATTAAAAAACAAGATAATTATTCCAATTTAATATAATACATTACAAATATTTGTAATGTATTTAAAATGATTTTTAAAGCCCTTGTTTGCTAATTAAACTTACAAAAAGTTAAAAAGGCATATTTGGAATATACATAATAACGTAAAATATTTTCAATATTTTTTATTTATAAACACACTAAAATTTATACAAAAATGGCTAATCTTTACGAACCTAATTACCTTACTATTAATACACTTATTATTAAAGAAATAATATTTGAAAAGGATCCGCTTTGCACAGGTGTAACCCTTGTTGGGTATAGACTAAACGATGATAATACCAAATATATTAAGACCCATTATTTCCTCGAATTTGATATGCTCAACAGCCTGTTAATTACTGCCAAAGAGGAGGGCGACCTTATAATTACTGCAATTAAAAATAAGTTACTTAGCGAGGAGGAAGAAGTGCCTGTTTTATTAGATACCGATATTATTATTGATGGGCTGTTAATTATTAAAAATATAGTTATAAAAATGTACAAAGAAAAAGTACGGGATGCATTTGGTGAATGGAAGGAGGAAGATTACGAATATTTTAATATTGAAAATATTGAGTTTGTTGATGAAATAATTATAAATGGGCAGCTTGAAGTTTTGCAAACAAGATTTGCTCGAAATTTAAATATGCTGGAAGCCAGGTTTAATTATTATTTAGAATTAAAAAATATTTCATCAAGCTTTAAAATTGCCAGAAAAAAGGCTGGTTTAAAAAATAAATTACTCTTTTATTTGGCAATTGTAAACCATGATTTAATTAAACTTCAAAAATAAAATATTGGTAGTTTTGTATTATAACTTTTAATAAAAAGTTCATGCCGGTTGGCAGGCTATAGTCGGTAGAGCTGTTGCCTGCGCCCTTAGTTCCGGATTAAATAAATGACGCGGTTAAATTTTATTACAAATTATTTATGCCGGAAATTTAAGTTAAATATTCTGCATGCACGTAAAAGAATTAACTTTCAATAAAGGGAATAAATAAGTTATTAATTAAATAATCCCTTTAGATTTAATCAATATTTTATTTAAAAAAGTATTTACTATGGCGGATAATAATACCAATATTAAAGACGTAGAAGCTGTATCAACTGCAGTTGAAAATTTACGTAAATTAATGATAACGCCCGTTGAGGCTGAACTTGAGCTTATTGTGGCAGAAGAATTGCATTACGGACATTCAGATGGTGACCTTGAAAATAAGGCTACTTTTATTAAAACTTTGATAGATAAAAAATCAGATTTTTTATCTATTAATTTATTTATTTTTGCCATTAATGTATATGACAATACTGCTGTTGTAAGGCATACACTGCATGCAGCTACATTTGATGATGAAATACCGCGTACAATAAAACTGCTGATACTTTCTGTATGGAATTTAAAAAATGACCGATGGGAAATTGTTGCCAGACAAGCAGTGAAATTATTAAATTAATAAGCATATAAATTACTTATTTCGGTAATAAATAACGATAAACTTTTTTATTAAAACATCAAATTAAAGGCAAAACTTACTCGCAATTATAAACTTGTATTTGCGGTAGGGATTGCAACGTAAAGCCCGCATTAAACTGCAAAAAAATATAAAGTCCACAACTGCGGACTTGTAGTGTAAAGCCCGGTCGCCGGCCGATGCATCGGAGGCCGGCGAAGCGCCCAAAAAAATACAATTCAAATTGTCTACTACAATAATTGTTATTAATATTTATTTAATCACAAAATAAATAAGGTTATTTGGTAGAATAATTTATTGAGTACATTTTTTAAAATTTTATTTTGCTTTAATTTTAGCAGTTGTTTCAGGCTCAAAATCTAATGAAACGGCATTCATGCAAAATCTTTTATGGGTTGGTGGCGGACCATCATCAAAAATATGCCCAAGGTGCGAATCGCATCTTGCACAGGTAACTTCTGTACGGTGCATATCATAACTATTATCTTCTTTATAATTAACGCTGTTAACTCTGATGGGTTCAAAAAAACTTGGCCAGCCACATGTACTCGCAAACTTAGCCATACTTTTAAATAATATATTACCACATGCTGCGCAATAGTAGGTTCCCTTAGTTTCTGATTTCCACATTTTACCGGCAAATGCATTTTCGGTTGATTGGAGCCTTGCTACTGCATACAAATTTGGCGATAATATTTTTTTCCATTGAGCATTGCTAACCTTTATATGATTAGTATCTGTAGTAGAATAATAGGGATTATTTGAATGCCCTTTATTCGATTTCTGTTGCTGCCCAAATACAGTGGTAGTGCATATTAACAACAAACTTGTAAAATAATAAAGTGACTTCATGATTGGTAATTTATTTATGTGATGTAAAATTGTATAAACCTTAAAGTACTTGTTTAATTGTTATTTAAGGGGATAGGTTGAACCTATTTTAATAGTAATTACTATGATGTATTTTACTAATGAGGTTAATTTATTGTTGCTTTAATTTGTTTTTAAAAACTTTTTTAAAAGCATCCAACTCCGGTTGTATTACAAATTTACAATAGCGTTGCTCAGAATTTTGATTGAAATAATTTTGGTGATAATCTTCAGCCACAAAAAAGTTTTTATACGGTGCTACTACCGTAACAATTTTATTTTTATATGCCTTTGCTACGTTTAATTTATTAATATAATAATCTGCCTTAACTTTTTGTTGAGCCGAATGATAAAATATGGCCGAACGATATTGCGTACCTACATCATTTCCTTGTCTGTTTAATTGTGTAGGATCGTGTGCTGTAAAAAATGCGGCCAGCAACTCATCATAAGAAATTTTTGTACTGTCAAATATAATATTGCACGTTTCTGCATGACCTGTTGAACCTGTACAAACCTGCGCATAAGTTGGATTTTTTGCTTCGCCGCCACTGTAACCCGAAACAACTTTTGTAACTCCAATTAATTGTTGAAACTTAGCCTCTGTGCACCAAAAACATCCGGTGGCAAAACTTGCGGTATCTAATTTATTAATTAAATGTTTACGACTTGTTTTTTCTCCCTTACTGACAAAACTTGTTTTTTGTGCAGTCAAAATATTACTGCTTATAAGTAGCAATAAAAGATAGATAATATTTTTTTTCATAATTTTTGTGTTGGCTTATTAATTTTAATATATTTTAATTAGCTGAATGATTTACGTAATTCGGTGTGCTCCCTATGTTTGTAATTTGCTAATTTTTTGCAAATATTGAAATATTAATTTTTAAGGGAAAATATATAAATGTATTAGAATAAAATATTTTTAGTAATTAACCACTTATACCAGAATTACAAAAAACAAAATTAATTTTAATTTGTTTGATAAGAATAGATTGCTTTGTTTAAATTATATTTTTTCTATGTATGAAATCGATACTATTATTTTACATTAATATCAATATTTAAAAATGCTTTAATTATCTGTTAACTCCTTATTACTTAACCTAAATATGATTGATTGTTAAAATTATAGCTGTACTTTACAAGGAGATAGCAGTAACTTTTAATTAAGACTAGACTTCTGCTGTTAATCACCTCAATAAGTATTAAAAGTTAATTAAATAAATAAAAATCTATAACTATGCCACCAGAAGATAATTTTCCATCAGCAGAAAATCCTGAAATTTTATTAAACCTAAAAGCCACCGGTCCAAAAAAATGGGCAGCAGGTATTCCGGCTGTAATGGCTGCTTTAAGTGATGTTTTAGAAGAGGGTATTCCAATAAGGGGTACGGGTGCCTTACTCCACATGAACCAGGAAGGCGGATTTGATTGTTCGAGCTGTGCCTGGCCTGATCCCGATGATGATCGTTCAGCCCTGGGTGAATATTGTGAAAACGGTGCAAAAGCATTGGCTGAAGAAGCAACAACTAAAGTAGTAACACCGGAATTTTTTGCTAAAAACTCTGTGTACGATCTGGCAAAAATGACCGATTTTGAAATAGGTAAAAAAGGTCGTTTAACAGATCCGATGTACCTGCCAAAAGGTGGTACACATTATCAGCCTATTAGTTGGGATGATGCTTTTAAAAAAATTGCTACTCATTTAAATGCATTGGAATCGCCACATGAAGCGGCGTTTTATACTTCAGGCAGAACTAGTAATGAAACCTCCTTTTTATACCAATTGTTTGCAAAAGAATTCGGCACCAACAATATGCCTGATTGTTCTAATATGTGCCACGAATCTTCAGGAGCAGCATTACGCCCTGTTATTGGTATTGGTAAAGGAACGGTTACTTTAGAAGACTTTTATGATACGGATGTCATTGTTATAATCGGACAAAACCCGGGTACCAATGCGCCTCGTATGATGACGGCACTTGCTAAAGGCAAAAGGAATGGGGCAAAAATAATTGCCATCAATCCGTTACCCGAAGCTGGTTTAATGGCCTTTAGAAATCCGCAGGAAATAAAGGGTGTTTTAGGTACAGGCGATCAGCTGGCTGATCTTTATTTGCCGGTTAAAATAAATGGTGATATGGCCTTATTAAAGGCTTTTGAAATGCTGTTACTTGAAGCAGAAAAAAATGCTCCCGGCAAAGTGTTGGATAACGATTTTATTACCGCAAGTACCACTGGTTTTAATGAATTTACTGCGCAGTTTACTGACTTTAAATTGGAGCAGCTTGCTTTAGAATCAGGCATATCCATTTCGGATATTTTGTTGGCTGCAGATATGCTGATAAATAATAAGCGAATTATTTTTTGTTGGGGAATGGGCTTAACGCAACAACCCAATGGAGTAGAAATGATTCGCGAGATTGTAAATATTTGCCTGATGAAGGGCAGTATTGGAAAACCTGGTGCGGGTCTTTGTCCGGTACGTGGCCATAGCAATGTGCAAGGTAACCGTACTATGCTGATTGATGAAAAACCTACGCCAAAAGCATTGGACAGATTAAAGGCAGTGTTTGGTTTTGAACCACCCCGTGAACATGGTTACGATGTAGTTAATGCCATCAAAGCAATGGATGCGGGTAAAGTAAAAGTGTTTATTGCAATGGGGGGTAATTTTTTATCGGCCACGCCCGATACAACCTTTACTGCTGCTGCCATCCGCAGGTTAAAATTAACGGTACAGGTTTCTATAAAACTTAATCGAAGTCATTTGGTACATGGAGAAGAAGCTTTGATACTGCCTACACTTTCAAGAAGCGATCTTGATATTGTAAATGGCGTGCCTCAGTTTATAAGTACCGAAAATTCTATGGGTGTTGTACAATCCTCTAAAGGGATTTTAAAACCGGTGTCAGATAATTTAATTAATGAAAATCAAATTGTTTGCAGAATGGCCATAGCAACACTTGGCAGCCGCTCGGTGGTTGATTGGGCACGTTATGCAAATAGTTACGATGATATTAGAGATGTAATTGAAAAAGCAATTCCCGGTTTCGACAATTACAATACAAGAATAAGAGAAAAATCAGGTTTCTATTTACCCAACGGGGCACGGGAAGGTAAATTTATTACTGCAAAATATGGTGATAAAGCACCTTTTACCATTAGTCCTTTACCTGTAAATACGCTGGGCGCTGATGAATATATAATGGCATCTACCCGCACACACGATCAGTTTAACACCACTATTTATGGTTTGGATGATCGGTATCGTGGTATAAAAAATGAACGCCGTGTGGTTTTTATGAACACAAAAGATATGGCCAAAGCTGGTTTTAATGAAGGCGAAAAAGTTGATCTTTTTAATTTTGATGATGGAATAGAACGTATAGCGAGACTGTTTGTGGTTGTACCATACCCAATTCCCGAGCGCAATACGGTAACCTATTTTCCCGAAACAAATGTGTTGCTTTCAATAAATAATGTTGTGGGTACAAGCAATATGCCGGCAGCAAAATATATTAAAATTAAGATTAAAAAACATATAGCAAAGTAACTTAATATAAGTGCCGTTAAATTTAAAATTTTATAATTTGCCTTTAATTTATTTAAAGTCTTTTAAAAAAAAGTTAATTTGACGGCATTTAATACAGTTTGTGTTTATACAATTAATTAGAGGTTCAATAATACATTTTTTAAATTGGTAGTAACAAGCTATCGGCAAGGCTTTATAAACTATCTTTTATTGTCCAATAAATTAGAGTTATTTCTTACAAAAATCACTTCATCATTCACTTAAAATAACTCCTTAAAACCATCATGAATAATTTTAAACGTTGGGGTATTGCCTTAGCAGGTGTGCTATTACAAATTTCATTAGGCTCAGTTTATGCCTGGAGCGTGTTTAGGGTGCCCCTTGCAAAACAATTTAATTGGTCAATTTCGCAGGTAACCCTAACATTTACCATTTCTATAATGGCCCTTGGTTTTGCTGCTTTTTTTGGCGGACTATGGTTAAAAAAAGTTGGTCCGCGGGTAGTAGCTATGACGGGTGGCGCACTTTACGGTGGCGGTATTTTTCTTGCAAGTTTTTCAGGTCAGAATATTTGGTGGATCTATTTGACCTATGGTGTAATAGGTGGTGTAGGGCTTGGTCTTGCCTACATTGTTCCT
>ENA-OBIO01001062-OBIO01001062.1-metagenomes-genome-assembly--contig:-NODE-1062-length-11878-cov-2.57388_pt1 | contig 11878 bp, 7 predicted proteins | sample MGYA00153383_OBIO01 | MGnify analysis MGYA00153383 | reverse complement strand
CCTGGCCAAACTGTTTATTTGGAGCACCACATAAAATAATTTCACCGCGTTTAAGATGTATGCCTGAAATTTCTTCTTTTGTAGGAGGGCCATTCCCCCAGTTGCAAGATACGCTTATGAAGAAAGGCAGGCAGAGCAGTTTTAACAGTACTGATTTTACCCGGCTCTCCATAATTATCATTAATTAGTATTGATAAGCGTATGTTGATAAGCGAAAAAATGAATGCGTTTAGATACAACTAAAAATACGCTAATTTTCTAAATAGCTAGCATTCAATTACATGCTTTGGGCTGATTCTTCAAATATTTACCTGCCTGGCCGCATTGGTCTCTCTTACATAATACCTCTCAGAACCGGATTAACCATTTGATGAGGCGGCCGAAAAATAACCCATTAAATTACCGTCTGTTTGCCCTGTCTTGAAATCAATTACTCTCTTACACCTTTCCATGCTGCAAGCACTTTAGCATGAGGGTTAGTTTGCAGCTGCCATGTTTTATTTATAAGCATTGTTTTACGGGCTGAAGTTGTGTACGCATCCCAACCTGGACTGCCGGTTTTGGCAAATTCAACCCAGGCATTCTGCATTTTTTCTCCTAATTCAGGCGGTGCGCCTTGAGCTCCCACCATCCCTTTCTCACCTGTAACTATATGCAGGTTATTGAAAACGAAAGGAAGTTCAAGCCCGTGATAAGCACCATAAATTCCATTAGCAACAGAAGATGGCCAGGCGAATTCATACATATACGTTTTTCCGTAAAGAGAATGTGCATTTGCAAACCGAATGGTGGGCACCTGCGCCTGGTAAGAAGTGAGAATGGCTGACAAAAGTTCTCCCAGATTTTTATTAGGATACTCCTTTTTATATACAGCAATTAATGCCGAAGGAGCAGGATGTACTTTTTTTACCACCAGCTTTAGCACCAAATTCAATTTAATTTTTTTGAGTAACCCTGTTGGGACTAAAAAATAATTCATTTCATCTGTATTATAGCCGGTTAATAAATCGCAAGTTGAGCCTGCACCATTTCGTGCATTTATTAGTGGCACCTTCGGAACAATATCACCGTCAATAAAAGGAAAGTAAAGGCTTACACCTCCCGAAGGATCAGGGAAATCTTCCGTTTCCAGCTTAACCATTTTAGGGTTTACTTTAGGTTGGGCTGCAAGAAGTTTTTCAGGTGTAAATTTTAAATAGGCATCTCTTGTATTTTTTATGTGAAGGGTTTTTGAATATTGGTTTGCAATACGATTTGCCTGCTCTCCACTTAATACTGCCTGCCCCGACCCGCTTTGCATAATCGCCCTTTTAAATAACCCTTTAGTAGCAGTACTTGTAAGTAACACGCCAACGCTTATTGCACCAGCAGATTCACCGAAAATAGTGACATTCCCTGAGTCGCCTCCAAAAGCAGCGATATTATTCTGCACCCATTTAAGCGCAGCTATCTGATCCCGAATTCCAATATTGGTGGGAACGCCATCTATTTTCAAAAATCCTTCAATGCCCAGGCGATAATTAAATGAAACCATTACTACTCCCTTTTTAGCAAAGTTAGTTCCATCAAATAATGGCACATCGCTTGCACCCATAACAAATGCCCCACCATAGATATAAACCATTACCGGTAAATGGCTGCCCTTTACTTCAGGGGTCCAGACATTAGCAGTGAGGAAATCATCACCCTTTACCCAGCCTTTACCAAGAGTAGGCCTATTATCAATGTCGCCGGCTTTTGGAGTAGGGTTTGGTGGAGTTGGCCCTGATTTAATTGCATCACGAATGTCATTCCATGGTAATGGTTTTACAGGAGCAGCAAAGCGAAGCTTTCCGACTGGCGGCGCTGCATAAGGGATATTTTTAAAAATTATAATACCATTAGTAAGCCTCCCCCGCACTTTACCAGCCATTGTTTTTACAACAATATTATTTAATAAAACACCTTGTGCGTTTACCAAATCTGAAACTAAGACAATTAAGACTACAATTAAAAACAAACTTCTTCTTTTCATAATGGATGAGGTATATAGTACTCCCGATAGTTAGGACAGGATTTGGTCAATGTTAAAAATTAATATGATCATCTCCGTTGTTAAACTGGTTTTATCGATTCCTCCTTGGAATTAAGATTTCAATCGAGATGCCTTCTGTTATTTTAGCTATATTTTGGTATTGAAGTAGTAGAAATAAAATACCATTCAGCATTAAGATAAAGTATTAATTAATCATTATTTCATTCTTTTCAACCCATCTCGTGCCTGATTATCGATACCCGATTTATATTCCTCCTCTTTCATATCAAGACAAAGACGGTAGAAGTTACGGGCATGGGGAAAATCATGCTCGGCTTCATAAATCATGGCAAGATGCAGAGCTGCATTTGCAGCGAAATAATACGGACTATTTTGACCACGATTAGCCGCAAGAAAGTAATAATGCATAGCATCAGCAGTCTTATTCAGCGCTTCATAAATTCTACCAAGCCGGTACAGGTATTCAAGCTTCGCTCTTTCTTCATGCAATCATAATAACCACCATCATAAGAGAGCCGGGCCCGTAAAAGAGGCTCAGCAGCAATACCTGCATTTGCCTCCCGTAATGCCTGCTTATCTTTTTCGCTATAAGCAAAACCCTGATAGATCACTTTTTTCAGATTCCCCCTGTAGGCTATTTCATTATGCACCAGATAGGCAGAATAAGCAATACGCAGATAGGCATCTTTAATAAAGCTGATTCCCTGGTTCTCATTTAAAAATTTGTAAAAGTAAGTGCTGGCATCAGAATCCATCCTGTTTAGATGAGCAATTCCAGACAGGTAATCTAATTGAGCAAAAGGTACATATTGTGCACCCACAGGCCTTGCATTTAGTACAGAAATGGCAACATCAGAATGGCCGGTACGAAGAGCAACATACCCAATTACATAGGCTTTTAACAGACTCTGAGAATCAATTTGCTTACACCGTTCAATACAGCGATTATAATTATCAGGGCTATCAGTTATTGAAGACTGAATAAATGACAGGTACAATGCACTTTCATCGTATAAATACGCGTATTTACCAGACTGAAGGCGTTTCATTGTGGTTTCCATCAGCTGTATGCCTTCGGTGGTATTGGCTTCCATACCAAGGAAACCAACGGCGGTTTTCAGACCCGGTGGAAATGAACCGAAAAGCGCAATTAAAAGTCCCCGTCCATTATTATCAGGAATAAAATCAGGAAATTTTTTGAAATTATCCTGGAGAAAAAAAGAGGCATGTTTTATTTCCCAGGCCGCACTCCAGTAATCCTGAAACTTGGCTTTAATCAAGGCCCCCTGCAGGTTTACTTCACCCTGAGCATAATTATACCAGGGTGAGCTTCTGTCACCGGTAGAAAGTGCATTTAGCCTGAGCTGCATATTTTTTTTAAACCGGTCATAATCACCCTGCTTTTCACCACTCAGTAAGGTGAAAAAATCTATATAATTATCAAGTAATAAGGGTATCTGATTGCCTGGCACCTCTAACCTTTCTTTCACAAGCAGCTTGCGGCCAGCCCCAAGCTCAAGATTCATAATCTTTTTATAGGCCAGAATACAATTTGTATCGAACTGCAAAGAGGCATTAGCAGACAGGGTAAGACTCAAAAGAAGAGCAAGTAATGAAATGAACTTCATTAGCGAATTGGAATCAAATGAAAATTGCTTCCTTTAGGGGAAGCAATTTCAACTAATATCTAAATATTGAGGCAGTTAGGCTGGCTGACCTTCTTGAAGTTCAACAATTAGCTGCTCATCAACAAGTATACGTCCGCAATGCTCGCAAACGATAATCTTCTTACGTTGACGAATATCTGACTGGCGTTGTGGTGGTATTTTATTGAAACAACCCGAACAGGAATCACGCTCAATAGTCACTACTGCCAGACCATTTTTAGCGTTACCACGAAGCTTATTATAGGCAATCAGCAACCGCTCATCGATATGGGTTTCAGCAATTTTAGCTTTTTCAAGTAAAACGTCTTCCTCTTTCTGAGTTTCAGCAGTAATATTATCTAATTCTTCACGCTTCACAGATAAATCTTTTCTGCGTTCTTCGATATTAGCTTCAGCCTGGGTTAAAACATCTTCCTTTGTTTTAACCTCATAACCTGATTCTTTAATTTTCTTTTCGAAAACCTGAATATCAAGACCCTGAATTTCTATCTCCTTGGTAAGGGCTTCGTACTCACGGTTATTTTTGACGTTCTCAAGCTGTGTTTCATACTTCTTAATAGAAGCCAGAGAATCCTTTATGCTTAATTTACGAGCCTGAATAGTATCATTCAACTCTTTAAATTCATCTTTATGTTTATTGATGCGTGTTTCGAGCCCTTCTACTTCATCTTCAAGATCTCTTACTTCCATAGGAAGCTCACCACGCACCGTTCTGATTTTATCAATATGGGTATGAATAGACTGTAATTCGTACAGCGCTTTCAGCTTTTGCTCAACAGTTGTTTCCATTATAATAAAATATGGGATTAGTATGTACTTTTGACAATAAGAGTGCAAAGTTAGGGAATTTCTGCGATAGTTTAATAAACAGAAGTTCTGATGTAAATTGTTCTGACTCAAAATGTCCGATATCAGCAATCATCAGCCTTTGTTCGGCCTCGAAGAACTGATGATATTTAAAATCAGCCGTGACAAAGGCATCACAATTCTCAGCAATGGCTTTTTCAAGTAAGAAACTTCCAGAACCCCCACAGCAGCCTACTCTTCTGATCGGTTTGTCATAACTGGTATAACGAATTCCCTCAGCCTTCATATTTACAGACAGCAGCTTGAGAAATTGAGCCGGGCTTAAAGCTGTTTCAAATTCGGCAACAATTCCTGCTCCCTTATCTATGAGCTCATTATCGAGAGTAGTTATCTCATGTGCTACAACTTCATAGGGGTGGCTTGCAAGCATTGCCCTGATGATTCCTTTTTCAAGCCATGCTCCATAAATACATTCAATTTTTTGCTCATCGCCTGTATGCCTGAGTCCAATGGTTCCTGAAAATGGATTAGCCCCTGTCAGGGGCATGAAAGTCTGGGTGCCAGTTGTCAGGAAACTGACATCACGATAATCGCCTATTGTGCCTGCACCGGCTGCAAGCATTGCCTCTAAAACTTCCTTACACTGGGCAGGGGGGCAATAGCAGACAATCTTTTTCATATTGCCTTTTAGGGGTTGCAAAATTTGCTGATTGACAAGCCCTAATTTATCAGCTATAAATGAGCTGACCCCATCTGTCGCATGATCAAGATTTGTATGGGCGGCATAAATGGCCAGATCATTTTTAATTGCTTTAATTAAAATGCGCTGACTCATACCTGACCCAGTAAACCGTTTCATAGCAGTGAAGAACGGAGGGTGGTGACAAATAATCAGATTTGCTTTCAAGGCTATAGCCTCATCAAGCACCGCTTCAGTACAATCAAGGGTTAAAATAGCCCTGGTAATATCCATTTCAAGATTTCCCGTGAGCAGACCACTATTATCATAACTTTCCTGAATTGAAGGCGGGGCCCAGGATTCAAGAAATATGGTGATTTCAGCTAAGATCATTTTTCAAGATTAAGATAAATTTCAGATGATTAAAAAGCAATGTTTTGTTACAACAAGGTAAAAGTCTGAATTATGTATCTTTGCGCCAAACTCGTGCAGGTGGATTCATCAGAAATACTAAAAAAATATATTTCAGATAAAAGAATACAGGAAGTTGCTGGCTTTCTTGAGCATTCAATAAAAAAAGATCCGATCTGGCTGAAAGGGCTTATTGGCTCATCAGATGCTTATGTAGCCCATGCAATCTTTTTGGAAACAAACAGGAGTGCCCTGTTTGTCTTGCCTTCTTATGAAGAAGCTGTATTCTTTATGAATGATATGGAAAGTATCTCATCAGCAAACGTACTTTTCTTTCCCTCTTCTTTTAAAAAAGACTTTGATTTTACACAGATCAACAGTGCAAATGTCTTACTCAGGGCTGAAGTACTCAGTGATCTTAAAAATGCCATTAAGCCCAGGTTCATCGTCAGCTATGCCGAGGCCATGTGCGAAAAGGTCATCAGTAAAGATACCCTTGAGAAGAATACCCTGCAGATTTCAATTGGAGAGCTGCTAAGTATTGATTTTATAAATGAGTTTCTTTCCCTGTATGAATTTACCCGTACCGACTTTGTCTATGAAGCTGGTCAGTTTGCCATCAGGGGAGGAATAGTAGATATATTTTCATTTTCCCATGACCTGCCGTACCGTATTGAGTTTGCGGGAGACATGGTAGAATCTATTCGCACGTTTGACCCCGATGACCAGCTATCGGTCAGTCATATGCACAGAATCACGGTAGTGCCCAATGTGCAGTCAAAATTATTAAAAGACAATAATATCTCTTTCCTCGATTTTATTGAGCCAAACACTCTTTTCTGGATTAAGGATGCGACATTTCTTTTTGACGTCGCTGAAAAAGGACTAAAAAAGGCAAAATCTCTTTATTCCGGTTTAACGGATGAAGACAAGCTCATGCATCCTGAATGGCTTAACCCCGCCTTCTCATTTGTTGAGCCGGCTCTTCTGCGTAAAAATGCCGATGCTTTCCAGGTAATTGAATGCGGCAAACAGTTTCTCTATAACCCTGGCCTTGAATTAAAATTTAATATCAGGCCACAGCCTTCGTTTAATAAAGACTTTTTATACCTGCTTGAAAACCTGAAAGCCAATGTTGCCCATGGTATACAGAATGTCATCTTTGCTGATTCTCCCAAACAGGTTGAACGACTTTACAGCATTTTTGAAGATTTAGCCAAGGGTTCAACAAGCACCGCAGAAGATTTATTTGCAGTTCTAAATCTAAGCGTACGGGAAGGATTTATTGATGATGATCTTAAACTTGCCTGCTATACCGATCACCAGATTTTTGACCGTTATTATAAATACAGGCTTAAGAAAAGCTATTCGCGTAGCCAGGCCCTTACATTAAAAGAACTTCGTGATCTGAAGCCTGGTGATTATGTCGTTCATATAGACCATGGTATTGGAAAATATGCCGGCCTTGAGAAAATTGAAGTGAATGGAAAAACTCAGGAATCAATCAGACTGATTTATGCAGATAACGATCTGCTATATGTTAACATCAGCTCATTAAACCGGATCTCAAAATATACGGGTAAGGAAGGCACTGAACCCAAAATGAATAAACTGGGTACCGATGCCTGGGAAAAATTAAAAAAAAACACTAAAAAAAAAGTTAAAGATATTGCCCGAGACCTGATCAAGCTTTATGCCCAGCGCAAATCTAAGGTAGGATACTCATTTCATCCTGATACGTATATGCAGGATGAGCTTGAAGCATCCTTTATTTATGAGGACACTCCTGATCAGGTAAAGGCCACAGCCGATGTAAAGAAAGATATGGAGGCCGAACATCCCATGGATAGACTTATCTGTGGAGATGTAGGTTTTGGTAAAACAGAAATTGCGGTAAGAGCAGCATTCAAAGCGGCCGCAGATGGTAAGCAGGTAGCCATCCTGGTTCCTACAACGATCCTTGCTTTCCAGCATTATAAAACCTTTAAAGAACGGCTGTCAGATTTTCCCTGTAATGTCGAATATATTAGCCGTTTCAGGTCTAATAAAGAAATCAAAGAAACGCTAGAGCGGGTTAAGGAAGGAAAAACAGAGATTTTAATTGGCACCCATCGTATTGTCAATAAAGATGTGATCTTTAAAGATCTGGGATTGATGATCATCGATGAAGAACAGAAATTTGGAGTAAGCACCAAGGAGAAGCTCAAAGAAATGCGGGTAAATATTGACTCTCTGACCTTAACAGCAACACCCATTCCACGAACGTTGCATTTTTCATTAATGGGAGCACGTGATTTATCAATTATAAATACCCCGCCACCGAACAGGCAGCCAGTTTTAACCGAACTGCATGTCTTCAGTGAGAAGGTAATTCGTGAGGCCATTGAGTTTGAAATTGATCGTGGGGGGCAGGTGTTTTTCGTAAATAACCGGGTAAAGGATATTTATGAAATTGCCGGCATGCTGAAAAAGATTTGCCCTGATGCAAGAATATGTGTGGGTCATGGTCAGATGGAAGGGCATGAACTGGAAGATGTCATGCAAAAGTTTATTGAAGGAAAGTTCGACGTACTGGTTGCAACAACAATTATTGAGTCAGGCCTTGATATTTCGAATGCCAATACGATGATTATCAATCATGCTCATCAATTTGGGCTGAGTGATCTGCACCAGATGCGTGGCAGGGTGGGGCGGTCAAATAAAAAAGCTTTCTGTTATCTGCTGAGTCCGCCGATGTCTACCCTTAGCGCTGAAGCCAGAAAAAGACTGAGTGCAATTGAAGAGTTTTCAGATCTTGGTAGTGGTTTTAATGTAGCCATGCGAGATCTTGATATCAGGGGTGCCGGTAATTTACTGGGTGCAGAACAAAGCGGATTCATAGCTGAAATTGGGTATGAGATGTACCATAAGATTCTTGATGAAGCAGTACAGGAATTAAAAGAAGATGAGTTCAGTGAAGTGTTTCAGGATGAAAAGCCCCGTCCTTTTATCACCTTTACCCAGATAGAAACAGATCAGGAACTGCTTATACCAGATGAGTATGTAAGCAGTATTACTGAGCGGTATAATTTATATGCGGCTATAAGTAAACTTGAAAATGAAACAGAACTGGAACAGTTCAGAAAACAGCTGACTGATCGCTTCGGACCATTGCCACAGCAAGTTGAAGAATTGATGCGTACAATCAGGCTTCAGTGGTTAGGTAAAGATCTTGGCTTTGAGCGCATGGTTCTGAAACAGGGTTTGCTTAAATGTTATTTCATCTCAAACCAATCATCAGCCTATTATGAAACGGCAAAGTTCAGAAGTATCTTAAACTATGTGAAGGCAAATCCGTTAAAGTTTAAATTAAAAGAACATCGCTCACATCTGATTTTAAGTATTTCTTCCGTATTTTCAATACATCAGGCATGGAAAATATTAGAGGGTATGACAGAATCTCAATTAGTTCATTCATAACAGGTAAATACCAGTCAAAAGCCTGCAAACAAGCTAACTATGTATATTAAAATTTTCATTTTAGGCGTAGCCTTCACTTCTGCGTTTTCATTTTCAACTTTCGCACAGTCAGGTTCAAAGACTGGTTCTGGGTCTACGGCAAAGTTAGTTTCTAAAACAGGAGTAGATGCTTCGGTGCAGAAAAACCCAGCCTATAACTGGTTTAATCTTGATCCCGACCAGGATCATGCAATTGGTATCAGTACTGAAAAAACATATACTGAATTGCTTAAAAACAGAAAACCCCAACGGGTAATCGTTGCCGTTATCGACGGCGGAGTTGATACTACTCAGGAAGATCTTGCCGGCATTATCTGGCAGAATAAGAAAGAAATTGCTAAAAATGGCATTGATGATGACCATAATGGCTATATCGATGATGTACATGGCTGGGATTTTATAGGCGGGAAAAATCGTGCTGATGTTCATTTCGATACTCAGGAGATGACCCGTATTGTTGCTACACTTGAACCTGTATACAGAGATAAAGACCCCGATAAACTCAGTGCCAGTCAGAAGGCACAATATGATATGTATCTGAAGGCTAAAAAAGAATATAATTCTTCAGTAGCTAAAAACGATGAGCAGCTGGCCTATTATCAGCGCCTGTATACCTTTATGACCGATGCTGATGCCGTTGTAAAAAGAGGTATGAACATCAAGGTCATTGATTCGAACGCCCTTAAAAACTACCATGGCACTGATGAAAAAGTAAAGTCGGCAGCTACCGTTTTATTAAGATTATACCAGTATGGTTTTAAAGATATGGAGTCAGCTCTGGCTGAGTTAAAATCGGGCGTAGATCATTTTCAGGAAACCAAAAATTATGGGCTGAACCTGACCTTTGATCCAAGAACGATCGTAGGTGATACGTATACAGATATTACCCAGCGGAATTATGGTAACAACGATGTAGCTGGTCCTGATGCCCTGCACGGCACCCATGTTTCAGGAATAATCGGAGCAAACAGAATGAACAACCTGGGAATCAAAGGTATCGCAAACAATGTATTTATCATGCCTGTGCGTGCAGTACCAGATGGAGATGAAAGAGATAAGGATATTGCTAATGCCATCAGGTATGCTACAGATAATGGGGCACAGATTATCAACATGAGTTTTGGAAAAAGCTTCTCACCTAATAAAGATGCCGTAGACGATGCCGTAAAATATGCTGAAAGTAAGGGCGTTTTGCTTGTTCATGCAGCTGGCAATGAATCGGCAAATAAAGATTCAGTGGTAAATTTTCCAAGCCGTGTATATAATGATGGGGGCATGGCTACTAACTGGATAGAAGTTGGAGCATCGGGTAGAACAAATAACGAAACCCTGGCAGCAACTTTTTCTAATTATGGCAAGAAGACGGTAGATGTTTTCGCTCCTGGTGTTGATATCCTGTCAACAGTACCAAAACCTGTAAACTATAAAACTGAAAGTGGTACCAGTATGGCCGCTCCTGTGATTACTGGTCTTGCAGCTGTGCTAAAAGAATATTTTCCTGAGCTCACTGCACAGGATATAAAAACAATTATTATGCAATCAGCTGTCAGGTACCATACAATGGTATTAAAGCCAGGATCAAAGGAACTTGTCAAATTTGATGATCTTTCTATTTCTGGTGGGGTTGCAAATTTATATCAGGCTGTAAAAATGGCAACAACTTATAAAAAAGGTTCCTGATCAATTGACAGTATCTTGCAGACTTTATGGATTACACCACACAATTACTGGGCAACGGCCTACGTACAGTATATAAATCTGCCGAAAAATCGAATACCATAAGTCACTTTTGCCTCCTGATTAACTCAGGTGCACGTGATGAGCGCGGCTGGGAAATCGGGATGGCCCATTTTACAGAACATATGTTGTTTAAGGGAACAGATAAAAGAAATACCATTCAAATCTTAAAAAGACTAGAAGTTGCAGGTGGTGAATTGAATGCCTTTACGACCAAGGAATATACCTGTATTTATGCTTCTTTTTTAAACGAGCATTTACAACGGGCAATAGAACTTATTGCAGATATGGTACTAAATTCAACTTTCCCTGAGGCAGAAATTGAGCGTGAAAAAAGTGTCATAGCCGATGAAATTGAGTCTTATCAGGATATTCCTGAAGAACTCATACAGGATGAATTTGATGAGCTGCTTTTCCCTTCAGACTCACTGGGTAATTCCATACTGGGTACGAAAGACGGTATCAGCCTGTTTACAAGAAGCCAGTTCCTGGACTATATGGCCCGCCATTATATTCCGTCTAATATGACTATAGGCCTGAGTTCGGCACTAACTGAAAAAATATTTGTAAATTATATTACCCGTTATTTTGGTGAGTCTACCGGCAGTTCTGTTCCTGAAAGAACCATTCTTACAGGAAACCCTCCCATTCTTGAGCGGCGCATAGGTAAACCAATCTCACAGGTTCATGGCATGATCGGCAGAAAAGCACTCAGTTTACACGATGATAACCGTACCACCATGTTACTGATTAATAACCTGCTGGGTGGGCCAGGGATGAGCTCAAAGCTGAACCTTGAAATACGGGAAAAGAAAGGCATCTGCTATACGATAGAATCTAATTATTCAGCATACAGAGACACAGGTATATTCTCAGTTTATTTTGGTACAGAAGCCATTAAGGCTGAAAAATGTATTTCCCTGATCAATAAAGAACTGAAACTTCTGCAGCATTCAACCTTGAGCAGTACCCATTTACATCAGGCAAAACAGCGGTTTAAAGGGCAGATTGCACTGGCCGAAGAAAGCCGCTCATCTGTTTTGA
>ENA-OBIO01001060-OBIO01001060.1-metagenomes-genome-assembly--contig:-NODE-1060-length-11914-cov-2.8806_pt1 | contig 11914 bp, 8 predicted proteins | sample MGYA00153383_OBIO01 | MGnify analysis MGYA00153383 | reverse complement strand
TAATAACCCCGATAACCCTGTAATAAATGACCGTAGTTTTGGGGAAGATAAATACAGGGTTGCTTTGTACGGCATACAATATATGCAGGGTATGCAGGATGTTGGTGTAATGGCCTGCGCAAAACATTTCCCCGGTCATGGCGATGTTTCTGTGGATTCGCACCTTGATTTACCGGTAATAAATAAATCGTTGACTCAATTAGATTCGCTGGAATTATATCCTTTTCGGGAAATTTTTAAAGCCGGTATCGGCAGCGTTATGATGGCACATTTATTTATCCCGGCAATTGACAATACTAAAAATAGAGCAACCTCTATTTCGCCCAATGCAGTTAAAAAATTAATGCGAAACGATATTGGCTATAACGGCTTAACCTTTACCGATGCTCTTGAAATGCAGGGCGTAAAAAAGTTTTTTCCTAACGGAGAAGCATCTGCACAATCTTTAATTGCGGGAAACGATATGCTTTGTTTGCCGGGCGATGTAACATTAAGTATTGAAAAAATTAAGGAAGCTATTCAAAATAAAAAATTAAGCTGGCAGGATATTGAAGTCCATTGCAAAAGAGTTTTACTGGCAAAATATCAATATGGCGTAAGTAATTTTACACCTGTTAATACCATCAATATTACGGCAGATTTAAATAAAGATATTCCTGCAATGAAAAAATTGGTTGCTGAAAATGCCCTCACAATTTTAAGAAAAGAAAACGCTGAGCTCTTTACATTAGTAAGTGATTCAAGCAAAAAATTAAGTGATATTGCTTATGTAGGCATTGGCTTGAGTACGGATAATGCTTTTGCAAAAAGAATGCGGAAAGATTTTAATGCAGGGGTTTTTCTTTTTAATTATAAGCAGGATGCCGGCAGGGTTTTATCTATGGTAGAGCTTATAAAAACAAAGTTTAAAAAAGTAGTAATTGGCATTCATGGATATAATCGTACCCCGGCAAATAATTTTGGTCTTAGCAAAATTGCGATTGAATTGGTTAAACAATTGCAGGAACAAACCAATAGCGTTAGCCTGGTATTTGGTAATCCATATGCGATCAAAAACTTTTTTGGTGCAAAAAATTTGGTGGCCTGTTACGAAGATGATCCTTACACACAGCAAGCAGCTATTGATCTTTTGCAAGGAAAAATAATTGCAAAAGGAAAGCTTCCTGTAACTGTTTGTGAAGAATATAAATTCGGCAGCGGCATTGTTGCATCAGATTTATTATTGCCAAAAGTTAAGGCTGAAGAAGTAGGGCTGAGTACTGAAAAGCTTATTGCCATTGAGGCTATCGCTAACAATGCCATTGCACAGGGCGCAGTACCGGGTTGTGTAGTAATGGTAGTTAAAAATGGTAAGATTGCTTATGAAAAAGCTTTTGGTTATTTTAATTATGATAACAAAGAACCGGTAACAACAGCATCAGTTTATGATATGGCATCTGTAACTAAAATTTGTGCCACTACACTTGCGGTGATGAAGTTGTATGAAGAAGGTAAAATTGATCTTAAAAAAACTTTGGGCGATTATCTACCGTGGACAAAAGAGAGCAACAAAGCAGCCCTTGTACTTGAAGATGTTTTGCTGCATCAAGGAGGGCTTGTTCCATACATTCCATTTAATAAAGAGACTATTGATGGCGCAGGGGTGCCATTACAGACTTATTATCAAACACAAAAAAATAATACTTTTTCTATTAAAGTGGCAGAAGATTTATATATGCGAAACACTTTTACAGATACCATGTACAAGCGTATTTTGCAGAGTGTATTATCGGCAAAAGATAAATATGTTTACAGTGACAACGATTTTATTTTTCTGGCAAAAGTAGTAGAAGCTGTCAGCGGACTTCCGCTTGATGAGTATGTAAAAAATGAATTTTATACACCGCTACAATTAACCTCGGCGGGTTTTAAACCAAGGGAACATTTACCGCTTAATCGTATTGCACCATCTGAAAATGAACCTATTTTTAGAAAACAATTGTTGCGTGGAAATGTGCATGACCCCGGTGCTGCAATGTTTGGTGGTGTTGCCGGCCATGCTGGTTTATTCAGCGATGCCTACGATATTGCTATCATTATGCAAATGCTTTTAAACGGAGGTAGTTTTAATGGCAAACAATATTTAAAAAAGGAAACCATTGATTTATTTACTGCATACCACAGTACTGTCAGCAGGCGAGGTTATGGATTTGATAAGCCTGAAAAAGACAATGCCACACGCCCGGAACCTTATCCAAGTATTTCGGTTTCGCCACAAACATTTGGGCATACAGGCTTTACAGGCACCTGTGTTTGGGCAGATCCTGCACATAACCTTACCTATGTATTTTTAAGTAATAGGGTAACACCTGATGGAGGTAGTAATACAAAACTGTATAAATTAAATGTGCGTACAAATATTCAGGAAATTATTTATGGGGCATTGGTAAAATAGCTTAAAAAAAACTTCATGAACTATAAATGTTTTGCATCATCAGGTAAGCAGTAATGCATTTATTTGTTTTGCAAACTCCCTGGTACTAAACGGTTTTATTATATACAAAGAAGCTCCCAAATCGTAGCCTTTTTGTATATCTGTGTCTTTTGTTTTAGCACTCATAAAAACAACCTTTATTTGCTTTAATTTATCAGAATTTTTTATGTGGGTACATATTTGGTAACCATCTACATCAGGCATCATAATATCAAGCAATACCACATCGGGCACTTGTCTTTCAACCAGGTCTAAAGCTTCTAATCCGTTTCGGGCTACCATTACATCATATCCATTTTTTTTCATCAAAAACTCTACCGACATTAATATGTACGGGTCATCATCCACTACCAAAACTTTTTTTAATAGTTCCATCAAATTGCTAATTTAAATTGTGGGTAATGTAAAAATAAATTTTGAACCATGATCTACTTCACTCACTACCCAAATTTGACCTTCATGTAAATCAATAATTCTTTTGCAAATTGCTAAACCTAATCCACTTCCTTCCGGTTTACGCAAAGTTTGATTTTTTGCCTGAAAAAATTTATCAAAAATTAATTCGCGTAAACTATGCTCGATTCCTTTACCATTATCCTCCACCCAAATTTGAATTCCGTCCTGATTGTTGTGTACAGATACTGCTACATTTCCTTTTTCAGGAGCAAACTTTATGGCATTTGATAATAGATTATTTAAAACCTGCATTATCAGATCTGCATCGCATTGAATTAAAAATATCGTGTCAGGAATTTTTGTTAACACAATTATTTTTTTTGCATCTGCAAGCGGTTGAATAGATCTCACTGCATCTTTAATAAGATTATTTAATTGAACACTTGATATGTTTAATAATTGTTTACCACTTTCGTACTTTTCCAAATTAAGCACTTGGGTAATCAGGTGGCTTAAGCGTTCAGCTTCCTTAATTACACCTGCTAAAAAAAACTGTTTTTGACCTTCTTCCATATCTGTATTGTCGTGCACAATTTCGGCCATCGCTCTAATGGAAGTTACAGGAGTTCTTAATTCATGTGTTACTGTATACAAAAATTCATCCTTCGTTTTATCCATTTGTTTTAATTGCTCATTGGCTTCAATTAATTGCGTTGTTGCCTTTTCTACTTCCACAGATTTTTTTTTAAGTTCTCTGTTTAATACAATCATTTGCTGCGACTCACGTAATATTTTAAAAACTTCTTCTACTTTTAATTCTTCAACTTTGGTTACACTACCAACCATGATGTGGGCTGATGCAGAACCAATAACACCGCTTAAAACTTTTTCGGCGAATGTTACCATTCTTGGATCTGCCTGTTGGTTTTTAAGGGATATCTTGTTTTTAAAGGCGTAAGTGTTCAAGATTTTTTCTGCTCTTTCAATTCCTAAAAAATTTGCCAGTAATGAATTAAGATCGGGTAAGTAGGCCGTTCCCTTCCACATGGCGTTATTTTCTACATTGGCTGAGTAACGAAAAATATCTACAAAAATTTCTGCCTGATAGATTTCTATAGCCGATCTTTTTGTATTTGTAGAAACCGTAACAAAGAACAAAATATTGAATAACATGCTCCAGAAAAAACAATGGGTTATAGAATCCATACCCTGCATACCAAAAAGTGATAATGGTTTTAAAAAAGAAATACCAAATAATCCATTGTTCATTATACTTAAATCTATTAGTCCGGAACCTGCCATGGACGGAATTACCGCAGTGAAAAACCAAATAATAAACCCTATACAAATACCCGTCATGGCACCTTTTTGAGAGGCATTTTTCCAATAGATACCTCCAAAAACAGCCGGTGCAAATTGCGCTACAGCGGCAAAAGAAGTCATGCCAATTGAAACTAATGTAAAATGTTGGGCCACCAATTTTTCATATACAAATGCCAGGGTAATTATAAGCAGAATATTGTACCGGCGTATGTAAAGGATAGATCTTGTTAACTGACCATCGCCCTTGGGTTTAAATTTTTGAGTGGCTAATAAAAGCGGGGTGGCAATATTATTACTCATCATAGTACTGATGGCAATTGTTTCAACAATTATCATACTGGTGGCTGCAGAAAACCCGCCAATAAAAGTAAACAAACTCAATAATTTTGCTCCATACTTAAGTGGTAAAGCCAGTACATAAGTATCTGCCTTAATACCCGTTTTGCTTAACAACAAAGTACCTCCAAAAGCAATGGGCAAAACAAATATCGTTATCAGTAAAAGGTATAAAGGAAAAACCCAGATAGCTTTTTTTATATGATTTTCTTTTACATTTTCAACCACTCCTATTTGAAATTGCCTTGGCAGAAAAACTACTGCCAGCATAGATAATAATATTAATCCCGTCCAGGTAGTATAAGAATTATTGTTATTAAATTGAAAATGCTTGTTTAAAACACCACTTGCAGCCGCTTTTGAAAAGATGTCTTTAAAACCATTAAATAAACCATAAGTAACAAATATACCCACCGCTAAAAATGCAAGTAGCTTAATAATGGATTCGAATGCAATCGCTGCAACCAAACCTTCGTGTTTTTCCGACGCATCGACAGATCTTGTGCCAAATAAAATAATAAAAAACGCCAGTACACATGAAATATAAAAGGTATTATCGTATAAAATATTAGCCAGGTCAACGTCGTTCTGAGTTGAATCAATCAAAATATTCATGCTATCTGAAATAGCTTTAATCTGTAAGGATATGTAGGGTATAATGCCGGCCATACACAAGATAGTAACCACTACCGCAAGGGAAAAGTTTTTTCCATATCTTATGGATATAAGTTCAGCAATACTATTAATTCGTTGGGTTTTACAAATTCGGATTAATTTGCGCAGAACAGGCCAAAAAAGGGCGGCCATAATAGTAGGTCCGATGTAAACCGCTAAAAATTCAATTCCATTTGTAGAAGCCTGGCCAACACTTCCGTAATACGTCCATGCAGTGCAATATACACCTAATGACAAGGCATAAACATATCCGTTGTTTATTATGCTTCTGCCTTTTTTCTGTCTGTATTCTGCATAATAAGCTATCCCAAACAATATGGCCAAATAAGATAAGGCACTTAATATGAGGATAAAATTATAATTCATCGGTTTTTTTAGATTTACTGTCAGCCATTCGATACAAAATAAAAATGGCAATTATCCAAACAAAAAAAACATACAAAAATAATACTGGTATACCCGCAATAACTTGCGATCGGTTGGCCAAAGAAATTAAAGGGTAAGTAAACAAAGCCAGCAATAGCAGGCTAAAAAATATTAACTTTTGGTTTTTTAAATTATTATGCATTGTGTAAAATAAAAAGGATAACATGTTATTTACCAATTTAGGTAAAATTATGTTATCCTTATAAAACTTAAACCTTAAAAAATCAGATCAGATTTTCCTAACTTATTGGTAATTGATTGTAGTAGCCTTTAAAAGAATAGCTTCCAAATATTGCTAAGCCAACACAAATGGGAAAAAATATGATCAATATAATACTCCATTGCAAGGTTACATTTGCCCTTGTTATATCGGTAGCCATATTAATTTTATCAATTGCCTGCCAAAATAAAAATACAATGATGGCGGGAGCTAATAGCATCCACACTATTCCTAAATATCTTTTTAAAGAATTCATAACATTTAAATTTAAAGAGTTTTTTATAATTAATTCATTACATTTTTATCGGTCTTGTTGCTTAGGTATATCGTTCCAATAAGTAAACTTAATGCTGCAATACCAATCGGATACCATAAACCTGCAAGCGGATCTCCACCGGGATTTTTAGCTGTTTTTGTAAATTCAACTATAAGTGTTCCTAAAAAAGGAACCAGACCACCAAATACTCCATTACCAATATGATAAGGCAACGACATAGAAGTGTAGCGAATTTTTGTTGGAAACAATTCAACTAAAAAGGCGGCCATCGGCCCATAAACCATTGTTACAAACATAATCTGAACAAATACAAGAAACACAAAGATCCAAAAGGTATTTTTACCCAGCGTTTTTTCAACAATCAGATTTGGTTTTAATGATTTATTTAAAGCGTTTACATATATTATCTCACTCGCTTTTACAGAATCGCCTTTACTATCTGAAGCCATTAAAACAGCAGAAGAACTTGATTTTAAATTTATAATTACCGTATCAAAAGCACCAACAACATTTTTTTTAGGTAAAATATAGGCCAGCTTATTTGCCGTGCCCCTATCAAATTTGTTGCTTAAATGCAACGTGTCTGTTTTTGTATATTTATACACAGCCCCATCAGTATAAACTGAATCAGATTTTGATGTGATAAAGATTTTTTTCTTATCCTTTGCATCAACAGTTGCTTCTGCGGCCTTACCTATTGATTTAGAAAGATCTACTTGTTCAATTTTTAATTTTGCATTTGTAAGGTCCATAAAATGCTGATAAATGGGCCGGTAACATAAAATGCCGAGCAACATGCCGGTAAGCATAATCCATTTTCTACCGATCCTGTCACTTAATGCACCAAATACTACAAAGAATGGAGAAGCAAAAAGTATCCCTACCAACATTATATTTCTGGATTCTACAAAATCTATCTTACATACGTTTTCAATAAATGATTGTGCATAGAATTGTCCGGTGTACCAGATAACTCCCTGCCCCATTACTGCACCAAATAAAGAAAGTAATACCATTTTAAAATTCTCTTTTTTACCAAAACTTTCTTTAAGTGGATTTTTTGAAGTGTTGCCTTCTTCCTTTACTTTAGCAAACATCGGCGACTCGCTCATCCTCATTCTGATAACAATGGATACAACCACCAGTAAAGACGATATCCAAAAAGGATAACGCCATCCACCCCATTCTGCAGAGAAATTTTCTACTCCTTGTGCGTTGCGTATCAAAATAATTACACCCAAAGCTAAAAACAAACCCAATGTAGCTGTGGTTTGTATCCAGCTTGTCCAAAAACCACGTCGGTGTGCCGGAGCATGTTCTGCTACATAAGTAGCTGCGCCTCCATATTCACCACCCAAAGCAAGACCTTGCAATAAACGAAGTAACAACACTAATATAGGAGCTGCCCAGCCAATTGTTTTAAACCCGGGCACTAAGCCAATGGCAAAGGTGGATCCGCCCATTAATACCAGTGTTAACAGAAAAGTATGCTTTCTTCCAATCATATCGCCTAATCTTCCAAACACCAGTGCTCCAAATGGTCTCACTATAAAACCTGCTGCAAAAATTGCCAGTGTACTTAAAAGTGCGGAGGTGCCAGAATCTTCTGGAAAAAATTGCTTGGAAAGAATTGTGGCCAGCATACCGAATATATAAAAATCATACCATTCGATAAGGGTGCCAACGGATGATGCCCCAATAATAAAGCCCATTCCTTTTTCTGATTTGTTTGTTTCGCTCATACTGCAATGCGTTTTAAGGTTTTAAAGATAATGGTTTATAAAAATATATGGGTTTGTAAAATAAATTCGCCCTTACTTCCATTTCGTTCAGGGTTTCCTGCTACCGTTTTATAAACTGGCCTGGTACTATATTGTAAGGTAATTTTTGCATTGTGGTTGCTAACCAGGTAATTTAACCCCAGGTCTATTTGGCCGGAAGCCCTACCTATACGCTCAAAGTTTTTATAGGTAAAAGTTGCGTATGGCATAAAAGCAGTACCATTTTTGAGTTTTGGTAACAGGTAGCCTGCCTGTGTGTACCAGATATTTCCGGTACCAATGGTTGGTTGTAAATTACCTCCACCTGCCCAGCTTGTATTTGGATTAACAGTAATAGATTCTGTATTGGTATGCAAATTAAGAATACCAATATTCCTTAAGTAGCCGGGGCCATAATCAAAATTGTAAAATACGCTGTACACACTTAATGCAGTACCTTTCTTTTTATTAAGGGGCATATCTAAAAACACATCAACGCTCAGGTTACGTTGACTATGCGTTTTAACCGCTTCTGTTGCGGAGGCTTTACTTGCGGTAGCTTCTTTTTGGTTGTACCATCCTGCTCCAATATTAAATACCTTTTTAGTTCCCAAATAACTTCCGGCAAAATAAGGCAATACATTAGATTCTTTATCCCAAAACATAAAATTGAGGTATCCGCCAGTGCTCCAATGTTCATTTAAAACGTTAACCGAATTTGAAGAGTTAACGGTTGATATTGGCACACCAAAAATAAAAGGTTTGTTGGTATTGATACGGTAATCAAGCCGCCCTAATTGGCCCTTGGCATAAATACCCAATTGCCTGGCAAGCTGGTCCGTGCCTTCTAAATTATTCCAGTTAAATATTGGCGCATCCAAAGTCATAAAGCTTAGTGTACTGTTGCTACTCATCCGCGAAACTCCATTCCAGTAATGCAGACCGGCTCCAAGATGTAATTTTATCGGTTTAACCGCAAACTCAGTCCATGCATCATGAATATATAATTGTGGTCGTTTTCCTCCCTGCCCGGTACTACTTGCACCAGTTCCTAATGTACCTGCACCACCACCATTAGTAAAACTTTGGTTATTGATGCCCCAATGACTAACAAGCATAAATCGGGGCGAAATTTGCGCCTGAATTAGAAAGCGGGAACGACGTATTGCTACATCGCTAGTAGAACTTTGGGGATTGCCATTAACATCAAGTGTTCCGGGATTATTTAAAGTGTGCGTCACCCACATCTGGTGCCAGGTTATAAAGCGAATAAATTTCTGACCTTTTTCATCCAGTTTTATTGTCATAGGTTTATAACTGTGGTCAGTAACGGAACTTGTACCTGACTGCGCATTTGCAAACGCGACCGCAAAGGCACAGCATGCAATGGCAAGCATTTGTTTTTTCATAAGAGCAATTTTAATTGTCAAACCAAATGTCAACAAAATAAAGATGCAGTTACAATTAACAACTATAGTTCTGCTAAAAGCTATAGTTGATTTACAACCCGCTTTTTTTAAACCTTTCCCATTTAATCATCATAAATTTATCGCCTAGTTCTGTTACCATACAACCCACACTTTTCATAGCACCTTTTTGTGTAAAAAACTCTATTAATTCATTATGTGTCAATACTTTATAAGTTGGCCTGTAGTCATAATTTTCCGGAGCTTTAATATTGTATTTTTTCACCCAATTCATTACAGATACATGACTCACTCCTAGTATCCTTTCTATTTCCCGAAAAGTAACTCCTTCAATATACAATTGTAGAGCCTTAATTACATAATAAGGGTCGATGCTTTTACCTTCTTTCAGCACCGTAAAAGAATAGCTGCATTGTTTACAACGAAATCGCTGACGCTCCTTAATAACGCCACTTTTAATTAAATTTTGGCTTTGGCATTTGGGGCAGGCAATATGTTTCATAGAATATATTTAAGGACAGCTATACTTAATTAGCAAAACTATATGTATTTAGCAAATAATTATTTCTTTATTTTGAAATCTTTGTTATTTTTAGCTTATAATAAAACATTGGTTAATATGTTATATCCCCATCAAATAAAGTCTGTAGAGCAATATCAATTGGCATACAAAGAAAGCATAGAGAACCCCGAAAAGTTTTGGGCCGAAATAGCAGAAAATTTTCAATGGCGTAAAAAGTGGGATAAGGTTTTAAACTGGAATTTTGCCGAACCTAAAGTTGAGTGGTTTAAAGGAGGCAAATTAAATATTACCGAAAATTGTATTGACCGTCATTTGGAAAAGTTGGGTGATAAACCAGCCCTTATTTGGGAGCCAAATAACCCCGAAGAGCGCACCCGTGTTGTAACCTATAGCCGCTTGCACAAAAGGGTTTGCCAGTTTGCTCAGGTACTTTTAAACAACGGCGTAAAAAAAGGTGATCGCGTTTGTATTTATATGGGAATGGTTCCAGAGTTGGCTTATGCTGTTTTAGGCTGCGCCAGAATTGGGGCTGTTCATAGTGTAATTTTTGGTGGTTTTTCTGCACAAAGTATTGCAGACAGGTTATTGGATGCAAAGGCAGAATGCATTGTAACCTGCGATGGTGCTTACAGAGGCGGTAAAGATATTCCGCTTAAAAGTATTATTGATGATGCATTAATTGGGAATACTACTGTTAAAAGAGTAATTGTTTACACCAGAACAAGAACTCCGGTATCCATGATTAAAGGCAGAGATGTGTGGTGGGAAGATGAAATGGAGCATGCCGAAAATCAAATTGAAAAAGATAATGTCATCAACATGCCTGCTGCCGAAATGGATGCTAATGACCCCTTATTTATTTTATATACTTCAGGCTCTACCGGTAAGCCAAAAGGAGTGGTACACCCTTGTGCAGGTTATATGGTTTGGACCAACTACACTTTTTTAAACGTATTTCAATATCAACCGGGCGATATTCATTTTTGTACCGCTGATATTGGATGGATAACAGGACATAGCTATATTTTGTACGGCCCGTTAAGCGCAGGTGCTACCAGCCTTATGTTTGAAGGTATACCAACTTATCCTGATGCAGGAAGGTTTTGGGATATCATCAGCAAACACAAAGTAAATATTTTATACACTGCACCTACGGCCATCAGAAGTTTAATGAGTTTTGGTGAAGAACCTTTAAAAGGAAAAGATCTATCGACCTTAAAAGTTTTAGGTACCGTTGGCGAACCAATAAATGAAGAAGCCTGGCATTGGTACGACACTGAAATTGGTAAAAATAATTGTCCTATTGTAGATACCTGGTGGCAGACAGAAACCGCTGGAATATTAATTTCGAACCTCGCAAATATTACACCCGCCAAACCAAGTTGGGCAACCCTTCCATTGCCGGGTATACAACCAGTTTTGGTAGATGAAAATGGAAATGAAGTAACTGTGCCTGATGAAGACGGTATGTTAAAAGGTAATCTTTGTATTAAAGCACCCTGGCCCGGAATTTTGCAAACTACTTATGGTGATCATGAAAGATGCCGCACAAATTATTTTGCTACTTACCCCAATATGTATTTTACGGGCGATGGTGCATTAAAAGATAAAAATGGTAATTATAAAATTACAGGCAGGGTAGATGATGTATTAAATGTAAGTGGCCATAGGTTGGGAACCGCTGAAGTGGAGAATGCAATTAATATGCATTCGGGTGTGGTAGAAAGTGCTGTGGTAGGTTATCCGCACGAAATAAAGGGACAAGGCATTTACGCTTTTGTAATATTTAATGGTTCAGAAGCTGACCTTAATTTTAACCGTCAAAATATTAACCAAACAGTAAGCAGGGTAATTGGAGCCATTGCAAAACCAGATAAAATTCAATTTGTTACCGGCTTGCCTAAAACAAGAAGTGGTAAAATAATGCGCCGTATTTTAAGAAAAATCGCAGAAGGTGAAACGTCTAATTTAGGCGATATTTCTACACTCCTTGAACCGGGCGTAGTACAGGAAATATTGAATGGGAAAATTTAATTATATGTGCAAAGCAATGCCGTTAATTTAAGCGCTGTTTACCA
>ENA-OBIO01001057-OBIO01001057.1-metagenomes-genome-assembly--contig:-NODE-1057-length-11960-cov-4.56892_pt1 | contig 11960 bp, 8 predicted proteins | sample MGYA00153383_OBIO01 | MGnify analysis MGYA00153383 | reverse complement strand
CTCGTCGCCTTGCCAGTGCGCCTGATGATGTGCTCGATCGCCTTCACCTGGACCTGCTGAGCAACCGAGGCCGTGCCCAACTCGAATGCTCTGAGGCGGCTGTCCAGGTGCGCGCCCGCATTCGCCAGCTCGAGTCGGCCCACCTCCATCGAGGAGGTGAGGGACTCGATGCGCTCGAGAAGCAGCGCCGCCTCGCCGAGTACCTCGACGATGAGCGCCTCTCGTGCTGTCGCCGGGCCACTCATGCCGGCCGTTGGTTCAGCGCAAGCGCCGCGAAGCACGCATCGAGTTCCGGCACAACACCCGACGCGAGCCGCCTCGTGGCCAGGCGCTGCGCCAGGGCCAGTTTGTCCGCGGTGCTCCGTGCCTTGACGATCATCGCCTTGTAGTCCGTCTCGTCGCGCACCAGTGCCGACAGGTCGGCTCCCGATTCCTTCACCCGCCCGTAGATCTCGTTCTTGCTGAGGCAGCAGGCCGGATCGGCGCTGGCGATCGGCTGCTGGCCAAGGAAGGCCAGCATGTATTTGAACGAGTGCTCCACATCCAGATCGTCCTCGAGCATGTTGAAGACGAGCTTCAGGCGCGAGGGTGTCACCCCGAGATCCGCCAGTTCGACGAGCGTGGCGATGGTGTCCTACTGCTGCTTGAGCGCAGGAACTGTGGGTACGACGAAGCAATCGAAGTCCTCGTGGCTTCCCCGGTAGCGGTGCATCAGCCCGAGCAGGTCTTCGACATTGCTGGCGCCGATGTCGACCACGACGTTGTCGACGGTCTGCAGGTACTCCTGCAGCTCCCCGAACTGTCGTCCACGCAATGCCTGGCCTTGGCTCTCGTCGGCATTGAGGCTCTCGACGGCGATGAGTTCTGCGCCCTCGATGCGGGGCAACAACAGGTGACGGGCGATGGTGCTCTTGCCGACGTTGCCGGAGAAGTTGAGGACTGCGATCTTCATCGTTGTTCCTTTGAGCGAATGAGGGGGTTGGTGATCTGGCCGCGCATGAAGACCTCGGCGACCTCTTTGCCGTTGCGCCGTCCCGGAACGTTCTGGGCGGCGTCAGGGCCGGCCGGTGCAACGGAAGCAGTTGGATCCTGCGACTGCGATGGAGGCGGCATGCTCGGCGCAGAGGGTTCGGCTGTGGGCTTGACCAGGTGCGGAAGCGATGCCCGGTTTGCCTCTCGCCAAACCGTGCTGATGGTGACGTGCACGCCGGCATTCGCGAGCGCGATGCGGATCGCTTCGAGGGTGTATCCCTGAGCGCGAAGCTGCACGATCTCGGCGCCAAAATCCCGCGCCTTGCGCGTTCCTCGGACAGGTCATTGGGTCGGGACAAGCCTCATCACCAACGCCTTTGTTCGGTCGGTGTGCGGCAGGTTGCCAATCTCTGTTCGCTCCTGGTCCGGAAGCCTTCGGTGCCTGTTCGCATTTGTCGCTCTTTTTCACTGGATGTTCGGTCGCGTCGCACTCGCATTTCACCGGTTGCCGCGAACTTTTCGGTCTTGTTCCTCTTGGTCAATCGTCGACGCTGATCGCCCGATCCAACTTGCTGAATTTGGGCCGAAATTCAGCAACTCGGAAGGTCGATTCATCGACGAAGATGAAGAAGAGGTGAGTGCAGAGATAGGCGCGGTGGCGCCGGTGTCTGACACGCTTCGCATGTCAGGAGGCTCGGGTATGACACCCTCGTCGAGCGATCGAATCAGCGTCGACTTGCGCGGCTTGAAAGCGCCGCTGTTCGAGCGGGCGCATGCCCGGGGCGTCTCGCCTTCCGGACTGGTCCGTGACGCATTGATCGAAGCCCTCGGTCGGACGGAACCGCCGAGCCTTGATCACGTTGCGGCGCGCCTCGTTGCTGATGGAGGACCGAGTTAGGTTTTCGCTGCGCATGAGCCGCGAGGAGGCCAGCGCCACCCTTGCGGCAGCGCGCCAGGCCGGGCTTACTCCCGGCGCGTTTGTCGCAGGCCTTGTGGCCGGCGTGCCCGCGTTGCTCGGAGGTGCGAGCCGCGACGCACACATCGCGGCCCTGATCGCGTCCAGCGCCGAACTCTCGACCCTCAGCCGCGTCATCCACCAACTGACCTCGCTATTGCGCCAAGGCAATGTGCGCGCTGCGCAGGAATATCGCGAGCGGCTCGACACGCTCGCCGGTGACGTGCGCAGTCACCTTTCGCTTGCCGCTGGGGTGTTGGCTGACCTGCGGCCGCGCGGCCGACGTGCAGACGCACCGAATCAACCCGCCACCTGACCAACTGGAGAACCGCATGCCCCAAGCACCGAACATCGACGGCATCCTCATCCAATGGGGCGACCGACTCTTCTACCCGGGCAACCGCATCGTCAAGACAAAGCCGCAACCCAAGTTAGGCGCCAGCGCAGCGCGACAGCGGGCCACCGCGATCCGCGAACGCATCGAGGCGACGGTGGTGCGTCGCGCGCCGCAGGTGATGGTCAAGGTGACGGGCGGCGGGCGCGGCATGAAGGCCATCGCCGCGCACTTCCGCTACATCAGCAAGAACGGCCGGCTCGACATCGAGGACGAGCGTGGCGAGACCATGCGCGGCAAGGACATGCTGCCGGAGCTGGCCGACGACTGGCGCTTCGGCGGCACGTTGATCGACGACATCGGCGACAGGCGGGAAGCCTTCCACATCATGCTGTCGATGCCGCGCGGGGCCGACCCCCTGACCGTGCAGCGCGCTGCGCGCGAGTTCGCCCAGATCGAGCTCGCAGACCACAAATACGTGATGGTGCTGCACGATTACCAAGCCAACCCGCATGTGCACATCAGCGTGCGCGCCGAGTCCAAGTACGGCAATCGGTTGAACCCGCGCAAGGCCGATCTGCACCGATGGCGGGAAACGTTCGCCGAGAAGTTGCGCGGCCACGGTGTCGAGGCCGAGGCAACGCGTCAGGCGACGCGAGGACGCATCCGCAACTTTGAGCCGCTGTGGCGCATAAAGGCAAAGGAGGACGGGCGGCTGCGCACGAGCCGGCCGACGACGAAGCTCGGTGCAAAGACTATGGCCAGTCGCGCGGCGGCGGTCGGGGCATGGCGAGAGATAGCGCGGGCCTTGGCTGCGTCGGGCGATAAATCTGACTGCGACCTGGCGCATGCCGTTTCCAGGTACGTCGCTGAGATGCCGGTCGTGGCAGCTGGAGCGGCCCGCACGAAAGAGATGGCGGTATCGTCCGAAAAGATCAAGCTCGTCGAGCAAGAGACTCGAGGGCCGAACCTCGAACGTTGACCATGGAGCCGCGTTTCCCCAGGCCCTTGCCGCTTGGAGATTCGCTGCACGTCGATGGTGTCTTAGCTGCCGGCTCGGCCGTGAACTGAATCTGCAGGCGAGCGCTCATCTTCAGTTCGATCCGAAGGGTGGCTGCAGACTGGTTGCAGTCAGTCAGATTTCGTGCACGAATGTCGGCAGCGGCAGAAAGCCGTCATTTGGGCACCGCTGTGGTGGCCGACCGCTCCACTCATAAACCTGCCATTCGTCCCCAACTTTGGGGCTGATCGACGGTGCAGCCAAGACATGCAAGCCCAATGACCGCTCCCTAAATCCACGAAGTGGCGCTATCGACCCATACCCGCCCGTCATGCTTCTCCAAAGCTGTCTGATGCCCAGCGCAGGCTTCTCGAGTTTCGCTTCCACGAAGCGGCCGTTCGTGACCTCACACACCCGGCCACAAAAGGTGTTCGATCTTCCCGTCAGCTGACCATCGTCATGGTCGAAGCGGTCGTTCGGCAGACAACTGCGCAACGCTGGAATTGCCGCCGCTGCGGCAGGTTCGCGCACGGTTCCAAGGCGCGGTGGCACGCCCTGGCAGGCCGCAGCGGGGAATCCGTCGCGGACAAACCGCACACGCCACCGAAAATTCGCGGTTCCAGGGGTTGATCCCGGCACACCCTGGCGCAGGGGGCGTGGCTCGCGTTGGCGGGCCGCCGATATCCGGCCTCGACTCAAGTGGGTCGCCGACCGGTCGATAACGAAATACGAATCGGGCATTGGCTGATTCCGGCGTCCGCCGCGGCCCAGGCAGAAGTCAACCCAGCACAATTTTGTGAGAACAACATGAACCGGCAACGCCCTTCCAGCGCCAATACGGACGTCTCGCGATCCCACGAGCGCTTGCTGCGGCCCATGCTGCTCTGCGCGGCGCTCACGGCGGCCTACCCATCCTTCGCCGCACAGACCACAGACGTCACATCCCTAAGCCTGGAACAGCTGCTGGATATCAGTGTCGTCGGCGCCTCCAAGTACGAGCAAAAGCAAAGCGAGGTCGCGGCAGCGGTGAGCGTCATCACTCGCCAGGAGATCAAGGTCTTCGGCTGGCGCACGCTGGAGGAGGCATTGGCCAGCTTGCCCGGCGTGTATACGACCTATGACCGCCAGTACGCCCACCTGGGCATGCGCGGCTTCGGCGTGCCGGGCGACTTCAATACCCGCATGCTGGTGACCATCAACGGTAATCGAATCAACGACCCGACCTTCGACACCGGGCCCGTCGGACGCCAGTTTCCACTCGACATGGACCTGGTCGAGCGCATCGAGTTCATCGCCGGTCCAGGTGGCGCGGTGTATGGCCAGAACGCCATGTTCGGTGTCGTCAACGTCATCACGCGCAACGGCGGCGACGTCGACGGCACCGAGTTAGCTGTCGCCTATCAGGTGCCCCAGGCGACGCGCGAAGGGCGTGTGAGCTTTGGCAAGCGGCTCGACAACGGCGTCGACGTGATGCTGTCGGTGTCGGGCATGCGGTCCCGCGGCGCTGACAACTTCATCGACTTCGGTGCCGCCGGCGTGTCCGGCGTCGCCGCTGGACTGGACGGTGACCGTGACCAGCAATTCTTTGCCAGAGTCTCTGGCGGTCCCTGGTCGTTCGATTTCGTGCATGGCAACCACCGCAAGGACGACCCCACGGGTGCCTACAAGTCCGATCCGCTGGTTGCCGGGCAGTACCAGGGCGATCGCTATGACGTGGCGCAACTGCAGTACCTGAACCGTTGGACAGCGTCGCTGCAGGCGTCGGCACGGTTGTTCATGGGCCGTGAGCGATACGACAGCACGCTGATATACGGTACGGCCTTGAGCTTTCCCGCAACGGGCCAATGGCGCGGCGGTGAATTGCAACTGCTGTCGACCGCGGTCGATGGCCACAAGCTGATGGGCGGGGTTGAGTACCAGGACAACACCCGTCAGGATCAGAACGTGCTGAGCCTGGCCAATCCGATCAACGACATCCGCCTTCCCGCTTCCGGCTACCGCTTCGGCCTCTACGCCCAGGATGAATGGCGTGTCACCGACACGCTGAGCGCCACCTTGGGGCTGCGGGTGGACCGCAACAATGCGACCGGAACGCAGTCGAGCCCGCGGGCTGGCCTGATCTGGCAGGCCACGTCGGTGACCACCCTCAAAGCCTTGTACGGCCGCGCGCACCGCGCGCCCAATACCTTCGAACGCGACTACACCGACGGCCTGACCCAGGTCGCCAATCCGGCGCTGACCGGTGAAACCATCGACACGCTGGAACTGGTGGCCGACCACCGCGTCGACCGCAATCTGGCGCTACGTGCCTCGATCTATCAATGGACCATGCGCGACCTCGTCACGCTCGGCATCGACACGGCGAGCGGACTGCCGCAGTACCAGTCGGGAAGCCAGGTCAATGCGCGCGGCCTCGAACTGTCGGCCGACAAGGACTGGGACAGCGGTGCGCGCCTGCGGGGCAGCCTGTCAATGCAGAACGTGAGCCATGCCGACCGCACCAAGCCGCTCAATTCGCCCAAGCTGCTGGGCAAGCTCAACCTGTCGGCACCGCTGCCTTGGGCTGGTCTGCGCGCTGCTTACGAACTGCGCTACGACAGCCAACGGCTGAGCCTGGACGGCACCGACCTCGGCGGCTACGCGCTGTCCAACCTGCAGTTGAGCACCACCGCGCTGGCCAAGGGCCTGGAGGTGTCGCTCGGCGTCTACAACCTGTTCGACAAGCGCTATGCCCAGCCGGGTGCGGACACGAACTGGCAGAACGCGCTGGAGCAAGACGGCCGCAGCGTGCGCCTCAAGGCCAGCTACCGGTTCTGAAGCGTCGCGATGCACAACGTTCACCACCTGGACGCTACTGTCCGACGGGCTCGCCCTTGGCGGGCGCGGTTGGCACCGTGTGTGCTGGCCGCCACCTTGGCGGTTCCGGGTGCAGCGCATCCCTACAGCTTGGATGCGCTGCTGCGGATGCCACTGGATCGTCTGCTGCAATTGCAAGTCGCTCCGCGCCGCGCCGCGCTGGGCGACGGTCCGAACGCGGTGGTGGCCCAAGCGTTGCGTGCAGACAGGGGGCAGCACCATGAGGTGTAGCCGCCAAGCGTTCGTGTGGCTGTTGAGTTTGGCCGGACTGCTGTTGTTTGCAACCGGGGCGCGCTGCGAAGAGTTGCCCGAATACCGGCTCAAGGCCGCCTTCGTGTACAACTTCATCGCGTACACAGAGTGGCCCGCCGAGACGGGCAGCACGCTGAACGTGTGCATCGACGGCACCGATCCATTCGGCGCAGAGATCGACGGGCTGGAGGGCAAGGTCGCTGCTGGTCGCAAAATCGCAGTGCATCGCAAGACGACCAGCGAGGCTCTCAGGGACTGCCAGGTCGTGTTTGTCTCAGCATCGGCCATCGACGGCTTGCCGCGTGTGCTCGAAAGCCTGCGCCGTCGGCCGGTGCTGACCGTGGCAGACAGCGCCGGCGCCATGCGGCGTGGTGTGGCGCTGAACATGAACATGATGCAGGGCAAGGTCACGTTCGAGGCCAACTTGCAGGCTGCTCGCGACGCGGGTCTCGATCTGAGCTCCAAGCTGCTGCGCCTGGCGACCGAGGTCCAGCGATGAAGCCGACGACTGCGCTGGGCGAACTGTTGCGTCGCATCAACCATGTGGCGCTCGCTGCTGCCGTGGGTATCATGGAGCTCGTCGTCGCAATTAGCAGTTTTGGTCTGGGCATGGTGTCACTCATCGACGCCAGCCGGATTCAAGCGCGCGTGCTGGCCGAGAACGCATCCGCGGCGTTGGCCTTCGGCGATCAGAAAGCAGCCGGTGAACTGCTGCAGTCGCTGCGCAACTCACCCGACATCCTGGTCGCCGCCCTCTACGACAAGAACGGCCGGCCCTTTGCGACTTACCATCGCGACGGTGGCGCGACGTCGGCCGTGTCAGGTGGTTCCGGGCCGGCGCTGCTGGTTCGGCCGACCTTCCTCGCCGTTGGGCAAGCTGTGGAAACGGGCACCGGCGTCGGCGGCCGGCTTGTGCTGGAGGTCAGTCTGGCCAGCCTGTATCGGCAAACCGCATGGCAAGTGGCGGCCACGGCGTTGGCCGCGCTGCTGGCTCTCGCGGTTAGCAAGGTTTTGCTGCGGCGCCTCAACAAATCCGTACTGCGTCCGCTGGCAGGCCTGAACAAGCTGATGGAGCACGTGTCCGCGGACGGCGATTTCGGGTTGCGTGCGCAACGCAGCCGCATCGCCGAACTCGACACCCTCGGCAGCGGGTTCAATGCCATGCTCGAACAGATTCACGAACGAGACGCACGCCTGGCCGCCCATCGGAACCACCTTGAACAGGAGGTCTCCGCGCGCACCGCCCAGCTGCTGCACGCCAAGGAGGTGGCAGAGGCCGCCAGCCTGGCCAAGAGCGAGTTCCTGGCCACGATGAGCCACGAGATCCGCACGCCGATGAACGGGGTGCTGGGCATGAACGAGTTGCTCATCGACAGCGAGCTGCAGCCAGCGCAGCGCGTCTGGGCTGAAGCGGTGCAATCCTCCGGGCGCCACCTGCTGGGAGTCATCAACGACATCCTGGACTTTTCGAAGATCGAGTCCGGGCACCTGGAACTGGAGTCGGTGGATTTCAGTCTGGCCGACGCGGTAGAGGAAGCGCTGGCGATGTTCGCCCAGCCAGCGGAAGCCAAGGGGCTTGAGTTGGCGGTGCAATTCAACCCTCACGATGCACCGTTGGCGTTTCGTGGCGACCCGTTCCGGCTGCGCCAAGTGGTCTCGAATCTGGTCGGCAATGCGATCAAGTTCACCGAGGCAGGTGAGGTGGTGGTCCGTGTCACCTTGATGAAGCAGACGGACGCCGACGCCGACGTCCGCATCTGCGTCGAAGACACCGGCATCGGCATCGCGCCGCAAGCGATACAGAAGATCTTCGAGCACTTCTCGCAGGCCGACGGTTCGACGACACGGCGCTATGGCGGTACCGGGCTGGGCCTGGCAATTTGCCGGCGTCTGCTGACCTTGATGGGCGGCAGCATCCGCGTCGACAGCGAGCCCGGCAAGGGCTCTAGGTTCATTGTCGATCTGCGCCTGCCGGTGGCACGTGGGACGGCTCTGGTGCCGTTGACCCCGGCCGCACTTGATGGCGTGCGCGTGCTGGTGGTCGACGACAACCAGACCAACCGCGACATCCTGCTGCAGCAGTTGCAGGGCTGGCGCATGCAGGTACGCTGTGTCGAAGGGGGCCTCCAGGCGCTGGAGGCCATTGCGGACGCCGTGCGCGAGGGCCGTCCGTTCGATCTGGCCGTGCTGGACATGCACATGCCCGGGATGGACGGTCTGGAACTCGCCCACCACATCCAGACGCAACCGGCGCTGGTGGGTACCCGGCTGATGATGCTGAGTTCCACCTACGCCAACGCCGACGCACAAACGCGTGCGCAGGCGGGCATCCTGCGCTACCTGTGCAAGCCGATCCGGCGAGCCGACCTGCAGCGCGCGGTCACTGGCGTGCTGGCTGCCGCGCCCATCGACACCCCACCTCGCGCGTTGCCCCATGCGCCCGTGGGCAAGTTGAGGGGCCAGGTGCTGCTCGTTGAGGACAACCCGATCAACCAGGGCGTTGCCAAGGCCATGCTGAACAAGCTCGGCCTGCAGTACCAGGTGGCCGGCGATGGTGCCCAGGCCGTCGACCTGGTGCGCGAGTTCGATTTCGACCTCGTGCTGATGGATTGCCAGATGCCGGTGATGGACGGGTACGAGGCCACCGCAGCCATCAGAAATCTTCCGCAAGGCCGCGGCGCGACGCTGCCGATCGTCGCGCTGACGGCCAACGCCATGCAGGGCGACGAACAGATTTGTCTGGACGCGGGGATGAACGGCTTCCTGGCCAAGCCCTACGCGCTGGCGTCACTGCACGCCACGCTGGCGGGCTGGCTCCAAAGCGCGGCCGCGGTCGCGAGCAAGCATTCGGCGGCGGCACAGCCATCGGCGTCGCTGCCGTCAGCCCCGGTAGCCGCCTCGGCTTCACCGACCATCAACATGGCGGCTATCGATATGCTGCGCGAACTCGACGAGCCTGGCAGCATGGAACTGGTCAGCCAGTTGGTTAACTCGTTCCTGAAGTCGGCGGACGACAACCTCGCGCGAATGGCCGCCGCGGTAGCCCAAGGCGATGCCAAGGCGTTGAGCCAGGGAGCCCATTCGCTGAAGTCCAGCGCCGCCAACCTCGGCGCCGAGGCGCTGGCCGGGTGTTATCGCGAACTCGAGAAGTGCGGGCGCGAAGGGCGGATCGACGACGCAAAAACCCTGCTCGAGCAGACCCGGCGCGAACAGCAGCGGGCGCTGCTGGAACTGCGCGACCTGCTGACGGAGGTTGCATGACGGAACGGCGGCGCACGATCCTGGTCGTGGACGACGATGGCGATGCGCGTCTGGTCATGCGTGCGGCCCTTCGGAAGGCCGGATTCGATGTGCGCATGGCCGAAGGCGGCGAGGACGCCCTGAAGCAGTTCCGTGCGGAGCCCAGCGATCTGGTCATGCTCGATGTGGACATGCCCGATCTCAGCGGGCACGAAGTCTGCGCCCTCTTGCGTGCCGAAGCCGGCCCCTTGTTGCCGATCGTCATGGTGACCGGCATGGACGACGTGGCTTCGGTCGAGGCGGCCTACCAACATGGCGCCACCGACTTCATTGCCAAGCCGGTCAACTGGGCGCTGATCGGCCACCGCGTGCGTTACCTGTTTCGGGGTCAGCAGGCCCTGCTCGATCTGCGCGCCGCAGAGGCGCGCAATGCAGCGATCCTAAACGCCATCCCGGACCTGCTTTTCGAACTCGACATCGACGGCCGCTACATGGACTACCGGGCACCGGATGCCCTGTTGCTGGCGGCACCTGCTGCAACCTTTCTCGGAAAGACCGTGAACGACATCCTGCCGCCTGCGGCGGCTGACGTCTGTATGGCAGCCCTGCAAGCGGCGCATGAGCATGGCCGTTCAAGTGGGGCGCACTTCGAGTTGCCATTGCCGGAAGGAGCCAAATGGTTCGAACTATCGGTGGCAAGCAAGGCCGCGGCACCTGGAGAGAAGCCTCGGTTCATCGTCCTGTCGCGCGACATCACCGAACGCAAGATCGCCGAGGCCGGGATAGCCCGCCTGGCCTATGTCGACAGCCTGACCGGCCTGCCCAACCGGCTCTCGTTTCTGGAGCGGGTTGACCGCGAAGTCAGGCGCGCCGAGAAGCGGAGCGAAAAGCTGGCCGTCCTGTTCATGGATCTCGATGGGTTCAAGAACATCAACGACTCGTTGGGACATGCCGCCGGCGACCTGATCCTTCAATGGGCCGCCGAGCGCCTGAGCGATGGTCTGCGGCTTTCGGACGTCCTGTCCCGCGCAATGCCGCTGGACGACGAGGTCAGCAGCGGCATGGTCGACCTCGCCCGCCTGGGAGGAGACGAGTTCACGGCCCTCGTGCTGGACATCGACTGTCCTGAGGCCGCCTTCGCCGTCGCGGGGCGGATCGGCGGCTTGATGCGCAGGCCGTTTGTTCTAGAAGGTCGTGAGGTGATCCTGACGACCAGCATCGGCATCGCACTCTACCCGCAGGACGGTTGCGACGCTGCCACGCTGCTCAAGCACGCCGACACGGCGATGTACCACGCCAAGAGCTCAGGCAGGGACAACGCGAAGTTTTACAGCGCATCGCTGACCACCGAGGTGCTGAATCGAATGGAACTCGACGCCGGCTTGCGTTCGGCACTCGAGCGGGACGAATTCCACTTGGTCTATCAGCCGCAGATCGACGCCAAGTCGGGCCGGATCTGCGCGGTAGAAGCGCTCATACGCTGGGACCATCCGACGCGGGGCCTGGTGTCGCCGCTGGAATTCATACCGCTGGCCGAAGAAAACGGGCTGATCGCAAGTATCGGTCAATGGGTCTTGCGCACGGCCTGTGCGGATGCGGTGCGTTGGAACCTGAACCAACCGCCGTTGAAGATCGCAATCAATCTGTCGCCGCTACAGTTCAGCGACCCCGACTTGGCCGGGCTTGTAATGAGCGCACTGGCGCAAACCGGCCTGGCACCGGAGCTCCTGGAGTTGGAGGTCACGGAAGGAGCCTTGATGGAGAACACCGCAGCCACGCGCGTGGCGCTTCAGGCCTTGCGCGAGCATGGCGTGAACATCGCGCTGGACGACTTCGGCACCGGCTACTCGTCGCTGGCTTACCTGACTCGAATGCCGGTAGGCAACATCAAAATCGACAAGTGCTTCGTCACCGGCCTGCTCGAAGGCGGCGAGAGCGAAGCCATCGTGCGCGCTGTACTCGCCATAGCGAGCAGCTTGGGCATGCGCGTTACCGCTGAAGGCGTGGAAACGCTTGAGCAAGCACAGGCATTGAAGGCCATGGCTTGCAACTACCTGCAGGGTTTCTACTTCAGCAGGCCTGTGATGGCGGACCGCATACCCGCGCTACTGACGCGCCGTTGGACTTTTTGCGACGGTGCTGCGCCCGATCTGGACAGAGCGGACTCCGATTCGATGGGGCGTTTAGTCGCTTTGCGTTGACGCAGCCGACCGACACCGAGCCTGAGCACACGGCAGCGTGTCAACCCGTGCGTGATGAGTGCCGCGAATCTATACGGCACCTCGCACGAGAGCTGGCCCCGCAAAACTGAACATCCCGATGAGGGTGGACACTGCTCCCGAGGGCGAGGA
>ENA-OBIO01001056-OBIO01001056.1-metagenomes-genome-assembly--contig:-NODE-1056-length-11964-cov-3.00462_pt1 | contig 11964 bp, 9 predicted proteins | sample MGYA00153383_OBIO01 | MGnify analysis MGYA00153383 | reverse complement strand
TATGAAGAAACTTTTTACGCTAAGCCTGTGTGTCTGTTTAACTTTATTTTCATTCATTCCAATACAAGCACAAACCGCTGCCGTTTTCGGGAAAATTACGGAGCGTAATACCAATGTCCCGATTGAATCAGCTTTGGTATTTATTATCGGTACTAATAATTCGATTGAAACAAATGCGAGCGGGGAATACGCGTTAACTATTCCTGCGTCAAAAGTTTGTACGCTCAAAGTGCAACGCCTTGGCTATAAAGATTTTCAAATTGCGATAGAAAAATTAGACGCTGGTACGCAACGCCGATTCGATTTTGAATTAGTGGCGAGCGATGCAAAGCAAGAAGTAATTGTGCGCGAAAACCGCATGAATAACACGGGTGTCATCCATGAAGATGTAAAAGATTTTAGATTATTGCCATCCACAACGGGGAATTTAGAATCGCTCCTACCCTCTATTGCGCTCGGAACAAATATGGGAACAGGCGGTGAGTTAACGTCGCAATATCAAGTGCGCGGTGGAAATTACGACGAAAACTTGGTTTACGTAAATGACTTTGAAGTTTATAGACCACAACTTATTCGCGCAGGACAACAAGAAGGATTAACGTTTGCCAACCCAGATTTAATGCGCGATTTATCTTTCAGCAGCGGCGGATTTGAAGCGCGATACGGCGATAAAATGTCTTCTGTTTTAGACATTAAATACAAACGCCCCGATTCAATGCGCGGTTCTGTGTCTGGAAGTTTACTCGGAGCAACGGCGCATCTTGAAGGTAGTTTAAAATTAGGCAGTAAAGAAAGTCGCCGCAGACTGCGTTACTTGATTGGTGCGCGCTACAAAACGACAAAATATTTACTCAGTTCTCTTGATGTAGCTGGTGAATACTTACATCACTTACGATATTTCTAACACCTGGCAACTTGGTTTTTTGGGAAATTTTAATTCCAGTACTTTCAATTTTACGCCCCAATCGCGCAATACAGCGTTTGGTCTGTTCACCTATTCACTCGGAATTACGACAGTTTTTCAAGGAAAAGAATCGGATGGATTTAACAACGGCATGGGTGGCGTTTCGTTAACATATTTGCCAGAAAAACAAAAAAATCCGATGTTTCTCAAGTTCTTAGCGTCGCGCTATCAAACTTTAGAAACGGAAGGCATTGATATTTCAGGAAGTTATATTATCGGCGAAATTGAAACTGATCCGAATAAAGCCAACGCGGGACAAATTGTAAACAGTATTGGCGATGGCACGCAGCAATCGTTTGCGCGCAATCGGTTTTGGTCGGCAGTGACAAATTTAGAACACAAAGGCGGTTACGAAATGCAACTTGATCCGAAAAATCCACGCGTGACGGCAACTAATTTTTTTCAATGGGGTGTGAAATATCAAAATCAATTGGTGAACGATCAACTCATTGAATGGGAGCGTATAGACTCAGCTTTGTATTCATTGCCGCGCAATGTTGATTCATTGCTTCTGAAAAAAAGCTATAAATCTCAAAACGATTTTTCTAACGATCGCTACTCCGCTTTCGGTCAATTAACTTATACGCGTCGCACGGATAGCGTCGGCGAATTGCAAGCTACTTTTGGTTTGCGCGCATTTCATGCAACGCTCAATGGCGAAAGTTTTGTAACGCCACGTTTTCAAATTTTGTATAAACCACTTCGCAGACACAGCGATGTGTCGTATAAATTGGCTGGTGGTTTATACTACCAACCGAGTTTTTACCGCGAGATGCGCGCACCAGACGGAAGTTTCAATCCGAATGTAGTATCGCAAAAATCGGCACAAATTATTGCGGGCGTTACTTACGATTTCAACATCGGCTTTAATCGGCGCATTCCGTTTAAATTTATCAGCGAACTTTATTACAAAAATCTGTGGGATTTAGTATCTTACGATGTTGATAATGTTCGCATCACTTACTCTGGCAAGAACGATGCGACGGGTCATGTCGTTGGTTTAGATATGCGTTTGAATGGCGAATTGGTACCTGGCGCAGAATCGTGGGTAAATCTTTCGATTTCGCAAGCGCGCGAAAGTATTGATGGCAAACAGCTCTACACTTTTAATTTAGGCGATAGTGCGGGTACAAAAGTGAGCAGCGTACCACGACCAACTGATCAAGTTTTTACGCTGTCAATGTTTTTTCAAGATTACTTACCGAAGAATAAAAATTTTAAAGTTCACCTCAACGCAACTTTCGGTTCAGGTTTACCATTCGGTCTGCCAGACAATAATTATGTTTTCAGAAATGCTTTTCGCTATACGCCGTATCGTCGCGTTGATATAGGTTTTTCTGTTTTGGCATGGGACGCCGCTTGGCGTGGACGCAAAAAAAGTTTATTCAGCTTTTCGCGTCAAACATGGTTGAGCTTAGAGGTCTTTAACTTACTTGGCGTGCAAAACGAAGCTTCTAACACGTGGGTAAAATCTATTTACAATACGCAATTTGCCGTGCCGAATTACCTCACTTCGCGCCGTTTAAATTTGCGCGCCAGAATTGATTTTTAGCACTTTAAATATAAATGGACTTAAACTTCCTATTCAACTGATAAATTTTAAAAACCCGTTAAATTAAACGCAATTAACTTAACGGGTTTTTAAAATCTACGCAATTTATTTCTCAAGCTTTATTTCTTCTTGAAAGTTTTTTTTGCAGCTTCCACTTCAGGTGTTGCCGCAGTTTTAGCCTCTGTTGTTTTTGCAACCGTTTTCTTTTCTGTTGCAGTTGCCATCACATCATGCTCTGGTAAAGTTATGGGTGAATGCCAAGCATTTTGTTTTGTGCGTTGAAAAATAGCAAACAGAAACAACAGTAACAACGCAATGGATGTAAACAAACTTACTTTTTCACCAATCACGTAAGATACAGGTGCAAACTCCATCAACATTGTATGCGTACCACTCGGCACGCGCGCGGCGCGCAATAAATAATCTACTTTTTCCATCGGCACTGTGTTGCCATCAATTTTAAGCGACATCCCTTTTTTTTCTGGGTAATAAATTTCAGAAAAAACGACGCACTGCTCGCCGTTAGCGGTGTACTTATATTCCATTCTATCTGGATTATATTTCGTGAGTTCTACTTTCGCCGTCGAATCAAATTGTGGCGTAAATCCGCGCAGTGTACCAGCATATTTTTCATCGTAAATCGCGTCAGTTTTCGGATTGAGCGAAGCTAAACCTGCGAGTTCAGCATCAGCATTCGCGACAGGGCGAATATTTTTGACAAACCAAGCATTGCCACAAGCAAACGGATTCGGTGCAACGCCAGCAATATCATCTTTCGAGATGACGTATTTGGCATTCAACATTCCGTAAATCGGCATATTTTTTTGTTCGAAGAGGGCAGGAGTTTTTTCATCGAACTTAGAAAGATATTTATCAATTAAATCTTGGTAGCGCATGAGTTTTGCCGCGTGATAACCACCGACAGATTGATGAAATGCTGAAGTCGAAGCATCTAAAAAAGGATTTCCTTGTCGCAAATCTAAAACGCGGAAGTGTGGGTCTTTATCTTTTTGAATAAAGAGGTCAGCAGGTTTAGGCGTGAAAACATTTTGTACTTCTTTTTTCGTCTCAAACTGATCATTATTGACGATGCGTTTGCCAATCGTCCATGAATCGAACAAAGTAAGCGCAGCAACGCCAGCCACTAAATAAACACTTTTCAATCTTCCTTTTATATAAAACCACACCAAGCCAGCACCTGCTAAAATTAAAAATAAGGAGCGCATAACATCGGCGCGCGCTAAAGCAGCGCGGTCAGCACTGATCATGCTCACTAATTCAGGTTGAAGTTGCGCATCACGCGCACCTTTGTCACCCCCAAATGAAGCAAACAAACAAAGTAAAACGCAAATTCCCGTACTCCACAAAAGGCTACGTTGTTTTTTGGCTGCTTCAATTTTTGGATCGAACAAAGCCTGAATACTTAATGCTGCTAAAACTACCAGCAACAACTGACCAAGCCCTAAGGCTTGCGTTACAGCTCTAAATTTATTAAACAAAGGAAAAGTATCGAACATGAGTGTAGCAAAGAAGAAATTTTTCCCCCACGAAATCATTAACATTACCAATGAACTAATTCCGAGCCACCATTTTGTTGCTCCTTTCAATAAAAATAAACCCAACACACCGAAAAATATAAGCAAAGCACCCCAATAAATACTTACGCCAACAAAAGGTTGATCGCCAGTGTAAAACAATCCAGAAATTTGTTGATCTACAGCGTGACTAATTTTATCGTTCGGCACACCTTGTTGCGCCAAACCCGATGCGATTTGCGGGCGCAGTTTTTCAAAAGTTTCTGTACTTTCGTGCGATTGCGACGCACCACCACCATAGGCGTTTTGTGCAATCAGTGTGAGTGATTCGCCTATGCCATAACTCCAACTAAAAGCGTATTCTTTATCTAAACCTCCCCCTTTCGGATGATCCGAATTTTGCAATTCCGATGTGCCGCGAATTGTTTCCGAACTGTATTCATTGGTCATCCAAACAGTTGGTAGGTTTGTGCCGAAAGCTAATAATCCTGCCAAAACCAACGTCACCGCCGATTTTCCAAAAGCCAACCAATTTTTAGATTGTATCGTGAAAACTAATTGCGTTATGCCGAGAATCAATAAAATAATGACCGTATAATACGTCACTTGTAAATGGTTACCGTAAAGTTGCATCGCAAAACCGAGTGCAAATACAGCACCGCCAAATAAATATTGTCCGCGAAAAACATTTATCGCACCCGCTAAAACCAAAGGCGCAAGTGCTAAACAAACCATCTGTGTTGAGTGTCCTGCTTCAATAATATCCATATTGAATGAACTTAAACCAAAAGCCGCTGCGCCAATGAGTGCTACGCGCCAATCAACGAGGAGCGTGATGAGCAAAATATACATACACAACATCGCTAAAAATATGTTCGCGTGTGGCGCTGTTATCCCTTGACCTAATTGCATTGCTCTGAAAACAGGCGTAACCATATTTCCAGAAAACTGCGAAGCAATCTGTACTGCTGGCATACCCGAAAACATAGAGTTCGTCCAAAGCGGCATTTTACCCGTTTCTTTATAAAAAGCGTTCGCTTCCGTTGCTGCTGCACCTGCTTTTTGGTTGTCGGGTTGTGGCAAAACTTTGCCTTCAAATGCAGAAGCGGAAAAGAAAACGAAACTCAAAGCCAACATTACTGCGAGTGCAATTATATGTGGAAAAAATTTTTTAAAATCGAATTTCATAATTTAATTTTTTTAAAAGAAGCTGTTAGCAATTAGCTTTGAGCCTTGAAATGCAAATTGCGAACTGCAATTACGAGCGAGGCTCATAGCTCAAAGCTCATAGCTCAAAGCTCTGAGCTTTGAGCGTGTAAAAGTATAAAACGTGCACCGTGTTTAGGTGTGTTGCATTTTTTTTATTTTATTGGAGTAAAATTATCTTTTCGGTTTGAGGGTTTTGAATTTACGATGGAGAAAAATTATTTTACCACAACTAAACTACAAGAGGCGACTTCTTTCGAAGTAGCCTCTTGATTAAAAGTATGTACTAAGTAGTTTTAGAAAGAATGTTTATAGCCGAGCGACAATGAATTGCGAATAAATACATTTCTGCCAGGGCTGTTCGAGTCGCCGTTTAAAAAGACTAATTGGTTATTGTCGTAAAACCAATCAGACTTGAAAATGAAGGAGAAATTTTTAATGATGTTGAAGTCTAAAGTATTGTACCATTCAACCGCAATATTTTGTGGGTCGCGCAGATAATTTGAATATAAATCGAGCGTACCAATGTAGCTTATTCTATCCTTCGCAAATTTATTATTATAATCTAAGCGCACTTCAGCACCTAACTGAAAGTCTATCGTTTTATCGTGATTAGGGTTTGGAAAAAAACGTTCCGTGTTAGCCAAAGTCTTATCGGCGCAAATGATAGTTTTAATAGCGATGGGTGATAAAAAAATCGAAAGATGCGGATCGTACTTATAAATAAAACCTGGTGATAGTTTGAGGGTAGCAGGTGAGAAGAACGAACTCGTAAGTGTGAGCGTTTTTAAGATAGTTGGGTCAACGCCTTGCGGCGTTAAACTCAAATAATTTGAGCCGTAAGTAGAAAGCAATTGTGTTTGAAAGTCGAACAAACCGCCAAGATACCATTTCTCTGAAATTCTATGACCCGCTTGAGAAGTGAATTGTATTACATCGCTCGCTTTTGTGTACGGTCCGCCGGCTGTGCTGACAATAGCTTCTTGCAAACCAAATTTATTTGTCCAAATGACACTTGTGTCTTTATAATTAGCAAGATACGTTATCAATCCGCCGAACCCAAAACGATTGTCGCCTGCGCCAGGTCTTGGATTAATTAGCCACAGCGACGCTAAATCTAAACCAATACTTCCAACCTTCGTCCAACCGTTCGAATCTTTAGATTCCAAAATTTTGACATCCCCCGTAGCATCAACTGTTTTTTGCGCATTTATAGATAACAAAGACAAGCAGAAAATGCCTACCAATAGTAATTTAACCTTCATAAAAAAGTAAATGTTTAATTTAATTAATTTCGTTTCTGACGAATTAAGTTTGATAAGGTAACAGAATTAATTTAAATCAAAATTTACACTTCAATTTTGAGATTATCGCTTGGCGTAACGATGATAGCTTCGGAAAGTAATTTATGCAAAGGAAAAATAATGAGTTGCTCGCCCGATTGGAGTTTTACTGTAGAATTATCGATATGAATGACTTTGCCTTTCAAGTTTCCAATTTGAACCGTATCACCAACCGTAATATTTCCTTTAGAATAGTAGGAAGCCATTAAATTGAGCATCACTTCTTTTGATGCCAATCCGTATCCTAAAGCAAAAGCCGCAACAACGCCCCCGAGAATGACCGTTAAGTTATTTCTTAAAAAAGTTGTATCAATTTGCGCTTGGTTAAGCGCGCTAATGCCAACTGAAATAAAAATAAAGTAGAAGACAGCATTCGATATTATACCCGCGCTCGGAATATTGAGCGAGCGACAAGTTTTGAAAATTATATTTTTCATCCCATTAGCAGCTAATAAACCAACTAACAAAACGATGAGTGCCACAAGCGCATTCGGTATAAAATTTACAACCTTTATCACCAAATCGGAAATAGCAGGCATTCGTAGCGAATCGGTAGCAGCAATAATGAACACCAAAAAAATAAAATAATAAACCGTATTCGCAATTATTGAGCTCAATTGAATTTTTAAATTGCTTTTATGAACTATGTCAATATCGTTTATTTTTTCGGTAATCGAATCTAAACCAATTTTACGCAACAAAGTTTGTAAAAAGCGTGCAGTTAACTTAGCGATATAATAACCCGTAATAATAAAAACCAATGCTACCAATAAATTCGGCAGTGTACTGGTAAGTTGGAAAAGTAAACTTTTAAGTATTTCAAATCCCATGTTTTTGTAGATTTTTCATTTAACTAACTGTTGGTGTAAATTATTCATCACTCATTCATTTAGCGCTCGTTCGGCGCTTTAGGTCTATCATCATCATTTTTATTTTCTGGCGCATTACTTCCGCCTACAAAGTCAACCAAAGTTTTAAACGCGCGCGAAACAAAGTGCTCCGTCACGTCGCCTCGAAAACGCGCCGAATCGTGACGCTTTTCAATGTTTTTAGCAACACGCTCTAAGCCATCGTCTTCAAACATCCGAATGTGCTCATCTTCCAAAGATTTGAAAGGGTTTCTGCCATTATTTTTGTTCTCCATAATATAAAATTAATCGGTGTGATATTACGAGCACAATTATATGCTCTCATCTTTTATTTTTCATCGAATACAATTATGTTCCACTACCGTCGCCGAATTTACTTTTAAAAATTTCAGCCGCTTTCATCTTAGCACGTTTAATTTTCATTTTAGTCGCACTTTCTGTTTTGTCAATAATCTCAGCAATATCTTTTATACTGATGTCATCCTGATATTTATACAAAATAACCATTCTATCACCTTCCGGCAATTCGTCGAGAATTTCTTTCAGTTGTGGGAGCGATAAATCTAAAAAATACGAATCTGGTATTTCTTCTTCAGCCACATCGGGGGCACGTTCAATGTCGTCAGAAAACAAGAGTTTATTTTTTTTTCTTTTCCGCACAACATCCATGCAATAGTTGAACGTAATAGAATAAACCCAAGTCGAAAATTGAGATTTTTCATTAAAGCCTGAAAGATTCAGCATCACTTTAACAAAAATATCTTGTACAGCATCTTGTGCTTCTGTTTGGTCTTTAAGGATAGACATACACTTGCCATATACCTTCGGCGCATACTTACGATATAACTGCGTGAAGTAGATACTGTTCTGCGATTGTAAATACAAGTGCATCAGTTCCACGTCCGATAGATCCTTATTTTGTGCTGTCGCTGCCAAAACTATGCTTAAATGTACAAAAATAAATTTTGATAACCCTTTAAGTCACAAATATAAAGCGTTGATACTATAAATTTGCGTTTTATATACATAGTTTCGGAATTTACCATTCTTGTGTATTGACGCGAAAATAACGAAAAAAAACATTTATTCAGATAATAAAATTAACAGTGCCCTAACAGTTTTTGCAAGTCACTCATTTTAAAGTGATAATAAAGTTTTTTATGTACAAATTTTTTATAAAACCCTTGTTTTTTTTATTGCCGCCCGAACGCGCGCATGCCTTAGCAATGGGGGGGTTGCGCGCATTTTGTAAAGTTGGTTTTTTACAAAAATTTTTGAATTTATTTTTTAAAAAAGAAAACAAGAGCTTAGAGCGCAACATTTTAGGATTAAAATTTAAAAATCCCATCGGGCTGGCGGCGGGTTTCGATAAAGATGCACGGTACATTGATAGCGTTTCAGCACTTGGTTTCGGATTTATTGAACTCGGCACTGTTACGCCTAAACCACAATGGGGCAACGAAACACCGCGATTATTTCGGTTGCCTAAAAGTTTTGCTCTCATCAATCGCATGGGATTTAACAATAAGGGCGTTGAAAACATGGTTTCGCAATTGAAAAAAAAACGCATTGATACATCAGTGATTATCGGTGGAAATATTGGAAAAAATAAAACCACGCCCAATGAATCTGCCACTGCCGATTATATTTTATGCTTCGATGCACTTTTCGATTATGTAGATTATTTCACCGTAAATATTTCTTCGCCGAACACGCCAAATTTGCGCGCGCTTCAAGAAAAAGAACCGCTCAACGATTTGCTTTCGCAAATTCAAAAAAGAAACAACAGTCGTAAAAATCCCAAGCCTATCTTGCTAAAAATTGCACCCGATTTAACCGACGGCGCATTGGATGACATTATGGATGTTGTGCTTCAAAATAAATTAAATGGCATAGTGGCCACAAACACAACTATACTTCGCGAAGGTTTAATGGAAACAGAAACGGAAATTTCTGCAATGGGTGCTGGCGGATTGAGTGGTGCGCCGTTAAAAAATCGCGCTACTGAGGTGATACGATATATCCGACATAAAATTAAAAATCCAGATTTTGTAATTATCGGAGTAGGTGGTATAAACACAGCTGCCGATGCGATTGAAAAATTAGAAGCGGGTGCAACGCTTCTTCAAATTTATACAGGCTTCGTTTATGAAGGTCCGACAATTGCAAAAAAAATAAATTTGGGTTTAATAGATTACTTTGTGAAGAAAGAACAAAAAGTTTAAATTATATTTACACTTTATTACCCGCAGACTTCGCAGACTTTTACAGATTTCTTTTGTGAGCTTTTGTGTCTTTTGTGGTTCTAAATTACTCATTTTTAATTTTTCATTCTTAATTAATACAAATATGGCATTCGATGTAACAGGAAAACTGCACAAAAAATTTCCGGCCGAAACACGCGGCGAAAAAGGTTTTCAAACGCGCGACTTTGTTTTAGAAGTTTCTGACGGACAATATCCACAACTTATAAAATTTCAAGCAGTACAAGATCGTTGCGCTATGCTCGATACTTACGAGGAAAACGAAGAAATAAAAGTACATTTTGACTTGCGCGGCAGAGAGTGGCAAGGTAAATATTTGACAAATTTAAATTGCTGGCGCATCGAAAAAGGTACAAATGCTTCTCCTTCCACAGCAACACCGGTTCAACAAGTGGCTGCCACCTCTGCGGCGGATAATTTAGGCAAATTCCCAAGCCTTAAAGACGAGCCGTTACAAGATGCGGATGATTTGCCTTTCTAAGAATTTTCATTTCGCGCAAAGATGCACAGCGTTAATCGCATCGCGTCTTTGCGCGAAATTTCTTTTAAGCTTAATAGCTATCCAAATGGAGCTCAATTTTTAGATGTTTTGAGCTTGAAACAAAATATTTTTGAGCTGTAATGTTAGAGTTTACCCGATCATTCAAGTGTCTGTACATTGAATATAAAATAATAAATGTAATTACCGTCGAAAACCAGATAGATTTTCACGATGCGTATGAAAGTATAGGGAGGAAAATACCTTTTGCCGTTTCTTAACACATTGGTGTGAAAATCAATAAAATTGTTTTGATTTGGTTAATAATATTAAAAGGGGAACTTCCTCTTTGTATCTAAAAAAATAAAAGACGAATGGTGAAAAGTAAATAACTTTGAACTTCATAAAAATTGGATAAATCTTTTGAGAAAATATTATTTTGCTTTAACCCTCATCACGGCACTGTTTTTTAATAGCGGTACGTTTGCACAACGCCTTGTTAAACTTTCTACACGATTTAACGATGCTTACGTCGAATACGATCTGTACAGCGAAAAAGGCGAGCGCGGTTCGCTCACCTTAACATGGCAACAACCAGATAAATGGACGGAATGGAATTTTAGAATAGGTGATACATCGGGCACGATTAAAACTAAATGGAATGAAGACACAAATTTTTGGGAAGTGCGTTACAATAATAAAATTGCAACAGCACAAACTGTATTCCAAAACGACTTTTCGCGCTGGCGGATTACGAATAATAATTTTTCGCTCGATTTAGCGCCAGCCAACTTAAACAATCCGAACGAGTGGTGGGTAGAAGACGCAAAACGCGGTTCGCTCTATTTAGTAACCGAAATTCCGAACGATCCGCGCGACTGGCTTGTGCAGGATGAACTCAGCGAAGAAGTACCGTTTGCTATGCGTATGGCAATAATTTTTGTCGCGATCTATCAAACAATACCAAAATCATAAATTTTTTTATTTTTGCGCAATATTTTTTTTAAGGCATTTTAGCAAATAAAATTTATTTTATTCCTATTTATAACCCTAAGTCTTTGGAATTAAAACGTCATCGCCATTTTAAATTCTGAAAATTTAAATACACAAGCGTTAAAGTTAAGTTAAATAATAAAATATGTATTAGGTAGTACTTGTTTATTAAATCTTTTTGGCTCTATATTTGACCTTGATTAGTAACGAACTTTTAATTTTTTAATTTTCATCCAACTTATTCGCCTATAGCATAAAGACTTGTACACTAAATAGTAATCATTTTCTCTCATTGACTTTGTCTGAAAATCCTTTTAGTTATGCAAGCATTGCAAGGTTTACTTGTTAGCGACCACGATTTAATTCTTCAATACCTTGATGGTCACGAGAATGCGTTTGAAGTTCTCCTTCGTCGCCACAAATCTAAAATTTATACTTCCATTTATTTATTTTGCCGCGACCAACAACTGGCGGAAGATATTTTCCAAGAAGTATTTATTAAAATCATCAACACGCTCCGCAGTGGACGTTACAATCACGAGGGTAAGTTTTTGCAGTGGGCTCTGCGCATTGCGCATAACTTGTGCGTTGATTATTTCCGTCGCGATAAACGCCGACCAACCGTTGCACCAACCGATGACTTTGATATTTTTAATCAGGTAGAACTTTCGGAAGAAAGTCCTGAAGAAAATATCATGCGCTCGCAATCTTATCACCGCGTGCGTCATTTAGTGGATGCTTTACCACCTGAGCAACGCGA
>ENA-OBIO01001055-OBIO01001055.1-metagenomes-genome-assembly--contig:-NODE-1055-length-11965-cov-2.77246_pt1 | contig 11965 bp, 10 predicted proteins | sample MGYA00153383_OBIO01 | MGnify analysis MGYA00153383 | reverse complement strand
CGTCAACGCTGAGGCACTCGATAACTTCAGGCAACTTTATAAGGCGCGCGCAGCCGATTTATGTTGCCTCATTCCGGATGCGGAGGGTAAACTTGAATTTTCTTTTATTCCTTCGGCATGATTTTAATGGTTAATTAAAATGACAATTTCCATTCTTCTAATCGAGGATAATGCTGCCGATGTGTATTTGGTAAAATCGTACCTAACACAAACAGGATTTCTGTACAATGCCATTACTGAAATTGACACACTGAAGGAAGGCTTGGCTTTGATGCAAAAACAACCTTTCGATGTAATTCTGCTCGATCTTTCTTTGCCCGATTCGCAAGGGATTTCCACGCTCGAAAAATTTATTGCCGCTTTTCCTGAAGCTAATGTGATTGTGCTAACGGGTTTAGCGCGACGCGAAGTTGGTTTAGAAGCGGTTAGGATTGGTGCGCAAGATTTTTTGATGAAAGGAAATTTCGATGCGGAGCTTTTAGCAAAAACGTTAAATTTCACACTTGAGCGTAAAAAAGTATTGGCTTCACTCAGCGATGCGCAAAAAGCGCGCGCACTCGCAGAAGAATCCTCGAAAATAAAAGAGCAATTCATCGCCAATATCAGCCATGAAATGCGCACACCAATGAATGCCATTTTTGGCATGGCGCATTTGCTTTCTAAAACACCGCTCAACGCCGAACAAGCCGATTTTGTCAGTTCAATTAATAACGCGAGTGAAATTTTACTCGGTATTATCAATGATGTGCTCGATTTTTCGACGCTTCAAAACAGCGAAATTTATTTCGACAATACTGCTTTTAATATTCACACGCTGCTCTTCAACGTCATAAATGTCGTTCAATATAAACGAAATGAAAAATCGTTGGAGTTTCAACTTTCTATTGATGAAAATTTACCTATTATCGTTAAAGGTGATAAACTGCGACTGAATCAAATTCTTTTCAATATTGTCGGTAACGCCATAAAATTTACGGATGTTGGCTTGGTGCGTATTAGTACGCAAACTGTTTTGGTGGATGAAACTTCGGTAAAAGTAAAATTTGCGACTCAAGATACAGGTATCGGTATTCCTGCGGATAAAGTATGTGCGATTTTCGATTCATTTGTGCGCGTCACTACCAAAGAGCGACTTTTTGAAGGTACGGGTTTAGGCTTAGCCATTGTAAAAAATATGGTCGAACAACAAAATGGAAAAGTTTGGGCTGAAAGTGTTTTAGGTAAAGGCACAATTGTTTTTGTTGAGTTGCAATTTGATATAGCCGATGTACAAGAAGTTAAAAATTTACAGAAAGAAGAAAAAATAGCTGTTCCATCAACTAAAATTATTTCGTCCGCGCCCTTTAAAGTTTTATTGGTCGAAGATCATAAGATGAATCAAGTCGTCGCGAAGAAAATTTTACAAAAATTATTCCCAAACATCGAAATTGATATTGCCGAAAACGGACGCGTCTGCATTGATATTTTAGCTTCGGGTGCAGAGTATAATCTTATTTTGATGGATATACAAATGCCAATTCTCGACGGTACGGAAGCAACGGCGTGGATTAGAAATAATTTGCCTGATTTAAAAACGCCTATTTGGGCAATGTCAGCACACGCATTCATGTCTAAACGCGATACATATTTGGCGCAAGGTTTTAACGATTTTGTTTTGAAACCGTTTCATCCCGATGATTTGCAAGAGCGAATTGAACGATTGATGAATGCGTAAATCTGATCAAAAGGATAACACAGATTCGATTATATTTCAACTAAAATCTGTGCCATCCGTGTAAACATAATCCTATTGGGTTTGTGCTTGACTTTAATTAAGCCAACAACTTCGGATTCATTCCCATAGAAGAAAAACCGCCGTCGTGAAAAAGATTTTGCATCGTAACGTAGCGCGTTAAATCGCTGAATAAAGTAATGGTATAATCGGCACACGCTTCTGCGCTTGCGTTACCGAGTGGTGACATTTTATCGGCGTAATCGAAAAATTCTTTAAAACCTTTTACACCTGCACCAGCAGTTGTCCAAGTCGGCGATTGCGAAATTGTATTCACACGCACTTTATTTTTTTCGCCAAAATGGTAACCAAAACTGCGCGCAAACGATTCGAGCATTGCTTTTGTATCAGCCATTTCGCTGTAATCTGGAAAAGTGCGTTGCGCCGCCATGTATGTTAACGCCACAATCGAACCCCAATCGTTCATCGCATCCTGCTTGTATAAAACTTGCAACATCTTATGAAATGAAATTGCTGAAATATCAATGGTCTGTTTCATCCAGTCGTAATTCAAGTCGGTGTAATTTTTACCTTTGCGCGTATTGACCGACATGCCGATTGAGTGCATCACAAAATCTAATTTACCGCCTAAATGCTCAACACTTTTCGCGAATAAATTATCCAAGTCTTCCACGTTAGTTGCATCGGCACCAATTAATGGCACGCCTAATTTTTCAGCCAAAATTTTAGTATCACCCATTCGCACCATCGCTGGTGCATTCGTTAGTGTAATGCTTGCGCCGTGCTCTACGCATTTTTCTGCAATGTGCCAAGCGATAGATTGTTCGTTCAGTGCGCCGAAAACTACGCCGCGTTTGCCTTCTAATAATTTAGCAGTCATGTACTGTATTTAAAGTTTTTAAATCTAATTTAAAATAAAACACCCTTACTGTGAGCAAATATAGCACTTTAGTTGTTTCATTTTGGAAGCTTTTACCGAATAAATTTGAGCTTTAAGCTATGAGCCTTTAGCTTTGAGCTTTGAATTTAGAATTTAAGCCCAAAGTTGGAAGCTCATAGCTCATAGCTTAAAGCTCAAAGCTCACTTATGACACTTAACGATATTAGAAAACCCATTGAAATCGAATTAGACATTTTCGAAAAACATTTTCGAGATTCGATGAAGAGCTCAGTGCCATTGCTCGATAAAATTACCGGCTATATTGTGCAGCGAAAAGGTAAGCAAATGCGTCCTGTTTTTGTTTTTCTTTCGGCGCGACTTTGTGGCGAAATAAACAATATGAGTTACGTAGCAGCGAGTTTGGTGGAGCTTTTGCACACCGCAACACTTGTACACGACGATGTGGTGGATGAAAGTTATGAACGACGTGGTTTTTTTAGCGTCAATGCCCTCTGGAAAAATAAAATTGCGGTGCTCGTTGGCGATTATTTACTTTCACAAGGGCTGTCTTTAGCTCTTAAAAATGAAGGCTATCTGATTCTAACAATTATGTCGAACGCTGTTAAAGAAATGGCGGAAGGCGAACTTTTACAAATTGAAAAAGCCCGCAAGCTCGATATTAATGAAGAAATTTACTATCAAATTATTAAACAGAAAACAGCATCGCTCATTGCTGCCGCGTGTTCCGTTGGGGCTGCATCATCCACAGAGGATAATACTTTGGTAGAAAAAATGAGATTACTTGGAGAAAATGTAGGTATGGCGTTTCAAATTCGCGACGATTTATTTGATTTCGGTATTGATGATGTCGGTAAACCACTTGGTATTGACATCAAAGAAAAAAAAATGACGCTGCCACTGATTCATGCACTAAACAGCACAGATAAATCAACGCGCGCGAAAATGATTAATATTGTTCGACGCGAAAGTCATAAACCTGAAAAAGTAAAAGAAGTGATTGATTTTGTGCGCAGTAGTGGTGGATTAGAATTTGCAGAAGAAAGAATGCAGTATTTTTGCAATAATGCTTTTGAAATTTTAAAAGAATTTCCACAAAGTGATGTTCGCACTGCGTTTGAACAATTAATTGATTATGTCACGGAGCGAAAAAAGTAGTTTTAATAAACCGCGTAGTTTTTTAAAGAACCACGCGGTTTAATTCAATATAACAATGCTTGCAAAAAGAATTATTCCTTGTCTCGATATTAAAGATGGTCGTACCGTTAAAGGTATTAATTTTGAAAACTTACGCGATGCAGGTGATGCTGTTTCACTCGCCGAATGGTATTGCACAGAAGGGGCTGACGAATTGGTTTTTCTCGACATCACAGCCACGCACGAAGGCAGAAATACATTTACCGATTTAGTAACGCGCATTGCAGAGCGCATTAATATTCCGTTCACTGTCGGCGGTGGCATCAGCACTTTAACGGATGTGGCGCGATTGCTCAACGCTGGTGCCGATAAAGTTTCAATAAATTCTGCAGCCGTGCGCAATCCAGATTTAATCAATCAAATTGCTGATGCGTATGGCGCGCAGTGCATCGTTTTAGCGATTGATGCACGGGAAACGAATAATGATTGGAAAGTTTTTTTGAGCGGTGGGCGCACAGAAACCGAATGGAATTTATTCGATTGGGCAACAGAAGGAACGCGACGTGGTGCGGGTGAAATTTTATTCACGTCAATGAATCACGACGGCACGAAATCGGGATTTGCCAATGCTGCACTTAAAAAATTAACTTCTGAATTACCGATCCCTGTCATTGCATCGGGTGGTGGCGGAAATGCGCAACATTTTGTAGATGTTTTTAATGAAGCAAATGTTGAAGCGGCTTTAGCGGCGAGTATTTTTCATTTTAAAGAAGTCAGAATAAAAGACTTGAAACATTATTTAAGAGAAAAAAATATAAATATAAGATTATAAATTTTCGATTTTGTTACTTTTTTTCTCAACTACATTGAAGAAGAGCTTTCTTATAAAAAACGAACCTAAGTTTAATTCTTTGTGAATCTTTGTTTGTTAAGCGACTTATTTTTTTAGAATCAAGAGCATAATTACTAAAGGTTCAGTATATAATTTTAGTCACGCGGTAAACCAAATAAACCGTCAGCAGCATAATGGCAGAAGCCACCATTGCCAACGTATCGTAGTGTTCGAGTGGTGAAAATTTATCTTTTTGAAAAATAATAAAACCACCCACCATAGCACCAAAACCACCCGCCATTTGTTGAAGCGACGAATTAATGCTCATAAAAGCTCCGCGATCTTGTGCTTCCGGAATAGCGGAAGTCAAAATAAAAGCAGGTATAATGCGGCTTATGATTGAAACCATCATACAAACATTGGTGATGAGAACAATCCAAAAAGGTGTTTCTGAATAATGCGCGTAAATATTTATGATAATTATTGAAAATACAGTTGCGACATTAAAAATCGTCAATTTATTTCCTTTACTGCTCATTTTGCCTATCAGTGGCATCGAAATTAACGAACTTACTCCTGTAACCATGAATAATAAAGGTAATTGATAGGCGGTTACTTTCAAATTATTAATAGCAAAAGCACTTCCGAAAGGCATCATCATGAAACCGCCGATGGAAAGCATGGCTGTAGTAAAAAATCCCAATCTATAATGACTTTTAGCCACCGTGTTCAAAAGATGTCTCAACGGTATGTGATCTTTTTGGAGCGCAAGGTGTGCTGTTATAGGTTTTAATTTTAAGAATAATATAAGAATTATCAACGCAGTGATGAGGGCAATCCACAAAAATGGTGCATGCCAACCAAAACTATTGGCGATGTATAAACCAATCGGAATACGCATAATTTGGCTTACTCCGAATCCCATCTGCACAAAACCCACGCTTGGTGAAGAGAGTTTTCGTGGAAAATATTTTCTGAAAGATAGTTTTATTACGCTGGAAAAAACTCATAATTATCCGAAAGATAGAAGTAATAAATTCGTTATTGGAGCGAGCCAATTTGATTCTTTAAATGAAAGATTTGAAAAACCAGTTTTTGAAATTGATAATTCTGGAAAAAAAGCAGATAAGAGTTTGTTTAAAATAATTAAAGATTAAAAATTTGGAACGCTCATTTCATTTTAATTTTGTTGTTAAAATTTTCAAAATTTCCTTACTTTTGTAAACTAAACACTCCAACAATTTTGACCACAACGTTTCATAAAAACGAGTTAGGCTACGACTTTTACTCGTACGCAGATATTACGCAATCATTACGCTTGGTATTCAGTAGGAGAGTTACTTGATCTCTTACAAAAATTAAAAAAATTTTGTGAGATTAGCTAAAACGAAAGCGATACAACAACTTAATAAGCTATGAGTTATTTTTCAAAATCTTTTAAAAGATTAGTGATTTCGAGAGCGAGTAATCACTAAATTAAAAAACTTCTAAAGCTAATTGTAATTAGCTTTAGAAGTAAACTTTTCTAATTTATAATACCAATTTAAAACTGCGTAGTTGAAAGCACAATTTGATCGCCTGGTACTTGAGCATTCGGATTAGTTTCCGCCGTAATAAAAATTCTTTTTGGCTTAAAGGGCGAAACAGTTTCGAACGAAGCATTTAATTTATTGGACATAAAACCAGTTTTGCTAATTAATTGACCAATATTTTTAGTCGAATCTTGGTCTGTCGTCATCCAAACTAAATAAATATCTTTCGCTGTTTGAAGTCGTTTAACTTCAGCTAAATTGTCAAGCTGAATTTTAATAACATAATTATTATTTTTGTCGCGCGTAACTTTTACATCACCACGTGCAGCTGGCACAACGGATGAGTTTTGAAACGCTACTTTTTTAGCGCAAGCACCATTTGAAAGAAGAGCAGCTACTATAAGTGTGGCAGTAATAGTTTTTGAAAACAAGTTCATTATTTATGAATTAAAAGTGAAAAATGAAAAATGAAAATACCATAGGAGTGACCAATTTGTAACCATGTCGAAAACGAAAACGAAAATTAAAATGAAAATCATTTCTTCAATTTTTCATTTCTTCATTTTTCATTCCCTAACTGTTAACCGCGCCATTAAATAACTTACGGTTGATTCAGCGCCTTGATTTAAATTGACGTAAGTATCCTCTAAACCATCGTAACATCCGCCTGTGCAAGGATTATAAATAATTTGATTTAAATGGTTATTTCCTAAAAACCATTCAAAGGCAATTTCCATTTTGCGCGCATATTCATCGGTTTTGAAAACCTTATAAAATTTGCTCAACGCCATTATAGTATAAGCAATATCAATCGGTTGTTCGCCGCCAATCGGAAAATCTTTGGTAGCGGCTTCTTTTTTCAACCAGCCTTTATTCGATATAACTTTTATAGAACCGTCTCTAAAAACTTTGGTTAGTAAAAAATCAAATGAAACTTTAGCAATGTCTCTGTAAATGCGTTCGCCTGTTGCTAAATAAGCGCATAACAATGCCTCAGGTAAAATACTGTTGGCGTAAGTCAAGTAACTTTCAAACCAAAACCAATCTTTGGCAGCTTCGTGTCGGAACATTTGAACCAATCGGTTTGAAAGTTCTGTTATTAAATCAATAGTTTGTTGCGAATTATTTTTCAAATTACTGTAGTACAAGCCTTTAATCGCAAAAGCTATGGCGCGCGTTGAGCGCATATTGCGCATATTCATGCAAGCACTTTTTAAAATGGCTTCCGCAAATTCTACGAGTCCTTGTGGCAAAATAGGTTTCATTGAAATTAAAAAACCCAATGCCCAAATAGCTCGACCGTTTGAGTCTTCTAAGTTTTCAGAATTTTGAAGCGTAAATTCTCCGAAAGTATCTACGTAATTTAAAAAATTACCATGCGGTTGTAAGCAATATTTTATGAAATCGAGATAGATGGCAATATATTTTAAGTCCGCGCTATTCTTCGTTAATTCAAAATGCTGACACATGGCTACTAAAGCGCGCGCATTATCGTCTATCGTATATCCCGAACTTAAATCGGGCTGATTTATTTTGCAAAATTGAATCATTCCAAAATGCGTAGTCAGTCTTTTTACATGATCGAGATTTATTTCGGGTATAGAGTAATTTAAAGAAAATTTACGCGGACTCACTTTTTTAAAAAGTTTAGCGTGCGCGAGTGCTGTATTTTCCCACGATGTCACCGCCATTCTGCCTAAACCTTTTGAACCAATTTTTTTGCGAAGTTCCTCATTACTCAGCAAACTAATAATTGCTTTAGCAAGCGCAGTAGAATCGCCGAAATCAAAAATAATTCCGTTTTCTGTTTCCAAAACCTCTAAGGCGTGTGGAATAGGCGTAGAAATAATTGGGCAACCACAACTCAAAGCGTAAGAGAATGTACCGCTCACGGCTTGGTTCGGATCTTTGGAAGTGAAGACGTAGATATCGGAAAGTTGTAAAAACTCTAATAAATCGGCAAGTGGTAAATAATAGTTAATAAACTTTACGTGAGATTCTAATTTTAAGCTTTTTACTTTTTCTTCTAAAAATAATCTGTATTGCTCTCCTTCCGATTTTACAACTGAGGGATGTGTTTTGCCTATAATTAAGAAAACAACATCTGAATTTTTTTGGACTATGGCAGGCAGCGCCTCTAAGGTTGTTTCAATACTTTTACCCGAACTCAACAAACCAAAAGTAGAAAGCACTTTCTTACCTTCTAAATTATATTTTTTCTTCAGAATATTTTTATCGCCATGTGCTACCAAATGCGTTCCGTGTTCAATAACGCTTACTTTTTCTTGTGCAATTTTATAATCATTTATTAGAATTTGCGCTGAGTTATTCGTCATTACCGTTATTGATTGACAGAGTGCTGCTAACTCTTGTACATCAGTAAGTGCTAATCCGTTTTCATCCTTATTAAGTGGTAAAACGGTATGAAAAGTCAGTATCACAGGTTTTGCAACATCGGAAATGAACTTTTTTAAGGCTTCTTTATTTTTGGCGAAAAGTCCAAATTCATGTTGAATCATCACCATATTAATACTATCGTCTGCAATTACAGCGCGTGCTAATTGCCTATATGAATAAGGATTATCGGTATCGAGTGTATATTTTATTTCAGGAGTGCTTGCGTTCCCTTTCGGATAGGTGTGTCGTTCAGTATTCGATTCGAGCGCGCAAACTATAATTTCAAATGAATTACTGAATTTGATATTGATAGCTTTAATTAAATCCTGTGAGTAGGTTGCGATGCCACACTCTCTCGGTGGAAAAGTTGTCAGAAACAAAATTCCAGGTAATGTCGTAACCTTTTTTTCAACTAATTTAGGAATTAAATCTATTTGTTGATAAAATTCGGTTTTTATAGACGTATTAAAATCAGGTAAAAAATTATCACTTCTCATATTATTGGGCATTTAATGTTAATTCTGTTAAAAGTTCGGATAAACTAACTGATGCGTAAGCAATGCGCTCATCAGCAGCACCGTAATAAATATAAAGTGTATCGCCAGAGACTGTTGTACCTGTCGGAAAACAAACGTTGTTCACTTCGCCTTGCAATTCCCACGTTTGCTCAGGAAAAAAAAGGGGATAAGACAACCGAGAAATTTCTTTTTCAGGATGTTCTAAATCGAGTAAAGCAACGCAAGCGGAATACACAAAACCGTTTACAGTATCGTGCACACCGTGATAAATTAATAACCAACCTTTTTCTGTTTCAATCGGCGGCGCACCGCAACCAATATAACTTATTTCATGGTCTAATTTTGGCGAAAGCGCTATGCAGTCTTTAATACCCATGAAATAGTTTTGCCAAAATTCGGGCGTTAGTTCCAGAAAATCTGAAAATGCTACAATCTGTATATCAGGTTTTATTCTATGCAGTAGATAAAATTTATTATTTATTTTTCTCGGAAAAAAAACAACGTTTTTATCCCAGACCAACATTTTTTTACCTTGCTTTTCTAAAATGCCATGGGTCGTATTGTAGCGCACATACTTTTCATTGAGTGGATTTTTTGTTTCAGCCAATCGAACAAAATCAGCGTAAACAATTTGAGGCACGATCACACCCTTTTTTTCCCAATGCGATAAATCAACTGAAGTTGCTAATGCACCGAGCGCATTCACGCCATCGTAAGCCGTGTAAGTCAAATAATAAGTACCTTCAATTTCTACAATGCGTGGATCTTCTACGCCGTGCGATTCATAATCGAATTGCGGGAAAAGTAAAGGCATATCCGACCTTTCAGTTATTTCATGCGCTGCATTTAATTTGCAACAGCCAATAGATGAATAGTTATTCTTAGCAACTGCACGATAAAATACATGAATGACCTGTTTTTCTTGAATCACCGCTGGATTTAAAACACCATCTATTTCAAAACCATCTGAGGTTTTTTCTAAAAGAACTCCTAATTTTTTAACCTCAACCATTTTTTTATTACTTTAAACCTATCGGACTTTCTTGTTTATAATTTTGTTGAATTGTGAGCGCGTTGTGCAACTGTGTTCTCAAATCGCCCAACTCCAATTCTGCATATTTTTTAATATCCGCATCGTTACATTCTACCGATGCTTTATCGAAAATAATCATCGCATCTTTTAAATCAGCAATTACGAGCGTACAAAAGGCTTTATCGAAAAAAGAACCGACGTTAAAGCTCACTTTTTTATATTCACCCTGCGCCGTTAAAGTTGGTAGCGTCGGAATTTCTATGGATTTATCACGCGCCAAGGATTTTAATTTGCCGTTTAGGTTGCTGTAATTTTTTTCCATCATCTCTCCTAACTGACAAATTTCTCTTCTCAAGCAAGAATTTTGAGCCAATCTTCCCAAATCGTATTGCCGCAGCATTTTTTAAGAATTTTACATCCACATCAGTATTAATTTTTTGCGAAACTTGTGTCATGGCGTTTAAACTCGAGTATTCGTTTTTAGCTTGCAAGTTTCCAGATTTGAGATACGTTGCAAATCCTAATATGGCTCCTATGGAAACTATACACAATACAACTAATTTCAATGATATTGTAGATTTCATTTTAAAATGATTTTAGAAGATATATTAATGCTGCAAAGGTCACAGCGAACAGCTCGCGAAGTGTTACATAACTTCGCAAAGTATTTGTATAATTCACAGTTAAAAACTATCTTTGCAAGAGAAAAGAAATAAATTAACGGGAGCGGCAAATTGGAATAATGAAAATGCTCAGAGTTTAAAGTATATCCCTATCCTTTAGCAACATTTTCAAATCAGTTTTAAAGTGCGTTTACATTACCAAAATAACCCGTATTTTTGGTGAAGCACTGCAAAATCTTTCCCTTTCATGTATTCCTGACATCCGTTTCGGATTTAATTGGCGCGCCATGTACCTCTTTGATGATATGCGCGTTAAATGAACAATTCAAAATTATTCACAGAAGTTGCGCAAAAAAGCGTCACGCAACTTGTAAAACAAAAAAATTAATGGGAAAGCAAATTGCGCATTCCGTTTCGTTCCATTTACCCGATGGACGTGAAGTCAGTATCGAAACTGGCAAATTAGCTACTTTAGCCAACGGCTCGGTGGTTGTAAAATGTGGTAAAACAATGCTGTTTGCCGTTGTTACAGCATCGCCTGAACCAAAACCCGATCAAAGTTTTTTTCCGCTTTCAGTGGATTATCAAGAAAAATACGCTTCCGTTGGTCGTGTCCCAGGCAACTTTTTTCGTCGCGAAACGCGTTTAAATGATTACGAAGTTTTAATATCGCGTTTAATAGATCGCGCGTTGCGTCCGTTATTCACTGAGGGATACATGAACGACACACAAATTATTATCAATCTTATTTCGGCAGATAAAGAAACACAACCCGACGCATTCGCTGCACTTGCGGCGGCGGCGGCACTTGCTGTTTCCGATGTGCCTTTAGAGCATCTCATTTCAGAAGTGCGGGTGGCGCGTATAAACGGAGAATTTCACATCAATCCTTTGACTTCTGCATTAAAAAATGCTGACTTAGACATTATTGTCGGTGCCACAGCGCATAATGTAACAATGGTTGAAGGGCAGATGAAAGAAGTGCAAGAACACGATTTAGTGGAAGCGATCAAAGTCGGTCATGCAGCAATTAAAACACAAATTGCCTGTTTAGAGCAACTTAAAGCCTTGCACGGTAAACCTAATAAAATTGCCGTACCCGTGGCAGAAGAAAATGAAGAAGTAGCGACACTTGTTAGCACTTTTGCTACGCCACTAATTCAGAAATTAGCGCTCTCTTCGAGTTCTAAATATGAACGCAAAAACGCGCTTTCAGAAATTAGCACAAACTTAAAAGCGCACCTATTAGAAACAAAAGGTGAA
>ENA-OBIO01001054-OBIO01001054.1-metagenomes-genome-assembly--contig:-NODE-1054-length-11965-cov-3.1246_pt1 | contig 11965 bp, 12 predicted proteins | sample MGYA00153383_OBIO01 | MGnify analysis MGYA00153383 | reverse complement strand
TTGTTGTTCGTAAAACGAAAAACATTTTTTGGCGTTTGCTCGAATTAATAAAAAAAAGTGATTAAAGATCAAAGTTATTTGGCGCGCGCGATGCGATTAATTTTACCTTGATCTCCAAATACTTCTTTGCTTTTTCGGTTGTACGCTTCAGCGGCTTCTTCAGGAGTGTCAAACATTCCGAGATGATGCGATTTTTTATCTACAGAGATAACCGCTCGAAAACGGTTATTTTCGCGATACACGCCTGTATAGCCTGTATTGCTGCTCGTTTTGCGCTGACGACTTGCAACAGAACGCGAACGCCACTGCAAATTATCTAAACGGCAATCAAGTTTATCGCTATTTTTTGTACCTGCTAAATTTTTTATCGCTGAACGTTTATCGGACAAAAAACGTTCGGCTATAAGTTTGTGCAGATAAATTGTTTCTGTTTTGAAACCATTATTATCAGCGCGTTTCCAAGTTTTCTGGAAAACTACACAACCACTTGAGTGTTTGCGTAAATTATTCAGAAAATCCATTTGCGTCAAGTACGCATCAGCGCTCAATGCATCATAGACCGTATCGTCCACAATAACGCTGTCGTCGCTATTTTTTAATTTAATTTTTACTAACACAGTTGTAGAAGTTTAGGATTGCAAAAATAATAAAAACATTGATTATCAGTACTATTTTAACAAAAAAGAATAAAAATGCCATAATAAAGTTACAATCATTGGATAAAAAACAAAAGAATAACCAATTTCGTTGTTTAATTGCGAAATAAATTTTAAAAAAAAATGGAAAGATCTTTCATGGATTTAGCTTTCAGTGAAGCTGCAAACGGTTTAGGCAATGTAAAAATAAATCCGTGTGTGGGTGCAGTTTTGGTTTTTGAGCAGCGTATTATTGGCAAAGGCTATCACACAGCGTATGGTAAACTACACGCAGAAATTGAAGCGCTTAATAGTGTTAGTAGTTCAGGTGCGCACCAAATTCCACATTCTACGCTTTACTGCACTTTAGAGCCGTGTTTTCATCATGGTAAAACGCCTCCTTGCGTACAACGCGTTTTAAAAGAAAAAATTAAACACGTTGTAGTTGCTTATATTGATCCAAATCCAGAAGTGAGTGAAAAAAGTATTGCGTTGATGCGCTCGGAAGGTGTACTGGTAGAAATTTTGAGCGAAACGATGCCTAATATTTTTGAAGCGGCTTTTCGCAAAACGTTATTGCCTTTCTTTACGAATCAAAAATTTAATAGACCTTATATTATTTTAAAATGGGCACAATCGAAAGACGGATTTATTTCTAAACATGGAGAAAATACAGCGATATCAAATGAGTTTACGCGCTATGAAGTACATAAATGGCGCAGCCAACTGGATGCGATTATGGTGGGCACAAACACTGTTTTAGTTGATAATCCTGAATTGTCGAATAGATTGTATTTCGGTAATTCACCTGTACGAATAACGTTTGAGTCAGCTTTGTGTAAAGCACCGAACGCAAAATTATTTACAGATGGAAATCCAACTTGGATAATTTCATCAAAAGGGATTCAAAAAAATCAAACGTTTCATCCATTTGACGCACAAAAAGATTTTCGCGAAATTCTGACCGAACTTTATAAAAATAAAATCGGAACTTTATTAGTCGAGGGTGGTGCTGAATTATTAAATACTTTTATTGAAAACAATTTATTCGATGAAGCCCGTATCATTACTTCTGCAAATTATTTATTCGAGGGTGTGGCTGCGCCAAAACTCAATTCAAATTTCATTTTAGACAGAACTGAAACTTTTACAGGTGATTGTATTGAATATTTTTTTAAGAATTAGCAGTTAAATTTTTAATTTTCAAACCACTATCAAATCTTGAAAATTTTTTACAAAAGAGTGTGCATCCGCTTCATCCAAATACAATTCCCAAGAACTTGGCGCAGTGCTATCATTTAATAAACAACCTAGAGAAAGATATGGATAGATTTCGTCGTAGCGACAAGCTTCACGCACAGAAACGCGACGATTTATCATAGAGCGGCGAATTTGAGATGGTTTTTCTAAACCGCTGGCAGCTAAAAGTTTCACAAAATTATGAACGGTACTGCGATGAAAATTTGCTACACGCACTTTTTATCACTTACTACTAAACCTGCGGCGAGTTCGGGAATTTGCGTTGCTACACCCGTCGGACACGTATTTTTATTACATTCCAAGGCTTGAATGCAACCAAGTGCCATCATCATGGCGCGTGCAGAATAACAAGCATCTGCGCCGAGCGCAACGGCACGAAAAATATTGAAACTATTTAAAATTTTACCCGAGGCTAAAACTTTAATTTGTGAACGCAAGCCAAATCCTGTGAGCGCATCGTTTAAAAAAGCAAGGGCTTCTTTAAAAGGCATACCAACATAATTTGAAAATTCTAAGGATGTAGCTTTACAGGTTAGCGAGCCTAAAAAATCGCTTGAATTTCGCTGATACATTTTAACGCCAACTCCAATTAAATTTTTCGTATCACCATCACTCTGAGCAGTACTAGAAAAAACAGAAATTGTTACAACCGCTACAATAAATAAACTGAATTTGAAATGACGCTTTTTGTAAATTTTAGAAGATTATGAAAAATGGAAGAAATTAATTGAATAGTTTACTTAAATTTAATGGAATAACTTATACCTGGAATAAAATTAAAAATTGAATGTACACGCGTTGTTCCAGTATAACCTAAATCTTGAGGAGTATTGTCATAACTCCCTACAATGAAATCAACCGAAAATGGATTTGCATGTGCATAAACATTATAAACTGAATACGTCCATCGCGCTTCGTTGCCATGTTTTGTTTTATAGGTTTTCGAGAAAGAAATATCGAGCCTATGATATAATGGTGCACGCGCATTATTTCGAGAGGTGTAAAATTCGCGTCTAATACCTGCGATGTCTATATAAACTAAATCGGGAAGTGTAATTGCATAACCTGTTTGTAAAACAAAATTGGCATTGAAAGTCCATCTGTTTGAAATTTTATATTGAGCCACAATATCTAAATTGTGCCTTCTATCATAATGTTGTGCAAACCAATTACCATTGTTGATGTTAGCAAACTTACGCTCACTCCAACTTAAAGTATATGATAACCAGCCATTGAATCGACCATAATCTTTTCTTAGAAATATTTCTGCGCCGTAAGCTCTACCGATGCCATTAGCCTCTATGAGTTTATCCCATTGTTTTTCAAAATTAAATACATCAACACCATCTTTATAGTCTATGAGGTTATTCATACTTTTATAAAAGCCTTCAAGTTGTAAACTGTAAGGTGTCGCACTAAATGTTTCGGTAGCACTCAAAGCAATTTGCCATGCTTTTTCAAGTGGAGCTTGTGCAGTTGATGGCACCCAAATATCGTTTGGCAAACTGATTGTAGAAGTTGTGAGCAAATGTACATTCTGCGCCATTTTAGTAAATGATCCTTCTAAAGTTGTATTGTCAGAAAGTCTGTAACTCATTAAGAAGCGTGGCTCAAAGGTTTGTTGGATATTGGCATCGACAAAATAGTTCAAAGTGCGTGCACCTAAATTAAAATTTACTTTTTTACCCAACGGAATTGTAGCTTCGGCATAAAGCGATAAGCTTAAAGGTTGATAGACTGCTGCTGCGTTTGTTTTTTTAGAAGTATCGGATTTGGAGTAAGATACAAGTTGTAGAGAATTTGGCTCAAATCGATTTTGATTTACCTCCGTTCCAAACTTAACAGATGAAGAACCTAATTGCCAATCGAAGTTAAGTTTAGCCGAGTATTCGGTTACCTTAGAAATTTTACTGTAATCATATAACAGTTGCCCTGTACTGCTTGATGTGCTTGTGCCAGATACGGAATAAACATAATTATTATAATTCATTAATAAGCTGGCAAAAAGATTTGATTTTATAACTTTTGTGTATCGCAAACTAACTGTTTCGTTTCCCCATTTTCCTTGTCCTCTATTGTCATCTCGGGCTGCATTTAAACGACTACCACTATCGAAAATATCTTTGCCTAAATAGGCACTCACAAATAGTTTTTCATTTTTAGAGAGATCAAAATTTATTTTTGCATTAACGTCATAAATAAAAAAATCTGCAAAATCTTCACCACCTCGGTTGTATCCAATTTTAGTAGGCAGTGTTAATAAACCAGAATAAGCAGTTCTGCCAGAAAACATGTAAGAACTTTTATTTTTCAAAATAGGTCCTTCAGTTCGAAAGCCTGAATTTAATAAACCTAAAGTGAATTCACTTTCTCGCTTCTGATTATTTCCTTCTTTCATTGTAATATCAATTACAGAAGAAAGTCTACCTCCGAATCGAGCAGGGAAACCTCCTTTATAAAGTGTAACAGATTTTAGAGCCGAGGGGTCGAACACAGAAATAAAACCAAATAGATGAGAGGTGTTATAGACTTTACCACCATCGAGCAAAATTAAATTTTGGTCAGGCGTACCACCACGTACATACAAACCTGTTGTACCTTCAGCACCTGCTGAAACACCAGGTAAAAAAGTCAATGCTTTCAAAATATCTGGTTCTCCTGCTAAAGATGGTATTACTTTTAATCTTTCAATGGGTACAGTTATTTGTCCATGTTCGGCTCTAGTTTTCTCTGTTTTAATTACAACTTCTTGTAAGGTTGTTGGAATTAATTTTAAATTAATTGTAGAATCGCTATTCAAGTTGAGATTAATTTTTTTGGTTTCGTAACCCACATAACTCACGGAAATTTGAAATGGCGTATTGGCTTTAATGGGCAAACTATAAAAACCAAAATTATTGGAACTAACCCCCATATTTTTTTCAATAACTACAACGTTAGCACCAATTAAAGATTCTCCAGTGAGCGAATCAATTACATAGCCAAATACTTTCGCAGTTTGGGCTTTAAGCGAAATCTGCATTAAAATTAAAAATGCTGAAAGCGTAATAACAATCTTCATAATTAAAATTTGTAGTTAATTTTTTGAGAATTGGTAGCGTAGAAAATGCCATATCCATTTTTGATATTGGTAAACAAAATATTGGGTTGAACAAAAGCGGCTTCAATACCTTTAGGTTGATTTCGGGATAATATATAATTGTATAATTCAGATGAAATGTGAGTTAAAACTAAAGAATAGTTTTTAATAGTTGCAATTTGTCCTGTAGAATCTAGATTGAAACCTGATGTGTAGTCACCAGCAAAACTTAAAGTATCTGAGGATTGAAAACACTTTGTATTAAAACCAGCGTAATAATCTCCGTTAAAATATTCGCAAGGATTATCAGTTTGTCTGAATTCTTGTTTATTCAAAAAAGTAATTCCTAAGTCTCTTTCTTTATCTTTAAAAGCTGTGTAAATAAAATAATTAGAGTTACCTGTTTGATATGTTAGATTAAAATAAAACAATAAGCCCATTCTTCCAAAAATTAAATTTTCCTTTATTTTAGTATTAATATTCTTAAGTTGAGGTTTATCCAAGAGGATTACTTCTTCCGAAGAACAATTAGGTAATTTCGTTGATACTGCTACAACTTTATATTTTGAACCAACGGTTGGTTTATAATTAGTAGAAGTAAATCTCCCATTTGAATCTCCTTTCAGCTCAGTAATTGTATCACCGTTTTCTAAAAGAAATAACCGTGCATCGCTAAATTTTAGTTCAGAATTCAGATGTTGACCACTACTGGGTGCTGTTTTGGAAAGATTGACAATACATCCTGAGTCAAGATCAACAAAGCCATTCAAAACGATTTTGTCACCTGTATAAATCTCGTTTAAATCTATAGAAGTGTCATGATTTATTGAACACCCCAAAATAAATATGAACAAAAAAAACATCGAAAATAAACTACTTTTCATGAAGATATAGTTTTACAATTAGGGTGTTTAAACCAATTTTATTTGATAAATTATTCTCACTTCTAAAAAAATAAAATCTTTGACTTAGATTTTTTTTAGATTAATAAATAGCAAGTATCTAATTAAATCTAAACACCCTCAACTTAAAATAATAATAATTTTACTAATGATACATCCAAAGAGGATAATATCCACCGTAATAAACTTTAATCACCCCGTAATCATTCCATTGAGTTGCAACTGGAGCTTCATTTCTATACTGAGGATCATCGGGTAATGTTGGTGTTTCTAATCTTCCGACATCTCTTCTGTAATCATAGAAATTGGAAGTATGTATAGAACCATCGCTAGGAAAATAATAGGTTATTGAACCATAATGGTAATTTACTTCGGCTTGATCATCATAATAATAATCCCAAAAACCCCATTTTCCCAAATACATATATTTGTTTGTAAATGTAAGCTGCCAAGAAAACCAATTGAAATCTTGTGATAAAACAACAGAATGTCTTCTTGAAAGTCCTCCAATATTAAAATCTTGGTCGTTATGATCAATATTCCATCTAAATTCAGTCTTAGATTTATTTAAATCTTTCTGAAGCTCATGTATCAATGGTACAATTTTAACCTCAGAACTCTTTATAAGTTCTAAATCTGGCTTACCTATTTTGTTGAAATATTCTTTAGAAGTGATATATGCGTTTTCGTAGGTGAGCTTAACAATTGAGTCACCAAACATAATTAAACCATTTTTATTCATCAATTTACTTAAAGCTAAAGATGTACATGTTCTATCAATACTAAAAACGTTATTTTCGTTAATTAATCTGACATAATCTTTATAATCTTTAGAACCCGATAGAATGTTGAAAGTATCTTGATGACTTAACGATTTGTAAGCTTTTAAAGCTGAAATAAAATTTGGAAATTTGTCATTAAGTTGTTTAGTAAAAACACCTAAACTGTCAAAATTGAGAATATTCTCCGTTTTTATTACTCCATCCTTGGACTTGAAATTCAATACACCATCAACCATGTTAATATTATCTAAAAACTGATTTGTGTTAGCATTATTGCTAACTTGTGTAACATTTTGAGACAAAGAATCTTGTTTATTACAAGAAGTGATTATGATCACAGAAGTTAATAAAAATACAAAATAAGAGATTTTAAAAATCTTTTGCATGACTTGAACGTTTAAGATTTACAGAAAGTGGTTTAATATCTCATTTTAACGTTTACGGGAGGATGAGACTGAGCAGTGCTGAAAGCCTGAAAGTTAAAGACACTGCTGAACCGCCGTTTCCCGTAGCAGTTTTGCTGTTACGGGAATTTTTATTTTTAATTTAAGGGCTCATTTTCTTTATTTAAAAAATTTGTAAACACCATAGCAGGTTTACATTCTGCGCTTTCAGAAATATTTGCAACTACTTTCAGAAAGATTTTTATGTCATGGATTATAATTATTGTTTGGATTAAAAGCCTGAATCATCAACCACGACAATACGGAGTAACCAGAGTAACAAAATAGTTGGTAAAATCATGTTTGTTGTTTTTTTGGTGAAAAATTGTTTTTTAAGTGCTTCGTCTAAAAGTTATACAAATCTATTGGCTCAGAACGAGCGATGCAAAGACAAAACACATACAAAACCCACCAGTTAATGTTCCAAAAACCTTGTAAACTATTTATTTTCAATTATTTATTTTAATTTTTGGGTAAAAAAACTATTAATTGAGTAAGGGATGGAGGGAGTACAAAATTTCCCTTTGTAGTTTAATTTTTTAGGTTCTAGTGCCGAGAAGGAACAAAAAAATTGTTGTTTTAATTTTTACCACATGGAATAAAAAAAAGAATTGAAATAATTTGTAGAGTCCTAAATAAAGTGTTATCTATGCGTATAAATATTACACAACTTTCAAAAAATTGTCTGTATGAAAATGGAAGACTTTATTCCCAATATTAAAAGCTTTGATAAAAGGAAACTTCGCCACATTGATATTTTAAATAATTCTGACAGTAAAAGCAATTGGTCAAAAGTTTACAAAGAAATTTTAAAAGGAACCATTAAAAGCGATGACGACCTTGCAATGTTTCTGTATAAAAGCAAAGCAGCAAAAAAGACTGCTAAATTTGATAATTTTAAAAAAGAATTTATTGAGCGTGTATTAAATACGTTTTTGTTTACGAATACAGAACACAGCGATTGGGATGATGTATTAAAATTTAAGTTTGAAGCTAATCGCCGTTGGTTGATAATAAAAAATGTATCGTTTAGTCAATTGAATTATTTCGCTAAAGAATTAGCGGAAAAACTTTTGCTCAAAACGATTGAATTTGAATATACTGAAATTACTTTAGAATTATTGGGCATTATAAAAGCGCATTACTCGCTCAAAGGTGATGTTAAATTGTTTGAAGAAACACAGAACCAATTTGATTATTTTGAGAATTTACTATTCGCTGAACGCAAAGCACGGAGTTATAAAGAGGCATTAAGGGTGTGTTACGCTAAATCGGCAGCTTATCAACCCGAAAATGCAGTGAGAGCAAAAGATTATCATGAAGCACTTACACCATTTTTACAAAAATATTCTTCGTTTTCGCTACATCTGAACGCGTTTTTAGTAGAAGTTTATATTTATTCAACCGTTAATGATTATGCGGGTTGGCTTGAAGTGGCAGAACGAGGTATCGAATATCTTAAATCAAGATCTTTTGGTTTTGATTCAGCACTCGCAATTTTTGTTGGACAGAAAGCAGTAACATCTACGTATTTAAAAAAATATGGAATTGCTGAAGAGGCTATTAATGAATCAATTGCAACAACCGTAAAATTTACTTTTAACTGGTTCAAACAATCTGAATCGAAAATGTTTTTGCTTTTTAGGATGAAGCGATACAAAGAAGCGCACCAACTCTATAACGAAGTAATAAGTATTTCAGAATTTCATGAAATTCTACATGATATGAATTTAGAAATGTGGAATTTATTTGCAGCATATCTCTATTTGTTAAATAAGTTGGGTAAAATTAATGAGACTGTTTTCAATATTTACAGCAAAGAATTTAGGACTAAAAAATTCTTGAACGAAGTGCCTGCATTCGACTCAGATAAAGATGGAATGAATCTTTCATTAGTAATCATGGAATTGTGCGACGATGTTGTAGAAAAAAAATGGAATGATATTGAAGGAAAAGGAGGAAAATTAAAAAAATATATACTACGCCACATAGATAAAAACGAACCAACATTGAGGTTTGAGATATTCCTAAAAATGCTTTTAGAGTTTCCAAAACTAAAAGATGAAAAAACTGATTTTACAAACAATACTGACATACTATTATCGGAACTAAAAAGCTACGACAAAATTATCTCAGAAAATATTTACCGATTAGAAATTATAGAATTCGAAGTTGTTTGGCAAATGTTACTTGATGTCACAAATGGAAAAAGTATTGAGCACGCGGTTGTTAAAAGAGAATTAAATGAATTTGTTTAAATAAAAAAAACCGTTTACGGAAGAGTAAACGGTTTTTTAATTTAGTTTAATATTGAATCGTTTGTCTATAAAAATTCAAATGGAATAGCGTATTAGAGTAAAAGAATTAAGAGAACTACTATAATTACAATAGCAGCCCCAGATAAATATACGCCACCGCCGATATCTTTCATTTTGGTTTGTAAAGAACGAGTTTCTTTTCTAAGTTCTTGCTTTTCGAACTTTGTTAAGTGAGATTTATCCATTGTTTTAATTTCGTTGAGCCGTTCATAAATGCAAGGCGTTGCGTCGGCAGCCACACTAAGTGAATCTGATTTTCCGATATTTTTTGAAGTTGCGGCATGTAGTTCAATCGAACTAAATGCCAAGAATGCACCAATTGCGACTAATAAAGTTGCAAATCTTTTCATTATACTAAGTTTTAAATGTGAATATTATTGCAAAAATGCTTTCCTTTTCATTTAAAGCTATTACACAATTTTAGGAGAGAGTTACATAGTTTACATATTGCTGCGAGTTATTAAGATTGAGATTTTTTTCCTATTGCTAAAACTGTGGAAGATGTAAATTTTAATAATAGTTGTGTAACTTATTAAGTCTAAGATAAGCGCACCTTTGCATTGTTAAAAAAATTTACTTTTAAACTATTTAGTGTATTTATTTTTTGAGCCTGTTCAAAAGGCAGGCTTTTTTAATTGAAAATTGAAAACTCATTAATAAGTTTAAAAATCTTTGATTTCTTCATGTTAGTTTAATTTTAATTTAATGAAAAGTAACGAAAAATTGCAAAGCGATGTTCAAGATGCTCTTAAATGGGAACCACTCATAAGTGCTGCAGAAATTGGTGTAACTGTCAAAGATGGTATCGTTACACTCACAGGAACGGTGAATAGCTATTTAAAAAAGTTAGAAGCCGAAGACGCTGCTAAAAATGTAGCTGGAGTAAAAGCTGTCGTAGAAAAAATTGAAGTTGACTTTAATGGTTTGGGTTCAAAAAAAGATAGTGAAATTGCAACAGATATTATTTCTGCTTTTCGATGGAATATGGAAATTCCTAACGACATTGTGAAAGTAAAAGTCGAAGATGGTTGGGTGACATTAGAAGGTGATTTGAATTGGAATTTTCAAAAAACATCTGCTGCTACATCCGTCAGGTTTATTCCAGGTGTAAAAGGTATAACCAACCATATCACTATTAGAAATCAAACGATGGATAATATTGAAAAAAAGGATATCGAACGCGCGCTCGTTCGCAATTGGTCTATTAACGATAAAGAAGTTCATGTCAATGTTACGGGCAATAAAGTAACGTTGAGTGGTAAAGTACATTCTTTATATCAAAAAGAGCAAGCTGAACTCATTGCTTGGAATGCGCCGGGTGTTTCAAAAGTTAATAACGAATTGGCAATTGATTATCAGTACAGTTATTAATAAGTTGTGAGCTTTGAGCCTTGAGTTTCTAATTTTGAGCGGGGCTAAAAGTTCAAAGTTCAAAGTTATGGAAATAGGTTTGCAAACAGCGTGGCTTTTTTTATTGGCAATACCTATTGCTTGCGCTGCTTGGACGGTTACACAAGAGGAAATTTTTCGTGAACCACGCGAATATTGCACTGAGCGTTGTCACAACAGTAAAACCTTAATTCAAAGGAAGTTTTTTTATCTTTTTACTTGCGAATATTGTTTTAGCCACTATGTAACAATTTTCTTTTTAATTCTAACCAATTTTAAACTGCTGATGAGTGATTGGCGCGGATATATAATCGCAGGTTTTGCGCTCGTTTTTGTCGCCAACGTTTATATGAGTTTATTCGCTTTAATTCGACAAAGTATTAAATTTGAAAAAACTGAAATTAAAGAAATGGAGCAAAAGGTGTAACTAAGTTTTTTAAATTTAGCAATTAGATTTTATTTTATTACCTCTAAACTTTTATAATGAATCATCTAAAATATCAAAGTTGTATTATTGCTTGCCACGATTGCGCAATTGAGTGCGCGCGTTGCGGAAACGAATGCCTAAGCGAAGCAAGCATACAAATGTTAGCGCGCTGTTTAAAACTTACACGCGATTGCACCGATATATGCTTGTTAGCAGTCAATGCTATGGCGAGCGACAGTGAATTCGCCAAACAAATTTGTAGTTTGTGTGAAGAAATATGTACTGCTTGCGCCAATGAATGTGAAAAACATTCGCACTTGGAACACTGTTTGAGCTGCGAAGCACAATGCAGACTGTGTTCTATTGAGTGCAGTAAGATGTCTAAAATGTAATTAAAGTAATTCATTGATAATGATTTATTGACCTTAAAATACCTTTTAGTATGAAACTATTGAAAAAGATAAGTTTTTTATTTGGTGTGGTAGTTTTGCTTTCTTTAAATATTGGTTGTGAAACTTCGGCAGTTGCAACTCAGAGTGTGCAGTATGAAAACCCATCGTGGGCACCAGCATATTCGCTCGGTGTGCGTTATTATTATTTGCCGGATATTGAAGCGTACTACGATTTATCGAATCGCGATTTCGTTTATTTAAATAACGGTCAATGGTTATTTTCAAATGATTTACCACGCATTTATAGCGATTACGATTTGAATTCGGGCTTCGCAATT
>ENA-OBIO01001052-OBIO01001052.1-metagenomes-genome-assembly--contig:-NODE-1052-length-11971-cov-2.93387_pt1 | contig 11971 bp, 7 predicted proteins | sample MGYA00153383_OBIO01 | MGnify analysis MGYA00153383 | reverse complement strand
TTTCTCACATGAATCCCACTGCTAATAGTCAGTTAGCCTTGATTCTATCACGTCATACAAAAATGTCGGTAACGGTGGCTTCTACGGCAATGCCAATTCTTCCAAATCATGTCTATGTAATTCCGCCAGATTCAGATCTTTTTATCGAAAACTATTGCTTCAAAGTAATTTCTCCACGTTCTGGTAGAAATAAGCAAATAGACGTATTTTTCATTTCATTAGCTGAAGCTATGGGCGTGCGTGCCATCGGGATAGTCCTTTCTGGTTATGATGGCGACGGTACGGAGGGCTGCAAACATATAAAGGCACATGGCGGAAAAACCTTTACTCAGGACATAACTGCCGAAGTTGACTTCATGCCTCTTAGCGCACAGGCTTGTGGCTTCGTTGACTTTGTGATACCTCTCGACAAAATTCCAGATAAATTAATAAGTTTGGAAGCTGAACTTAACATTTAAAAAACAAATTTGAAAATACCTGCTCGCACGAGGGGGTACAAAGCCCAAACGCTTGATTATCAAACCGATAATCAAGCGTTTGGGCGTTAAAAAGAGTATTTATACCGAGGGGGTAAATTAAGGCAGGGAAATTATTACCCAATCTTTAAAAAAAAATTAACTTTACTTTTTATTTTCAATAGTATAAAATATTTTATATGGCATCAAGTAATAAAATACCTAAAATAGATAAGGAGCTTATCAAATCGCCCAACCATTTTCCTGTGGTGGGCATTGGCGCATCCGCAGGTGGGCTTGATGCTTTTAAAAAATTATTGAAAGCCATACCCGAAGACTCAGGCATGGCTTATGTGCTGGTACAACACCTTGACCCGAACCACGAAAGTATGTTGGTAGAACTGCTGCAAAAAGTGACGACTATACCCGTATTGGAAATTGCCGACGATATCAAAGTGCAGCCCAACCATATTTATATTCTGCCGAGCAATAAAATGATGATTGCCAATGATGGTGTGTTGGAACTAAGCCCCCGCCCTGCAAAAAATAAAATGGAACGCAATCTACCCATTGACCTTTTCTTTACATCACTCGCCGAAGTGCATCAAAGCCACGCAATAGGGGTGGTTTTATCGGGAACTGCCAGTGATGGTACAATTGGATTGAAAGCTATTAAAGACCACGGAGGCATCACTTTTGCACAAGATGAAGAATCGGCACAGTACGATGGCATGCCGCAGAGTGCAGCAGAAGCGGGTGTGGTTGATTTTATTTTGCCACCCGATAAAATACCACAAAAGCTTTTGGAAGTAATAAATATTATTAAAGGAAAAGATGTGGAGGTTATTCCACAACAAGATGAAAATGTATTCAAACAAATCATTTCGCTGCTGCGCATTCGCAAGGGTACTGATTTTACGTATTACAAAAAAGCCACTATTCATAGAAGAATACTCCGCAGGATGGCAATTAATAAAACCGAAGAACTTTCGGTCTATTTAAAATATTTAAGAGAGAAAAAAACCGAACAGGATTTGTTGTATCAGGACTTGCTGATACCTGTAACCGATTTTTTTAGAGACCCTAAAATTTTTGACAGCTTACGCAAAACGGTATTTCCGCTTATTGTAAAAAATAAAAAAGAGGGCGAGCCTATCCGTGTGTGGGTCGCAGGATGCAGCACAGGCGAAGAGGTCTATTCTATTGCTATCTGTTTTAAAGAATTGATGGGCGACCGATTTTCGCCAGATGGTCATCAACGCGTGCAGATTTTTGCGACCGACATCAGCGAACCTGCTATTGCAAAAGCCCGAAATGGCATTTATTCAAAAAGCAATGTACAAGGATTAAGCGAAGAACACCTTAAAGAATATTTTACAAAAAATAATGGCGACTACCAAGTAAAAAAGTCCATTAGGGATTTATGTGTATTTGCCCAACACAATTTTTTAAAAGACCCTGCTTTTAGCAAAATGGATTTTATAAGTTGCCGCAATGTGCTTATTTATATGGAGCCTTATTTGCAAAAAAAGGCACTCACCACTTTTCATTATGCATTGAACCCAAAAGGTTTTTTATTGCTCGGCAAATCAGAAACAACGAGCGGCGTACCCGAACATTTTGCCCTTTGCCAAGTAAAAGGCACTGCTAAAACCGATAAAATATTCACCCGTAAAGATAGAGCGGGTAGGTTTGTGCCTACGGCAAGTCTGCGAAGCGAAAAAAGTTATGTGGATACAATTATTAAAAGCAAAAACGAGGTCATTCAAACCGACTTTCAAAAAACGGCTGATGATATTATGCTCAGCAAATATACGCCTGCGGGTGTCGTGGTAAATGAAGCAATGGATATTGTGCATTTCAGGGGCAGCACGGGCAATTTTTTAGAACCGTCGCCGGGCAAAGCCAGCTTTAACCTATTAAAAATGGCTAAGGAAGGATTGGCTTTTGAACTGCGTAATATTTTGCATAAAGCAAAAAAAGAAAATGCAACGTTCGTAAAGGAAAATATTCCGATACTGATAAATGGCGTACAACGCAATATTTCAATTGAAGCCATGCCATTGCCCAATATTATTGAGCCGCATTACCTTGTGCTTTTTCACAATCAGTCATTGACTGCCAATAGCCAACTACAAACGGGTACTAAAAAATCAACTGCCGCTTCCAAATCAACGAGTGCAGCCAAAGATTTACACATACTGCAATTAGAAAAAGAACTCGCACAAAGCCGTGAGGACATGCGGAGCATTACCGAAGACCAAGAAGCTGCCAATGAAGAACTGCAAAGTGCCAATGAAGAACTGCTCAGTGGCAGCGAAGAATTGCAGAGTCTGAATGAGGAAATGGAAACCAGCAAAGAAGAATTGCAAAGTACCAATGAAGAACTAACGGTCGTAAATCAGGAAATGGTTGGGCTAAACGAACAGGTAACAGAGGCAAGAGATTATGCAGAAGCCATTATATCTACCTTGCACGAACCGCTGTTGGTGCTGGATAAACACTTTCGGGTAAAATCAGCCAACTATTCTTTTTATAAAACCTTCCAAGTAAGTGAAAAAGATACAGAGGGTAAATCAATTTTTGATCTCGGCAATAAACAATGGAATATTCCAGAATTACGGGAACTGTTACAAAACATTCTGTCGCATAAAACAAAATTTGAAAATTTTGAAGTTGCGCACAATTTTCCCAACATTGGCGAACGGATTGTACTACTCAATGCCCGTGAATTAATAAATGAAACGGGCAGCGAAAAATTAATTTTATTGGCGATTGCGGACATAACGGAACAGAAAAATGCCCATAAAAAAATTGAAGAAAGCGAACGACAACTGCGAAAAACCACAGAGCATTTTGAAATAGCGACCACCGCCGCAGAAGTGGGCATCTGGTCGTTGGATTTGGCATCACAAACCTTAGAATGGTCGGACTTGCATAAAAAAATGTGGGGCTATGATGAGCATCGTGCAGACCTTGTATATGAAGATTGGCATAAAGTAATACTTGCCCGCGATAAAGAAGTGGCTTTTGCAGCATTGGCAAAAGCACTTGAAACAAAAACACCCTACGAAACATCCTATCGCATAAAACGGGACGGCAAAGAAGATGTGCGGTGGATGCGCTCTTCAGGTAAACATTTATATAATGATGCCGGTGAGGCTGTTACACTTTCCGGCATTAGCATGGATATTACAGAAGAGAAAAGAATTGAAAAAGAATTGATAGATGCAAAGGAGTTCGCTGAAAATGCCGCTAAGTACAAACAACAGTTTTTATCAAACATGAGCCACGAAATTAGAACGCCCTTGAATTCCATTTTAGGCTTTACAAATGTGTTATTAAAAACCGAGTTGGGCGAAAAACAAAAGGATTTTGTACAAGCTATAAAAACAAGCAGCAGTTCGTTAAACGTACTCATAAATGATATACTTGATTTGGCAAAAGTAGATGCGGGTAAAATGACTTTTGTAAAACAGCCATTTAAAATGCGTAAATCAATGGAGTCAATACTATATTCTTATGACCCGAAAGTAAAAGAAAAGAATTTAGAACTTGTAAGTGAATACGATAGCGAAATACCATCAATAGTAGTAGGCGATTCAGTCAGATTAAATCAGATTATTTTAAACCTTATGAGTAATGCCATAAAATTTACACACAAAGGAAAAATTATACTGAGCGTTAAAACACAAAGCGAAGATGAAGAAAATGTGTTTATTGAATTTACTGTTACTGATACCGGCATTGGCATTGCCGAGAATAAAATTAATTTAATTTTCAATCTCTTTGAACAAGCAGACATTAACACCTCAAGTTCTTATGGCGGAACAGGAATAGGACTTGCCATTGTTAAACAATTAGTAGAATTTCAAGGCGGCAATATTAAAGTAAGTAGTAAAACAGGTGTAGGTTCAACATTTAGTTTTATCCTACCATTTGGAAAAACGACTATGCAAATAGTAGAAGAAGTAGAAATACTAAAATTAGATTCAACTATTAAAAACATGCGCGTATTAGTAGCCGAGGATGTGGTATTAAATCAATTATTAATCAAAATGATTTTGAGTGAATTTGGATTTGAATATGATGTCGTGAATAACGGTAAAATTGCAATTGAACAACTGCAAACCCACACCTACGACATTATTTTGATGGATATTCAGATGCCCGAAATGAACGGATTTGAAGCAACGGAATACATTCGCAAAACGATGAAATCTAACATTCCAATAATTGCTTTGACGGCAGACGTGACGACAGTTGACATTGCCAAATGCAAAGAATTTGGCATGGACGCTTATATTTCCAAACCGATTGACGAAAATGAATTGTACAATAAAATAATGGCGTTGGTAAATAAGTAATTATAATCATTGATGAACAACGAATCCGTTGGAAGAATGGGTAATTTACGGGCGAAATAACGTTGGTTTTGTCAAAATACCGAGGAGTCCTCTAAACAAAAAACAATGGACTATCAAACCGATAGCCCAACGTTTTTGCATCAACAAGACGCGGATTCAACGCACCCAAACACTAATAGCTTCAGTGGGTTCGCTCGTCACGTTGTTTGTACCGATGGCGTACATTTGATACGTTTTTTTAACTACCGACTCGCCGCATTGAATCGAATAAGGCGATTTGATACAGTAATACGTATTTTTAACCTTCCCGTCTTCGCCAACTTTTGGTTTGCCTTGCCCTACTACAATTTTTACTTTTGGGTTGCTGTTACTGAATATAAAAAATGTCCGATTGTAATGGCAATCATTCTTTTTGTTTGGTCGGTTACAGGTTTTATGGCGGCATTTCAATTTGGTATTTTGGAAGATACGGGTTAAATAATTGCAGGCGTGATTACGTGTTCTTCATGGCTTTACACGAGTAAAAAATAAAAAGCGATGAATAATAGTTTTATAATAAAATTAAAAGCGATAAAAATTATTCACACCATCATTTGAATTTTTTTTAGTAGCATATTTTTCTACATGGTTTACGCGCTAATCATCAATAAAATTGACAAGTTTGTTTGGATTGGTATTGGGCTGTTTTCGTTGGAAATAATCGTGCTGCTTATTTTCAAAATGAGCTGTCCGCTCACCCTAATTGCGCGTAAATATTCCAATTCTACGAAAGATAATTTTGATATTTATTTGCCCAATTGGTTAGCTAAATGGAATAAGCTGATTTATACAATCTTTTTATTAGTTTTCATTGGCGGTTTAGTGTATAGAATTTTAAATTCAAAATAATGACATCAAAAACAGCACGAAACATTCTTCTCTTTTTATTATTATTTCTCGGACTCGGTGCGCTGTTTGGCGGCGGTGTATTAATTATTTCACCGAGCGGTAAACTGATTGGAATGCCGTTATCGCTGTTAAATAAATCGCCGTTTAGTGATTTTTTATTCCCAGGTATTATTCTATTTGGTGTTTTGGGTGTATTTCCCGTTTTACTTGTTTTTGCACTGATCAATAAACCTTCAAATCCATTCTTAGAGAGCGTTAATTTCTTTAGCGATATGCACTGGTCGTGGTCGTTTAGTATTTACACCGCTTTTGCACTCATCATTTGGATTCAAGTCGAAATGATGTTTCTCAACGCAGTCAGTTGGCTGCACACTTTCTATATGTTTTTAGCCATCGCGATAATTTTTGTATCTTTGTTACCGCAAGTGCGAACTATTTACAGAAAATAAGTAACTACTTATGTGTTTATCAAATTTCTCGCATCCCACTTGGAATTTCGCGGGCATTATTATTGAAATCTGTTAAAGTCTACGAAGTCTGCGCAAATCGAAGATTGTTGAAAATTACTCTTAAAGTTTAATTTTATTTAATTTTGTCATTTAATCAAATTTAAAAAATAATGAAATCTTTGAATTTTTTTTTGTTGGTTTTCGCTTTTTCGATACCTATTTGGATAATAACTGCTTACGCGCCAGATATTGCGCAGTACATTCCAATTAAACTTCCACTGAGTTCAGTGACGACTTTTTGCCCGATGTTGGCTGCCATAATTCTTGTTAAAAGAGAGGGAAGAAAAGGTGGAGTTAAAGCATTAATGGCTAAATCTTTTGATTTCAAAAAAATTAAAGACAAAAGATGGTATATTGTTATTATTTTTTTTATGCCACTCATTGCACTACTTACCTTTTGGTTTATGAAATTTGAAGGCATATTTCTCAATGAACCAAACACGCCAATTATTACGGTTTTAATATACTTTTTTATTTTTTTTATTGGTGCTATTGGCGAAGAAATTGGTTGGTCAGGTTATGTTATTGAACCTTTGCAAGAAAAATTAGGGGCTTTAAACGCAAGTATAATAATCGGATTAGTTTGGGCGAGTTGGCATATTGTGCCTTTTAGTCAGGCACACAGAAGTTCGGAATGGATGTTTTGGCAATTTATGAGCACTATTTTTTTTAGGATTATAATGGTATGGATTTTTAATAATACAGGCAAAAGTGTTTTTGCAATGGTTTTATTTCACACAATGATCAATGTCAGTTTTTTTAGTTTTCCGAATTATGGCACCCATTATAGCCCATTCGGTGCAACTATTTTCCTTTTTTTGACTGTTATCTTAGTAGTTATGATGTGGGATACGAAAACGTTAACACGCTTTTATTTTTCAAAAAACTCCAACCGAATTCAGGAATCAAAGATTTAGTAATATCCTTTACCTTAGCTTACTTCATATCATGGATAATTTGAAAACAGATAATTTCTGGCAATTTGATGCGGCGTATTGGTTCAAAGAATTGAATAGTTCTGAAAACGGGCTGTCTCAAGCGGATGCTGAAATAATTCTGAATCAATCAATAAATACAAAAAGAAAAAAATCGCGCTTCGAAAAAGATTTTTTACTACTTATTGGTCAGTTTAAAAGCCCATTGATGTTGCTATTAATTGGAGCTGTCATACTTTCAGCTTTTTTGGGCGATACTTCGGACGTTTTCATTATACTAACAATTGTAGTGTTTACGGGTTTACTCAGTTTTTTTCAAGAACGCAACGCGAGTCGAGTTGTTGAAAAATTACAGTCTATGATTTCGCTAAAGTCAACTGTTTTAAGAGATGGCAAAGCGCAAGAAATTAATTCTAACGATATTGTACCTGGCGATGTCCTTAGTTTTAAAGCGGGCGATATGATACCCGCCGATTGTTTAATTATTGAATCGAATGAATTGAACGTCAATGAATCCAGTTTAACAGGCGAATCTTATCCTGTTAGAAAAAACGCCCTTGCCATGTCTCCTGACAGACAAAACAGCGTACTCGATTCTAAAACAGTTTTAGCAAAAAGAATAAATAGCTTGTGGCAAGGTTCGAATACAGTGAGCGGAAATGCCAAAGCATTGGTTATAAATACGGGTGAAAATACAATTTTTGGTAACTTAATGCAAAGCGCATCTAAAGTTATAGAGACGAGTTTTGAAAAAGGCATCAAGGGCTTCGGCTATTTTCTGATGCGCACAACGTTGATTCTTTCTTTTTTTATTTTAATTATCAATTTATTACAGCATAAAAGTGCAATTGATTCTATGCTTTTTGCGCTTGCATTAGCGGTTGGGATGGCTCCCGAATTACTTCCTGCCATCACAACTATTGCCATGAGTGCAGGAGCCAAGCGAATGCTCAAAAAAAAAGTAATCGTAAAAAAGCTATCGTCTATTCAGAATTTAGGTGAAGTAAATTTACTCTGCACCGATAAAACAGGAACACTCACAGAAGGTATCATTGAAATTTCTGGTATTATAGACGGATTTGGCGAAGAAAGTGCTTTTGTAAAAGAGCTTGCATTCTGGAATGCTACTTTTGAAACGGGTTATACCAACCCAATTGATGATGCTTTGAAAAAATTATCTATTGCTTCCCCCGTTAATATTGTATCCCCACAGAAAATTGGTGAAATTCCATACGATTTTATCCGTAAACGTCTGAGTATTGCGATTAGCGGCAAGAACGAAAAATCGCTAGTGCCAAGTCTCCCGTCTGGCATATTGATTTGTAAAGGTGCATTTACCGAAATTATTGGAATTTGTACTCAAATTAGATTAGCCGATGGAACGGTACAGATGTTGACAACGTTTGTGCAAGATATTGAAAAACGTTTTGAAGAATTTGGAATAAATGGATTGCGCGCTATTGGTATTTGTTACAAAAATATTACATCGAATACAATTTCCAAGAATGATGAAATAGAAATGATTTTCGCAGGCTTTATTATTCTTAACGATCCTGTTAAATTAGGTATTGCAGAAACATTAGAGGCACTTAAAAAATTAAAAGTCGGCTTAAAAATTATTACAGGCGATAATAGAAATGTCGCAAAATCTATCGGATTAAGTATTGGTATTAAAAACCCTATTGTTTTAACGGGGCATGAACTTTTTGATACCAGCACTGAAGCACTTGAACAAGTGGCAAAGCGCACTCATATTTTTGCAGAAGTTGAACCGCAACAAAAGGAAAGGCTTATTATGGCGTTGAAAAAATCGTACACTGTGGCTTACATGGGCGACGGTATCAACGATGTTTCGGCAATTAATGCCGCCGATGTGGGTATTTCGGTTTCAAATGCCGTTGATGTGGCACGCGAAGCTGCTGACTTTGTGTTAATGGAAAAAGATTTAATGGTTTTAGTTGATGGCATAAAAGAAGGTAGAAAAACTTTTGCCAATACGTTAAAATACATTTTCATCAATACAGGCTCAACCTTTGGTAATATGTTTAGTGTTGCCATTGCGTCGTTCTTGCTACCGTTTTTGCCGATGCTGCCGAAACAGATTTTGTTATTGAATTTTATTACCAGTTTTCCTTTTTTATCTGTCGCCTCCGATAATGTTGACCAAGAACAATTGGATAGACCAGGTAAATGGGATCTCAATTTTATCAGAAAATTTATGATTGTATTTGGCATACACAGTTCTCTATTCGATGTCATAACATTTTTTACGCTTTTATATGTTTTAAAGGTAAAAGAATCCGCATTTCAAACGGGTTGGTTTATCGAATCCATTCTCACGGAATTATTTATTCTGTTTATTATTCGGACGCAAAAAAACTTTCTTACAAGTCAGCCCGGGAAGTATCTAATAATATTAAGCGTTGTAGGTGCGGTAGTTACGCTTGCTTTACCGTATGTGCCTTTTGCAAATCAAATCGGATTAGTGCCTTTGCCTTTTGTAAACATGTGTGCTATGCTCCTTATTGTACTGGCTTATGTTATCACTGGCGATATTTTAAAGGTTTGGTTTTTTAAGAAATATCGCAATATTTGACGGTTGACAGTTGACAGTCGTTTATCACGTATTTTTGTGTCAACTGTTAACTAACAACTGTCAACTAACAACCATCAGCTATTTATGTCACCATTCATTGTCACTATCACATTAAGTCCAAGTATTGATAAAAGCACCTCAGTACCAGCTTTGATTCCTGAAAAAAAATTAAAGTGTGCTACACCGAAATTAGAACCCGGTGGCGGCGGTATTAACGTAGCCAGAGCGATAAAAAAATTGGGCGGCGAGGCTACGGCTATATTTCCATCGGGTGGTTATGCGGGTCAGGTTTTGATTCACTTAATGGAAAAAGAGAATGTAGATTCAATAATTATTGAAACTGCCAACGAAACAAAAGAAAATATTGTAGTGCTTGACGATTCCACGAACAAGCAATACCGTTTCGGAATGCCAGGTATTGCTTTGAGTACCGATGAGATAAACAGATGTTTGAAAGCAGTAGAAAATATAAAAAAAATAGATTATCTTGTTGCCAGTGGTAGTTTACCAGAAGGTGTTCCGCCCAATATTTTTGCGCAATTAGCAAAAATAGCTAAAACAAAAAATACAAAATTTATTGTTGATACTTCTGGTGAAGCTTTAAAGTACGCATTCGATGAAGGAGTGTACTTGCTCAAACCCAATCTTTCAGAACTATGTTCGCTTGCAGGATTACAAAAAATAGATATTAGCGAGGTAGAATTAGTGGCAAAAAAACTTATTGGCAAAAATACTTGCGAAATAATTGTAGTTTCATTAGGTGCTGAAGGTGCAATATTGGTTACGAAAAATGAAACGTTCAGAGAGAAGACTCCTCAAGTAATGGTTAAAAGCACTGTTGGCGCGGGCGATAGTATGTTAGCAGGTGTTGTTTACAGTTTATCGCGCGGTTTAAGTTTAAAAGATGCGCTGCGATATGGGGTTGCTTGTGGTAGTGCAGCAACATTAAACCCTGGCACTGCACTTTGCAAAAAAGAAGATGTAGATAGATTAGTTTTGAGTTGGCAGTCGACAGTTGATAGTTGACAGAAAAACACGCGATAAACGACTGTCAACTGTTGACAGTCAACTAAACCAAGCCTTATTATGAAAAAAATTTCTGAACTTTTAGATATTTTGGGCAACGAAAAAGATTCATTGCTAAATCATGTGTGTGAAACCATACCACACAATCAGATTCATTTGCCTTCAAAAGAGCATATTGATAACTACTTTCTGCAAAGTAATAGAAACGCCCAAACACTACGAAGTTTATCTCAACTGTATAAAAATGGCAGACTTTCAGATACGGGTTATCTTTCTATTTTACCCGTTGATCAAGGTGTAGAACATACTGCTGGAAGTTCGTTTGCACCAAACCCTATCTATTTTGACCCTGAAAATATAATTAAATTAGCAATCGCAGCGCAGTGCAATGCAGTAGCATCAACCATGGCAGGTTTAGGGATGCTTTCTAGAAAATATGCGCATAAAATCCCTTTTATTGTAAAAATTAATCACAACGAATTGTTGACCTATCCGAACAAATTCGATCAAATAATGTTCGGTTCCGTGCGCGATGCTTGGAATTTAGGTGCTGTAGCAGTTGGCGCGACGGTTTATTTTGGTTCAGCCCAAAGTGATAGACAAATTATCGAAGTCGCAAAAGCTTTTGAAGAAGCACACAATTTAGGTATGGCAACTATTTTGTGGTGCTATACCAGAAATGATGCTTTTACAAAAGATGGTATTGATTATACCACCGCCGCAGACTTAACTGGACAAGCAAATTATTTAGGCGTATCGCTTCAAGCAGACATCATTAAACAAAAATTACCCACCAATAATGGTGCATTTTTGGCTTTAAAATTTTCAAAAACAAACCCTGCCATGTATAACAAACTGAGCAGCGAGCACCCTATTAATTTATGCCGTTATCAAGTCATTAATTGTTTTTCTGGGCGCATAAATTTAATCAATTCTGGTGGAGAATCGAAAGGAGCATCCGATTTAGCGGATGCCATAAAAACGGCAATCATTAATAAACGGGCTGGCGGAGCTGGTTTAATAATGGGAAGAAAAGCTTTCCAACGCCCTTTTAATGAAGGCGTTGAACTCATCGAATCGGTGCAAACGGTTTATTTATCGGAAAAAATTACTATTGCATAAGAAACTCGTTGATAGTTGCTAGTTGTTCGTTGTTAGTTGTTTAGTATACATAAATAAGCAACAAGCAACGACC
>ENA-OBIO01001048-OBIO01001048.1-metagenomes-genome-assembly--contig:-NODE-1048-length-12003-cov-4.01582_pt1 | contig 12003 bp, 9 predicted proteins | sample MGYA00153383_OBIO01 | MGnify analysis MGYA00153383 | reverse complement strand
GATCCTGTCCAATCGCACGACGCAGATCGTGCGGGTACAGGGCTTCCTTGACGTATTCCGTGCGAACCTCCTCGGTGTACCCGTGCTCATCTGGATCTTCCTGCTCGTGGCGGTCGCGGGGTGGATTCTCCTCAACCGCACGACGTTCGGGCGACGGACCATCGCCATTGGCGGTAACCGTGAAGCCTCGCGCCTCGCGGGGATCGGCGTAAAGAAGCACATCGTCGCGCTCTACGCACTCGCCGGACTCACTGCGGGTATCGCGGCGATAATGATGCTCGGTCGCACGACCGCCGGTACATCCACCCACGGCACCCTGTACGAACTCGACGCGATCGCCGCGGTGGTCGTGGGTGGAACTCTCCTCGTCGGTGGCCGGGGAACGATCACCGGCACCGTTTTCGGGGTGTTGATCTTCGCGACGCTCACGAACGTCTTCACTCAGAACAATCTGTCAACCTCCGTCCAGGCACTGGCCAAAGGCGTGATTATCGTCGCGGCGGTGCTGCTGCAGCAGCGGTTCGCCGCCCGAAAGAATTCGCGGTAGCTGCCGCTTTCGTCTCATTCCGCACACCCAATCGAAAGACAGGTCCACCATGACGACCACGCCCACCCGCGACGACAAATTCTCCTTCGGCCTCTGGACCGTCGGCTATAACGGAACGGATCCCTTCGGCGGACCAACCCGGCCGCCCCTCGACGTTGTCGAGGCGGTCACTCGCCTCGCCGAACTCGGCGCCTACGGCCTCACCTTCCACGACGATGACCTGTTCGCCTTCGGATCGATCGACGCCGACCGCCAAAAGCAGATCGACCGACTGAAGCAGGCACTCGCCGACACGGGTCTCATCGTTCCGATGGTCACGACCAACCTGTTCAGCGCTCCGGTCTTCAAGGACGGCGGCTTCACCTCGAACGATCGCGGAGTGCGCCGATTCGCGATGCGCAAAGCCATGCGCCAGTTGGAACTCGGCGTCGAGCTCGGCGCCAAGACCTTCGTGATGTGGGGTGGACGCGAGGGAGCGGAATACGACTCAGCCAAGGACATCCGCGGGGCCCTCGAGCGCTACCGAGAAGCGGTGAACCTGTTCGCCCAGTACGTTACCGACAAGGGCTATGACATCCGCTTCGCTATCGAGCCAAAGCCGAACGAGCCGCGTGGTGACATCCTGCTGCCCACTGTCGGGCACGCGATGGCGTTCATCGAAACCCTCGAAAAGCCGGAGCTCTTCGGCGTGAATCCGGAGGTCGGGCACGAGCAGATGGCCGGACTCAACTTCACCTCCGGCATCGCGCAGGCGCTCTACCAGGGCAAGCTCTTCCACATCGACCTGAACGGGCAGAAGGGCATCAAGTACGACCAGGACCTCGTGTTCGGTCACGGCGACCTCGCTAATGCGTTCGCGCTCGTCGACCTGCTCGAGAACGGTGGAGCACACGGCGGACCGTCCTACGACGGACCGCGCCACTTCGACTACAAGCCCTCGCGCACCGAAGACATCACCGGTGTCTGGGACTCTGCTGCTGCGAACATGCGCACCTACCTGCTGCTCAAGGAGCGGGCGGCTGCCTTCCGGGCCGACCCGGAGGTGCAGGCGGCCCTCGCGGCGTCCCGCGTCGCGCAGATTAACGAGCCAACCCTGAATGCCGACGAGAGCTACGACCACCTGCTCGCCGACCGCAGCGCCTACGAGGACTTCGACACCGACGCCTACTTCGGCGGAAAGGGCTTCGGCTTCGTGCGTCTCAACCAGCTCGCCCTCGAACATCTGCTCGGCGCGCGCTGAGAAGTCGGGCATGCAGTGTTTTCTCCTGCTATCCCGGCCACCGGTGCGCAGATGCTGGTGCAGCAGACTGTCCTGACCACTGAACGACACGAACGGAGCGCATAGGGATGACGCTCGTCGCCGGGGTCGATTCATCCACCCAGAGTTGCAAGATCGTGATCTGTGACGTCGACACGGGCGCTGTCGTGCGCACCGGGCGCGCCTCGCACCCGGTCGGAACAGAGATCGAACCGGAACAGTGGTGGGAGGCACTTCGCCGCGCGATCGCCGACGCGGGTGGACTCGATGATGTGGCCGCGATCTCCCTTGGCGGGCAGCAGCACGGAATGGTGGTGCTGGATGCCGCGGGCCGCGTCATCCGCCCGGCACTGCTCTGGAACGACACACGTTCGGCCGCCGCCGCCACCGCGCTCGTCACCGAGATCGGTGCCGCCTCGTTCGCGGAGCGCACGGGGTCCGTGCCGGTGGCGTCGTTCACGATCACGAAGCTGCGCTGGCTCGCCGATGCCGAACCCCAGAACGCGGCTCTGGTCGCCGCGGTGGCGCTCCCCCACGACTGGCTCACCTGGCGGTTGCGCGGATTCGGCCCCGACAACCCGGTACTCACCGAGCTCATCACGGATCGTTCCGACGCGAGCGGTACGGGCTATTTCGATTCAAGATCGAACGAATACGACCGTGCCCTTCTGTCCCTCGCCCTTCGGCGGGACGCGAACGGCATCGTTCTACCGATGGTCCTCGCGCCAAACGAGTCGCGAACCGCTGGAGCGCTCGTGATCGGTGTCGGAGCCGGCGACAACGCTGCTGCCGGGCTCGGGCTTGGCGCTCACAGCGGTGACGTCGTCGTGTCGATCGGCACGAGCGGCACCGTCTTCGCCGTCACCGAAACCGTCACCTCCGACGCCTCAGGCACGGTGGCTGGATTCGCGGATGCGAGCGGCGCCTTCCTCCCGCTCGTCGCGACCCTGAACGCCGCGCGCGTACTCGACTCCGTCGCTCAGCTGCTCGGTGTCGATCACGCGGAACTCGGCAGGCTCGCCCTCGAAGCGCAACCCGGCGCGGACGGCGCGGTGCTGCAACCCTATTTCGAGGGGGAGCGAACCCCGAACCTGCCCGACGCGACGGCGACCCTTTTCGGCCTCACCCTCGCATCCGCCACCAGGGCGAACCTCGCACGGGCCGCCATCGAGGGGATGCTGTGCGGGCTCGCCGACGGACTCGACGCTATCCGCGCTCAGGGCGTCGAGGCAAAACGCATTTTGCTCATCGGTGGCGCGGCACAAAACGAGGCAGTCGCCGCGATCGCCGGCCAGGTGTTCGACATCCCGGTGGAGGTGCCGTCCCCGGCAGAGTACGTCGCGTTCGGTGCCGCGGTGCAAGCCGCCTGGGCGCTCAGCAATGCGCGGCCGGACTGGCCGCTCGAATTCTCAGCGCGCCCGCCTCACGACACCCGTGCCGTCATCCGCGAGCAGTACGCCGCGCGCCGCTGACTGCGGCGTCGTCATCCGCGCCACCCTGGACTCACCACGTGCTCGGCGTTGCCCCGAACGGCACGGGCTCCGGGCGCGCGACGGTGCTGGTGAGTTCAACCACCCGGTGCTCGCTGGCTGCACGAAGCACCGCATCCATAATTTCGAGCACGTGGAACGCCAGTTCCGCCGACGCTCGGTGCGGGCGACCAGTCTCGATCGCGTGCGCCAAATCCGCCAGTCCAACGCCGCGTCCGGCATCCGCGTAGCCCGCGGAGATCGGCATCTTTGTCCACTCCGGCGTGTCCACTGTCCAGACCTCTACCGGGTCGGAGAACCGGTTGGGATCGGGGACCGCGATCGTGCCTTTCGTTCCATAGATCTCGAAGAGCGGAGCGCGTGAGGCCCACACTTCGAAGCTCACGGTCAGGGTGGATGTCACCCCGTTCGTGTGTTCGAGAATCGCGCTGACATGCGTTTCGACGTTCACCGGGACGCTGCTGCCCGCCTCGTCTCCGGTGGCGATAGAGCGCTCCCTGCTCGACCGCGTCGCAACGCCGGACACACGAATCACCGGCCCCAACAGCGTGACAAGGGTCGTGAGGTAATACGGTGCCATGTCGAAGAGAGGCCCACCACCGGGCTGGTAGTAGAACTGGGGCGCCGGATGCCACAGTTCGTGACCCGGTGAGCTCCAGTGCACTGCTGCGGCAACGGGATCACCGACGGATCCGGAATCCAACAGAGCGCGCGCTGTCTGCACGCCGGTGCCGAGCACGGTGTCCGGTGCGCTGCCCACCCGCAACCCATGCTCGCGCGCGAATTCGAGCATCGGCGCCGCCTCATCGGGGTCAAGCGCGAGCGGCTTCTCCCCGTACACATGCTTGCCTGCCCGGAGCGCGCGCATCGCGATATCGACGTGCGCCACGGGGATGGTGAGGTTCAGCACCGCGTCGATGCGCGGATCGGCGAGAAGCGCATCGACGGTGAGCACATCGACGTCGTACTCTGCTGCCACTTCGGCCGCGCGAGCCTCGTTGATGTCTGCGACAGCCACGACGTGTAATCCCTCCAGCTTCGGAAACTCCGCGAAGTACTGGGCGCTGATAGTGCCTACCCCGATGATTCCGATATTCAACGCGCTGCCCATAGCAAGCCTCTCTCCACGATCGTGCGCACATTCGGGTTATCGAGTACCTCGAGTCGGTGCCCGGGAGCCGAGACGAAGATTCGGCCCTTTCCCCACTGCCTGGTCCAGATTGCCGGGGCCGTGACGGGACGATTCCACGCATCCCAGGGGCGGACGAACTGTGTCGTCGTTGCCAGCACGTCGTTGTATTCGTCGCTCAGCACCCAGTACTGCTCGGTCACCAGATCGAAGTCCTCGATCCCGCGGGTGATCGGATGCGAGCGACCCAGTTCTGTGATGTGCACCGTATAGGGGATGTAGTTGTCGGACTGTTCGCCGGTACGAGTGGCCGGATCCTTGCCCGCATGGTGGGCGAATTGACCGCCGATCATGTGGAGGTAGTCGGCATTGTCGCGATACGAGTCCGCGATTCCCCCGTGCCAGCCGCCCATCCCGGTGCCGTTGAGCACCGCGGTCTGGAGGCCAGCGAATTCGTCCGTGGTGATGGATGCCATGGTGTTGGTCTGCAGGATCAGGTCGACGGTCACGAGGTAATCGGCATCCGTGTAGACGGCCGGCGACTCCTCGATGCGCACCGTGAACCCGTTTTTCTCGAGGAACGGAATCATCGAGTTGGTCGTCTCGACGGGCTGGTGCCCGTCCCACCCGCCCCGCACGATGAGCGCCCTGCGCCCGGTTGGCAGTGCCGAAGTCACCGAGTTCTCCCCATTCCACAGCGATAGCCGCTCATTGTTGCTTCATTTCAGAATTGTCACCGTCGTGACTGTCCACGGCGATCCAGGAACTGCCGGCTCGGCCGCATCCACCGAGCCAGTCGTTTTACGTGTGCCGTCACGCTATCCCGGACGAGATGATGAGCGCAAGCTTTCTCTGACCATCCAGAAATATATCGTGATGGATCGAGGTAAGTCAGGCCCTGGGCGGTGCCGTGCTCGCCCGCACCACAAGACTCGTCGCCAGATCGATGCGAACGAGCTTCCGCTGAGGATCGTCACGAAGTGCGAGCACCAGGCGCGTCGCCTGCTCGGCCATCTCAATCAGCGGCTGGCGCACCGTCGTCAGCTTGGGGCCAACCCAACTGGCGCTGGGAACATCGTCGTACCCGACGACCGAGACGTCATCCGGCACGACGAGCCCCAGCACCCGTGCGGCTTCGTAAATCCCAAATGCCTGGAGATCGTTGCCCGCGAAAATCGCCGTCGGCCGATCCACCCTCTCAAGAAGTCTCGCGCCAGCTGCGACGCCATCCTCATAATGGAACTCCCCCGCGTCGATGAGCGTCGGGTCGAACGGGATGTGGGCCTCGTCAAGTGCAGAGCGGTATCCCGATAGCCGAGCCCGAGAGCACAGCATCTCCAGTGGGCCGCTGACCATGGCGATTCTGCGATGCCCAAGCTCGATCAAGTGCCGGGTAGCTGCCAGCCCACCTGACCAGTTACCAGAGCCCACCGAGGAAACATCCGGATCAGGATCCCCGGCGGGGTCGACCACCACGAACGGGATATTGCGCGTCGCCAGCTGCCTTTTGTGATCGACAGACAACTTCGAAAACATCAGGATGACGCCAACGGGCTGTCGTCGCAGGATGCCATCGATCCAATCGGGCGCCGGGGAATAGTGTTCTCCGCTCTCGGTCAGAATGACGCTGAGGCCGTATTCACGAGCGACGCGGTCGACTCCGCGAATGATTTCCAGCGACCACTCACTGTCGATGTTCTCGAACACGAGCTCGATGAGCCGTCCCTGCGAGTACGCGTTTCCACGACGGCTGTATCCGGCAGAGTGAAGCAGCTCTTCGATGCGCTCGCGTACGGAGTCCGAGACGCCCGCTCGGCCGTTGAGCACCTTCGAGACCGTTGACATTGATACGGAAGCATCACGGGCAATCTCCGCAAGGGTGGCGCGCGCCGACGAAACCTTTTGCTGAGCCATGCGCTCATGCTACTGGGCATCCGGGGCACTCCTGAGGCGTTGGGCGCGCGCTGCTCGCTGGCCTCATCGGTTGACAACCTCCGAGAACCAATAGATACTGATGCGGTCGCAGCACGAAACCTTTTCACCTTTAGAGCGACACATGCATCCAAAGACGAATCATGGCCGCCGCCACTGGCGACGGCGGCTGGAAAGGAAACTGTCATGGCGTCACAATCCACAGGATCTTCATTTTCGAGGCGGGGATTCTTAGGAGTCGCGGGAGGCGTAGCAGCAATCGCCGCGCTCGCAGCGTGTTCGACGGGAGGCGGCTCGGGCAGTTCCGCACAGGCAATCAAGTTCTGGAACATGCCCTGGGGTGGAACAGAGTTCAACCCGCTCGATAAGAAGATCACCGTCGCCTACACGCCGAAGAGTGGAATGGGCGCGGCCACTTACCAGGAGATCCAATGGGCGAACTTCACCCAGACCTTCTCCTCTGCTGTGGCTTCCAACACGGGGCCGGCCGTGAGCTCTGGCGGAGGAACACAGGCGTTCCAATTCGCCGAACAGGGCAAGATCGCCTACGCCGACAACCTCATCGACGGCTGGAAGAAGAACGGTATTTACGATGACTTCTTCGATGGTCTCGTCGACACGTTGAAGACCGACAAGGGCTACGCGGCAGTGCCATACAACCTTGATGTGCGCATCTCTTGGTACAACAAGACGCTGCTCGAGCAGGCGGGCGTCCAGCCGCCAACCAACTGGGACTCCTACCGGAATGTGTGTGCGGCGCTCAAGAAGAATGGTGTGTACGGCTTCGGCCTTGGCTCCGGTGCTGGAAACTTCACCGGCAGCCACATCCTCACGGCGTTCATGATCAACAACGGTGGCGGACTTTTCAACGCAGACAAGAAGCCGGACTGTGTCACTCCCGAGAATATCCAGGCCATGGACTTCGTCCTGGATCTCGTAAAGAGCGGATACAGCGATCCGGCGGGTGCCACCTACACGAGTGCAAACGTACAGTCGCAGTGGAAGGCGAAGAAGTTCGGCTTCGGATGGGATGGCGCGGGTCTTGCCGCTGGGGCAGTCGGAGACGTCGCGAGCGACCTCGTCGTCGGCAGCCCGCTCACCAGCCCGAGCGGCAAGACGGGTGGCCTGTACTTCCCGAACAACATCATGATGTACAAGAACACCCCGAGCCAGGCCAATTCTGAAGCATTCCTCACGTACTACTACCAGAACATGAAGGAACTGTGGACGAAGAAGACGGGTATCGGCTTGCCGCCGCTCAAGTCGATCTCCGAGACTGCTGAGTTCAAGGCAGACCCCAACAACGTGAAGATCGTTAAAGAATGGCAGCCCGTCTTCAAGACCTGGGCCGCTCCTGGCGGAACTGGACTGTTCTACAACATCGCCAACACGGTCGACGGAACCGCTCCGATGATCGCCTTTGCGCAGTCGATCCTCGGTGGCAGCACAGATTCGAAGACGGCCTTGACGGCGCTGCAGAAGTCGATGGAAGGGCTCATGAAGTAACGCCGATTTGGGTGGGTCCGGAGCGAGCTGGGCCCACCCTTTTCCGCTTCAGGAACACCTTCAAAGGAGAACTATATGACGACTGAGTCCGTGATCGGAGCGCTCAAGAAGGCGCGAAGCGGCGTGGGGAACGCCGGGTCGGGGAGACCGGCAAGCGACCGCAAACGCACGCGGAGGTTCACCCACTCACGGGCATTCCTCCTCTTCGTGCTCCCGTCGTTGATTCTGCTCGTGCTGCTCAACCTGTACCCGGTGATTTACGCGGGGTTGCAGTCTCTGCGCAACGGTGACCTGCTCAGTGCCGGTAACTTTGTCGGCCTGCACAACTACACCGCGATGGTGCAGACACCGGCTTTCTGGCATGCGGCCGGATTCACCGTCGCCTTCACGCTGGTCGGCGTATTCGGCAGCTGGGCAATCGGACTCGCGCTGGCCCTCCTGCTGCGCACCCGCATCCCGGCTGGTGGTGTGTTCAAGGTGCTGCTGCTGCTGCCCTGGGTGGTTCCGGTCGTCGTCTCGGCCACGTCCTGGAACTGGCTTGTTGCAACTCCGCAGTCCCCACTCCCGATGCTCGCCCAGGCCCTCGGCCTCGGCAATGTGTTGTTTCTTGCGGATCCGGTGCTCGCGCAAGTGACGGTGTGTGTGTTCAAGGTGTGGATCAGCTTCCCCTTCATGATGATGATGATGTCCTCGGCACTCGCATCCGTCGACGTCAACGTCTATGAGGCATCCAAGGTCGACGGTGCCTCCAGCGTGCAGGCCTTCTGGCGGATCACCCTGCCGATGATTGCGCGTTCGACCTACATCAGCTGGATCCTGATGACGATCTTCTGCGTCAACGACTTCCCGAGCATCTTCCTGCTCACCGGCGGCGGCCCGGTCAACTCCACCCAGACACTGGTGGTCTTGGCGTACTCGACCGTCTTCCAGAACTTCCAGACCGGACCGGGCGTCGCTATCGCCTTCATGATGACGATCGTGCTCGTCGTTATCGCAACGGTGCTGTACCGCCAGATCCGAAAGGTGAATATCGAATGAGCGTGCAAACTTCACATGCCGTGATTGCGGGCAAGGTCATAACCACCGCGCGCCCCGCAAAACGACGCACGCTCAGCCAGGCGCAGGAGCGGGGCAAGTGGTGGCGCTTCGTTGCCATCCTCATCATTTCGGCCATCGTGCTGGTGCCGATCGTTGCCGTCGTGCTGCTCTCCCTCGAACCCTCGCTCGGAAGTACCGCTCGAGGCGTCACGCTGGAGAATTTCGCCAAGATCTTCACCGAGACCTCGGTCGGAACGTGGCTCGCCAACAGCCTCGTCGTCACCCTCGTCACGGTGCTCATCTCCGTGACTGTGGCGGCTCCCGCCGGCTATGTACTCTCTCGCGGTCGCAGCAAACTCGTGTCGGGCTACTCACTCATTCTGTTTATCGTGCAGTCGCTGCCCGTCGTCACCGCGGTCATTCCCCTCTTCATCCTGTTCGCGCAGATCGGCCTGGTCGACAACCTGGTCGGCGTCACGATCATCTATGTTGGCTCGACCATGTCCGTGGCTATCTGGATGATGGCCGCCTACTTCGACTCGATACCGATCACTCTCGAAGAGGCTGCGTGGATGGACGGCTGTTCGGTCTTTGGCAGCTTTACGCGGATCGTGTTGCGCAACTCCCTGCCAGGCGTACTCTCCACCGCGATCTTCGCCTTCTTGCTCGCATGGAACGACTATCTTGTCGCAGTGGTGTTTCTCCGGTCCGACACGAATTACACCCTTCAGATCGGCCTGCAGACGTTTTTCCAACAGAACCAGACGAACTGGGGGCTCGTGATGGCCGTGGCGGTGGTGATGATGCTGCCTCCCGTGCTCCTGTTCGCCGCGCTCAACAAGTACTTCAGCGTCGGAGGCATCGGTGGATCGCTCGCGGGGCGCTAGCCCGATCAAACTTTTCACCACGAATATCCGCGCTGCGGTCGACCGGATCATTCCAGCGGACAGCTGGCCGGCCGGATGGGACGGTGGCGTGTCAGACTACGTCGCCATGGCGAACGGGGACCTGGACTGGGCTCGCCCTGCGCTCGACTGGCTGGACACTGCTCTCGACACCGCGGCAGAGGCCACTGGCGGGAGCTCGTTCGCGGCGCTAACGACAGAGCGGCAGGATGCGATCCTCACCTCCTTCGAAATCGAGGATGATCCGCCCGGTGCCGCCACGCACTTTGCAGCGCTGCGTCGAATCTGCTGGGAAGGCTTCTACGCATCCTCTGCACACCACGGTTCGATCAAGCGCCACACACCGATCGGGCTGGAAATGGTCGGTTTCCGCGCGGTGCCACTTGGCACCACACCGGTTGAGCCCGATCCGATCGAGGGCATACGACCCGATCAGGTGCGGGTCGGATACGACGCGATCGTGATCGGCAGCGGTCCCGGTGGCGGGGTGGCCGCCGAAATCCTCGCGTCGGCAGGAAAGACCGTGTTGCTCATCGAACGCGGTCTCCCCCTGCCGAACGCCGCGCTTCGCGGCGACCATCTCCATGGAAAGCGCAACGCCGTCTACTCGCCGTCGGCCGGGCCAGGGGCCGGGCATCCGCGCCTCGCTCACCTGAAGGACGACGAATACCGCGTGATCGACGGCACCGGTGACGCCTCCCTCTACGGCCTGAACGCCATGGTCTTCGGGGGCGGCACCCGACTCTGGCAAGGCATGTCGTGGCGATTCTTGCCGGATGACTTCGCGATGGCCAGCGTTTTCGGTAACCCCGACGGCGCCGGTCTCGCGGACTGGCCGATCGACTACGACGAGATGGAGCCCTATTACACCCGAGCGGAATGGGAGCTTGGCGTCTCAGGAGCAGAAGGCAGCCTGACCTCGCGCACGCCCCGATCGGCTGGCTATCCCATGCCGCCGATGACGACCGAGCCAGCGCGCGAACTGCTCGGGGCGGCCGCGGATTCCCTCGGCTGGGGTTGGGGTCCGATTCCACTGGCCATCAACAGCGTTCCACGCGACGGCAGGCCAGCGTGCGTTCGGTGCCCGCAGTGCGTCGGACACGCGTGCCCGGTCAACGCCAAAAACGGTTCGAACAACACCTTCATCCCCCGCGCCATCGCTACGGGCAATTGCGATGTGCTCTTCGACGCCGAGGTCATCAACGTCCGTGACGGGGTGCGCTCGGCCAGCGTGACACTCATGGCATCCACATCGACGAGTCCAATCGAGCTCACTGTGACGGGTGCGGTCGTCGTGGTGTCCGCCGGTGCGGTCGAGACTCCACGGTTGCTCCTGGCCAGCGGCATTGGCAATGATCAGCTTGGCCGCCACCTGCACGATCATCGGTTCGTCACGATACTCGGAACGATGGATGATGCCGTCACAGACTTCGTCGGGCCCGGCCACTCCGTCGCCACCCTTGACCACGTGCACGGTGAGAGCATTCCGTGGGGAGGTGGGGTCATCGTCGATCTGATGGGCCTGCTGCCACTGAGCTCCGCATCCCACCCGGCGATGCCGGGCGTGCCGCGCTGGGGATCGGGTCACAAGGAGTGGATGCGCAACGGCCGCCCACACGCCTTCGGCGTCTTCGGCATTGGACAGGAAATTCCCCTTGCCTCATCGCGAGTCACCCTCGCAGAAGGCCTCCGTGACCGGTGGGGGAAGCCGGCTGCCGCATTACGCAAAGACGTGCACTGGGCATCTGTCGAAGTGGAAGCAGGCATGGCAAGGGTCGGCGCACAGTGGCTTGAGGCGGCTGGCGCGCACGACATCCACCGCCAGTATGGCGCCGAAACCGCATCCGCGGCGGGCGAGCACTCCTGCGGAACCGCGCGGATGGGGTGGGACCCTGCGACATCCGCCACCGACCCGTGGGGCCGCGTGCACGGCGCACAGCGGGTGATCGTCTGCGACTCATCGTTGCATCCGACCAATGGGAGCGTAAACCCGGCATTGACGATCGTGGCCAACGCACTCCGGGTCGCGGAGCACCTCACCCGGAACTGGCCAACGGGCTCGTAGGAGAACCGCAGAGGCGGTCGTCACCCAGCCGACGCGCGACTTTCGGGCGGTCATCCGTGCGCAGTATGCCGCAGCACCGGCCTGAGCGGCAGCGACAACCGGTGGCGAAGCAGGCGACTGATGCGGGCAACTG
>ENA-OBIO01001044-OBIO01001044.1-metagenomes-genome-assembly--contig:-NODE-1044-length-12028-cov-2.89944_pt1 | contig 12028 bp, 10 predicted proteins | sample MGYA00153383_OBIO01 | MGnify analysis MGYA00153383 | reverse complement strand
CTAATATCAAGCGTTTCATTTACTGCACGAAAAATAATACTGGTTAAATAACTTTTTGTAATCAATTGCATAGGTAGATTTTTATTTTTAAAATAGAGTGCTTTGAGTTATACGGAATTTTAATTGTATGTTGTTAAGGTTCCATTTTTTTAAATTCAGGTTATGTAATTGCCCGATTTTTTATATTGCTGGGCCCATTATTTTTGTTATACTGGTGCATTGTTACGCACAACGTATAATTAAACGCTATCATAATTTACCTTAAAATCAACATCAAATAAACTAAATGCTTAATTTATTAGTATAAATTTACTAATTAATTTAGTTTTGTCAAAGATTATTTTATCAAAAATTATTGAAAAATTTATTTTATAAATTATTAGAGTATAATGGGAGTTTGGATAATGAACAATAAATATTTTATGCTAAAATAAACACTGCTATAGCCGGCAATATATTTACGAGTTTTAATATAAACCATTATATATTATTGTTTGCCCATGAAATGCTATCTGCATATGTGAAGGATAAATATTTTATTGTCTTAAATGGATTTTTTTACTTAAAATTACCGGAGTCTTGTTTTTACTTTTAAGCTTATCATAAATAACAATATTCATTAAAGTTAGTAACATTCCGTAAAAAATATCTTCAATAGGAATAGTAAATATTCTGGTTGCAAGATTTTGATTGTTGTCGTAAATTACTACAGGTATAGCAGTTAAAAAACCATTCACAATTAAAAAAGGAATAAGAATAACACCATAGCTTATTAAAAAAACAGCGGCATTAAATACGCTGTTTTTTAATAAAACAAAGCCAATAAAAACGGATGTAAAAATAAAAGTACAACTGGTATAACTTCTTTTAAAAAAAACAAATCCAATAATAAATAAAACTATTGCCAATATTTTTAAAATAATATTTGCCACAGACTTAATAGGTAAGGCCGGCATGTAGTTGCAAACGCATTCATAAATAAAAATGCAGCAATAAGGTACTACAAAGAAAAATAACACCTCTTCTATGGGTAAATTAATAATCTTAAAGCCAAGGATATATGCAGGATTAAAATGCCAGATATTTTGTGCCGTAAAAATAATATCCCAAATAATATAAAATATTGCAGGCAATACCATTGCAGGAAAAAGGTATTTCCACTTTTTGTAAAAGCAAACTTTTTTATCAAAACTTAATGCAAGTGGCCCGGCAAATGAACAGGCAAGTATTAATAAATATGTAAAGTGATTATTCAAGCTTTATTTAATTGGTTATGTAATTAAACTGTTTCATTTGCAGGTATCAATTTTATAAAATACCACTTTATTGCAAAATAAAATCTAGTTAAAAGAGAAACAGAATTTTTTTGGGAAGAGCTTAACCAGCTTCGTAGAAAGTGAAATTGATTATGCCTGTCTTAATTTACGTGCTTTATCTGCCTTAACTTTTTGCCAATACTTTTTTGCAACTAGTAACATTCCAAAACTTTCACCGTCATACTTATTTATATGTTTATGATGCATTTTATGAGCCCAGCGAATGGTACTTATGTACACATTCTCAGACCTGCTAAACCATTTAAATCGTTGGTGAATTATTACTTCGTGTACAATAAAATAAGCAAGTCCGTAAAGTGCAATTCCAAAACCAATTGCTGCAACCCAGTAAATTTTGTTTTGTAAACCAAGCATAATTGAAAGCCATGCAGGAATGGCAAAAATTAAAAAGAAAGCATCATTTTTTTCAAAAAAACCGTCTCCTTTATGGTGGTGATCTTCATGTAAAAACCATAAAAAACCATGCATTACATACCGGTGCGTTAACCAGGTTATACCCTCCATTACTGAAAAGGTAAGTAGTGTAATAATTATAAATACAGGCCAGTTCATATTGTAATTTTATTTCAAAAAAGTGCGTAATAATAAAAAAAACATAAATTGAATCATCAACAAATTTATTGCAAATTTGTTTTGTTTATTAAATTTGAGAATATGAAAAACTGTTATCAAAATAAGACTAATAATTATCCAGCAAATATAATTATAAATTGGAATGCTGCCGTCGCCATTCCAATGCCAGAAACCTAATTTAATTGCCACAGGTTCTATTAGTATATCAAACAAAACAGCCAATGTTGCTGCGTCGGTAATTACAGAAGTTGCTTTTAAAAAAGTTAATGGCGCTGCTGGAGTTATTGCAACTTTAGTTAAAAGGTTATTTAATAAAGTATTTGTGCTAATGCCGCAGCAATATATAATTATAAACCAGTTAAGGCCAATTATAAATGGCACTTCCAGCCACTTAAAACCTAAAACGTTGCCATAATTGTAATTGCCAAAAAGCAAACTGGTATTTACTCCTATCACTTCTACAATAAAGCCTGTAATTATGGTTACAATTAAAAATATATAAAAATCTTTTTTCTTTTCTTGTTGTGTATAAATTAGTAAACCAGCACTTAACAGCAGGTTTAAGGGAGTTGCATTTATAATTACGGAACTGTTAAAAACCAAAATGCCAACTAAACCAATTACATGAAATAATATAGCTATTGCAGTTGCTATAAAGATTTTATTATTGCGTATTGATAAATTAATAAGAAGTTTTTTTAAAATCATTTGCAATGATATCCGATACAATTTTTGCACTTTTTAAACACAATGGTATTCCGCCTCCGGGGTGTACGCTGCCGCCGCAAAAGTATAAACCTTTTATGGCATTTGTAAAATTTGCCGGCCTGAAAAATGCAGCGAATTTTGAGTTTGAACTGGTACCATATAAAGAACCCATATAAGAAGCTGTTTTATTTTCAATCGATACAGGATCAAGTGTGTGTTCGGTTTCTATAAGGCTTTCCACATCTTCACCAAGCATTCTGTTAAGTTTTTTAATAACATCACTACGCAAAGTATTTTTTAATTGCTCCCAATTTTGCCCGGTGTTTGCAGGCGCATTAACCATCACAAACCAATTTTCGGTTCCTGCAGGCGATTGATTTTTTTCTATTTTTGATGTAATATTTATATAAATAGTAGGATCGTTGCTTAAACTTTTTTTATTAAAAATATTGTCAAATTCTGTTTTGTAATCTTTACTAAATAAAATATTATGCAATTGCAAAGCAGGGAAATTCTTTTTAATACCCCAATAAAAAATAATGGCACTACTGCTTCTTTCCTGTTTTAATATTTTTTTTGAATAGGGTATATCATTCAATAAATTTTTATAGGTAAAATAAATATCCGCATTACTAACCACTACATTGGCATGTATTGTTAATTTGTTTGCCACTATTCCTGCAACCTTTCCTTCGTTATGAATAATACGCTCTACCGGAGTATTAAAATTAAAAATAACTCCTTTCTTTATTGCCAATTTATAAAGTGCATTGGTTATACTTATCATACCGCCATTTGGAAAATAGGTACCTTCATTTTGTTCGAGATGGGGAATAAGACTTAACATTGCCGGAGCCTGATAGGGATTGCTACCGTTATAAGTAGCAAAGCGATCAAATAGTTGAACGGCTTCAGGTGAAGATAATTTTTTACGGTTATGAGTGTTTAGACTATTAAAAATAAAACCATAACGTAAAGTCTTTATTGCAAAAAAAGCAGTTCTGCTTAACCATGTTTTACTTTTATGTAAAGAGTTATTTAAAAAAATTTGACCAATACTGTTGTAAGTATTTTCTGACCGTTTTAAATAGGAAGTAATGTTTTCAGGCTGCTCGTTTAATTGTGTTTTTAATTCCTGAGCAAATAATATTGGATCTGAAAATGCTTCAACTATCTTACCATTTTCATAAAAATATTTACAGGCAACAGAAACTTGTTGATAGGTAAAGTAGTCATCAATTGGCTCATTGGCCAAAGTAAATAAATCCTTAATATTTTGTGGCTGAGTAAATAAAGATGGTCCTGAATCGAAACTATAACCATTTAATTTAAAAGCTGATAATTTTCCACCGGGGAGGTCGTTTTTTTCAAATACAGTAACTGACCATCCTGCCACAGCAAGGCGAATAGCTGTTGCCATGCCCCCAACGCCACTTCCAATAATGATTGCATTTTTATTATCCATTTACGGAATTAATCTTTTTACCAAATTATCTTCTAAATAAAATAGAAGTAATTATTACGCCAGACATTGTTATAATTAATACTGTCTGGTTTACTGTTGAAAGAATAAATATTCTTTAAGTTCAAAATATATTTATACAGACATTGCCAGAAAAGTCTGCATCTTCGGGAAAGCAATTTTAAACCAGGCGGTGTATTTTTGCGGGTGAGATAAAACTGATTGCTCTATTTCATCAATAGTTTTATAACAGTAATCGCTTACCTCTTCTTTGTTAGGAATAATATTATTACTATTATACGTGCCAACATAAACATGATCAAATTCATGTTCTGTCAAACCATTATCAAAAGGAGTTTTATATACAAAATCAAAAGCCTTTGTAAGTGTTGTTGTAAATCCCATTTCTTCTACTAACCTAATATTGGCGGCATTTAATGTAGATTGACCTGGTTGAGGATGACTGCAGCATGCGTTTGTCCATAAAGAGGCACTGTGGTATTTTTTTTCAGACCTTTTATGAAGTAACATCTCACCTTTACTATTAAATATAAAAATACTGAAAGCTCTATGCAATAAAGCTTTACGATGTGCCTCCATTTTTTCCATTTTCCCAATGGCAACATCGTTTACATCTACTAAAATAACGTCCATCATTTTTATTTTATAAAATATTTAATTGACGGCGTAAGCCTGCTTTTGCAACTATAAACACTTTACCATAATTAGGTATGCGAATACGTTGCTCTAAAATATTTACCGGAGTTGTGTTTTGTATTTTTTTAAATAAAGATAAATAATACTTGTAGGCTACATAAACCCCAAACCTAGCTTTAATAGGTAGTTTAATAATTCCGTCATATGCATTTTTAAAGTCATTTAAGATGTCCGCTTCTATCTGACATTTCATTTTTACTGTAAAATTTAAAAAATCAACACCTGGAAAATAAGTTCTGCTCAGTAAATTAAAATCATCTTTTACATCTCTTAAAAAATTTACCTTCTGAAAGGCAGCACCCAAAGATTGTGCAGAGGGCTTAAGCTTTTCATAAGCTAGTTGATTTCCTTCACAAAATACATATAAACACATCAGACCAACTACTTCAGCACTACCATAAATGTAATCATTGTAACCAGCATTGTCATACGATTCTTTTGTAAGATCCATATACATACTTTTAAAAAACGATTCTATAAGATCTAATGGAATATTATACGTGTGAACTGTTGATTGAAAACTATGCAAAATTGGATTTAAACTAATACTACGGGTAAGAGCTGTATAAGTCTGTTCTTTAAATTCAGACAATAAAACTTCCTGATCATGTTGATGGAAAGTATCTACAATTTCATCTGCAAGGCGTACAAAACCGTATATATTATAAATAGGCATTCTTAAATTATGATGAAGCAACTTAATAGCACTACTAAAAGAAGTACTATACTTTTCAGTTGTTGCTTTGCTGCACTGCCGGCTTAGTTCGTGATAAAGATTCATCATACCAAATGCTTTAGAAGAATTATTTTAAGCTTTTATCATATTTAACAAAAAAATACTATTAAACTTATTTTAAAATTATATTACAAGAAATCACTATCAAACTAATCCATTAAAGACTAAAAACTTTTTATTACTTCATTTGCCACAATTTCACCACTAATTAAAGCGGGAGGAACGCCCGGACCAGGAACTGTTAATTGACCTGTATAAAACAAATTAGTAATTTTTTTACTTCTGCAGGAAGGTTTCAATATAGCTGTTTGAAGTAAAGTATTTGCCAACCCATAAGCATTTCCTTTAAAGGCATTGTAATCTTCTTTAAATTCCTTTATGGCATAGCTTTTTTTATAAATTATTGAATGCAAAATATTTTCGCCAATTCTATCTTCAAAACGTTCAACTATTTTATTAAAATATTTATCCCTTAATTCTTCACTATCATTTTCTAAACCAGAAGCAACTGGTACTAAAAAAAATAAGTTTTCACAACCTTCAGGCGCAACTGAATTATCCGTTACTGATGTTGCACTTACATAAAACAACGGAGCAGTCGGCCACATGGGATTTTTATAAATTTCGTTACCGTGAACTTTAAAATCTACATCAAAAAATAAAGTATGATGTAAAATATTTTTAAGTTTTTTATTAATACCTACGTAATAAATTAGACAACTAGGGGCCATAACTCTTTTTTGCCAATAAGAAGCAGAATAGCTTTGATGTTCCTTGTCTAATAAATTACTTTCTATAAATTCATAATCAGCAGCACCAATTATAACATCGGCAATTATAAGCTCTTCACTATCATTATAGTTTTTACAATTAGTAACTATAACACCTTTTGCAATTTTATTCTCAACAACTATTTTGTTAACATTTTTATTAAAATAAAAACTTACACCTAACTCTTTTGCAAGAGAATACATGCCGTCAACAATTTTATACATCCCCCCTTTGGGGAAAAAAGTTCCCAATTTAATATCTGCATAATTCATTAAACTATACAATGCCGGAGTATCTTTTGGTAACGCACCTAAAAATAAAACAGGAAACTCCAATAATTGTTGCAGTTTAGGATTATTAAAAAATTTTGCAATGTGACTTTCAATTGATGTAAAAACATCTAATTTAAAAATACCTTTCAAAAAATCCCAGTCTGCAAACTCTAATATTGATTGTCCGGGTTTAAAAACAAGTTTTTTTATACCAACCTGGTACTTATAACTCGCTTCTTCCATAAATATATCTAATTTTTTTCCACTTCCAGGTTCAATATTTTCAAACATAAGTTTTAGTTTGTCATATTCAGCAGGAATATCATTAACCTCGCTTGGCCAGTAGATTCTATAGGATGGATCTAATCTTATAAGATCATAATAATCTGATACTTTTTTATTAAAATTATTAAAATAACGTTCAAACACGTCAGGCATCCAATACCAACTTGGTCCCATATCAAATGTAAAACCATCAGCACTTAATTTTCTTGCTCTGCCACCGGGCATATCGTGTTTTTCTATAACAGTTACGTCCCAACCCGCTTTTGCCATATTAGATGCAGCCGATAAACCTGCAAAACCACTACCTATTATTATTACTTTTTTCAACGAATTAAATTAAATGAATGTTTTTAATGCGCTGCACTAAATAGATTACTTAAAATCTATTTAGTTGTTCCTTCAGTAATTTTCTAGCAAAATGTATCCTGCTTTTAATAGTTCCCAAAGGCTCACTTAACATTTCTGCAATCTCAAAATATTTATAACCTTCAAAATATAACATAAATGGGTTACGAAAAATTGAAGGAAGCTTATGAACTGCTGATTGAATATCCTTAAGTTTTAAAACACCTTCGGCAGCATTTGAAGTAGCTGTCTGGTTGTAATTTAATAAATATTCATTAGGCGTATTATCAAAAATAGTATTTTGTTTTGCCTTTCTCCGATAATTATTAATAAAAATATTACGCATTATTGTGTACAACCAAGCCTTAATATTAGTACCCACATTGTACTTTTCCTTATTTGCCAATGCACGAAACATAGTTTCCTGAAGTAGATCTTTTGCTACCTCGTTATCTCTTGTTAATGTAATTGCAAAAGGTTTTAAAAACTCTGTATTGTTAATTAGCAGTTGGTCGAAATCTTTAGTTGCCATAACGAAGTGTTTAATTATTGTATTGTAAAGTTAAACATATTTTTTTAAGAATGCAAGTAAAATGTTTAACTTTTATTAATTAGTTGTTAAACACTTAAAATTTGTAATCTTAAGCTAATATTAAATGAAATAGTAAAATGGGGGGAGATTAAATGTAGTTATACGTAGTCGGATTGAGTATAAAAGTTTTAAAAAATACATTTATATTTTATAAGATTTTAAAAGATATCGTACAAAAAAAAATGTATAAATATGCTATAACATTTATTTCTAATAAAATAAAAATTTAAAAATTATAAAACATATAAATTATTAAAATTTATATGTTAATGGAAATTTAATTTCTATAAAAACAGTTACGTAAAAAAGGGATATATAAGTTTTAAAATATATTAATAACTATAATAATATTATCAATGATAATATTTAATGTTTTAACATCAATTTAAAAACCTCAGAAAGTGTAGTGCAAAAGACGGGCTAAACTATTAAATGGTTGAAACAAACTCCATTACCTCAGGAAAAGATTTTTTGAAATTAATGTGTGAAGGAATTTTTTTCTCATAATTATGGGTAAGCATGCCTGAAATAATCATTGGAGTACCAATAAATCTTTTGGTAATAGAAGTAATAAATTTATCAAAATTAAAATTATGACCTACCGATGTAAGGTGGGAATATAAATAATCTGGCTTTTTTAGATTTACAACATATTCAACATCATTTAATGGAACATTAGCTCCCAGATAAATAGTAGAAATACCTCTACTTTTTAGTATATAATACATAAACAACATACCTAATTCATGGTATTCACCTTCAGGTAAAAATAATAATACTGTTTTGTTTACTTTAAGTGCAGTTGATATACCTTCAATACCAACCATTAATTTTTGACGTATAATATTACTCACTAAATGTTCCTGAGCAGGATTTATATGATTGGTAAGCCATAAAATACCAATTTTTTCCATAAATGGAAAAATTATTTGGGTAATGGTACGTTCAATTCCTTTGGTTCTTATGTGCTGGTCTAAAGTATCTTCAAGCTTTTCAATATCAAGATCTACCATGCATTGTATTAATTCATTTACAATTCTTTCTTGCTTTGCTTGTATTTGAGATAGAGATAATATTTTATCCCTAACATCAACTTCTGTCATTTTATCTATATGCGAAATTTTATAACCGTACTTATTAAGCAGTGCAATATTTAAAACCTTTTTTAATTCATCATTGCTGTAATATCTAATATTTGTTGTAGACCTGCTTGGCTTTAAAAAATTATAGCGTTGTTCCCAAATTCTTATTGTGTGAGCTTTAATACCTGATAAGTTTTCTAGATCTTTTATAGTAAATAAATTCATTTGAGTAGTTTGATTCATGTAACAAGACTTTATACATTTTGTTTAAAGAACGGTATAATTTGTTAGACTAAAATATAAATAGCCTAATTTATTTTATACAATATGTAGCAAGCCGTAAATAATAATTGATGCAAATAAAAATGGATATTGAAAAAATAAATATTGTAATTTTTAGTATGAGTGCAATAAATATTTAAGTTAGCCGATTAATTTTTATCAACAGGTAAATGGTAATAGCTATAGTGATAAATAACTTTTTATTGTTGCATAATTAATTTACTCTACATTATTTATAGTATAATGATAAATTTAAAAATTATCAAATTAATTTATAATAAATAAATTCTATAAAAATTTGGCCTGTATTAAGTACAAAATTTAATATGCTTACCTAACATATTTTTAATTGTTTATGACAAAAAGCAAACTACTTCTTTATTAAAAGTAATTATTCTGCTTTTTTAATTACATATAGATGTAACAAGGATTAAAGTAACCTTAGTATTATAATAAATACCATAACATAAGGGATAATAATTCAATGGCGTTAAGTATAGCGTTTAATAATTTTTATTCAAGGTTAAAAAAAATTAAATTTATCTTATAAACGTTATTTACAAAATAAAAATATTCTTAACGACTTGTGCCCTTACCGGCAGAATCTCTGCTTTGTCTGTTAACTTAACAGCATTGGATAATAGTTAATTAAATAAAAGAGTAACATAGCGATTGAAACACCGGCAAACAAAGGTTTATTTCTATTTATTTGAGGTAAACTTTTTTATACCAGATTTCCATGCTTAAAAGTGTCCATAAAATTTTAGCTCTTTTCTCTGCTGATATTTTAATGGTATTATTAAGTAGTCCGTTTAAAAATATAGGCTTTATAAAAGTACGGCTTATTGCATTTGATGCGCCTACATAATCAAATACAAGTTCTTTTAACTCCTGTTCTATCCAATTTTTCAGGGGTATTTCAAAACCTCTTTTAGGTTGATTGATTAACTGATCGGGCAGGTATTTTTTCGACAATTGCCGTAAAAGATATTTAGTGCTGCTTCCTTTAATTTTAAATGAATCATCCATGCCGGGAGCATATTCCATTAAATCTTTGCATAAAAATGGGCTTCGTCCTTCTAACGAATTGGCCATATTTGCAATATCCATTTTAACCAGCAAATCTGTAAATAGGGTAGTATTAAAATCAATATTCATTATCTTTCTTAACCCGCTGATATTGGCATTGCCTACTTCATTAAAGTCGTTGCGCATGGCTTGCATATAATCCAGGCTATTATCAATAATATTTTCTTCATAGCTTTCCATAATATCTACGCCAGCCGCAAGATAAATTTCGAGGCTATTTTTAGATGCCAATGAAAGTAAACGGTAAATATAATTGTACTTCGATTTTTTATTATTTGATGGAGGTAATATACCAGAAGCAAGGCCTGCTGCACCTTTAATTAAACTGCTACTTTTAAAAAAATCATATTTGGCAAAGGGCACATAACGACGGTAACCACCAAATAATTCATCTGCCCCATCGCCATTTAAAATAACGGTTAAATGTTCTTTTGCCGCAGCACTAACATAATAACTCGGTATGGCAGAGCTGTCGAAAAATGGTTCTCCATAATTACATAATATTTTTTCCAGGTCATTTTTTAAATGATCGAATGATATTTTTATTTCAGTATGTTGGGTTTTATATTTTTCAGCAACTAATTTAGCAAGTGGCGCCTCATCATATTCACCATCAAACGATACTGTAAAGGTTTTAATATTATCATTGTATTTACTGGCAATGGCAGTAACCAATCCACTATCAATACCGCCGCTTAAAAAACTGCCCACTTCCAAATCTGATGACAGCACCCTTCTTTTAACCGCAGCATTTAAAAAAGTATCCACCTTTTCCATGCTTTCTTCAAAACTATCGGTATGTGTTTGTTCATAAAATTTATTGATATTCCACCAACTCTTTGTGGTAATATCAAGCGTAGCGCAATTAACCATTATAAAATGACCGGCTTTTAATTCTGTAACATTTTTATAAGGTGTAAGGCTGCCATAAAAAGAACCTAAACGCAGATAATGGTAAAAATGCTGAGGTTCCATTTGCAGAGGTAGTAAACCCTTTAAACAATTTAATTCGCTGGCAAAAACAAATTTTTCACCATCAAAATAATAATAAAGAGGCTTTTTGCCGGCACGATCGCGGGCAATAAATAGTTTTTTTTCTTGCTTATCGTAAATAGCAAATGCAAACATGCCTTCGAGATACTGCAGAAAATTAACTCCGAATTTTTTGTAAAGCAGCAATAAAGTTTCAGTATCTGAAGATGTTTTACCTGTTAAACCAAGCTGTGTCCTTATTTCCTGATGATTATAAATTTCGCCGTTAAAAATAATACTGTAACGGTCATCGAGCAGCATTGGTTGTTTTCCACCGCCAATATCTACAATAGATAAACGCAAATGGTAAAGGTCAACATTATCGGTTATAAAGCCATTTTGTTCATCCGGACCCCGATGAAACATATTTTTATTAATATCCGGATAGGATAACTTAAAATTTATTGAACCTGCAATACCACACATAAAGTCTTTGGTTTATACCGGCAAAATAAATATATATTATTGCTAGCAACAGCATAATTAATTAAACAATGCTGCGATTAAAATAATTTATTTAGCTATAACCATCAGGTATTCGCCATAGCCGCTTTTTTTAAGTTTTTCTGCTTCCTTCATTAATTGTTCTTTGGTAATAAAGCCCATACGCCAGGCTATTTCCTCGGGACAACCAATTTTTAGTCCCTGCCGTTTTTCAATTACACGAACATATTCGCTTGCATCGTTTAAAGATTCAAAAGTACCGGTATCCAGCCAGGCAAAGCCGCGGTCGAGTACCCCAACC
>ENA-OBIO01001043-OBIO01001043.1-metagenomes-genome-assembly--contig:-NODE-1043-length-12034-cov-4.54395_pt1 | contig 12034 bp, 8 predicted proteins | sample MGYA00153383_OBIO01 | MGnify analysis MGYA00153383 | reverse complement strand
AGCTTCGCCACCAAAGCGTATCGCGATTGGCCGATCACGCATTTTATTGAACTGGCGAAACGCATCGTAACGGACTATCCAAAAGCGACATTCATCCTGTTCGGCGGACCCGATGATATCGCTCGCATTGCACCATTCCGCGACGCATTGCCAGATAATACGATTGTCTATGCGGGCGCGCTCTCGCTGCGCGAAACCGTCGCGGTAATGAATGAAATTGACTTATACGTCGGCGTCGATACCGGCCCCACCCATCTCTACGGCGCGCTCGGCAAGCCGATGGTCGCCATGTATCACTCGAGTTTGCCAAGTGCGCTCTATGCGCCATGCGATCACCCAGCGCTATATGTGGTGGATCATCCGCTGGCGGGGAAAGTGGCGGCAGGCAGTGGCGCAGATGCGGGCACCATGGCGGATATTGGTGTCGAAACCGTTTGGGCGCGGGTCGCGGATGGGTTGCAGGGCGAGCCATCGCGGTTTCCCGCTATGCCGCCCGTTGGTAATACGCTACCAAGTACTCGCTATTGAAACACTAGCAATGGCGCGCAGTTCGAGCGCTTTTTGCTCGAAGATGGCCATCGAATGGCGTTCTTCATTTCACTATTTTATCGCTACAAAAAAACACCATGAATTGCGAACTAATGCTTCAGCACTCCAGCACGGAAGCGAGTACCGCTCGCGCCCGTTCGCGGGAAAAATATCGTTCAATATTTTCCAAACCAGCATTTCTCAGCCTGTTCCAAACCACTTCATCTGAATGCAAGCGAATCACCGCATCTGCAAAAGCCTCAGGCGAATCTGCTACCAGCACGTTAACACCATCTTTCAAATACATGCCTTCCGTTGACACAGATGTGGCGACAACAGGAACGCCATATTGCATGGATAGGTTTACTTTGCCTTTCACCCCCGCGCCGTAACGCAATGGCGAGATGGAAAGTTTGGCGTGATGATAATGGTCGGTCACATCTTCAACGAATCCCGCGATAACAAAGTCATGGGCCGCAAATTTTTGCAAACTTGGGGGTGCATTGCTGCCGATGATAGTAGTGATCAGTTGCGGAGCTTTTTTTCGTAATATCGGCAGCACATTTTCAACATACCAAGTAATCGCGTCCAGATTTGGCGGATGGCGGAAACCACCAATAAACAGGATGCCGTCACGCTCACCGAATGGTTTGGGACCGGGCATATTTTGGTGGATATTCGAAATAATTTGCACTTTCGCGCCCGGTATCAACTCTTGCAGCAACTTTGTTTCAGTCGGACTTACCACGAGCGTCATGTCTGCAATCGATATCGCATGCAGCTCTCGCTGGCGCGTATGCTGTGCAGCAGCGCGCAACAATGATTTTTCAGAAACCGGCGAAGCCAGCGCTGCAAGTCGCTCTTCACGAACGAAATGTAAATCCACGGTATCAAATATAAGTTTACTTTTTGGGGCACACTTTTTGACAAGATCAATATATTTGCATGCCACCGTGGCTCTGGACAACATCACCACATCAAATTTTGCCGCTTCGCTTTGCAAAAATTCTGCTAAATCCGGAACGAAGGGATGGAACAAAACCTCAACGCCCAATGCCTGAATCTGACTCACATAGGGCTCACGATATTCGCGGTTATCCGCCACGAAGGTGACTTTGTAACCCAGACCGGCCGCAAGATCCAGCAGCTCGAACATGCGCAGCGACCCAGAATCGTGGTCCGGCGTGAGCATGCACGCATCCACCACCAACACGCGACGCGTGGTGTAACGATCACGCTCCCACTGCGGCTGCATGCCATTGACGCGATGCTTCGCCAACATCGTCTGCCAACGGTGGGCAAACGTGGCTTGATTCGTTACCTGATGTTGCTTCACACCCTGTGTGAGGTCAGTGCCGGAGCTACGACCTTCGAAATGCACCACCACGGCACGCGGCTGATAGATCACGCGCTTGCCTGCTTCGCGAACCCGAAAGGCCAGATCGGTGTCTTCGTAATAGGCGGGAGCATAGCGCTCATCGAAGCCACCGAGCGAAATCCAGAATTCACGTTGCAACATTAAGCAAGCCCCTGAGCAGTAATCAACCTCGCGCAAATAATTGTATTCCGGCTTGCTGGCATCATCATTGCGACCCAGATTCCAAGCTGACCCATCACGCCAGACAACGCCACCCGCCTCCTGCAAAACACCGTCGGGATAAATAAGTTTTGCGCCGACCATGCCGACATTTTTTTTTCGATCAAACACATCACGCATGGCCTGCAACCATCCCGTCGTCAGAATGATGTCGTTGTTCAAAATAACCACATATTCACCGCGCGCAAGCTCTACAGCGCGATTACAGCTGCGCAAAAAGCCAAGATTTTTTTCGTTGCGTACAAATTGCACTCCTTCAACTTTCGCCAGCTCTGTTTGTGCTGGCGTAGGCGAGCAGTCATCGATCACGATCACTTCAATATCATGTGCGGCGCAGGTGTCCGCGATGCTGTCAAGGCAGGTAAAGGTGAGCAAAGGCTGGCCATAAACAGGCACCACCAGTGAGAATTCTGGCGTCATTGAATGCGGCACTTTCAACGCCATCACCGAACTGGCGATCTCATAGAGCAGCACAGAGGGTTTCACGAACCCTTCATTGCGATTTAGTTTGTCGCGCACACGGCCCGCGAGGGCAACGGGTCCCTGTTCGCGCAAAATATGCACTGCTATTGCCGCATGATGTGGCAGACGGCGCACGCGGTAACGCAGCAATCCTGCGTGCTTTAGCGCATCTTTCAGCAAACCTGCAAACCAACGCAAAGGTGCCGTCAGCCTCCAGGACGTGCTCGCCAACACCTCATCGAACGCGCGCCCCGCAGCAGCAAACGCCCGCCTCGCCTCGTCACGCTCAAGCTCGAGAGTTTCACGTTCTGTAGCCAGCGCAACGCGAAGCTCATTGGCTTCCTGCAAACGCAAATCACGCTGCGCAACAACGTTGTAAAAATCTGCCTTTGCGCTGACTATTTGCCCATCGGCAATATCAACACGCCGCCGCAACTCATTACGTGAGTCCAGATGTCCGCAATCGACGCCTGCCACCAACAAATCGTGCAATGAATATTCTCGCTCTGGTCCCGCTGAAAACTTCAGAAAATACCGCGCGGGGGGTAACGGCAGCGTCGGGATAGCGGGTCGGCAAATTGGGCGCGCGGGCAGTGGCTGAAGATAGCGTTGACGGTACGCCGAAGCTTCAGCTGACAGCATTGCGTCATTGGTATCAGTCAGAGCTACCCTGGCATCAGCCGCACGACATACCTTCATCAACGCTGCATTCCAGATATCCGCCGACGAATCCCATTCCGGTAATTCAACCGCAGCATAACCAGCCAAACGCTCTTCAAACGACCCTAAACGCGATGCCACAATCGGCCGACCCGTTGCCATGGCGGCACTCAACGTATATGAAAAACTTTCGGGAATTTGTGAGGGGAATAAAAATACATCCGGGCGCGCAAGTGCCATGCGCCTCGCCAGATCTTGGTCGCGATAACTCCCCGAAATCTCGATCGGTAAATACGGCCACTGTGGCACTGGGCGCGAGGTGTGGCCGAGCAACGAAAAAGTCAATGGCAGATCATGATCACGCGCATGGGTCGCAGAAGCCTCCAGTACATCCAGGCCTTTTTCGGGTGTCAATCCACCGAGCAACATGACTTTAAAATCTCGCTCACGAACCAAAGACATGGAGACAAAGTGCGGCCAAATTTCGAATTTCTGCCCAGGAAAAAATGCTGCTATCCGATCCGCCAGATCTTGCGATGGGCTGATTACGCGCTCGGCTTTCGCCAGCAGGTTTTTAAAGCGTGCGCGCCATTCTACGGCCGTAAGACCCCACGCGTGTTCGCGAACGGTTGCAGCCTCATCCGCGGGCATGGCGGCACCCGGCGATAAATGATATTGCGCGGTGATCGGAAAATAATCGTGCAAGGTGATATCAAGCGGAACCTGCAATCGCTCCGCCATGGTTAACACCTCGACAGGCAGGCCGTGCACATGATGGAGGTGCATGCGCTCGACACCCAAATCAGACAAAAATACCATCAGCTGATTAAATTCAGACGGCACTTTAAAAAAAACCTGAAACGCTTCCCCTGCTCGCAACCACGTCAGCGACAGCATGCTGCCACGTTCGGGCCGCATTTGGATGACTTCGCAGTCGTTTTCGATAAGCGTTGCCAGGTCTCGAACATGCCGCGCAGTCCCGCCGCCCCACGCGTGCGTCACCATCAAAATACGCGGATGGCCTGACGATTTCAAGCGCGCAATATCGACGGCTCGACGATACGGACGGGCGGGATCGCGCTCAAAAAAATCGGCTATGGTGGCCTGATAATCAGGATAGCGTGCGTCAATGATGGCTTGAGCAACACTTTTACGGCTAGTTGATTCGTGTGCAAAAGAGACTTCACCCTGATGCGCCACAAACGTATCAACGCATAAAACGTGGCGATAGCCCGCAGCCGATGCACGAAAGCACCAATCGTTTTCTTCTCCATAGCCGCGGCCGAACGCGGCTTCATCAAACGGGCCGATTTCGTTGAGCACCGCGCGACTCATCCACATACAAAAACCAACGCCGGTGGGAATTTCTACGCACTGCCGCGCGTTTGCTGCCGCAAACAATGTATCAAGTTTCGCTAATTCCGCCGCGTCAGGCATCGCCTGACTTTTGCCGATTTTTGGATAGCTGCAAAGCGTGGCGTTATTTGAAAAAGGTGTTGCCGACGCGATGGCCACGCCATTGCTTTCGATCGTATTTGCGTTGATACCAGCCACCATGCGATCCAGCCAATTGCCATGTACGCGCGTATCGCTGTTGAGTAGCAGCACATCACGCTCGGGGTGAAGTGCGATCGCGCGATTGCAGGTCGCCACGAATCCCAAATTCGTTGGGTTCGTAAGCACCGTAATGTTGATACTTTGGCTAGAGTTCAAACCAGACAGGAACTCCGCCATACCCGGCTCGGGGCTTGCATCGTTGATGATGACCAGTTCATAGGGCGTGGTGCAGGCATTTGCCAACACGCTTTCAATACATGCCTTGGTTTCGGCCAACCCGCGGTAGACGGGAATGATAATGTCAATGGGGTTCACTTAAGCTTTATCTTTGATCCTGAGAGTAGCGCTGATTATAGTGGACGCAATAGTGCACGCGACCGGCAACAATGGCGACACTACCCCGCGCCAATTTCCGCAGATTCGCGGGAATTTCCAGCTCCTGACTTGACAGCACTGCGCGCGGATAAAAATATGCCCAGCAACAGCAATGAAAAACCGGCCATCTGCAATGGTTGAAAACGCTCGTCAAATAGCCACCAGGCCATTAACGCGGAAGCAATCGGTTCTCCCAGGATAGCGACTGCAATCACCGTGGCCGGCGCGTGCTTTAGCGACCAGTTAATACCGGTGTGGCCGATTAATTGCGGGCCAATAGCCAATCCAGCAAGGCAGGCCCATGCTAGCCACGAAAAACCGATCAGTGGCACGTGAGCGGCCAATGCGCAGGCCAGAAGTGTAAGCGCAGCACTCGAATAAACCAGCCAGATATAGGCAAGCAAAGAAAATGTCTGCCGAAGCTTCCGCCCAATCAGCAGATAGCCACAAACCGTTAAAGACCCCACAATCGCCAGCGCGTTGCCAAGCATGGGGTTGCTGCCCACGTCAGCCAGTGAGGCCCGTGCATCGGATAAAAATATCAGAGCACTACCAAACATTGCTGACGCGATCCCCACCAACAGCGAGCGATGCAGGCGCTCGCGAAGAAAGAGCCAGGATATCAGCGCAATCCATATGGGGTTGGTTGTTACTAGCGCGGTGCTGCTCGCCACCGAAGTAAAAGCCAGCGACGAAATCCACGACGCAAAATGCGCCGCTAGAAATACGCCTGACGCCACGGCCAGCGCCGCTGTTTTTAGCGGCAATGCGCTAATTTCATGTCGCATGGTGGGCTTGGCCGCCACCACGAACGAGAGAATAATTGCGGCAATGCCCAAGCGCCACACGGCAATCGAAAGCGATGCAACACCTTCACCCAATGCCAGCCGAATCATGATGGCGGAGGTGGACACGATTGCAACCGATGCACCCAACACCATCATAGGTAGCGCGCGAGAATTCATATTATTTTTCTATTCAATGCGGCCAAACTGCAAGAGCCAGCCTTCAATCTGGCCGCCGGGTGCAGACACCTGATGAAAAAGATGCAAAGAAAAGGATTAAGGCAGGAGATCAATGCAGCCGCTTAATCTCGACATTTACCACCACTCCCATCAATCATTTTTGTCTGAACTGAGAGCAACAATCAATGCCCCATCGGGCTTTCGCTGGTGGTGTTCATCACACACTTCATGAAGTCGCGGCCCTGATTCGCTTCGCAGGTTTTAAACGCCTTTGTCTCAGCGACGCAACTATCCGCCGCCTTGTTTGAAAGCGTGCCGCAATCAAGCGGGTTCGCAATCAAAAATTCGCGGTCACACGTAAAATGCGCATCAGCTTTTAGTGGGCCGCATTTTTCCGCCATCTGCATGTGGCGTTCACATCTCATTTTGTCGATGCCTTCTTTTTTATCGCACGCCGTGACGTGGTCGGCGGCATTGGTCAAGGCTGTAAATAAACAGAGTGTCAGCGTGAACGCAAATAGGCCGGTTAATTTGGTGGTCGTTTTGGTGATTGTATTTAGCATCTCGATTTTCTTCGGTCAGAAGGTATTGTGACGGTATGAACCCATCACTGGAACCCAAGTCTATCATTTGCTCATACGGCCACAAACAATCACAAACAACACCATAACAACTGCGCAAGCCAAACAGGCTCGTCAGGTTTACCCTTTACTTCACCGACAACAGTGCATAGCTAAGCTGCGATGGTTGTGCATTTAACGCGGCTTGTGCGCTAAGTTGGGGTGCGGTCGGGCTTGGTGGATAAGGGCTCTGTGAATGGGGACGTGGTGCAGCAGAGCCGAGACCAGCCGGTTGTTGTGAGTGGGGCAATTTGGCCGCCGATGACGGTTTTGCTGCAACCAGCGCAGTAGCCCGACGCGGTCCTGATATGGCCGTAGCCGGGGCAGACATAGGCTGGACTGCAGCGCGTGAAGCCAGACTGAAGTTGACATGGTCTTGCCTGGATGAACCACTGCCAAGGCTCGACACCAGCGGCTCAATCACCAGCAAGCCCGTCAGGAATGCCCATAGGGCCATAAACGCAAGCGCTTTTAGCATCGATCCTGCTTCCCTTTTAAGCATGCCGCGACCCGCGCGTTGCCCGGCATAAACAGACTTCTCGTACGATATTACGGTGGTAAATTGATTGTTCATGATCAACTCCAGAATATAACCTTGAGGCATGCCGTAATGCCCAGACCCTAACGAAACATTAAACCACCGCGATGCGCGACCTCAATTCCGCCGCAAATTGTGCTTCGGACCGCCCCGAAACAGGATGTGGCTCGCTCACATCGGGAGCATGGCTATTCAATCCGAGAATCATCGATAATCCGCGTTCGGCAATGCTTTCAATCCGTCGCGCGGCAAAGCGGTTGCGCTCGACGATCACGAACCTAAGCTGGCCCTCAGCAACGGCCAGGCCATCCACTTTTGCCTTGACCTCAAAAGTAACAGATCGGCCTTCCACAATAGAAACGCGGCCTGTTACCGCCACCATACTACCAACAGCAGCGGCGTGATTATGCTTGAGCAAAACTTCGGAACCCACCACCGATTCCACCGCAGAATTGATATGTGCCACCAACTCACTCGCGCAAAGGTTTTCGATTGATGCGACCACGTGCGCGGTGACGAAACACCGCAAGGATCTGCGATCCTCAATCGGTGCTACAGGCAAATGAGGCAAATCGGGCACATCAGGCAGGTCAGCGCGTGTTATCAAGGTCGACGTGCTTGGGGAGTCTGCCGCGCCAAGGCTATCAGCCGCCATCTTAGACGCATTTGCGCTGCCACCAGGAGCATTAGAAGTAGCAGTTGCACGGCGTCGGTCGCGCAATGCATACGAGGTATCCGGAAACGGAATACGGAAGCGCCCGTAAAGCGCAATCTTGCGAATGGCATCTTGGTTCATCACAGAATTACGGCCGAAATGTCGTCCATGTGCGCTGCCATCCGCCGTGACGCGGGCAATGGTAACGGCAAGGTAGAAAGTGGCGCGAGCGGCGGAGGTGATGAAGGCGGCAACACGCCAGTCGGCAAAGAAGCCTTAAAAACCACCGCTTGATCTGACTGGCGACTCGTCAAACCGCTCATGAACCACATCGTAAATAAATCGACACGCATATTCGGCTCCAATTTGAAATATTTTTACTTCTTTTTTACTTCCTTGCCTATCCAAACGGGAACCGTTGCCGAAAACCGACATTTCAACGCAAATAAATTTACTTTTTTTCACAAATCAACATCAAGCAGCAGCAACGATCCTGGAGCATTTTCAGCCTGCAGCGTCCGTCGTTGCTAGTGTTTAAAATTTTTACAATTCATGATGATAGATGCCTCGTAAAGTGGAATTTAGCGTTTTTGGCAACCCCACCAGCCAGCCAGCCATCGCTATAATCAATGCACCGCTGATGAATAAACCGGGGTTGCCAAAGATTGCGCTCAGCGCTGGTTGAAAAATGCATTGGTCCTGTTTCACCGCAACTTTTTTCGCACATTACGGCCCTCAGTTTTGGGTTTTTGTGGGCCACTGTCGCTGCGGTTTCTCAACTTTTTCCCATTCTATGAACTCGCAACCCATCAGACTGTATCCCGCAATGCCGCGCACCTGCCAGCCTTGCACCGCTTGTTGTGAAGGTTGGATGCGAATTAGCGTATTCGACCAACCCGTCTATCCTGGCCAGGCATGCCCCCATTTGGGAGACGGCGGCTGCAAAAACTACGCGGCACGGCCGCAGAATCCGTGTATCGATTTTGCCTGCGGGTGGGTGCGCGGCGACAGCCATCTGCCGGACTGGATGCGGCCTGACGAAGCAAAGGTCGTGGTATTGCCCGCCTGGGCCGAGTGGCGCACGTTCCCGGTTGATTTGGCGCTACCCGTCGGCGCGCGAATACCACACAAAGCCCTGAAGTGGCTGATGGAATATTCTAAAGATTCATTCCGACCGCTTATTTACACTGAGCAAGAAGCGTCTCGCAACGGAAAATTCACGGGCAAACAAATGGTTCGCGCGTTTGGGCCGCAGCCGTTTTTAGCTGAGATGAAATCCGTTATTGCGCTGCGTGATAGTGCCCTGCTGGCGAGCGCATAGATCTCTAATCATTCGGCTGAAAAATGACGCTGGCTTGATCTTCGTAATCCACTAGCGTCAACAATCACCTGCATCCAATTGCCGCAAACGCCACAATTTAAGCGCGCAAGTTTTTATTGAAAAAATCCATCGTTCGCCCCCATGACAGCTTCGCAGCCGCCGCGTCAAAGCGAGGCGTCGTGTCGTTATTAAACCCATGCTCGGTGTTGGCGTAGGTGAACATTTCATATTTCACGTTTGCCGCTTTCAGGGCGGTCTCGTAGGCGGGCCAGCCAGCATTGATGCGCTCATCCTTGCCCGCGTACTGCACCAGCAACGGGGCTTTGATCTTGACGACATCCTCGGCCTTCGGTTGCGCACCATAATACGGCACCGCGCCCCCCAGATCAGGCAGTTGTGTCGCGAGAAAATTGGCAATGCCACCGCCATAGCAAAACCCGACCACGCCGACCTTGCCAGTACATTCCGGGAGCTTTTTCACAAATCCAACAGCAGCGACAAAATCCATCCGCGCTTTGGCCGGGTCCAGCTTTGAGAACAGCTCGCGCCCCTTATCCTCATCGCCCGGGTAGCCACCCAGCGTGGTCAACGCATCGGGCGCAAACGCAATGAAATTGTCCAGCGCTACGCGGCGTGCAACGTCTTCTATATGCGGATTGAGGCCGCGATTTTCGTGTACCACCAACACCGCCGGCAGCTTGCCGGTGACCTTGGCGGGCATCACCAGATAGCCGCGTACTTTGCCGGTGCCCTCGGGCGAGTCATACTCCACAAATTTCGCCGTAATACGCGGATCGTCTTTTTTGATCTGCTGCGCGTCGGCAAATTTCGGGCTCAACAGATCAAGCAGCATCGTCGCCGAAACGCCGCCCACCGCGTATTTGGTTGCGCCCGATAAAAACCCACGACGATCAATCACGCCGTGTACATATTGGTCAAAAAGCTGCATGACTTCGGGATCAAAATCTTTTGCAGTTAGGCGTTTCATCGGAATCCTTCGAAAAATATGAATATGAATATGATTTGCATTCAGGTGGGCGGCGAAAATACGCTGGAGTTCCGCATCGTGTGTTGTGAACAATACGCCGCGAACAATCAAATACTAACGATCGACCACAAACAACTTATCATACGCCGCCAACAAGGTTTGATGCATCGCGCTGCCTTCGTAGTTTTTGCCCAGATTTTCAAGTCCAAAAAATCGCTCGCTGCGGTTGATCAGCGCATCGGCTTGTTGCACCGTCGCAGCGCCATAAAGCAGCAGCATTGAGCGTCGATAGTCGTTAACGTCATCAACATTAAGCATGCTTTCAATACAGCGGTAAACCAAACGACGCGCCACAGCCAGATCGGCGAAATGGTGAATCCAGTCGCAGCCTTCCAACACCGCTTCTTTATCTCCCGCCGCAAGTGCCAAAAGCGTTTTTAATTCGCCGATGCGGAGTTGTTTCCAGGGCGTATTGTCAGGGACGGCGAGTCCCAAAATTTCCCAAAGTGGACGATCATCCCCCATGTTGATCGTTTGCAAATCGACCAGCAGTTCTGCGCACTCAATATCGGACAAATCAAGCAGGCGAATCAATTGTGGCCGGAGAGAATTACCGACACTGTTATTTTCCCATTCCAGATCTTCCACCGGATAGATCTCCGACATGCCGGGGACTAAAATGCGGCAACTATAAGCGCCCTGCTCGCTAAAATCGGCAACATAAATATCGTTACCTTCGCCGTGAATACAATCCACCAGCCATTGATAATCCTCGGCGGTGGTGGCACTGAAATTCCAGTCGGCAAATGGAAAATCGGGCGTATCGCGCATGAAATTCCAACTGATCACGCCGCTGGAATCGACAAAGTGAATTTCCAGATTGTTGACGGCATTGATTTCCTCCATATCAAATCCGGGCTCCGGAAAACCTTCCAGAGAATCCAGCGCTCGACCTTGCAGCAGCTCCGTCATCGCCCGTTCCAGGGCAATCTCAAACCGCGGATGCGCCCCGTAGCTGGAGAAAACACCCTGATCCTTGGGGTGAACCAGTGTCACGTTCATCACCGGATATTTGCCGCCAAGCGATGCATCCCTCACCAGAATCCCGAACCCGGCCTTGCGCAATCCATCAATGCCGGCGCGTATATTCGGAAAGCGCGAAATCACATCATCCGGCACTTCAGGCAGACATAGTCCCTCGCTAATAATGCGGTACTTCACGCGCCGCTCAAAAATTTCTGACAACGCCTGTGTGCGCGCCTCCATCAGCGTATTGCCTGCGGCCATTCCGTTGCTAACGTACAAATTGCCAATGATATTTACCGGGATGAACGTTTCGGCATCATCTTTCAAACGTTTGTAAGGCAGCGCGCAAATGCCACGCGCCGTATTGCCCGAATTCAGGTCCACGATGACATCGCCATCAATTTCACCCTCGGGATTGTAGAAAGCCTGCAACTCAACATTCAGCAATTTCTTCGGCCATTTGCCATTTGCCAACGGCTTGAACCAACGCTCTTGCGGATAATGAACGAATGGACGATTGGCGCGATCCTCGCCCAAATAAAAATGCGTCCAGAAATAATGGGTGCCAAGACGCTCAAAAAATTCGCCATAGGCACTTGCGCGCGCCGCCAATTCCGTCGCGCCTTTACCGTTCGAAAACAGCATCGGGCAATCGTCATCTTTCATGTGCGTCGACCAGATGCCATCAACTTCATGCAGCAGCGAAGACTCATTTAATTTGAACCCACGGGCAGCGAGCTTC
>ENA-OBIO01001042-OBIO01001042.1-metagenomes-genome-assembly--contig:-NODE-1042-length-12042-cov-2.46575_pt1 | contig 12042 bp, 10 predicted proteins | sample MGYA00153383_OBIO01 | MGnify analysis MGYA00153383 | reverse complement strand
ATACTGAGCATCAGATCTTTGATGTGAACGAGTAGGATATCAGGATCAGCATAATAATAGGTCTTACCCTGGATCGCCTTGAGTTTAATCATATCTTTGATGAATGCCTGTTGACACAATAGATAGAGAAACCTCTCACACTGCTTCATATCGAGAATGATACGATGCTCAAGGGTCTCTTCATTGTAGATTACTTTGATAGCATCACCACTTAACAGTTGGTATGCATTGGCGGGAAAGTGAACCACCTTTGATCGGTCATTCTTTTGACGACTAAAGACAAGGTAGCCATCTTTTGATTGTGAGTGTGTCTCTGAGAAGGTGTTCCATACAACGAGTCGTGTGATACCGAGGTATTTATCACCGAGGCGAGTTGTGAAATCGGTCGCCAACATATTCACCATAAAGAGAAAAGTCTCGACTGGGTTCTCCACTGTTGGGTACTCTTCTTTAAAGAGTGCGATAATGGCATGATAGAGACCCTTGACATTGACGAATCGATACTCCCTCGTAATACCACGGCCCTTATCGGTGGGCGTCTGTGTATCGACCCAGATCTCAAGATCCTCGTCCACTTTACCCGTTTCTGGATCAATCATTCGTTTCATGTGTGCCAATAGAATGAACGGGATATCCGTATCTTGACTCACTATGAGATAACGCCGTATCGGGTTACGTTTCCCTTCACTCTCTCGCATGACATAGTTGCCAAACTTGACGTCCGCCTCGCCTATACCGGATTCGGGTATTCTCTTGAACTGGCCATCATGATGAAGAACATAACGCATCGTCAGTGTGTGTGTGATGAGAAAAGAGACCAGGACCTCCTTCTCGTAGTCACTCTTTTCTTCAAAGTGATACTCTTTGATCGCGTAATCGACGATACGCGTATGGGTCACCAAAGACGACACCGTCATCAATCACGACGACTTTTCCACGAGGAACGACCAGATTCTTCAATAATGCAGTGACGACCATGCTATTCAATTGCCATTTCAAACTATTGCTTCGCCATACGGTAGTTGGTGTCATTTTGGTCGGTACCTTTTTCATATCACCGTGAATCATGTACTCGCCAGGTTGTAGTGACATCTCTTGCAAGAGTGCATCATAGAGCTCTTTGGTCATAATCGTTGATGATTCGTCGCGCTCTCCTTCCTGTCCACTCGTATCTCTACTGATTTGCGTCGTGGCCTTGCATTTCGGAACATTCTTTGCCGTATCAAAGAGAAAGACCATTGCTTTCTTGATAACGGGTTTGTCATCTCTTTCATCTATATTGCTGTAATCGAACGCGGCTCTTACAATATGATCACATACTTCACGAGGTCTAAAGGTGGTCTCACTTCGTATGCGAGCAAGAAATTGCATCATATCAACGATACACATATCAAACTCTGCGCCAATAGGCATCTTTTCTTGGAAACACTTTGGAAAGAAAGCTTTCATGAAATCGCGCCATTCTTCGTGTTTGCCCATCTCGGTCTCCCTGATGATGCTATTTTGAGACTAGGTAAGCCTTCTTTTTAGTTATAATTTTAGGTGCCTCTTAAATTTATTATAGATCGTGTGACATTAGATGCAATTGTGGGGGAACGCAATGTGTCATCATCGTATATGGTATGCTCCGGTTTCGTGATGCGCTAAACAATGATAATCCAGTCTCTGATGACTTGAATCTACACGAACTAAATACATGGTACTATGCGCTCATTCTCATCGGCAGTAATCTATTTGGGGCGCCACTCATTATCTATTGTCATCGACACGCATTCTTTCTCTTGGCCGCAGCTACCTTTTTCGCAGTCGTGGTGAGTCTTCTCTATCATACATGTCAAACAACGGGTGTCTGTTTCGGATTCTCACTCTCTGTACTCACACTGGCCGATCATATAACGGCGCCCTCCTTTATGATGATGCTCATTCTATTCATCATTAACACAAAGAGCTCGAAACAGATTCGCCAGGAGGTCAGACGTCTCTATGTACAAGAGATACCGCGTCCTATTATCATTGATTTACAACCACAACAATACAGGGCGCCGTCACTTGCATATGAGTCTAAATACGATAGCGCGACTACATTGAGTGAGGGTGAGATTGACGAGGCGGAATCACAAAAGACGTATCATCATATAGGCTATAGTCACATTACGTCGAACGATGAGAATAACGCATGGGGTGTCTATATCATGTATTCGTCACTCTTTGTTGTGATATTGGCCGCGTTGGCACACAATTTCTCGCTACAGGCATTTATTATCGCCTTTGTGTATGGACTGGCTGCCATCTTTTTCAAGCACATCATTATCGATGAGGGACACTCTATTGGCATGTATGAGAGAGTCTCACTCCCTGATTTGATTGCGGGTGTCCTATGTCTCGCGCTCTCTCTCGTCTTTTATATGTTGGACATCTATGTGGCCTACGCGATTACACACTCGCTGTGGCACGTTCTAAGTTTCACGGGTTGTTATCTGATGGTGGTTGGACTATCGAGACACTGTGATTATTGGTACTCACCGATCGATTATTGTTACAGACGTCTATTAAAGTGCTGCATCAATAGAGAGATGGAGACGACAGAGTCATTAATAATAAAGTGATTTTTTGATCCAATCTCGTAGATAATTTTTTTAGCCTCTTGTATCAGATGATTTTAGATCCATCCCCAATCTGAATCAATCGAGATGAGCTACAATAACTATAGCCAGATCACAACCGATACAAGCGCAGTGGATGAAGACTTCTTGCATCCACTCACCTCCGTTGGTGAAGTGCTCGTCAATGCAGAGATGGCATCTGGCTCAGTCACGTCTGCGATGCAAAACAACAATGCCAAATATCCTCTCCCAAGTGGTCAATCGCTCAGTATGGTGGGTCGTACGAGAAAATGCGCTGTAGCCTACCGTCTCATTGACGAGGGTAACTACATGGACAATAGCTTTGGTCGTAGTGATAGTTCCACCGTCTCTGGTATCACGTCCATCAATGGTCAGGGTTATGCTGGTGAATCACAGGCCTCTTTTATGTCACGTATTCAACCCATCGGTATTGTACAACAAGAGACTGAAAACAATGGCGATAGACGATTCAATATTCATATCGGTGGTCTCTACACTGTTGTCAATAACGGTAATCGTGATATTGTCGCTGGTGATTGGGTTATGGTCTACGCGCCACGTCTCGACGAGATTAAAGAAGGTGGACGAGGCAAAGATCACGATATCAATGGCTATTATGAATTATGGTTAGTCCCATATCACCCATCTCTCCATCAGGCAACCTCTGCGTCAATCTATGCCTGTTTGACACAACGATGCAAGGGTGAAGATGTCCATTATGCTACCGATGGGAGACCATATGTGCCAGAGTATGAACGTATGTGTGAGCATCTCATGGACGCATTCATGGATAATGGCGTCATCTTTCTAGAGTTTATGAGAGCGAGTGGTAATCTTAACGCTCTCATGACAGCCACTACAAGCAGGGACAGAGCAGATGTCTATGCCAAGATACTCGGTGAAATTGGTCATTCGCATTTCTATTCAAAGAATGGTATTGACCGTGAGTCGAGACAGAAATGTATCAATGCATTCTTTCTCGATCGTCTCTCGTCAAGCAAAGCAAACACTGCCTACACAGAGGCCAATTATTTCACAGACAATGCGCACGTTAATTCTAGAAAGATGCGTGAATGTCAATTAGAGGCCGTCTCTCTCGCTCTCACTGAACAAGCCAATTTTATTCATACAATTACAAAGAATGTTATCGGAAAGGCAGTGACGAGTGGTGCACCAAAAAAGAATTTCAACATGCAATTGTGCTCAATGATTGGCTGTAAATAATACCATTAAAATAAACTTGTTTCATCTCATTTTTTACCTTGTTGTTGTTGTTCTCTGTGATGGAACCAGAGGGTATCATGCCTCTCTTGATTGCTAAATACCCGGGTCATATCTACAAGACGGAGACTGGCTATCGGATAGGGTTCTCGCCAACCAATTCATCGGAGAAACACTCGAGACGATTCGCCGCTTATGATGAGGCATTTGACTATCTACTATATCTGAGTGAAAATGAGTGCAACAAGAGGGTAAAGAATATCATTTATCGTGACGTCAACGGAGAATACAGTGTTTACCTCTCAAACGGTGACTATATGCTCTTTGACGAGGTGGATCTACCTCTCGTTCAATCGAGTATCTGGTACGCCAGTACAAAGGGGTACGTCCAGTGTAGTAAGAGGGGTGACACAGCGTCCACCCTCTTTCATGTCTGTGTTATGGGAAGAGCGCCCGATGGTCAAGAGACGATCCATCTCAACAAGAATAGAAGAGATAACCGTCGCGCCAATATGTGTTTTAGGAAAAAGACGCGATTTACAGAGAAAAGAGATGTACTTTATTAGGTGAGGAATAAACGAGATTAGATTAGATTGATTATTTGGCGTGTTCGATTGGCGTGCCATCAAGTTTGACGTACTTGAACGTGAGCTCCATATCGAATCTGAAAGGAGTGTCCAAAAATCGATCCTTTGCAGTTTGAGTGGCATTCTTTCCGAGATAATAGTTAGAATCAGCGAGACCCATGAACGATGTGACTTGTTTCGATGCACCATTCGCGTTGGCACGGAGGGTCATTTGTTTGCTCTCGGTCGGTTCACAGGCAGAGATGACGACCATGGTGTTGGTAGTCACATTACCAAGCGATAAATTAGAGTTGACACCTTTTTTGGCAATCGTCAAGTATTTCTCGACATTGGTAGTCTCCATAATGATATCACCATTTGGACTCACATCAACAGTCTCTTCGGTGAGAATATTGTCTCTGTTGGCTGGATCGGCATTCCAATAGTGGACAATGGCGTGATTCAATGGTACGTAACTGATGCCACGACCGGCCACATGAGCAATACCGGCATCCATTGTGTCGGGACTAGGAGAGTCAAAGACAGTGGCAAAGGCAATTTGACCATTCGTAATGTCTCGTTCAAAAGACACAGTGTATGGCTTGTTCTCACTCAATGAACCAGCAGGAATGGTAAAATTGACGTGATTGGCACCATCTCTAAAGTGCTCATCACCAATAGCACCGATGGTAGGAAGAGAGACAAGGAGTTTCTTATTGTAGTTACCCCAGATCTTAACCTCGACCCCACTCACCAAATCATTTCTAGCCTGTGTCAATGGCACACCAAATACGTGTTTCTGACACGTGGCTTGAATAGGCTCAAGGTGACCATTCTCTCGTGAAAAGACAACGGTTCCGTTGTTCTTGAGTTTCATGTCTTTACCGAGCAATTGACTCATTCTGATTTCTCGTGAAGCCTCAAAAACGACAGTCTGTAACTTTAACTTGGCAGGCTCCTCTAACTCTTGTTGTGTCATGTTTTTAAATCTAGCAAGGTGTGGTGGTAGATTGACGGGGGTATTAGTCGTAGCATCGACGCTCGCACCGAGTGACGAATTAGGTTGACCCTCAGTGTCTTCATCAAAGGCACCATATCCCTCCGAAGAGCCATCCTCTTCGGTATAATACTGCTGTTGTTGTTGTTGTTGTTGTTGTGTATTGTACGGTCTGTTGTTATTCATTTGCTGTTGTTGTGGTTGATTGTAGAGGATGACTTGGTTTTGATCATTGTGATTATGGTGGTGACCTCTTCCTTTCTTGGCACGCCATGGTACCCAGATCTTATTACCATATTTATCACGAATCCATCCACCGAGGTTCTCTTGTGGGATTTGTTGTTGTTGCTGTGTCTTGTTCACGGTATGCATAATATGATCCGACTCACTATAATGAAAACACTATGATGAATGAGAGTAGTGGTCATGGGATGATATTAGAGAGGGGTTCAAATTATTTCGTTGATAAAAAAAAGGGGGTCTCATTTATTTCAGGTGAATATTGAACCGACCTTGGGATGCCCCTCTCGTAAACATGTACAACTTGAGTCGGTTCATGGTATCAATCTTGCGTTGGACGACTTTATTGTGTGCCATCGTCGTCTTGTACGAGTCTGGATAGAGTAGGTTCGCATCGGCAAATAGAGCGGCCACATAACGCGCGAAATCACCAGCCAACCCAGACTCTATGGCATTGCGTGTCTTGAGTGCATAGAGAGGAAGTCCCTTGAGATCGGGACAGTATTTCATCATGAGATGATATGCCTCGTCAATCTTGTCCTCTACGTTGGGCTTCACTTGAGGCGTACTCTGTTTCCTCCTTGAAGTCCTGTGATCACCACCACTATGGACCAACGAGAGAGAGGTTACCTGTTCGTCACGCAGGTGCTCAAGGGCCTTCTCGTTAACTGATATCTTTCCCAGTATCTCGCTATTATGTGCAGGTATATAGCTCCTGAGTAATATAAAGAGCTTGCTCATGGCAAGGAAACTGGACATCTTTGTATCAATAAGGCTCACTGTCTCTCTATGGTTCTTGGCGTAGTAGTCTCTGAATGATGCATCTTTAATGAGCGAGGCTATGACAGTATCACGTGTTACCTGTCCATCTGGCATATTTTTAGCTCTATATCTCACTAATTTTAATGTATCCAATAGAGGAACATTGACGATGTTGCCAAGAGATTTAACTATTTCTTCCAATTGATACTTGATGCCTTCTTCGTATAGACGGCGTGGGTCAACCATGTTTTGTTTCATGGATTCTATGTCTTTTCGGTAGTCATTGATATTAGCCACGCCGTCATTGTAGATATCCAATGGACCACTGTTTATGTAATAGAGCTCTTTGAAAAATGACTTGCTTGTATCAATGATTGACGTGATATCCGGACTCCCCATTGATTGTATGCGTTCGTTCAACTCGGGTGCATGAATAGAGGCCAGGTTGACTCCTCTGGTCAACTCGTTACGCTTCGTAATATCATCAGATGCGTTCAATAGAGCCGTCATATACGAGACATAGGATTTATACCTAGGATTGAGATCACACTCATTCACAGGCTTCGACATTGACATACCCTTCTGGTAGACGACGTCCATGTTTTCGATTTTTACAGGACCATGGATAGTTCTCTTTTCATCTGCCTCTTTCTTTACCTTCTGTAGTTCATCCTCGCTTATATGGAATAAATCCGATAGTCCCACGAGCTCATCTGCAATCAATAGTGGTAGCTTTTTCTTTTTCGATGGATCAATGTCTCTGTGCCATAATGCAATCACGGCGATATCTCTCAGCTTGTCGTTGCTCAGCTTGGTGTCTTTGAACTCTTTTCTGAAGGATTTACCCTTCTCTTCCTCTTGGTCATAGAGACGCTGCATAAACTCAATCAATAGCTCCGGTTTCGTGTTATCTGCAAGAATAGTCTCGTAATCATTGTACTCGTAACAGAGATTCTCGTAACGATACCCGTGAGAAGGAGAGACCAGTTCGTCTAGATTCGTGACATTCTCGTCAAACTCGTCAACGAAATTACCATCAATAAGCTGTTTCTCGAGCTCTTTGGTGCGAGCCTCTGCTAGACTAATTTTCTTGATGCTATTCTCTTGTTCGAGAAGCAGACGCTTGTTCATAATCTGATCATCATACTCACTCTGGATCACTCTATCGACATCCTCTCGTTCGTACATGGTCTCTGTGTCGACCTGCATCGCACCAGCAATCAGTTTCATGAATGGGTAGTCACCGGTCTCTGATATCAACTCGAACCGGCTCTTTTTTGGTGGTGGTTGTTGCACTGTGTGACTATGGGATGATGGTGGTGTCATATGACGAGGAGGAGAAGAAGAAGAAGGCTCATCATCTCCACTGTCATCACCCGGAATGACACCTAGGTCAAACATATCATCCATCAGAGTGACAATGGGTTGATCCATATTGCATCCTCCATCATCGTCATCACCATAGCGTGAGATAAACTCTTCTATCGCGGTATTTGGCCGTTTCATTGTGGTGCACACGATATTGTGATGCGTGTGTCCGTCTATTTTTATCAATATATTTACCGCACATATTATTATTTAGTTTCTTTCAATATTCTTTATTTTTTGGAGTCCATCTGGCAAGAACGAGAGGAGGATATGTCTACCGCTATCGTTACAGAGGCCGTCACAACAGCCGAGGTGGTGACTACCACTGCAGTCAATACTTTGATATCCGCACAATCCACAATGACTGATCCAGTCTTTTATCTATGGATCGTAGTGCCAATCATCACGGCCCTGTTGGCAACACAATACTCTACGATTCGTGATCGATTCTACAAGAATCACTTTGCGTCACCAATCATGCCCTTTATGATTATGATTTACATGTTTCTCCTTGATATCATGATTTCCGCGTCAATCATCTTTTATGTGTGGAACTTTAAGAACCCTGCTGTTGGTGAACAGACTAGCTTCTATGTCTCTATCTTTTCCTTTTGGTTCATCATTCAGGCGTTGAAAGCCATGTGGTCTGTGCTTTTCTGGACCTATGGTGACTATGTGATTGGACAAGGGATCGCACTCGGTGTCGCCATCTTGATGGACGTCATGTGTTTCATTCTGACTGGACTCTTTTTCTCACAGGCCTACAGTGGTTCTTCTGCTATCGAGAACTCTTATACCTCTGGTGCACTCGCACTCATTGTCTCTATCGCATACATTGCACTCGTCATCTTTAACGGGCTCGTCTTGAAGCGATCAATGAGCATGAAAGTCAAGAAGACTGGTAAACGTGACGCCTATATGATGCCACCGCAACAACAACAACACCATCATCATCAACAGCAAAAACAATATATGCCTATTCAACCACAGTATTGGCAACAACAACAACAACAACAACAACAACAGTCATATAGACAATAATGAGGGAGTGGTTGAAATTGCATACATTGTGCGTGTATAATAAAGGTAAAGTAATCGAAGATGATTCATCATTTGTGTATGTACCCGATACTGTCCGTGTGTGACCTTTTTTGATAAACTACGTTCATATTTCTCAATTGTCATACATTGTCTATCAACACTATGGATAATCTCGGATAGGATGACCATATCCAATGCAAGACGACGCACGTCCTCCTTCTCGTGTATCACATGTCCCACCTCGTCTACCCCTCTTGATTCACGAATCACACTCTTCATACGGGACTCTATATCTGCCAATAGATTGACACTCATGAGTGAGTCCATCAGCTCACCGATATCAATCATGGCACACAGGTCGTTCTCACGCGCATCCTTGATTGATTGCTCCTTTAGGATGACATCAGTGTGATAGAGAATCAATAGTGTGTGATAGAGGAGACGATAAATAAAGCCTCTGAGAACGGGAACAATCTCGATAATAGTGTGACGTAGATAGCGATCAAATACGATACGATCACCAATACTGCGATCAAGAGGAATGCGATATCTCTCTTTATTGTAACGATGCGAGTGACATTGTTTGTTAAACTCGGCAATCGTATAGTGTGTATAGGTATAGCGACAGACATTGCATGTCTCACCGGGACAGGCGTGACGAGATGCCAGTCTCAAGTGAAAGAGAATCTCATAAGTTACTGCCTCGTAGTGCTTCTTGCCCTCATTGAGCGATAGAAAGACTGGCCTAGGAAGATCACCCTCTTGACTACCGAGTATGAAATTACGATACTTGATATCATCTAGAGGATATGTCGTGAGACATGGCACAGTCATCTCTGTGTAGCGATTGTATTCCTCTTCGTGACGCCGCATATGGATCTCTTCGCTCGTCTCTACACGCGACGAGTCTCTATTGAGGACAGTCATCTTCTCCTTGATACACCAACCACAGACATAATCAACGAGATTATTTGCCAGTTTATCGTACACGGCATAGAGAAAGACGAGATCCCCGTTGCATTCTTCTTCTTGTATCAGTGGTACATGATTGAGACTACTGGATTCACCCCTAATATAAGCCATCGTATCATCATCATTCGGTGTCGATTGTAGTGTCTCTTTGTGTATGGCACGTGATGTATCACCAATAAATTCATTGATATAATAGAGATAGAGGAGTCCCGTAATAGCGGCCTTATCATAATGCACAATGTCGTCATCCATCACGATACCACGTTCAAAGTTAAGCTCGAGTGTGTGTTTGAGGTTGATAAAGAGGCGTGATCGGTCTCGTACTCGATTCTTATATTCGTCACGGTGACGATCAAAGTAGACTCGACTCACGTAGCGCTCACATAGGCGTCGCATCAGATCTCCCTTCTTGTTTACATTGACGTATTGTTTCAGAATTGCCTCGCATTGATAGAGACCATCGTCTGTATCTCTATCACGTGATAGTGGATCCTCTTTTACGTATTGTTCACAGAGACGAAAGAGGATAAACTCAAAGTTGACGAGATAGAGATCGACGCCAAACTTTTCCGTACTACACAGGTGAGAGAGCTGACTTATATCACGGATTATCATGGCAACGTGATAGTTGTAGATAATGAGCCATTTCATAATGTCATACTTGACGCGCGACACGCTCGGTAGATAGATACTAAGTAGTTTATCTATGTAATAGGCCTTGACATGGATCAATTTGAGCAAGAATGGATTGTAAATACGCCTCTGCTGTGGGTGATCCATGAGGGGAAATGAACGAATGATAGGGTGACCTCATTTTTATTTAGGTGAGTTTTGCAACAAAATAATAAATAATGTATATTAGCGCAATGAGAGTGAAAATGACAAACATCAACATGAACATCCACTTGAATAGTCGATAGATGGCCTCGCACGGTGATGTGATGGTGTTACATATAGAGGAGCACGATAACGAACAACGACGTAGATTTTCCTCCGTCTCTGTGTCTATCGAGTCGAAACGATCAATGAATTTGTCTCTCTTTACTAGCGTATTGATGTAGGCAACGAGATAATCGGCTTTCTCTGAAGTACCACATTGGCGATCATAGAGGATATCCACAATGACACGTCTCGTCGATTTCGTCTCTTTGATATTCATCTTCACGTCACACACCCTCTCTCTCTACAAATTTACTGTAAACGGGATGAATATTTAATTTATCGTCAATTCGACGGATAACCATAAAGGGGACAGTCTCTTTCTTTCTTCCTACTGGCGCCGAGCCAGTATCATCATCCTCGTCATCCTCTGCCTTCATTGTGACGGTGGCCCATCCTTCTCGTCTCGTTTTATGTGACAATGACGCCGCGGCGTCCGTATTCGATGTGTGTACTCTCCTCTTATCTAGCCGTCGGGAAGTCGCATGGACATCAAGCGTAATAGTGTCACTCTTCTTGGTCGCGAATGGGTCAATCAATGGTGTAGTTTCGATACGCGGGCCGTATCCATAATAGGGTGAGTGGCTCGAGATAGTCTGTTCATGTGAGTGTCTAACCTGTTCAAAGATTTCAATATGATGCTCGAGACGAGACTCTTGTGGCATACCATAGATGCCATTGAAATCAACAAGGATGGTACGGCGTTCGGGCGGTATGAGATTTTTAACACTCAATACCTCTCTTGGTACAACAATGAGTGCAAACGATTTGATGGCATTCAGTCGAGACTCTAGATTCGTCTTTGATAACGAACATGTATCAAGAGCCATGTGATCGATGGTGACACAGCCTCCCATGTAAGGCTGTGTCACTTTACCACTAATACAGTCGTCTGGATAGAGGCCACAGCAGCTATAGAACTCTCTGCTACTCATATTGTCACGTAGTTGGATACCAGGGTGAATACGACACCGTAGACGTCCTATGTTTTCAATCTCTTTGAACGAGAGACCACATAAAAGACATACACGTAATTGGCGATATTTCTCAGAGATTCGTGTCTCGTCCTCCTCCATTTCCCACAACTCGGATACAAAGAGAGTAACTAACTTACTATCATATTGATTGTATCATTAGATTTTCACCATACTGTCATTTTTTGTATCTCATGTCCTGTCACATCGTACGAAAGAAAAAGGTGGAGGAGAATGAGCCGTCATGGATAACCTTCTTCACGACGATATTGAGGCTACCGAGGAGCCTATCAGTGTTATCACAGAGGTCACGCCAGTCAAAGAACTCGACGCCAATG
>ENA-OBIO01001039-OBIO01001039.1-metagenomes-genome-assembly--contig:-NODE-1039-length-12066-cov-2.69295_pt1 | contig 12066 bp, 4 predicted proteins | sample MGYA00153383_OBIO01 | MGnify analysis MGYA00153383 | reverse complement strand
ATAACCTCTGTAGGTTATTGATTTTATTAAAAATTTAATGAAATGAGCGAACCCTAATTAAGGAAGTTGACGGCAATTTGTTGTCAATTAAAATCTTTTTTCGATAAATTTTATTGTATGTAACCTACAAATATTCACATTCAAATAACGTAGAAAAATGTTTTTTTAATTTTTCTTTTATTTCAGTCATATCTACATCTTGACCTAATTCCTTGTTAAGGCTCGTTACTGCTTTATCTTGTATACCGCAGGGAACAATGTTTTTAAAATAATCTAAATTAGAATTAACATTAAAACCCCAGCCGTGCATTGTTACCCAACGGCTACAACGAACGCCCATGGCGCAAATTTTTCGTGCTTTAAAAGTATTATCTTCATCTAACCACACTCCCGTTTCGCCTTTGCTACGACCAGCTTTTATGCCATATTCATCTAATGTTAAAATGATGGTCTCTTCCAATAAACGAAGGTATTTATGAATGTCTGTAAAAAAATGATCTAAATCTAAAATAGGATAACCTACTAATTGTCCAGGTCCGTGATAAGTTATATCACCGCCTCTATTTATTTTATAATAAGTGGCTTCTTTTTCTTCGAGTTGATGCTCGTTAATTAATAAGTGAGAGGTGTCGCCACTTTTACCTAAGGTGTAAACGTGAGGATGTTCCACAAATAATAAATAATTTTTTGTAGCTATTTGAGATTCAGTTTCAGCCGAACGATTAGCGATTTTTAATGCTACAGTTCCGTTAAATAATGTTTCTTGGTAGTCCCAACAGGCTTTATAATCAAGTATTCCAAGGTCTTTAAATATAACCTGATTGTTTTTCAAGAGCTGATAAGTTTGGAAGAAAAATTAGGAAAGATTAGCCAATTCGTTTTTCAAATTAGTAATAACATTTACTTCCATAGCATCAATGTTTTTAATATCAGCAATGTAACAAGATATCCAATCGCCCAAATTAATTAAATACATAAACTGTTCAAGTTTGGAGTTTCCTTTTGCGGTAATGTCAGTTACAGACGAACTGTATTTGGTAAATAATGGTTTGCAAATGTCGTAACGTTTAACTGTTCTTTCAAAATCATAAGATGTTCTAAAAGTCACAACAGCTAAATTTTCATTTTTTTCTGTCCAACCAACTAATTCGTTGTGGTTCATTTCTGGAAATGTATGATGCCAGCAAAGCATTTTACTGTTTTCATTAATTTGTTGTCGAAACCTTACAGCAACGCCTTCGCAAGAACCTAAAGAATAGATAACCGGCATCTTTCCAACTAATGATTTGGCAATAGTTGTAGCCTCTTGTTTGATATGAGTATTCTCTTTATTTAGTAAAGTAATACTATCAGAAACTTGTTTTAGTAAATCTGATTTAATAAAGCCATTAAATTGAACAATCTTAAATAATTGTACTAACGAATAACCAACACAAGAACGAGGCGGATTTCCACCAGGAATAATAATGGTATCGTATTGATGTTGTTTCGCTATTTCAAGAACTTTGCCGCCACTAGTCACACAAACTATCTGTGCTTGTTTGCTCATAGCCTGCTTCATAGCAGATAAGGTTTCTTCTGTATTTCCGCTGTAAGATGAAATAATAACTAAAGAATTTGCATTTACAAATTCAGGCAAAAAATAATCTTTATTAATGATTATGGGAACAGTACATTCTGTTTGAACAAGTTCGGATAATATGGTGCCCCCAATACCAGAACCTCCCAGCCCAGTAACTACAATATTTTGAATATGATGTTTTAAAGTAAGAGTTGCTGAATGCGCAATATCTAAAGCTTCTTGTAATTGTTTTGGAAATCCTTCTACTAATGTCTTCATAATAATTTTAGAATAGTAAAAGTAAGGAATTATTAGAATTAAAACAATTGGTTTATTTATTCAAATATTGAGTAGCTTCTGCCCCATATAATTTTTTACCATCTTTATATACGGTAATGAAAGCATCTGTAATACCAAGGGATACAGCCTCATCCCTTAATTTTTTAGCAAAAGAAACACCGTTAAAATTACCAAACGTATAGATATATAAGCCATTAATAACGATATTATTTACAGGCCATGTTTTGATAGAGAGGAGTTTTGATGCAACATCATTAGGCACTTGATAACGATAAGCGCCTACTTGTACTTTATAAGAAATGCCTGCATCATCCGTTTTTACACCATTTTCAGGTGTAGGCGTTGGCCCTTTAGTTACGCCATTTGAGAAAGCGACAACTGCTGTGGTTGGCGTATTGTTTATAACTGGCGTATTAGTGCTCGTGTTAGGATTGTTCGTAATGATTGAAGTATTATCTATGCCATTAAAAATAATTGGGTTTTGCGTTTCCATTTTCAGATTAGTATTCTCTGATTGTAGTTTCTTTCCGTCGGTAAATGGAATACGTTTACTATTATAATAAGAGGATACGAAAGCATCTTTCACACCTAAATTAACTACCTTACGTTTATCTTCAATAATTTTATCAGGTTGGTTATAAATACCCGCCGTATAACGATACAAGCCACTTGGCAATTGTTCGGTGTAAATTGGTTTCAAATTAAATAATTGTGAGCGTGTTACTTGTTGGGAATACACGCCAATTTGAACTGTATATAAAAGGCCATTTAGTTTTTCTAATTCGTTAGTAACAACCACAGACTCTGTACTATTAAAGTTAGTATTGTTTGTTGTATTAGGTACGGTATTATTTTTTGAAATATTGGCATTAGTCGCTAAACCCGCACTGGTATTGTTACTAGTGGCGAGTTCTACATTTTGTCCAGCTTCCTTAGCTTTAGTAGTCGCTTCATTTAAATTAATACGAACGCCATTATAATAGGCTACAACAAAGGCATCGTTATATCCTGAGTTTTTTAAATCATTTTTCACGGCATTCGCATTTTCGTATTGCTGAAAATTACCAGCCATGTAGCGGATATAGCCACTAGGTGTTGTTTGCGCAATAACTGGGCTTAAACCTTTAAAAGTATTATTAGGTAATGGAGATTTAAAGGCGCCAATTTGAACTTTAAACATAAGTCCATCTGGTATTTTTTCATCAATAGGAATTGGTTTTTCATTAGTATAAGCGTTTGTGTTTTTTACTAATAATTCCTGAGTATTTAATTTTACAGTTTTAGTAATAACATTATTGGTTGCATTAGTGTTATTATTGCTTTGCTTATTGTTGTTTGCTATTACATTATTGTTTGTAGCATTAGCATTGTTATTGACTTGATTGTTATTGTTTGATGCTTGATTGTTATTTGCGGCATTAGCATCGTTATTACCTTGCTTAGTGTTGTTTGCAGACTGATTGTTATTTGCAACATTAGCATTATTGTTTACTACTTGATTGTTATTTGTAACAATAGCATTGTTATTGCCTTGCTTATTATTGTTTGCTGCCTGATTGTTGTTTGTATTAGAAGAATTGTCGTTAGTATTATTAGACGCAATTGGTGCATTTCCACCGATCTGATTTAAATAGTTAATAGCATCCTGACCATTTTTACTAACTTCAATTAATAAATTTTTCTTAGTAATTAAATTCGTTTCTTGATTAGCCTGAACAATTAATGTTTGGTTTTTTTTGTATGCAGCCTGTGCTTTTGTTTTTAAAGCCGTTTGAGTTGGATTAAGGGTTGTTGATAAATTTAAAAAACGACTTTTATATTCTTTATCATTTGCTTCGGTTAGTAATACTAGTCCATCTACATGCTTCTGCGTGTTAGCATTTACGCTGGTTTGCGTTTCATTAAATTTAGCAATTGATTCAGGATTGTCAACAGTGATGTTCGGTTGCTTAGGCGTATAATTTGAAAAATATTTTTTATAAATTGCTAATACCTCTTGTTGTCTTTGAAGTGCTAATGCCTCTTTTTCTTCAGCGTTACTATATCCGCCTAATTTTGCAGCATTACTTGGGTAATTATTGGCTTCATTTCTTAAATCAATACCCTGTTTGATAAATAAATCTGCTTCGTTTAAAGGCATATCTATGGAATTTAATTCAGTAATGTTTTTCCCTTTAGCCATTAATGCAAGCTCTTCGAGACTTTTTTTATTAGCACTAAACGTTGCTTTATTTAATTGTTGTTGTTCTGAGGCTGCTTCTATTTTTTTAGCAGAAGCTTGTGTTTCTAGTGTTTTAGCATCATTTAAATCTTTCTCTTTTTCATCGCCTGTTTTTGTTGCGGCAGATTTACGAAGCTTAAATGCATCATCATTTAATTTGTCTGCATCAGTTATAAGTGTGCTAATAGATTGCTGATTGAGTGAGCCTACTGATGCGTTTTGCGACGCATCTTTCACTACATTATCTATAGCAGAGCTTAGATTTTTATCTTCGCCAAGTGCTTGATTAATTTTTTCTAAAGCTTTATTTTTTAATGAAATAGCTTCGTTGTTGGTATATGCATTAAATTGAGCTAAATTATTTTCGGTAGTATTATTTAAACTTGCTTTTAATTTTTTAGCCTCATCGCCAATTCCATTATTAGTTATGCTGGCAGTATTATCTTTAACCTGAGTATTATTATTATTCGTTACCACTGAATTTGATAAAGTAGCATTATCTGTTTTAGTATTGTTTAAGTTATCATTACCTTGATTGTTATCGTTCGTTTGGTTTGTTACCACTGAATTTGTTTTGATAGCATTATCTGTTTTATTATTTGATGCTACCGTTGTTGTATTGGTGTTAGATGAACTCTCATTTCCAATCACAGAATTAGTAACCTCAGTTTGATTAGTAGTAGTTTGAGTTGCAACAGTCGTTGCTGTATTTGTATTTACAGTAACAAAAGTGGTATTGTTACCAGCTAAGGAATTGTTGCTATTTAAGGCATCATTCGCTTCATTTAATAATTTTATAGCTTCAATTTCTTTTTTGTTAGCCTCTAATAATGCCGTTGCTTTTTCTGTAGGGTTTAATGTTAATGCTTTGTGTTCAACTATATCCAGCGCTTCTTTTTTTAATTCATCAGACTTCGATTTTAAATCTTGTGCAGTTTTGTTTACCGCAATTTTAAAATTAGCATTAGCCGTTAATTTATCTCCTTGTAATTTTAATTCGTTTTGATTGGCTTTACTTAAAGCTAAGAAAGCGTCTATTTGTGTTTGTGATGTTTTTGATAATTCATTATTTACCGCAGCTACTGCTTCAGAAGGGTTAGTAGGTTTGGTCAGTGTTTTAAATTTATAGCTTGGGTTTGCCTTAATTAAAGCGTCTATAGCCTTTTGCTGTTTAAACAAAGCTTCATTTTCTTTTTCTTCCGCATTGCTATATCCGCCAAGCTTCGCAGATCCGTTTGGATAAGCATCAGCTTCTTGTCTTATTTTTTTAGCTTGATTTAAATTAATAATAGCTTCGTCAATTAGCATATTTGCTTGAGAAATGTCATTGCTTGTTTTAGTTCCAGTCAACTTTTTTAACTCTTCTAAATTTGTGACATTATTTTCAAATTTTTCTTTGTTCTCCTTTTGATTAAGTTCGGCTAATTGTGTTTTTTTAGTAAGTGCTAATTTTTCATCTTCAATCGCTTGATTTAAAAGAGACTCTTTTTCTGAACCCGTTTTTGTTGATGATTCCTGTCGCTCTTTAAAAGCTTTATTACTCAAGGCATCAGCTTCATTTGATAAGGCATCGGCACTCGTTGCAAGTTTTAAGTCAGATTCTGTTTTATTAATTAACGAAGTCAAATCCGACTCGTTTTTTACCGCGGCATTATATTTTTGACTAGCATTTTCTTTAAGAGTTACAGATGAATTTTCTTTATAATTATTGTAATTAAAAAAATCATTCGCAGTTTTTAAATTTTCATTTAAACTATTTTTTAATTTTTCTAATTCGTTAATATAAGTACTGTTGTCGCCCGTTTCATTTTTTATATCGGCATTTGAGGCGGATATATTTGTTACGGTGTTGTTTGATTCATTATTAGTATTAGTTTTAATTGCGGTATTATCGTTTACGGAAGCAGTATTAGTAGTATTGCTTGTTATAGTGTTATTCTCTAATTGGCTTATTTTAGTGTTATTTAGAGCCAATAAATTATCATTCTCTAATTTTTGTTTTTCTAATGTTTGAATTTCATCATTTAATTTCTGTTTGTCTGTAGTATTTTTAGACGAAGATAATTTAGTCTTATCTGTATTAATTAAATCAACAATATCTTTAGTGTAATTCGTGATAACCTCATTTTGTTTTATGATATCATCTTTAGCTGTAGGGTTGGTTGTTAATTCGTTTTTATATTTAGCATCAATAATTTCAGAAGTTAGATTATTCGTGTTATTGCCTGTATTATTAGCTATTTGCTTAGAGTCTATTTCCTTTATTTTAGAGTTATTTGATGCAATTAGTTTTGTGTTTTCTGTTTTTTGTTTTTCTAGTTTATTAATTTCTTCATTTAATTTTTTCTTTTCAGTTGCATCTTTTGATTTAGCAATTTCATTTTTATCGATCGCAATTAAATCATTAACATCTTTATTATAATTAGTGATAGCCTCGTTTTGTTTTACGATATCTTCCTTATTTGTGGGATTGGTAGTTATTTCATTTTTGTATTTAGATGTAACTCCCTCGTAATTTAAAGTAGTAATAGTATTTGTGGGTAATGTATTCGTATTAACCGCTCCTTCCGTTTTATCACTATTATCATTGATTGTAACAAAGGCATCTGTTTTTTCATTCAACATTTTAGCGGCAATTTCAATCTCTTTGTTTACGCCTTCAATTTCGTTTTTAAGGCTTTCATTTTTTTGATTATTAATAGTTAAATCTTTATTCTTCGAATCAATTTCATTAGTTAATTCTTTTATTTGAGATTTGATATTTTCTTTAATCGAGTTATCTGTTTCGTTCGATAAATCTTTTTCTAATTCTTTTGCTTCATTATTTATTGTATTTATTTCAGCAGAAATATCGTTACTTTTCTTCTCCGATTTTTTTAACTCGTTTTGTTTTAACTCTGATTCAGCCTTCAATGAAGTGAACAACTCATCTGATTGATTTTTTTGTTTAGATAATTCATCTAATTGCTTTTGTATTTGTTCAAGTTTTGTAAGAGCTTCCTTATTATTTTTGTTTTTTGTAACAGCCTCAATTTCTTTGATATACTGATTTGTTAAATCTGCTTCTTGCTGTTGTAAATTAGCATCTACTTCTAATTTTTTAGCCATGTTAGTGGCAGTATTTGCCACATCTGACGCTATTTTAGCATCTTCTTTCAAATCAGTTGCTTTTTTTAATGCTTCATTTTTTTTAGAAACATCACTAATCGTATTTGCGTTTGCAAGCATATCATCAGCTTCTTTTTGTTTAGCAATTGCTTCAGCTGTTTTTTGTGTAGCTAATCCAAATGCCTCTTCCGCCTCTTTTTTTAATTTAACAGCTTCTTCACTTGCTTCTTTGGCATCTGTTTTAGCCATTTCAAGTAATTGCTCATTTGTAATATTTTTATTGGTATTCGTTTTTGAGGCATTATCATTACCTGCACTATTAATGCTTGGATTGCCCGTGTTAACTGCATTTAGGCTTGCATTATCATTTCCTGCGGTTTGATTGTTGGTTGGTTTTTTTAAGCTATTATTATATGGTTCATTTTCGTTTACTTCTAACTTAGCTTTTTTCTCAATCAAATCAATCATCATGGCATAATTTTCATCGGCAATTTGACCGTCAAAATAATTGATGATTTTTAATATTTTTTTATCATAAGAAATAACTTGTTTATATGGTTTCAGGGAATAAGCAATAGGAATTGTTACTCCTTCCGATTGAGTTGTTAATCCTGGTGTTTCCACCGTAAATATAAATTTACCACCATTTGGTAAATCCATATTATAATCACCATTATCTTGTGCTTGATATACGCCAACGATTTCTCCGTTAGCAATATTTTTTACCGTTATTTTTGATTTCAAACTCTGCGTTACTTCTTCTTTCACTACAGTTCCTTTTAATACAGCAAAATTCATTGGTCGGCGCTCCGTATTAATTTTTAGCACGTCAATTTTCCCATAGGGACTATATCTTCCCGTACTAAAATAGGCTGTTTTTTCAAGTGAATCAGTTACGAATAGGATATCATCATCAGGTGAATTTATCGGAAAGTCTAAGTTAATTGGCTTACCCCACGTTTGAGTTTCATCATTATAGGTGGTTTTAAAAACATCATAGCCCCCCATACTATTATGTCCCTTTGAACTGAAATAAAGTGTTTTTCCGTTAGGGTGCAAAAAAGGATAGTCTTCATCGTATTCAGTATTTATAGGCCCGGGCATTGGTTGAGGCTTGCTCCAGCTACCATTAGGAAGTCTATTCGCATAAAAAATATCGCGTCCTCTATCGCCACTTTCGCCATAACTCGAATAATAAATACGTTCGCCATTACGAGGTAAGTAAATGACTGATTTTTCTTTTTTCTTTTTGTCGGTTGATGATCTAAACTCATCTGGTTTCACTAATAATTTTCCGCCAATATCATGTAAATCGTAACTTCTAAAATAATCTGCTTCGTTTAATTGTTTTTTTGTAATAACGACCAAGTCGGACAGGTTCGCTAATAATCGCTTTCCATTTTTACAAGCTTCAATTTCTTTATCTACTTGTAACTTTTTAATAGAAGATGAGCTTCCAATTTGCTTGTATTCATTGTACAATTTGAGTGCTTCGTCAAATTGGTAATTCATGTGGTATGTTTTTGCTAAATAAAATTTAGCATCTTTTGGAGCGTCCTTTGGATTATTGGTCGCTATTTTTAAATACGAAAAAGGTTTCTTTTTATCTGGTTCGGTATAAAGCATACAAACTCCCAAACGGTAATTGAACTCAGGATCTTTAGGGTAATTGGAAACTAATTGGGCATATAATTTATAAGCTAAATTATAATCTTCATCTTCAAAATATTTTTCTGCTTGTTTTTTTAAATCGTCTTCGTTTTTAACTTGAGCATAACCAACTGAGCAATAGGTTATTGTTAAAAAAAAGATGAAGCCGCACATTCGCATGCCACTTATACGGAAAATATGTCTAATAGGGTTCAGATTCAAACTCAAATTTATCTAAAATATTTAGTATAATGATGCTAATTAACAAGAATTTACATAAAAACGAACCGTCTATTTTTAATATTGTTAAAATATGAATGTTTATAGTAATATAATTCTGTTAATTTTTTGTTTTTTTAATATGAATAAAAATTTATTTATATATTTGGGAAACTAAAAAATAACCTAAATAAATAATCATGAAAAAAATTTACTTAATGGCTCTAACAGTTGCGTGTACGTTATCTGTTAATTCTCAGTCAAAACTTCAAATTAAAAATTCAAACATCCGTAACTCTAACGTTGAAGGATCTTCTAATACTGTTACAAGAAGTGGTGGTGTAAATTCTGTTCAACAGATTTATGGTACTCTTACTTGTAATACCCAGTATACTGCTGGTACTACTATGAATTTGGTATTTAACTTTACTCAAATAACCAATAACGATGAGTGGATAGATATGTTTTCTATGACTTTCCCAACAGGTATTACTCCAACAGGTTTAGCAAATACTTCAAATCCATTTCCCTCTGCTAACCTGGGAGGAGCTCCTGGCCCTACTACTGCAACTTTAAATCCAGTTTCTGGGCAAACAATTTCTTGGGGTGCGGCTATTGCTAGTAAATTTGGTGCAATTTCTACCAATACAGGAGTTGCTCAAACATTTACAGTTAATGTAATAGTAGCGTCCGGTACAACTGGCAATAAAACTGTTAACTTTACAGCAACAGGTGATACTTACACTTCAACAACCAATCCAACTTCTGGAAATTTAGTAGGAACTGCTACAATTTATCCTGTTGGAGCAACAGTTGTTGATATGAAAACTAAATTTGTTCAACCCACAGGTATTACACAATTAAATAATTGCGCACTAGGCACTCAAACTGTTATAGCTCGTGTAATTAATATTGGATCTACAGCTCAATCTAACATTACAGCTAATTATAGTGTAAATGGAATTGTTTCTTCTGCAACTTTAATTCCTGGTCCTATTGCCGCAGGAGATTCAGTTACTTTTTCTTTCCCAACTACTTATAATTTTAATGCATCAAATATGTATAAGATTAAGTCTTGGGTTTCTCAACCTTCTGATATTAATCTAGCAAATGATACTGCTGCAATTACTATATCCAATTCTATTACCATTCCTTTAACATCTACAAATTACGTAAATGGAATTGAAAGCGCTTACGATTATGGTAGCATTAACAAAACATGGATTGGAGCTGGTACTAGTTTTGGTTCATCAGCTGGAACTTTTCATAGTGGAACTCAAGCATTGTTTTATACAATCCCTGCTGGAGGCGCTCCTACTAACACTTATGTTGCCCTTAATGTATTGCCTTGTACAGATGTTACAAATGGAGAAACGTATAAAATTTCTTTTTGGGTAAAATCAAACACTTCTGGTACATTGACTATTAATGGTCAATATGGCGTTTCTACTGGTTTAACTCAGGATGCTGCTGGTATGACAACTGTTTTAATGGCTGCCAAAACAATTACTGCTAATGCTCAAGCTGGTACTTGGACAAAAGATTCAGTTAATTTTGTTTCTACAACTACAGGAACGCGTTATTTTGCTTTAATTGGCGGTGGTACCATCACTAATACTGTATCTAGTCAAATCAATGTGCGTTTTGATGACATTTTGATTTCTAAAGTTACTGGTACTTCTAGTATAAAAAACAATTCTTTAAGTGATTTAGTTTCTTTATATCCTAATCCAACTTCTGGAGTATTAAATATTAATAATTTAGAAGCTACTTCTACTATTGAAATATTTAATGTTATTGGTGAAAAAGTATTATTTAGTAATTTATTAAAAGGGAATAACACAGTTGATTTATCAAATTTATCTAATGGTTCTTATTTTGTGAAACTATATTCTAATGACCAAATCTTAACTAAAAAAGTTATTTTAAATAAATAAAAATTACTGATACTAATAAGTCCTGATAAATTCAATTTTATCAGGATTTTTTTCATTTAATTTTTAATAATAAAAGCTATAATTGTATAAATAATAAACAAACACCATTTACTTCATGAATGTAAATGGTAAGGAATTTAAACAAATGACTAAATTGATCAAAGAATAATCCCTTAATTTACAATTTTTTTAAAAAGTCCTGCACAAAAGCAGGACTTTTTTGTTTTATAGCTATATCTTTACTCGTATTATGGAAAATCCACAAGAACTTATTTTTGCGTCTCATGCGCTTTCACCTGAATTAAAAACAATAGCTACTAAAGTTTTAAATCAAGAACGAATTAGTTTTGATGAAGGTGTGTACTTATATAAACACGCCAACCTATCATATTTAGGTACATTAGCAAATTATATCAGAGAACGAAAAAACAAGAATTATGTTTTTTTTAATCGTAATTTCCATGTAGAGCCTACAAACATTTGTGTGTATACGTGTTCGTTTTGCGCTTACTCTCGCCTTATTAAGCAACGTGAAGAAGGTTGGGAACTATCCATCGAACAAATGATGGATATAATTAAAAAATATGATGGACAAGAGGTGACTGAAGTTCATATTACAGGTGGCGTCATTCCCAAACAAGATTTAGCATTTTATACAACGTTGTTTTCTGAAATTAAGAAACATAGACCAGAATTACACGTGAAAGCTTTAACACCGGTTGAGTGTCACTATATTTTTAAAAAAGCAAAGGTGACTTATGCTGAAGGCATGAAACTATTGAAGGAGTCAGGCTTGGATTCGATGCCCGGAGGTGGTGCTGAAATTTTTGACAAAGAAATTCGAGATAAAATTGCAGGCGGAAAATGCAGTGCAGAAGAATGGTTAAGTATTCATGAAATATGGCACGGGTTAGGAATGCAATCTAACGCAACCATGTTATATGGCCATATTGAAAGCTTTGAAAACAGAGTAGACCACCTTGAAAGATTGCGTCAATTACAAGATAAAACAAAAGGCTTTAATGCCTTTATTCCATTGAAATTTAGAAATGGGAATAACGACATGTCTG
>ENA-OBIO01001038-OBIO01001038.1-metagenomes-genome-assembly--contig:-NODE-1038-length-12068-cov-20.6505_pt1 | contig 12068 bp, 10 predicted proteins | sample MGYA00153383_OBIO01 | MGnify analysis MGYA00153383 | reverse complement strand
CACGTCTGTCTCACCTAAAGACGATCGTAAAACCACCTCCATCAGGGTTATTTCAAATTTCATCTCCCAAGGGACCGATTGATTTACCATAGGGCTGGACTTCTCGGAATTGCCATGTCCCTGCTTCAGCTTAACGACTTCCAAATCGCCTATCCCACCTCCCCCGATTGGGTGGTCGATCGCATTGCCTTCACCGTCCAACCCGGAGAACGGCTGGGCTTGGTAGGCGAATCTGGCTGCGGCAAATCCACGATCGGCAAAGCGATTCTTCAGCTTCTACCCAACGGATCGCGCACAGCGGGAGAACTCACCTTTGAAGGACAATCAATTTCACGACTAAGCGGCGATCGGCTGCGGCAGTTTCGGGGGGAAGCGGTGTCGCTGATTTTTCAAGACCCCATGACCCGGCTAAACCCCCTGCTTACCATCGGTGATCACTGCGTCGAAGCCCTGCAAGCCCACGACCCAAAACTGACCTCGCGTCAAGCCCGTGCCCGTGCCCAAGATGCCCTGACAGCAGTCAAAATCCCCACTGATCGCTGGAGCCAATATCCCCACGAATTTAGCGGCGGAATGCGCCAACGGGTTGCGATCGCCCTCGCCCTCATGCTCAACCCCAAACTTATCGTCGCCGACGAACCTACTACGAGTTTGGATGTCACCGTTGCAGCCCAGATTTTGGATGAACTGAAACGGTTGTGTTCTGAACGCAATATGGCCTTGATTTTGATTTCTCACGATTTGGCGATGATCGGTGAAATCTGCGATCGGATTGCCGTCATGAATAACGGCAAAATCGTCGAACTCAACACCACAAGCGAAATTTTCAACCACCCGCAAAATCCCTACACCCGATCGCTCATCGACTCCGCCCTCCGCCTCCAGGCTGGGTCAACCAAACCCACGCCCCAAACGACTCAAACGCCCCTTCTCGAACTTCAAAACCTTCAGCAACACTACACCCTCGGCGGCAACCTCCTCACTACGCTCTTCTCAAAAAACAAAGGCTCCACCATTCGCGCTGTCGATGGCATCACCCTCACCATCAATACAGGCGAAACCCTCGGTCTCGTCGGCGAATCTGGTTGCGGCAAATCCACCCTCTCCAAAACTATTCTGCAACTCATCAAGCCCACAGGCGGAACTGTCCAACTCGCAGGCCAAGAACTGACCACCCTCAATCGAAGCGCCCTCCAACGACAGCGCCGCGACATCCAAATGATCTTCCAAGACCCCAGCGCCTGTCTCAACCCGCGCATGACCATCGGCGAAGGCATTATGGATCCCTTATTGATTCACAAAATGGCCTCTCCCGCCGAAGCCAAACGTCAAGTGGTGGCGCTTTTGGGTCGCGTTGGTCTCAAACCCGACATCTACTTCGATCGTTATCCCAGCCAACTCTCCGGCGGCCAACAGCAGCGCGTTGTCATCGCCCGTGCCCTCATTACCAAACCCAAACTCGTCATTTGTGATGAACCTGTCAGTATGCTCGATGCGACGGTTCGGACTCAGGTTCTGGAACTCATGCAGGAGTTGAAAGAAGAATTCAACCTGACGTACTTATTTATTACCCATGACTTATGGGTGGCAAAATTCTTCTGCAACAGAATTGCGGTCATGTTTAACGGTAAAATTGTCGAGATTGACTCAACTTCTACCGTTTTTTCTCATCCCAAACATCCCTATACCCAGACATTATTGAATGCTGCACCTAAGATTCAGTTGGTTTAATGGACTGGTTTGATCGGTTCTAAGTCGGGAGCTTGATTGGGGTAGTTCTATCCTAGGGTGCATTGAATTGCAATGCGATCTCCTTGTAAAACTGAAGTACAATGCCAACGCAGACTAACCCACCCCCCAAACTGCAATCCCCTCGATTGCACCGTGAACGTTCAATGTCCGCCCTTCGATCGCGTTTAAAAGCACGATTGAGTCAAGGCAAACTGGCCGCACTCACCACCCTGATTCCGCTTTTGAAAGGGAGTCTATTACATCGATCGCTTCTACTGCGGGCTGACATGGATATGGTAAAAAACGACTACTCACTCGGCAAATTTCTCACCCATTGCACCATCATTCTGTGGCTAGTGTACATTTTGATGAATCTGCGATCGGGGCAGCAATTTCCGTTTTTCTCCACCACCTTAAAAGGCGCAGCGGCACCTCTCGCGATGACAGGCGGCGATCCGTATATTCGTGCGCTGATGCGGACCATTTCAGCGAGTGAATCTAATGTCGAAAACCCTTATTCGGTCATTTATGGCGGTAGTCGAGCAGAATCTCTCACTCAGCATCCCGATCGCTGTATCTCAATTCCCGTGGGTCCGAATACAGGGCAATGTTCCACAGCGGCTGGGCGTTACCAGTTCATCACGACCACCTGGCAAGAACAAGCGGGGAAGTATCATCCCGGTGCTGAAGGGCTGTGGCTCTGGAACCACTATAGTTTTGAACCTGCTTATCAAGATATGGTGACCTATCGTTGGCTGAGTGACTCCAGAGCTTGGGGCAGCGATCTGACGAATTTGCTGAAGACTGGACAGATCAATACAGTTCTCCGAATCCTATCGCCCACTTGGACCAGCCTCGGCTACGGCATCGAAACCAACAATATGAGCAATGCCCTTCCCCAAATCTACCAAGCAATGCTCCAGCAAGAACTCTCGGCCTCATCCATTAACCAAAGAGCATCCCTTAAAAAATAGGATTTTAAACTCGCATTTTGAAAAATAGTTTGTAGAAAATAGGCTGCTCAAAATGTACTCATTCCGTCTTCGATTTATGTAAAATAGGAACAGGTCACCTTTACGTACTCTAGCGTAGCTAGTTTCTAGGAATATTATCATGGGCAAGAAAAAAGCGACTGAGTCTCCTGAAGTAGACATTAATACGGGACTCGAACCTGCATCCCGTGAGGAGATCGCGGAGGGACTATCCCGTCTACTAGCTGATACGTATACGCTCTATCTCAAGACGCACAATTTCCATTGGAACGTCAAAGGTCCAATGTTCAATACATTGCATCTCATGTTTGAAGGGCAGTACAACGAATTAGCGTTGGCGGTCGATTTGGTTGCCGAACGAATTCGCGCCTTAGGGTTTCCAGCTCCGGCCACTTACAGTGAGTACGCCAAGTTGACGTCCATTACTGAGACCGAAGGCGTTCCCAAAGCCACAGACATGATCCAAATCTTGGTTGAAGGCCAGGAGTCCGTGGTGCGGACAGCTCGATCGATTTTTCCGATCGCCTCTGAAGCCCATGACGAACCGACCGCCGACCTGCTGACCCAGCGGATGCAAGTCCATGAAAAAACAGCTTGGATGCTGCGGAGTTTGTTGGAGGAATAAATTCCGATTGCGGGCGATCGCACAGGACTAGAAAATGCCATGGCGATCGCTCATTGTATTCATTCACGCACTTATTCGGCTCAAACCCTTCAATACGCCGTAAAGCTTATTCTCCTGGTTAAACAAGAGTGAAAAGTATCGAACAAATCGTATCCACCCGACGACCGATCGAGCTAAATAAAAACGAAGATATCGCCATCGGTCACGAGTGAAAAAATAGGTTTCGATCGATGATCGGGCATTGCCATCATGTAAGTCAGCGCCTGCGCAGTCCATAGCTATCAAGTAATCGTCGAGAAGCATGGCGGACAATTGGAATGTATTAGGGTTCTCGGCAAGGGAACTGAGTTTGTGATTATGCTGCCGATCAAGCCCGATCGGGATACGAGTTCGATGGGCGATCGCTGTTTCTCGAACTTATAGTCCAAAAGTTTTATGGCAACAAAACTATATATTTCTATCTCTAAGAATTAGGTGTGATACATTCATTTGATTAATAGAGAATTAGCGAATCTATCAATCCAGAATTAGGGATGCGTGGGTGCTGTAATGTTCCGCCCATCCGACACTAAACCGCACAGAATTCATCCATTATTTTGGATCTAAATAGGCTGCCGTATTTTATATTGCGGCCATGGTTTCATTTTTACCACGACCCGTTTTATCACTATCCGTTTTTATCAGTATTTTAAGGAGGTTCCATGAGCACTTCTATACAATGGCTGACTAAGTGGTTAAGTAACCAGCTACGCAGACAACGACGACAGTTTGTGTTTTTAAGTATTGTGATGGTCTGTAGTTTGATGGGGTGGTTGGTATCCGTGGGGTTGATGGATGTGCCGATCGCCCGTGCCACGTCTTCTTTGTTAGCAACTCCGCCCAAACAACCACTGGGTTCCTATGACTATTTTGGTAAAGTTCTGTCGCCTACAGAAGCGGCAACCTTAGTTAAAGCCAAAGGCTTAAATCCCCATGATCCGAAGTCTTATTTGAAAATTGGCGCGGTTCATATCACGCAGAAATTGCTTGATGTGGGCGAAAAGATCTTTTTTGAACGCAAGATTGGGGATACGTTTGGGTTACAGCGAGTGTTCGGATTTCAATTGGGGTTAGCAAGTATTTTACCTGACATGCAAACGGCGATCGTCGCCCAACAGGGGAAATCCACGAGCAATTTACCCATTACCTTATCCCGTGCGATCAAAGTTGGCAGTCAAGTGTTTCCGCAGGGCACTCGGTTTCCGACGGGTTTTGATGTTTTGAAAGGGGGAGTTTTGCCGATCGGATTGACGCCCAAAGGTGAAATTACCTGTGCGATTTGTCATGTCGCCCTTACGCCTAAGGGACAACAGCTTAAGGGTGTGCCCAATGGAGATCTGGCGATTCCGTTCTTGATTGCGCTGGCTCCCAATTCAGCGGCAGGATTTGCACGCTTGAGTCTCAATCCATTAGATCCGCGATTCCAAGGCAACGGCAAAACCATTCTCGATAGCAAAGGTCGATCGGTTAAGCTACCTGATCCTACGATCTTTGAACAAGTGTTCGACGATCTGGCGTTGGCCGTTCCCTTTGGTCATTTTGAAAGTTCTCCCGACGGCATTTTCAATACGACTCAAATCCCACCGCTATTTACGTTTAAAGCAGGACCCTATACAGCTGGCGGTGAGTTTGCTGTGGGACCCTTTGGCGGATTAGCGGCCCTCACGAATGGCGTCCATTCGTCTGAGATTAATCTCCTCGCCGCCGCACAACGCAGCGCTGAAACAACGGGCATCGATCGGGAAGTTTATCTGGGTACGGTCTTACAAAATGCCGCAGATCCGACCATTCGCTTACCCAATCGCGTCGTCAAACCTTCGGAGTGGTTACGGCAAGTCGCTCCAGATTTGGCACAAGCCGAACTCGAAGATCAGGTTCCGGCACCGGGATTAGGCAGCTATCCCAATTTGAATATTTCCTTACTGACCTACAACGGTTTGGTGTTTAGTCCCAACACCCGCAATGGAGGCGATATGGCCAGCGGAAAGTTTTTCTTTGCAAATAATGCAATGTCGGCTTGGCAAAATAGCCTGGTGCCACCGCCCAACCGAAGTCGCGCAAATTTTAACGCGCTCAATAATGGCTCCGTCGATCGCGGGGCTGAAGTGTTCAAGTCATCGTGCCTCGCCTGTCATCGATCGCCATTCTTCACTGATAACACGATTCATCCGATCGCTGAAATCAAGACCAATCCAGCCCGAGCCAAGTCTCGTCTAAAGCAAAATGCATTGCTAGTCGCACCCAAAATGTATTCCCTCGACACGCCCGTGCCGATTCCCGCGAATGCCACAGTTTTGGATGTGCCAACGGCTGGGATTAGTCGTCAACCGAATCAATTGCCCAACGGAGTACTGCCCAACGGTGGCTACAAAACGCCTTCGCTATTGGGATTGTATTTGACGGCTCCGTACCTACACGATGGCGGTGTGGCAGTGCGGAAGAACACGCTCGCAGTAGCGGATAATGGCAGTTATCAAATCCTAGATGCATCGGGATTAGGGCTATCTGGGACGCTAAGTCAGGGCATTTTACCGGATGCTTCGGCAAGCTTGCGGGCCTTAATCGATCGAAGCTTACGGGCAAAGGTGGTGACGGCCAATCGAGCCAATCCAGCATTGCAGGTAAGTAATTTGGATGGCAGCGGTCACGAGTTTTATGTGGAGGGTGCGCAACGACAACAGGATTTAATCAATTTCCTACTGGCGTTGGACGACAAACCTGCTGAGTATTAGTAACACTTGGCGATTGAAATCGCCAAGGCAAATGATGGATTTTCTTGGGGATTTTGTTTCGCAAACCTACGATAAAGATTCCCTCTTCATCCATAAAATTTACGTGGAATCACTGAACGCAGCTCTCTCTAAAATTATAGTGAGTTAGCCTGAGAATTTTAAATTAGAGTGGTCTCTTACTATGAATGAAACCTTAACGGCGCACCCGATCGCCCATTCATCTGTTCAGCCATTTGACCGTCAACCCGTCCTATCAGACTTAATCGACGTCCTCTTGTGAAACCGCATTCGCCCAAAGTAAGACTTGCATTGTCATCTACGCTACGGATGGTCACGGGACCCGAACTCCGATCGATCTCCTATTGATCAGTAGCAGTCGCACCACCAATAATCCCACTCACAGTCTCATCCATAGCCCCGCGACCGATCAAGAATTGGGGCCTTAAGCTAACGGCTTAACTAGACGAATCCAACGGTTCTTCTAGCTGCTGTTTCTCCCGTTTCAAGTCGGCTTCAAGTGCTTGGATTTGTTCTCGCCTTGCTTCAAGTTCAAGGGCACGCCGATCGACTTCTTGATTTTTTAAAGTCAACGACTGCCGCCACATTTCGGCCCGATCGGATTCTTGCTTCAAAAATTCAGGGGTGATGCCGGGGGTCAAGTAGGTTTTTACCAGATGAAGAATCCAGGGCTTAGCGTCTTGAATCAGAGTCACCTCCCGCGTCTCCGTCAGATCCAGTAGCACCCAATATCCAGGCAACTGGGCTGCCGCCTGGACATTGCTGATAACAACACTAGGGTCGGCATCTAGGAGACGCCAAGATCCATCAGACTCCTCAAATGCCAACAACATGAAGCCCGGTGCAGACACGGAGTCTATGGGCAAAACTTGAGCGAGATAGCGCATTCTAGAATCTCTTATAATTTCCATTACAGGAATAGTCATTCGGTCTGCAATCAATCCTACCGCACCCGACCTTCTTAGAGCATTGCCAGACGAGCCTGAATTAACTCGGCCTGTTTCTCGACTTCCGCGAGGGCGTCTTTTGCGCCTTGAACAACCTCAGCGGGCGCTTTGCCCGTAAATTTTGGATTATTGAGCCGTGCCCTGCTTGATTGTGCGTCACTCTCAGCCTTTTTGAGATCCTTCTCCAGTTTAGTTCTTAGGGCATTGATATCCACAAGACCCGCTAGTGGAATGAGAACTTGGACCGTCCCCACCACACCCGCAAACATTGTTTGAGCATCCGAAGACTCACGAATCGACAACGCTCGGTCCGATGAGTAACTCGATTCCGCGATCGCAGCAGACTCCAGTCCGGGCTGCGATCCCAAAACCTCGTTCTTAAGCTGACGAACTTGCCCAAGCGTGCGCGATCGATCGGCGTCCGAAAGTAAATTATTTTTGGTGAAGAAAATGGCATACACCAGGCCCACCACTTCCAAAATAGGCGGCAGGAAGGCAATGCGATGCACGCTTTCTAAGGTGGCCCAAATCAAGCTCAAACTAAACCAAGCCCCAAACAGCGTTCCCGCACCCAGAATAAACTTGCGATATTCAGAAATCAGGTCAAACAGCGCTTCGATCGCTTCTTGAATCTCTAATTTTTCTAGCCAAGTTTTTTCACTCCAAGCTTTGCGGTTGCGAATGCGTATGGTTTCGAGGGTCTGGGTTGCCTCGGCGGACTGAGTGCTGGGTTTGACGGCAGTCGGAGCGGGGATGATTAGGGTTTTCAGTCGAGCCAGATTTTGGATGTAACATTGTCCGCTTTGCAGAATGGTGCGCTCCCGATCGCTCTCCGATTGCAGAATCGCCTCAATTTTTTCACCCGGTTTGATTCCCGCCTCGGCTCGAAGATTGCGAATGGTACGAATGGTGCCGATGATCAGCACAAATTGCGATTCAAGATCGAGGTTGATTAGGCTTAAGTCTGGTGTCGGGTAGTGCTCTAGGGCCAGACTAACCGTGCCGATCGCGTCTTTCTGCACCACCGTATGCCAAATTTCTTCGGTGATGTGGGGCATAAAGGGATGCAGAAGTTTTAGCGTACCTTCGAGAACGAGGGCAAGGGTTTGCTGTGCAACAAGTTTGGTGTTGGGATCGTCTCCTTGCAAGCGGTATTTCACTAATTCAATATATAAGTCACAAAAATCTCCCCAAATAAATTCGTAAAGTAGTTTCGCGGCTTCCCCGAGGGAAAACTGATCGAGATTTTCGCGGAGTGCTTGGGTGACTTGGTGATAGCGCGACAGAATCCAGCGATCGCACAGTTCGAGCTTGGCGGGATCTGGGGTGCCGAGCTGCTGGGGTGTCTGGCCTTCAAGGTTCATCAACACAAACCGGGAGGCATTCCACAGTTTGTTGGTAAAGTTGCGGGAGGCTTCAACCGATTCGGAAAGGGAATCGTCTTTGCTACCGGGCTTGGGGGGAGTCGGCTCTTTGCCAGCGGCGCGATCGTTGACCCGTTGGTTGTAGACTTTTCGATTCAGTTGGAGGCTGATGTCTTGACCTGCGCCTGCCACTTCCCGAATCAGGGTGTATCTCAGCGCGTCGGTGCTATATTCGTCAATCAAAATCAATGGATCGACGCCATTATTTTTCGACTTCGACATTTTTGCGCCCGTTTCATCGCGCACGAGGCCATGGATGTAGACCTTTTCAAAGGGCATTTCGCCTGTGAAATGCTTGCCCATCATAGTCATTCGGGCGACCCAGAAAAAAATGATGTCGAAGCCTGTCACCAGCGTGCTCGTTGGATAGTAGCGATCGTAGTCCGTCAGATCATCGGTTCCCCAGCCGAGGGTCGAAAACGGCCATAGCCCTGACGAAAACCAGGTATCGAGGACGTCAGGATCTTGTTCAAGTTTGACGGGTTTGCCATATTTTGCTTCTGCAAGTTTTGCGGCCTCTTCCTCATCTTTTGCCACAAAGAACGGCGTCGAGTCCGTGATCACGCCGCCTGTTTCATCCACAGCATACCAAGCTGGAATCTGATGTCCCCACCACAACTGCCGCGAAATGCACCAATCTTTTAAATTCACCAACCAATCGCGGTAGACCTTTTTCCATCGATCGGGTACGTATTCCGGCGAGTTGTGTTCGTCGAGGTCCGCCAGCGCTTTTTTCGCGAGAGGCGCGGTATTGACAAACCACTGCGTTGAGAGAAGTGGCTCGATCGGGACGCCGCCGCGTTCGCTGTAGGGAAGGGTGGTTTTGTAGGGTTCAATTTTGACTAGGTTGCCGGATTTTTCTAAGGCTTCAACGACGGCTTTTCGAGCATCAAAGCGATCGAGACCTTCAAAGTCGCCTGCATTTTCGTTCATGGTGCCGTCTTTGTTCATCACGTTGATGAAGGGCAAGTCATGGCGTTTGCCCATCTCGAAGTCGTTCGGGTCATGGGCGGGGGTGATCTTTACGCATCCGGTGCCGAAACTTGCATCGACGTATTCATCCGCAATGATGGGAATGTCCCGGTTTTGCAGGGGCAGCGTGACGGTTTTGCCAATCAAGGCTTTGTAGCGATCGTCGGTCGGGTTCACAGCCACCGCCGTATCGCCCAACATCGTCTCAGGGCGGGTGGTTGCAACTTCGATGAAGCCATTTCCCTCGGTGAGCGGATAGCGAAAATGCCAGAGGTTGCCGTCGATTTCGCGGTTGTCTACCTCAAGGTCAGACACGGCGGACTGACTCGCCGGACACCAGTTCACCAAATAATTCCCTCGATAGATTAAGCCTTCTGCATGGAGCTGAATGAAGGCACTTAGAACAGACTCAGAGAGTTCGGGGTCTAGGGTAAAGCGTTCGCGAGACCAGTCGGCGGAGAGTCCGAGACGACGCAATTGATCGGTAATCGTGCCGCCAGATTCTTTTTTCCATTCCCAGGTTCGGGCTAAGAATTTTTCTCGGCCTAACTCTGCGCGGGTTTGGCCTTCTGCTTTGAGCTGTTTTTCGACGATCGTTTGGACGGCGATGCTGGCGTGGTCGGTGCCGGGAAGACAGAGGACGTTTTTGCCCAGCATTCTCTGATAGCGGACGATCGTGTCAATCAGTGCTGTATTGAAAGCATGCCCCATGTGCAGGCTTCCGGTGACGTTGGGCGGCGGGGTGACGATCGAATAGGTCTCGCCCTCTTGCCTCGCTTTAGCCTTAAAGACTTCGTTTGCTTCCCAGAAGGTTTGCCACTTGGTTTCGGTGGTCTTGGCTTCGTACTGGCTGGAAAGGGTGGGAAGAGTTGCAGTCATGGGGACTCGGGGCGATCGCGCTTATGGGTCGTCAGGGTACTTATGATAGCGGTTTTTGGGGCGATGGATTGTCTACGGATGAGGTCGAATGGAAAGAATCGTAATGGTTTCGTTTTGAGGTCCGTAGTACCAAAAAATCCGAAAAGCAGAGGGCGTTTTATTTTCGACATACGCCTCGAAGACATCCTCTTGGGTGGGTCCACTCAGTTCATTGTATTTGTGAGTCTTTAATCCAGGGTGTCGCAGATTGATTTGCATCAATGCCAAGGTCTTCAGAACTTTACGATGCTTTTTAGGATCAGATTCGGCTAACTCTACGAGGGTATCCAAAGCGATCGTTGTAAATTGAATTTTAAATTGCATGATGAATATCGCTCAGTCATCAATGTCAATATCAACATATTCTGCGAAACTGCCCAAATATTGGACTTCTCCGGCTGCGGCTTGGGCAATCCCTATCTTGACCTCTGCGATCGCCTCTGGATTATTCCAAAACCAGGCTTCGGGATCAGGAACTGGGTCGAGCAGAATTTGCCCATTTGGATTAACCAGGATTCTATAGCGATGGGCAGTCGCGGCTGACCCTAGGTTAATGATTCCGGTAGAATCTGGAGTGATTTCTTCGAGAAGCTGGAAGTCTGGATGGGTCAGCATAGTAATAGTGGTGAGGAAGACTTGATTTATTCTAACGATGGAGAGGATCGATCGGGTGAGATTTTAAGTGCGGCGATCGGTATTAGGTTAAAGTGAATGTCAAGGTTGGCTTAAAGCTGTCTCATGAAAATATTAAATCAAGAGGTGGGTAGCAGTGTCAGACAAGCCCAATAGCATAAATGATAATTTTGATCCTTCTTTCATAACAGGTAAGGATTTAGAACGCCATTTCAAACTTGAAGATGCTCTCCTTGAATTTTCTAGGCTCTTTCAGGACGAAACGAATGATCGTTCAATGGTAATTGTGGGTGCTGCTTTCCTTGACACGCAACTCGAACATATTATTCAAAACTTTCTTGTTGATGACGAAAAGGAAGTGGATAAACTTCTTAAACAAGACCAACCACTGGGAACCTATGGAAATAAAGTCGGCGCTGTCTATTGTTTCGGATTGATAGGAAAGACAATCCGTGACGACTTACGATTGGTTGCCAAGATAAGAAATACGTTTGCGCATGACCTGTACGCATCATTTGAGGATGAAAAAATCAGATCTTGGTGTTTTGCACTCAAGTGGCATCGAATTTCATTTGCGCAACCTCCAGATGGTGCGTCGGCACGGAGTCTCTTTAATGTTGGTGTTAGTCGATTGGCGTCTTACTTAGGTGACGTTACATCTATTGCAAGGGGAGATAAACGATCAATTCAACGCGAATCGTAGTTCACCCATTCCCCTAACCAACGGATTACAAATTCGCGCAATTCGGGTGTCTGGTAAGAACTTGATCGCCTTCATCCCACAAAACCCACCCATCCGCATTCTAAAACAAAGCTATCAACAATGCTCCAAACCGTAGAAGGCATTGATCACAGTGGACCGACCGAACTGACGCAGCAACCTCAAAACGTCAGCGATGGGTGCGATCGATCGGCTTTGGGAGATGGTCTACGCGGATGAGAATGATTCGATCGCTACGTTATAATCGAGCCATCGATCGTTCATACCGAGGTCTCGAACATGATTGCGAATTTAAATCTTCGATCCAATACCCCAT
>ENA-OBIO01001037-OBIO01001037.1-metagenomes-genome-assembly--contig:-NODE-1037-length-12075-cov-2.43902_pt1 | contig 12075 bp, 10 predicted proteins | sample MGYA00153383_OBIO01 | MGnify analysis MGYA00153383 | reverse complement strand
CGCTTTTTTGGCTTGCTGCAATTAATCCGTACGATAAAGCCTGGTTGCCCATGATGGAGCGGTAAGTGCCCACTTCCATTTTGGCTTTTTCTACCTTATAACGTGTTGTAAAGGTTTCAGTAGTATCTCCGTAATTATAACCGGCTTGCAATGCCTTAATATTACTTTGAAAAATTTCCGGCTTTTTACCAAATTTATCTTTTATAAATTCAATGGTATTGTCCATATCTCTGTTGTACATCCAATATAAAAAACCCAGCACAAACATATTTTTTGCACGGTCTTTTTCTTTGGTACCCATTGTAAATTCCTTCAGTGCTTCCCGGGTCATTTTGGTAACATCCATTTTTATAAGCTCATAACCATCAAGGCTATTATCATCTAACGGATTAATACCTTCTTTATAATTGGCTAAACGAAGATTTTTGCTGTCAAAACCTTCAATATTAGCAATTATTATTCCACCGGGCTTTAACCCTTTTAAATTTACCTTTAAAGCAGCTGCGTTCATCGCTACCAATACATCGCAAATGTCGCCGGGAGTAAATATTCTGTCGCTGCTAAATCTTAATTGGTAACCACTTACACCTGGTAAAGTGCCTATTGGAGCACGTATCTCTGCCGGAAAATCCGGAAAAGTGGCGAGGTCAATACCAAGTAAGGCGGTATTATTTGTAAATTGACTTCCGGTTAATTGCATTCCATCTCCACTATCGCCTGCAAATTTTATAACTACTTCTGCTAATACCTGTTCTGTTCTGCTCATAATTTATAAATTACTGCAAGTTACACTCATTTTCATTTTTGCAATGGCATTTATACCATATTCTATGTATAACAAAATAAAAATTAAGCTTAAGCCTTTAATGGGCTTAAAATATCAAATTTTTATAAGGCTAAACAGGCTAAATTTTAGATGTGAAAAGTAAATTTTAAAGTGGGATATTATAAAAATATTTTGCCTGCAAACTATCTGTTTTAGTAAAGTAGTTTTTATTAAAGTCATTCAATCAAACAAATTAAATACCCTATACAAAATGATTGTAATTTATTATTACTGTGTCATTTACTTTTTTTAAATTGGGTTGTTAGTTAAACCTATTTTAGTTATTTGTGTTTTTTTTGTTTAATTTTAAAAGTACCTAAAAAAAATTATGAAAAAGTTTTACACCATTTTAGTGGCTTCATTGTTATTTATAACTGTTAAAGCTCAGTCGCACCTCGTTACAGCCGAATATCAAAAAAATAAAACTCCCGGTATTGAAAACGATATTCCTTTTCCGGAAAAAACTGTTACCAAAACAATTGAAGATCATTTAATGAAATTAGGGTACAGAGGTAGTAACAACAAAGGATATTTAATCTTTAAAGGAGTGCATATGCCTGAAATGGGTAGTAATAATTATGATCTGTATTTTAAAACCAGCCGTAAAAGCCGAAAAGAAAAAGATGCCACTACAGTAACTATGCTTGTTTCTGCTGGTTACGAAAAATTTATTGGAGATACTACCGACGCCTTGGTTATACAGAATGCAAAAACTTATCTTGATAAACTTACTTCAAAGGTAGCGGCGTTCGATTTGGAACAACAAATAACAGATCAGGAAAAGTTAGCAGAAAAATCTACCAAAAAATTAAAGAGTATTATAAGTGACGGGCAAGATCTTGAAAAAAAGAAAAATAAGTTAGAAAATGAAATAATAAATAATTTAAAAGATCAGGCAAATCAAAAGTCTGTGGCTGATAAAGAGCAGCAAATTTTACAGACACTTAAGGAAAAACGTATGCAATAATTTTTTCTTTTAATCGTTTTTTAAGTGTATCTAAAATCCGGGCTATAATCCCTTACAAATTTTTACCTTATGAAATTATGGAAATACTCTTTGTGGCTTAGTATATTTTCCTGTATTTTACTTTTTATCGTTTTTTATTTAACACCGGAATATAATGTTTTTATTTGGCGTCAATTTCGGCTGGATGCAGGTATTCTTTTTGCAGTTTTGCTGCTAAGCTGGACAACTGCCTTGTTTGGGTTTGCTCTAAATAATGTTTTTATTGATAAAGCCCTAACAGATAAAAATATCAAAATGCCTGCGAACATAAAATGCTTACCTTCTATACTTGGGGTACCTTCCTTTCTTTCTTTTATTTGGTTTATTTACCGTTATTACAAGGGCAATCCACATCACTAAAAAGACTTTTTATATATTTTGTCAGGCTAAAATTGCCGGTCGGAAATTTAATAACAAAAAGTAAGGTTGAAATTGGGATCAATAGTTATCCAATTATCATAATTTTTTTATTTATGATAACGCGAGTAATTAAAATTATGAATTTACTTAATTAATCATTGCTAATTTTTATACTTTTTCGGTTTTGTTTTATTTCTCCGGCTTTCTTTTTAGAGCTGATTCTTTTTTCTTTAGCAGCTTTGCCTGGTTTGGTAGGCTTTCTTTTTTTAGGAATTATAAGGGCCTTGGTCACAAGAGCATTAATTTTATCTATTACTATTAACTTATTACCAAGTTGGCTACGTTCTTCCTGAGATTTTACCAGTAAAAATCCCTTGGCGTTAATTTTATTTATAAGTTTTAGATTCAATAAAATTTTTTCTTCCTCAGTAAAAAGTGCCGAGTTGTTTATATTCCAATACCCTTCTACCATGGTTTCTACCTTGTTAACGTTTTGGCCGCCCTTTCCGCCGCTTCTTGCTGTTTTAAATTTAATTTCCGAAAGAATATCCATACTTCAAATTTACAATTTTTATAAAGATGGTTAACAAAGCCTTGATTTTGCTATCTTTATTTTAATAAGCTTAAAAATTTTACTTTTACAAAGAACGAATAAAGAGTTAATGTTAAAACCAATCTATCATTCACTAACAGAGCGCAAGCTAAAAGGTAAAAAATCTTTTGCCGTATTAATTGACCCTGATAAGGTTGATGATGATAATTTAGAACAATTAATAACACTTGCGGTTAGCGCCAACGTTGATTATTTTTTGGTTGGAGGCAGTTTGGTAATTTCTAATTATCTGGATGAATGCATACAGCTAATTAAAAGAAATTGCAATATTCCCACCATATTGTTTCCGGGAAGTCCGGCTCAAATAAGCAAATATGCAGATGCATTATTATATCTTTCGCTAATAAGCGGGCGTAATCCCGAATTATTAATTGGGCAACATGTTGTTTCTGCTCCCTTTGTTAAAAAAAGTGGGTTAGAAATAATGGCAACTGGTTATATGGTAGTAGATGGAGGCGCACCAACTACAGTTTCTTATATAAGTAATGCCAGTCCGCTACCGGCAGATAAAGATGAAATAGCTGTTTGTACAGCTATGGCAGGCGAGATGTTGGGTATGGGATTAATTTATATGGATGCCGGCAGTGGAGCTAAACGGCCAATTACCGAAAGTATGATTGCAAAAGTTGCTCAGTCAATTTCTGTACCCTTAATTATTGGAGGCGGAATTACTCATCCTGAAAAAGCGTATTTAAATTGTAAAGCAGGTGCAGATGTTATTGTTGTTGGCAATGCTATTGAAAAAGATGCGTCGCTGATAAAAGAAATGGCTGCGGCTGTACATAGTGTTGCTGTAAAAGTTTAAAATAGAAATCTCTAAATTTTATTTTTTTTATTTAGAAATTATGGTGTTTTGGGTAAATATTTTTTTGATGTAAAAAAATACAATTTTTTCCTACAAACTCATCATTTCTTTAAATTTTACCGCTTGCCTTCTGCTAACTTCAACTTTTTCCCCACCCTGTAATTCCAGCAATAAACCTCCGTTAAAATAGGGCTCAATTTTATCTATCATGCGCACGTTTACAATGTGTTTGCGGTTTGCACGAAAAAAAGTTTTTTCATCCAATCTTTCTTCAAGAGCATTTAACGATTTTAAAATAAGTGGCTTATTACCTGCAAAAAAAACTTTTGCATAATTACCAACACTTTCAAATAAACGCACTTCGGCCAATTTTACAAACCAGCATCTTTCCCCATCCTTAACAAATACCTGATCATTTTCTGTGAGCATACCCCGGTTAATAGTTTGTTGCGCTGCCAGTTCTTTTTCTTCGGCCTGCTGCAATTTTTGTATTGCTTCAGCCAACCTTTTTGGCTCAATAGGTTTCATTAAATAATCTAATGCGTTTACATCAAAAGCTTTTAAAGCATATTCATCATAAGCTGTTGTAAAAATTACATGTGGAGCTTTATCTAATTCCATTAACATATCAAAGCCGGTTTTGCCGGGCATTTGAATATCTAAAAAAATAAGGTCAGGGTTAAGCGCATCAATCTTTTCTATACCTTCTTCAGCATTGGCGGCTTCGTCAATTACTTCTACATCCGGAAAATCAAGTAGCAGTTTTTTTAATTCATTCCTTGCCAGTCTTTCATCATCAATAATAATTGCTCTATGCATAATGTAAATTTTGTAATATTAAATACTGCCAACAGGCATAGTTACCCTGCTTTCTACCATATCCGCATTTAAATTTTTAAGCTCAAAAGTAGCCTTGCCCTGGTATAATAAATTTAACCTGTATTGGGTGCTTTTAATACCAAAACCATCTTCGTTTATAAATGTATCTAACTGGCCGCTATTTTGTACTACCAGTTCGTGGTGGTCATCAACAAAATCAGAAATTACCTTAATGGTTCCTCCTTGTATTTTTTTACTAATACCATGCTTGATAGCATTTTCTACCAAAGTCTGCAACATCATTGGCGGTACTTGTTGACCAAGGGTATCTTCATCAATATCCATTTCAATAGTAAGCCGTTCTTCAAAACGCATTTTTTCGAGCGCGAGATAATCTTTTACAATATTTAATTCTCTTTCTAAAGGAACGGTTTCTAATTTTTCTGCCTGCATACTGCTGCGTAAAATATTGCTTAATTCAGTAATGCCGGATCTTGCACGAGTTGGGTTTTCATCTACCAAAGCACGTATGCTGTTAAGGGCATTAAATATAAAATGAGGATTAATGTGCGACTTAATGGTTTTTAATTCCAACTCTTTAACCACGCTTTGAAGTTTTAATGTATCTACTTCCTGCCGTCTGTTGGTTTCAACATAATGATAAGTGTAATAAATAAGGTTCCAAATAAATAGTAAAAAAAAGTTGCTGATAGAAGTTCTTGAAATCTCATTAGCAAGGCTAATTTTTATTCCGCCGGTATCCCACAAGCCCAATAATTTTTCGAGCGAAACATCTGCAAAGGCATAAATAATTGAAAAAATAATAGTTAAAAATATAAAAACCAGAATTTGAGTTTGAATAGGTTTCTCTAAAAGCTTGTACTCTAAAATAATAATGCGCATTAAATGGGTAATAAAAATACCGAGTAAAACACTTACTACTATTATTAAAAAGAAATGGTCAATTTTACGAACAGATAAGGTGAGGTAATAAAATATAGAAATAGCCATGCTGGCACCCCAACCGGTTAACTGACAAAGCCAATATCTTGAAATTTTTTTCAGCATGAATACAAACTTACAAATTACCCAAGTTCAGTAAGGCTTGTTTTATTACTAATGGTGATATGTTGTTGTAAAAGGTTTCTACATCACTTAAATAATAAATATACTGTTTTTATTTGCTGTAATTATAGAATTTCTGAGTTTATAAGTTCATGTAAATTATAATTTTCATATTATCTTAAAAGTTATCAACTAAAAATATAATTTTTCCTTGTTTGTAATTGCTTACCGGCCCTTTATTTTTATTGTTTAATTTTACAATATGCCAGATTCACCTCTAAATAAAGATGCAGAACATTTAAACCCTGCGGATAAAGAATTTGAAAATAATATTCGGCCAAGTGAGATGGCTGATTTTTCCGGTCAGCCCCAAACTATTGAAAACCTTCGGATATTTATAAAAGCCGCAAAAATAAGAGGAGAAGCTCTTGATCATATTCTTTTTCATGGCCCGCCGGGATTGGGTAAAACAACCCTTAGCCGTATTGTTGCCAACGAACTTGGCGTTAATATAAAAGAAACCAGTGGCCCTGTTATTGAAAAGCCTGGCGACCTTGCCGGACTGCTTACTAATTTAGAAGCCAATGATGTTTTATTTATTGATGAAATACATAGGCTAAGCAATGTAGTTGAGGAGTACTTGTATGCTGCTATGGAAGATTATCGCATAGATATAATGATTGATAGCGGTCCTAATGCAAGAAGCGTTCAAATTAATTTAAACCCTTTTACACTAATTGGTGCTACTACCCGAAGTGGTTTATTAACTGCTCCGTTATTATCGCGTTTTGGTATAAAATCCAGACTTGAATATTATAATGCTGCAACGCTGCAAAAAATAATTTTACGTAGCGCCGGAATTTTAAACACAACCATCAGCACAGAATCTGCAGATGAAATTGCACGCCGCAGCAGGGGTACACCGCGTATTGCAAATGGTTTATTAAGGCGCGTTCGCGATTTTGCACAAGTACTTAATGATGGTATTATAGATATTGGAATAACCCAACATTCATTAAAAGCCTTAAATGTAGATGAGCATGGTTTAGATGAAATGGACAACCGAATATTAAATGCTATAATTGATAAATTTAAAGGAGGCCCCGTAGGCATTACCACTATTGCCACTGCCGTGGGAGAAGAGCCCGGCACGCTTGAAGAAGTGTACGAACCATTTTTAATACAGGAAGGTTTTTTACAACGGACTGCAAGAGGAAGAGAGGCTACAGCAAAGGCTTACAAGCATTTGGGTAAGGTGCCGCCGGCAACAAATCTTTTATTTTAAACGGATAATTTTTTAAGGATCATTATTAAAAAATAATATTGCAATTATGGTGACTTGTTATTTAAAATATATTATTGACCCTTACCAAACAGACGTATTTGAGCAGTATGGCAAACAATGGATAGAATTGGTAAATCGTTTTGGTGGTATCCATCACGGTTATTTTATGCCGGATGAAGGGGCAAATAATATTGCGTATGCACTATTTTCATTTACAAGTTTAGCCGAATATGAAAATTATAGAAAACTAATATTAACGGATACAGACTGCATTGCCGCATTTAAATTGGCAACTGATACCAAATGCATTTTAAGTTACGAAAGAACTTTTTTGCGACCGGTTTTTAAATAAAAATATTATTAAATGCACAAAAAAAAGCCATCTTAAAAAGGTGGCTTTTTTTAAATACTATTTATATACTATGCAGCAACCAGTCTAAATCCATTTCCATGGATATTTACAATTTCGATAGTGCTGTCTTCTTTTAAATATTTACGCAATTTAGCAATATATACATCCATGCTGCGACCATTAAAATAAGTATCACTTCCCCATATTTTTTTAAGGGCAATTTCTCTTTGCAACAAATCATTCTTGTATTCGCAAAGCATTTTTAATAATTCATTTTCTTTGGGAGATAATGTTTGAACCTTTCCTTCAAAAATTAATTCGCGCAGGCGTGGATTAAAATGATATTTACCCATATCAAATTCTGCATTAACCTCCTCCCGATGCATTTCTTCATTGCGTTTTAAAATTGCTTTAATTTTAAGCAACAATACTTCACTGTCAAATGGCTTGGTAATATAATCATCAGCACCTAATTTGTACCCTTGTATAATATCGTCCTTCATGGTTTTGGCCGATAAAAAGAATAATGGAACATCAGGATTAATATCCCTTATTTCTTCCGCAAGAGTAAAGCCATCCATATTTGGCATCATCACATCTAACAAACAAATGTCAAATTTCTCCCTTTGAAAAGCTGCCAATCCTAAACGGCCGTCTCTTTCCAACACTACTTCGTAATCATTTAATTCCAAATAATTTTTTAATACCATACCCAAATTGGTATCATCTTCACACAACAATATTTTAGGTTTAACTGCTTCCATAATTATTAATTTATTAGCAAATAAAATTGATTCAAATTAGTTGTAACGAAGTTAACGACTAATTTTTTGTTAAAGGTAATGTTTGTACTGTTCTACAAATTGTATGCTGCTTTTGTTTTGACTTAATAAAAAGGTGTCGGTTTAAATGTATTTTATTAAAAAAAAAGCCATTCTTTTTTAAGGAATGGCTTTTAAAAATATATAAATTAAGTTATTTAAAATCGGCTTCTGTAACGCCTTCGTTTAATTTGTAATCAATATATTTTATTGGAAACTCCTGTCCACCTTCATTCTTTGTCACCATAAAAGGTAATAAAATAGAACCTACCTTTCTGTAATCACTGTACTCAGTTATAGCTATATTATCCTGCCCTTCTTTTTTAGTAGTTATTTCTTCTTTCAATAATAAGCCGGTTTTTATACTGTATTCCTGTACAGAAAGTTTACCGCTGGGTAATATAACTTTCATGCGGTAAGTTTCTTCGTCACCAATTTTACCGGTGCCTAAATAATCTGTTTTGTAGGCAGCATTGCTGATGTAAAACAATTGTGGTATTATTCCTTTATCATCAAGCGCTTCTTTAATTTCTGTTTCGGACATATCTTTTTTTTGTGGCCCCTGCTGCATAAATCCCTTCCCCCCATCAAAAACCATTTTCATTACCGTCATAGTTCCCATTTTAAGTTCCATCAACTGCCTTGTAGGGTTCATTCTTTTTTCGGTTCCTGCAAATGACCTGCCCATCATATCTACACTAAAATTAGCAGCAATACTATTAATCTTACTCACTTCATCTTTACCACCAATGGCCTTTAAATAACTGTTTACAATTTCATAAACCGAAATATTGTTAGTGGTTTTTGAGGTTTCACCTACTTTAGGGTCGTTGGCTTTTGCTACAATAGGTTCTGCATATCTGTCAAACTTTTTAATGGGGTAGCCGAGCCTCATTAACTTTGGTAAAATAATACTTCCATTGCCAACAATTACAATACGGCTATTTGTTTCGTTATAATATTTTTGAGAAACATTTTTCAGGTCTGCTAAACTAACTGCATTTATTTTTTGTAAATAAGTTCTGTAAAAATCTTTAGGAAGATTATTAATTAAAATATCAGATGCAAATGTTGCAGTACGTGCAGGATCTTCCATACCTAAAGCAAAGGAACCATTGTATTTTGCTTTGGTATTTGCCAATTCTTCAGCAGTAATATTTCCATCTCTCATATTAAGTATCTCCGAAAAAATTTCAGCAGCAGCACTATCTACCTTGTCGCTTCGCACGGCTGCACTGGTAGTAAACATGCTTTGAAAACGGCCACTTCCAATTCTGCTATAACTACCATAAGTAAAGCCGTGTTTTTCCCGCAGGTTCATAAATAATTTACTTTCTGCACCGCCGCCCAGTATTTGGTTAGCAACTAATAGCGCATGATAATCTTTATTGTTCATTGGGTTATTTACCAAATTGCCAATATTTAATTCGCCCTGCACTGCAGTTGGTACATCAACAAAATTTATTTCAGTTTTTGCGGGATTTTCAACCAATGGTATAGTTGGTAAAACTAATTTTTTTCCTGTCCAGTTACCAAAAGCCTTTGTTGCAATTTCTTTTGCTGCTTCGGGAGTTATATCTCCAACAAATGTTAAGTATGATCTTGAAGGTGTAATATAATTTTTATACGCATCTTTTATATCAGTGAGCGTTAGTGCTTTTATAGATTCTTCGGTAGTAAATTCTCCCATAGCAGTTTGTTTACCATAGCTAAGCGCAGCATTAACCCTGGCAGCAATTGCGGGTGCACTTTTTTCATTTGCTTTTAAACCTGAAATGGTCATCGATTTTAATTTATCGAAAGAAGCCTGGGGAAAAGCAGGATTTCTTAAACCATCGGCCATTAATAAAAAGGCCTTGTTAAAATACCTTGTTAATGCACTTGCAGAACCTCCGGAAGAGAAAAGGTTTACCTGCGCTCCCATAATATCAACAGCCTCATCAAATTTATCTTTAGGCATTTTGGTAGTTCCTTCTCCCAACATTTGTCCCATTAACTCAAGTAATCCGGCTTTTTTTCCTTCAAATACAGGCCCTGCATCAATGTTTAAAGAACTAATTACTTTTGGTAATTTATGATTTTCCACAACTAAAATAGTCATACCATTTGCTAGTGTAAATATAATAGGGTCTTTTAAAGATATAATGGGTGCAGCTCCTGCAGCAGGCTTTTTAGATCTGTCAACTTTTATTTGTGCAGTGGCCGGCTGTAATAAAACAAGGCCTAATGCAACTATGATTATTTTTTTCATTTGGTATTTTTTAATCGATGTAATATTTAATTGCGTGTTTACAAGTTTAGCTAAACTTACTTTTTAGGCAGGTAGTAAATAACTACACGTTGGTTTTTATTTAAATATTTTTTAGCCACATCCTGTATATCCTGACGGGTAATTTTTCTAATTTCTTCCAATTCTAAATTTATATTGTTGGTATTTTTATAAAATGTGTAACCATCAGCAAGGTTTTCTGCTACGCCAAGCATTTTGCTGTTTTTACCAATAAAATTATTTTCAAACTGGTTTTGCAGTTTAGTAAATTCCGTTTCAGAAATTAGCGTAGTTTGTAATTTAGCAATTTCATCATCCATATCTTTTAACAAGGTGTCTAAAGGTGTATCTCCATTAGGAAGCGCAAAGTTTATATAAGCTCCATAATCTTCAAGCGCGTAATTAAAAGATGCTACGGTTAAAGAATTCTTTTTTTCGTCTACCATCTTTTTATACATACGGCTGCTATTACCCTGGCTTAAAACTGCTGAAGCCATTTCCATAGCCCTGGAATCTTTACTTGTTAGGCCCGGTATACGATATCCGGCAATAATTGCAGGTATTTGAATATTGTTGTCATAAGCGGTATCAACAATTTCTTTTGTAATGGGATCTTCTGTAAAAACGGTTCGGGTAATTGGTTGTCCTGATGGAATTTCTGCAAAATAATTTTCTACCAGGGTCTTTGTTTTAGTAATATCAATATCACCGGCAATTACCAATACGGAATTAGAAGGCGAATAATACTTTTTATTAAAAGCTTTAAATTCAGACAGTGTGGAAGAATCCAAATCGGCCATGCTGCCAATGGGTGCCCATCTGTAAGGATGTTTTACAAATAAATGTTTTGCCAGTTCAGATAGAATATTGCCATAGGGCTGGTTGTCTACCCTTAATCTTTTTTCTTCTTTTACAACTTCATTTTGGGTTTTAACACCAACTTCGTTTATAACGGGATGAAACATCCTTTCGCTTTCGAGCCAAATGCCGGTTGCTATTTGATTAGATGGAAATACTTCGTAATAAAACGTGCGATCCTGCGTAGTATTTGCATTATTTTGCCCGCCATTACTGCTAACAATTTTCATAAATTCACCTCTCTTAATATTGTCACTTCCTTCAAAAAGCAGGTGTTCAAAAAAGTGTGCAAAGCCTGTGCGGTTGGGTTGCTCGTCTTTACTGCCTACATGGTACATAACAGAAACTGCAACTACGGGAGCCGTTTTATCCTGATGTAAAATAACATGTAAACCATTTTTTAAAGTGTATTCTGTAAAAGCTACTTTTTGAGCTTCGGCGTGGAGTGAAACCGAAATCAGAAAAAGGTACAAGATTCTTTTTTTCATATTTTTTTTAGATTAAGTCACAAATTTAATAAGATAATTAATTACCATGAACGAATTTTAAATATATTAAAAAAATATATACTTTAAATTTTATTTGTTTTATTTTGTCATTAATTGTTAATTATTTCAAGGATATTATAGAAGCGGAACTACGTTAAAATTGCAGCGCAGTAAATTGTTATTAAAAAAAATGGTAATATTTTAAAATAATCAAATTAAATTAGTTTACTCATTACCTAAAAAAGTAAAATATATTATCACGGATTTTGTGTGGTAAAAACAAAAAATTTATCTTTCGTAAAATATTAAAATGGCGAAAAAAGAAGATTTTATTGCAGTTATAAAAAATGGCTATCAATTTAAAGGCGAAAGTGTAAAAATTGGTGCAGCCTTTTTAGATGGTTCCGTTTTGGCAGAAGCCGGTATTTATCTTCCTTTAAAAACAATGAATCGCCATGGTTTAATTGCAGGTGCAACGGGCACGGGTAAAACAAAAACCCTTCAAATG
>ENA-OBIO01001036-OBIO01001036.1-metagenomes-genome-assembly--contig:-NODE-1036-length-12087-cov-2.9119_pt1 | contig 12087 bp, 9 predicted proteins | sample MGYA00153383_OBIO01 | MGnify analysis MGYA00153383 | reverse complement strand
CCTAACACTGCAAGGTTGCAAACAGCGCGACGAGACGGTTTTTAAAATGTGTCAAAAAAATAAAATTCCTTTAGTCGTGAGTATGGGTGGCGGTTATTCACCTAAAATTTCTACTATTTTAGATGCTCACGCTAACACTTTCAGAATGGCGCAAGAGATATATTTTTAGCAAAAGGGAAAAGCTGAAAGAAATTTTTATTTACTTTTAAGATTAATTTAAATCAATTCCAGCTTCGCAGCTATTAGGCTTTTAATTTTTAGCTAATTGTTTTATCATCGCGCTGTGCGGAATACCAACTTCTTCAAACGGCTCACCGACAACAGTATAACCTAAGTTTTTGTAAAAATTAACGGCAACTTCGCGCGCATTGAGTTTAATATTTTTGTAGTTTTTGTGTCGCGACCAATGTTCAACGGCGCTCACCATTTCACTCCCTATGCCTTTTCCTTGCGCATTTGTTGATACAGCGACTTGCCGCATTTTCACGGTTTCAGAATTTTTTTCTGTCATAATTAAACAACCCAATAAATTATTATGCGCATCATAAATACCAAACAGCGCGTCGGCATATTCTGCCGCGAGTTGCTCTTCGGTGAACTCTCGACCCAAAGGTTTGCGCAAAACGTCGTAGCGCAAGCGCACCATTTCATCGTATTCGGGGGTGGCAAATTCTATTTCTTGAACAGTGTAAGTCATTCGTTATTCTTTGTTAGTTATTCTTTTTTCCTTTTTCCATACATTATGTCTGAATCACACCCACATTAAATTTTTCTACCGGTGCATTATTCGCCGCTTCAATACCTATGCTTATCCATTTGCGCGTTTCAAGCGGATGAATAATTTCATCCACCCATAAACGCGCTGCGGCGTATTGCGGTGTAGTTTGTTCGTCGTATTTTTTTTTCGTGACATCATATAATGCTTGCTCTTTCACTTCATCCACTAATTCGCCTTTATTTTTTAATGAAGCTGCTTGAATTTGCACTAAAACTTTTGCTGCTTGCGCGCCACCCATGACTGCAATTTTTGCAGTAGGCCAAGCGACAATCAATCTTGGATCAAATGCTTTTCCGCACATCGCGTAATTTCCTGCGCCGTAAGAATTACCTGTAATGATTGTAAATTTTGGTACAGTTGAATTAGCCACAGCGTTCACCATTTTGGCACCATCTTTAATAATACCGCCGTGCTCGCTGCGCGTGCCGACCATAAAACCGGTTACATCTTGAATAAAGACGAGTGGAATTTTTTTCTGATTGCAGTTGAGAATAAATCGCGTAGCTTTATCCGCCGAATCGGAATAAATAACACCGCCAAATTGCATTTCCCCCTTACCCGATTTTACAACCTTGCGCTGATTAGCAATAATACCAACTGACCAGCCATCAATGCGAGCGTACGCACAGATTATAGTTTTACCAAAATTTTCCTTATATTGTAAAAGTTCTGAATTATCAACGAGTCGTTTTAAAATTTCGAGCGTGTCGTAAGGTTTTGAAGAATTCTCGAAAGGGAAAATATCGAGAATTTCTTTTTCATCTAATTGCGGAGATGCGGTAGGTATTCTATCAAATTGAGTTTTAGGTTCATGACCCGATTGCGCGACCAATTTTTTAACGGTGTCTAAACAAACGGTATCATTCGGCACCATGTAATCCGTTACGCCCGAAATTTCAGAATGTGTTTTAGCACCGCCGAGCGTTTCTTTATCTGTAATTTCACCAACTGCAGCTTTCACCAAAGCGGGTCCAGCTAAAAAAACAGAACCTTGATTTTCTACGATCAACGCTTCATCGCTCATGATCGGTAAATACGCACCACCTGCTACGCAGCTTCCCATAATAGCTGCAATTTGCGGAATGCCCATCGCGCTCATCTTGGCATTGTTTCTGAAAATTCTTCCAAAATGTTCTTTATCTGGAAAAATTTCATCTTGCATCGGCAGATATACACCTGCCGAATCAACTAAATAAATTATCGGTAAACGGTTTTCGATTGAGATTTCTTGTGCGCGCAAATTCTTTTTACCCGTTATCGGAAACCAAGCACCCGCTTTAACAGTTGCATCGTTAGCTACCACTATACACAGACGCTTTTGAACATAACCTATGACAACAATCACGCCGCCTGCTGCGCAACCACCTTCTGCGACATACATTCCAAAACCAGCAAAAGTCCCTACTTCCAAAAATTGCGTATCTATATCTAATAGATAGCTGACGCGTTCGCGCGCAGTCATTTTTCCAGCAGCACGTTCTTTTTCTAATTTTTTTATACCGCCACCTTGAAAGATAATGTCTTTCTGAAGTTTTATAATTTCTAAGATATTGTTCATTAATGCTTTTTTTGTGACGATTAGCGAATTTTCGCGTTTTATAAGTTGATTAGTTAAATTTTTAGTTTTTAAAATTATCTTTGTGATAATTTAAAAGCTCCAATATACGGTTTATCATAGAATTGTAAAATTTTTTAGTTCTAACGAAGTATTAAAATTATAATTTTATCTTTGCGTTACTTACAAAATATTCGAACATTTAAATAATTTTTTCATGGAAGCTCAATTAAATAGAACGACCAAAGATATACACGGTACAAAGGTAGGGCAAAGGTTGTATGTTTCTACATCGCCTGAACCGGTACAGAAGTTTTATCGCGTACGCCTTTTTATTTAATTCCACTTATATATCTGCCCTTAGGTGCCTTTGCTTTATACCAAGTTGGAATAAGTGTTTTATCTTTAGAATTTGTTGTTGCAGGATTTTTATTCTGGACTTTCTCGGAATATTTTTTACACCGCTTTTTTTTCCATTGGACACCACCCGGTAAAATCGGCGAACGTTTACATTTTATTTATCACGGTGTGCACCACGATTTCCCGAATGACAAAGCGCGTTTGGTTTTTGCACCTATTTTAGGATTGCCTCTCACGTACTTGCATTTTTTGGCGTACAAAATGGTTTTAGGTTTGCCGAATGCGTATCCGTTTTTTTGCGGTTACATTACGGGTTATGTGCTTTACGACATGATGCACTACGCTCTACACCACTATAACATAAAAGGTAGTTATTGGCAGAAGATGAAAGAAAATCACATGAGACATCATTTCGCTGATCCAGAAAAAGGATTTGGTGTAAGCAGCCCAATTTGGGATCATGTTTTTGATACTGTGCTTACGAAGAAATAAAATATAAGTATTCAAGTAAAAAACGATAATTATTTGTCTCAAAGCAAATAGTTATCGTTTTTTGTTTTTTTTAATATCTGTAAACCTTCCGAAAAATAAAAATATTCTTACTTCTATTTCGTTTAAATTGTGTTGCAATAAGCCAACTATCACATTCAGAATTGCATTCTATACTCATCAATGAATAATTCTTACTTTAGGTTAATAGCTTTTACACTCTTTTCATTTTGTGTTACTCAAACACTTTCCGCTCAACGCGGCTTAACAACTTTAAGCGGTAAAGTTGTTGATTCAAAAACGGGTGAAGGATTACCTGGTGTTAATTTGGTTTTGGAAGGAACAAGTGCCGGTACAATTACCGACGATTTTGGTAATTTTAATTATCAAACCCGTATTAAAAACGAACGACTGAAAGTGACTTTCGTTGGCTATGGTACACAAACTATAAAAATAGTTTTTGGTGAATATAATAATCTAACTATCAACCTTGTTGAAGGAAATACAGAACTCAAAGAAGTTGTTGTTAAAGTCGAAAAATATAAAAACAAAGGAAATCCTGCTGTTGAACTCATCAGACGCGTTATTGCACACAAAGAGCAAAACCATAAATCTGGTCTTGATTATTACTCCTATAAAAAGTACGAAAAAGTAGAATTTGGTATCAATAACGTCACAGACAAGATGCGCAATAATTTTTTGTGGCGCAATCTGAAATTCATGTTCAATAACGTTGACACAAACAAAATAACTAATAAAGTATTAGTGCCAATTTATCTGCGCGAAATCGTATCGGATGTATTTTATAGAAAAACTCCTAAAAGTTTAAAGGAATTTAAATTAGCCGAAAAACATTCTGATTTCAACGTGATTGATAAAGATGGCGCTTCTAATTACATAGACAATATGTACCAAGAAGTTGATATTTATGATCCTTCGATTTTATTAGTGACAAATAGTTTTATGAGTCCGTTGAATGATTTGGCGCCAGATTTTTACCGCTTTTATATCCTTGATACCGTTAAATTAAAAAACGATTCGTGCATAACGATGTATTTCGGACCGCGCAATAAGAGCGATATTTCATTTCAAGGAAAATTGTGGATAGCTAAGGATTCTACGTATGCTGTGCGTAAAGTTGAAATGGGTTTCCCGAAAGAAATAAACTTGAACTGGTTGCACGATATGTATATCTCGCAGGAGTACGATTTTTTAGAAACCGCCACGAACGGTAAAGCACTCATTATTTCTAAAGATTCTATTTCGATGGATTTTTCGTTCAACGGTAAAGACAGTGCGCGAACCGTGCAAGGCAAAAAGACGACGATGTACGCTGATTATAGCATCAATAAGCCAATAAAAGATTCGATTTTCAAAGCTGATGAATTTGAAGCGCACAACGATAAATATTACGAGAGGGGAGAAGAGTTTTGGCAAAAAAACAGGATTGACTCGCTCACAAAATCTGAAGGTGGTATTTATGGCACCATGGCGCAATTGAATAAAAATACAGGATTTAGAATTGTAACGGGTCTCTTTAAATTTTTGTTTGATGGTTATATTCCTATCGGCAACTTCGATATGGGACCAACGACAACTTTTATCAGTTTTAATGACGTTGAAGGAACGCGCTTGCGCTTTGGCGGCAGAACTTCGCCGAATTTTAGTAACACTGTGCTTTTAGAAGCTATCGGTTCTTATGGTACAAAAGATCAAAAATTTAAGTACGTTACTGATGTACGCATTAATTTCAGCCAAAATAAAATCTTGCGTTTTCCGCTCAATCAACTCAAGTTATATTATAATTACGATACAAAAACGCCAGGACTTGGTCTTTCCTACATTTCGGAGGACAATATTTTACTTTCTGTAAAGCGCGGCATAAACGATAAGATTTTTTACATTAAAGATGTAGGTTTTGAATACAAGAATGAAAATCGGAATGGTTTTTCTTATACCCTCGGTGCTAAAAATGTTGTTTACGAACCTGGTGGCGGATTGAAAATAAATCCTATCAGCACCGATAATCCGACAGGCGTACAAGATTTTGTTTATTATAATCAAGCAGACCAATTACTCTCTACGCCATCAATCACAACAAGTGAAGTTGATTTAACGCTGCGTTATGCACCGCACGATAAATTTTATCAAGGTGCGAATTACAGAACACCGATTCTGACAAAATTTCCCATTTTTACTTTAAAATATGCGAAAGGATTTTCTGGTATTTTGAACAGCCAATACGATTATAATAAAGTTGATGCTTCTGTTGAGCGCGTTTTTTGGTTTCCGCTCATCGGTTTTGCGGATGTGATTGTTGAAGGTGGTAGAACTTTTGGTACGTTGCCGTATCCATTGTTGACAATTCACCGAGCAAACCAAACGTATTCTTACCAAATGGAATCGTATAATTTGATGAATTTCATGGAATTTATCAGCGATAAGTACGCTTCGGTGAATGTGTACTACAATATGGGTGGGTTTTTATTTAATCGCGTACCGCTTTTGAAAAGATTAAAATGGCGCGAAGCATTTACTTTTAAAGGAATTTGGGGTGGATTGGATGCTGCAAATAATCCTTCGAGACAGAACGGACAAATTTTATTTCCGACAGACGCTAAAGGTGTTCCGCTTTCTTATTCATTAAATGCTGGTCCGTATATGGAAGCAGGTGTTGGCGTTACCAATATTTTAAAATTCTTGCGTGTTGATTATATCTGGAGATTAAGTTACCTAAATAATCCGAATGCACCCAGTGGCGGCATTAGAGCGCGCGTAAAAATTGATTTCTAAGTCACAAAATTGTAATTTTCCTTTGTAAGTGTTTTAATAATGATAGACTGTGCTTAATTTTGTCTTAAAGTAATCAAATAAAAAATCTTTAAAAAAAGTTTTGAGTAACTATGAAAAAAAGAATCTTATTTCTGGCAGGTTCACTGAATCAAACTTCGCAGATGTATGAAATTTTTAAGCAACTCGAAAGGGATTACGATTGTTGGTTCAGTCAGTTATTTGTTGAAGGAAAATTAGAAAATTGGTGTCTCGACAATGGCTTTCTTGACGCTACCGTTTTAGCAGGCGCCTTCAGAGCGCAAAGTGAAAAATATATGCGCGACAAAAACTTACAAATTGATTATCGCGCAGAAAAATATAATTACGATTTGGTTTTTTTTCCTACCGATTTACTCATCCCAGAAAGTTTGCGCCAGACAAAAAGTATTTTCATTCAAGAAGGGATGATTGACCGACCTACTTTAATTACTAAAGTTGTTGATAAACTCAAGTTTCCCGTTTGGCTCAGCACAAATACAGCACTCAATGGTTCGCGCAATTTGCTCGACGTTTACTGCACCGCTTCCGAGGGTTATAGAAATTATCTCGCTAAAATGGGTACGAATATAGAAAAAATATTCGTTACAGGAATGCCGAACTTCGACAACGTTAAGGAGTTTTTGACGAACGATTTTCCGCACAAAAATTATATTATGGTTGCTACAACCGATATGCGCGAAACTTTAAAAATTGATAATCGCCCTGCATTCTTAAAAAAATGTGTAAAAATTGCCAACGGCAGACAACTGCTGTTTAAAATGCACCCGAACGAAAAACGTGAACGCTTCGAAAAAGAAATTAGAAAATATACTCCCGCCGATTCTTTAATTTTCTTTGAAGGGAACACCAACCACATGATTGCAAATTGTGACGAATTAATTACACAATTTTCGACTGTTGTTTACGTCGGTTTAATTTTGGGCAAAAAAGTACATTCCTATTTTAATCTCGAAATGCTTAAACGTTTGCAACCCATTCAAAACAATGGCACCTCAGCGGTTAAAATTGCCGAAATTGCTAAAGCCTTTATAGAATTTGACGGTGAGAAAGAAGATTTTGTAAAAAATTATAATGTGCAAGGGCAATTAAAACAACTCGAGTATGCCACTTTTTGAAACGTTGGCATTTGCTGAAAATCAAAACATTGTCATTATTGTTCAAGCGCGCATGAGTTCAACGCGTTTTCCGAACAAAATAATGAAAACTGTTTTGGATGAGCCTGTATTGTTTCGGCAATTAGAGCGCATTGCTGCTATTCAACATTCCGTACAGTTAGTTGTTGCAACGTCGCAACAACCTGAAGATGATATGATTTTGAAAGCGTGTCAAGAACGTGAATATGCTTGTATGCGCGGCAATCTGAACGACTTACTTGACCGACATTATCAAATAGCAAAATATTTAAAAGCTGATACAGTTATAAAGATTCCGAGCGATTGTCCATTAATTGATACAGACGTGATTGACCAAACCATCAGTTTTTATTTAGAAAACATAAATAAATACGATTTTGTCAGCAATTTGCATCCTGCCACTTTTCCTGATGGTAACGATGTTGAAATCATGACGTTCGATTGTTTGGAACGCACTTGGCACGAAGCGACAAAACAATTAGAACGTGAACACACAACGCCGTATATTTGGGAGAATTCGGATAAATTTAGATGCGCGAACGTGCCGTGGGAAACAGGTTTAGATTACTCGATGTCGCACCGATTCACACTTGATTACAAAGAAGATTTAGATTTTATCCGAGCTGTGTACGAAAAATTATATCCGCGCAATCCCAATTTTAGTTTGAGCGATATTTTAGAACTTTTAGATGAGCATCCAGAAATTTATGAAATTAACGCACAATATGCTGGCGTAAATTGGTACAGAAATCATCTCGATGAATTAAAAACAGTAGGTGCATCGAACACAAAAATTATTTAACCACAGGTTTGAATTATGATAAACAAAAACCTGTTAGGTAGCCTAGCTGCGCTCGGCAATACCTAACAGATTTGAAAAAATTAAAAATGACAATTAAAACAGAAAAAGAATTAAAGTCCTTATCGCTCAAAGTGCGTGAACACATTATTAAAATGGCAACCGACGGCGGTTGTTTTTTGGGTGCTTCTCTTTCAGCAACTGATCTTATCGTGTATCTCTACGAAGAGTTTTTAAATATTTCTGGCGAAAATTTAAAAGATCCGAACCGCGATTATTTATTGCTCTCTAAAGGACATGATGTTCCTGCACTCTATGGTTTGTTTGCGGAAAAAGGTTGGATAGAAAAAAAGCGATTAGAAAATCACCTTTCTATTGACGATAATATTTATTGGCACCCGAATGTAAAAGTACCTGGCATCGAATTTCACTCAGGTTCACTCGGTCATTTACCTTCCGTTGCGCTGGGCATTGCCGCAGACATGAAAATGCGCGGGACAAATAATAAAGTTATTTGTATTCTCGGCGATGGTGAATTGAATGAAGGTTCAGTTTGGGAAGCGGTTTTAGTGGCGAATGCGCACAAAATGGATAATTTATATTTTGTGATTGATAGGAATTTCTTTCAAGCAAATGCTGCGACAGAAGAACTCATTCCGTTAGAGCCACTTGATAAAAAATTTGCCGCCTTTGGCGCCGCTGTTAAACGAATTGATGGTCACGATTTCAACGCTTTGGAGCGCGCATTTAAAAAATGGAAACCCGAAGAAGGAAAATTGCGCGTTGTGATTTGCGATACTAAACGCGGTAAAGGTTTGCCAAGCATTGAAGCGCGCGCCGATAGATGGTTTTGTAATTTTTCACACACAGAGATTAATTCTTTGTTAGGTGAATTGCATAGTCAAGTAGTAACTGAATTAGAATCTGAAACTTTAGTTGTGCGATAGTTTTCAATTGCCGTCCGCTAAAGCTGACAGAATTAATAAAAAGAATTGGGCTTTAGCCCTGACAAAAAGAATTTTAATTCAAGCCGAAAGAATAAAAATATGACTTACGAGGAATTATTAAAAATAACTGCGCTCGCCGATGAGCGATTTGTAGTGATGACGGCAGAAAATCGCGCTTTGGTGCGCAATCTACCAGCCGTTTTAGGTAAAAGGTTTATTGATACAGGTATAACCGAGCAATGTATGGTTGGTATGTCTGCTGGTTTAGCTTTGCGAGGAAGAATACCTGTTATTCATGCCCTTTCGGCTTTTTTGAGTATGCGCGCTTACGAATTTGTGCGAACAGATTTGGGCATAGGCAATCTTCCCGTAAAACTCAGCAGTTTTATTCCAGGTTTTTTGAGCGACGCAAATGGACCGACGCACCAAGCAATTGAAGATATTTCTTTAATGCGCGGCATTCCGAACATGACTGTTTTTGCACCAGCCGATGAAGATGATTTAGTAAAATCTTTGCCAGCTATTTGGGCGAGTACATCACCAGCGTATGTGCGCATTAATACGCGTCCATCAAAAATTAATCACGCGCCATTTGAAATTGGTAAAGCAGAAGTTTTATCGAAAGGGTCGGATATTACTTTTTTGACTTACGGTTTAATGCTCGAACAAGTTGTTGAAGCTGCAGAAATTTTGCGCCAGGCGGGTAAATCTGTCGGTGTTGTGAATATGCGCACGCTTAAACCCGTTGATGTTGACGCGATTTTAAACGCAGTTAAAACTTCCGAAAGAATTATAACCGTTGAAGATCATTTCAAAACGGGTGGTTTGTATTCCATCGTTGCTGAAGTTTTATTAGAACACGGATTAAAAGCGGACGTAACTCCATTTGCTTTGAACGATAAATGGTTTAAACCAGCTTTATTACCTGCTGTTTTAGAATATGAAGGCTTCACAGCTTTACAAATTGCTGAAAAAGTTCTCGGTAAAAAAGTATCCGCAACAAAAACAAAAGTTTTAGAAAATACTTTCGATGAGTAGTCTTATTTTTTAATAAACCTCGTAGGTTTTTAAAACCTGCGAGGTTTAGACATCGTAAGGGTTCGTATTTTGAACTTGTAGTTAAAATTATAAAATCTTTTATCATGGCAAAAAATATTGTAGGCTTTAACGCCGATTATCCGAACATTACGCAATCGCTCAAAATGTATAAACGCGGATTGAAAGTTCAAAAACCAATCACGCAAACTTTGGCGAAAGGTCCAGGTCAGTTTTCTTTAGGCGCATCGCCTATTTATTTAAAACGTGGAAAAGGCGCCCGTGTTTGGGATCTTGACGGCAATGAATATCTCGATTATAACGCAGCAATTGGTCCTTTATCTCTGGGCTACTGTTACCCTGCGGTGGATAATGCGATTAAAAAACAATTGAAAGATGGGATAACTTTTTCTTTGATGCACCCACTCGAAGTTGAAGTGAGTGAACTGATAAAAAGTATTATTCCGAATGCCGAAGCCGTGAAAATTTCAAAAACGGGTGCAGATGTTTGTTCTGCAGCAGTTCGGGTGGCGCGCGCATTCACAAAGCGCGATAAAATATTTTGTTGTGGTTATCACGGCTGGCACGATTGGTATATTGGAATCACTTCGCGCAATCTCGGCATTCCCGAATCTACACAAAATTTGACTTATACTTTCGAGTATAACGATATTGAAAGTATAAAAGCATCACTCGATAAAGATGTCGCTGCTCTCATACTCGAGCCTTTTATTTTTGAAGCACCTAAGCCTGGTTTCTTAAAAGAACTCGCTGCTGTTTGTAAAGCGAACGGCACGCTTTTAATTTTTGATGAAATGTGGACGGGTTTCAGAGTTGCGATTGGTGGCGCGCAGGAATATTTTGACGTAAAACCCGATTTGGCTGTTTACTCAAAAGCGTGTGCTAACGGTATGCCAATTGCTTTTTTAACAGGTCGTGCCGATGTCATGGAACTTTTCAATAAAGAAGTTTTCAGTTACACCACTTTTGGTGGCGAAACACTTTCTCTCGCAGCTTGCAAAGCAACCATAAATGAATTGATAAAACACAACGTGCCTAAATATCTTGACGAGAAAGGCGCGCTCTTGAAAGATGGTTATAATAGTATTGCCAAAAAACATGGCGTAGATAAATATACCAAATGCTTCGGTTACAACTGTCGCTCAATGGTAATTTTCACCCCAGAGGCAGGTAACGGCTTGGAAGTAAAAACTTTCATGCAACAAGAAATGATTAAGCGCGGTATTTTGTGGGCGGGGTTCCATAATATGTGTTTCAGCCACAGCGATGAGGATATTGCATACACCTTGAGTGTATATGAAGAAGTTTTACCGCTTTTGAAAGAGGCTATTGAATCGAACACGGTGGCAGAAAAATTGCGCGGTAAAGTTTTAGAAGCTGTATTTAGAAAAACTACGAATTATAATATTAAACCTAAGTTGCAACCAGCTTAATGTTTAAAATTAAATTTTATTTCAAAAAGAATAGGGCGCACAATGCGCCCTATTCTTTTTTGACTTGATTTTAACTTTAGTTCAGTAATAAAATCTATTTACTCACTCACTCCTTGGAAAAAAAATTTTTAAAAAAAGAAGTGAGAATTATAAAATTAAAGTAAAACTGCTATCAAGCGTTGATAAAATTTATGTAAACGTGTTTGACAAAAAAAATAAAGCACTCTTTTTTATTTGAAAAAGAAATAAACTTGAGGTTAAAGAAAGTGATTTAATGCTCCATTTGGAATGATTTTTAAAAAATCTAAAAATTAATTTTTTTTTATTTTCTAAAATCCCCATTTTGAGTTCGTGCTAAAGATTAAATTGTGTTTTTTGCTTAATTGAATAGTAAAAATGCCTGTTCCGTCTTCACTCTTTGCATTATCCTCTTAACAAAAAGTCTCGCAGAATTAAATTTTACAAATTCCTTGAAAATGCACCTGAATTCGGAATATAAATTGCTCGAAACAACCCTTTTTAGAAAGCTTCAAAATTTATTTTACGTTTTTTATTATTTTTTTTTCAAGAACACTTGCACAGTAATAAACTCTGTATTACTTTTGCATCGCTTTAAGAAACTAACGTAGGAAATAAAGATTTTCTACTAAAATTATTAATAAAGTTCTTTGACATTGATGGAATAGAAATAACAATAACGTCTTG
>ENA-OBIO01001034-OBIO01001034.1-metagenomes-genome-assembly--contig:-NODE-1034-length-12118-cov-27.5249_pt1 | contig 12118 bp, 12 predicted proteins | sample MGYA00153383_OBIO01 | MGnify analysis MGYA00153383 | reverse complement strand
GCCCCCCCAAGGGGGAAGGGGGACTTTGAAAAGATTCTTGTCCCCCCCTTCTTAAGGGGGGCTAGGGGGGGATCTGGCCTAATAGTCAAACAGCAGTCTCTGACAGGGTTTAACGTTAAGTTGACACCTATGGGCAATTCCGTTTCCCTACAAATGCGCGCGTACTTTTCAGAATTGATATTAATTGGTAATTAATGATTGGTAATTGGGACGTTTAAGGCAAAAAAAAGAGGGAATTTTCCCTCTTTTAACCACACTGACTGCGATGTTATTCGACCGTCACAGGAGGGATTTCTTCCTCTACATCTAATACTGCTTCGGCTGCGACTTCGGGTGCGGCTTCGGCTGCGACTTCGGGTGCGGCTTCGGCTGCTACTTCTGGCGCGGTTTCGGCTGCTACTTCGGGTACGGCTTCGGCTGCGACTTCGGGTGCGGCTTCGGCTGCTACTTCCGGTGCGACTTCGGCTGCTACTTCCGGTGCGGCTTCGGCTGCGACTTCTTCCGGCACATCCTCTTCCATTGCTGAGGGCACGTCTTCGAGTATTTCGTCGGAGAGGTCGTCATCAGCATCTGTCGAGTCTATAGGAACGTCTATGCCTGCTTTAGCTTGCTTTTGAGCGAGCATTTTTTCGCGGAACTTAGCTGCCATTTCTTCAGCTTTTTCGTACACCAATTCACGATTTTTGACCATCGCGCCCGGTTCCGGTTCCAATTGCTTGGTGGAGAGAGAAATCCGGCCTCTTTCGGCATCCAAGTCAATAATCATCACCTTCACTTCGTCGTTGACATTAAACACGCTATGAGGCGTATCGATGTGATCGTGCGAAATTTCTGAGATGTGCAGCAAGCCGCTCACGCCGCCGATGTCGATAAACGCACCGTAGGGCTTGATACCGCGTACTGTACCGATGACCACTTCCCCGACTTCGAGGCGGTTCATCTTGCGCTCAACTAAGGCGCGACGGTGACTTAATACTAGGCGGTTGCGGTCTTCGTCTACCTCTAAGAATTTCAAGGGTAATTCTTCGGCGACTAATTCTTCCTTCGGTTTGCGGGTGCTGATGTGAGAACCGGGAATGAAGCCTCGCAATCCTTCTATTCTCACCAGTGCGCCACCACGGTTGGTAGCAAATACTTGCGATCGAACTGTAGCGTCTTCTGCTTGCAGTTGTCGCACTCTTTCCCAGGCGCGCATATACTCAATGCGTCGGATGGACAGGGTTAATTGTCCGTCTTCATTTTCATCGGTGAGGATGAAAAATTCTCTGGTTTCGTTTGATTGCAATACTTCTTCAGGGCTTTCCACTCGATTGATGGACATTTCCTGAATAGGAATGTACGCTGCTGTTTTAGCACCGATATCAATCAGAGCGCCCCTCGGTTCTATACTAAAAACTGTACCCGCTACTACGTCGCCGGGACTAAAGTGATAGTCATATTTATCAAGTAAGGCCGCAAAATCTTCGTGAGTAAAGCCGATGTCTTTGACTGTGGTTTTGGTATTGACCATGCGAATAGTTTCCTAGGATTTCTCTCCTTCATGTTTTTCGTTTGCAGGCAGATACTAAAGATTTTGCGAAAAAAGTGGTTAGCTTCTTGCAAAATCTTTTACGAAAGTCAGTTTTTGCCAACTTTTGCCCGGTGCAACCGTACACCAGCGCTTGCCATTGCTCTTAATTCCAACCCTGTGTTAAAGCGTTTGATTTTTAACATTCAGAGTCCAGTGGATTATTATAACTTACCGGCATACTGGTTTTAAATTAATTTAAGCGAGTTTAGCTGGGAGTAGCATAGGATGCGGGGCTTTCTCGATCGCACGAATCCGGTTCCGACAAATCTCGGTTATTTTCTGGCGGAGTTTCTGGACACAGAGATTCATTGAGGGGACTCTGAAGGTGATTTAGGGTATCTACAAAATCTCGAATCCCTTGAAATTGCCGATATACAGAAGCGAAACGGACATAAGCAACTTCGCTGAGCGGGCGCAGGTGTGATAGCACCAGTTCCCCAATTTCTGAGCTGGCGAGTTCTCGGAGCGATCGACTTTGGAGTTGCGCTTCGATTTCTTCGGCCAAAGTTTCAAGCTGACTGGAAGACAAACCAGTTTTTTCGCAGGCCCGAACCAGTCCTCTGACTAATTTTGACCTGTCAAAAGACTCGCGTTTGCCGTCGCGCTTGATGACTGTAATCGTCACAAATTCTATGCGTTCGTAAGTTGTGAAGCGGTGCTGACAATTCAGACACTCGCGCCGCCGCCGGATACTTTGACCTGACTCGGCTGAACGCGATTCGAGAACGCGGCTATTTGTGTGTTGGCAGGAGGAACAGCGCATGATTGCTGATTTTAGCAGGCGTTGCCATAAAATTGCAATTCATCTGACGCTGGTGCAGTCAGATGAATTACTGGACTGAAAATATCGATCGGCTTATTTGCCGATGCGCGGAGGTTCCCGGAAGGCGATCGCAAAAAATATCACGCCTAATGCTAAAGCCAGCATCAAAATGTAAGCAACGCTTTCCATGTTTAAAGTTTCCTTATCTTCCCTTGCTATATTACTTTATCTTATTTATTGCGGGTTTTCTTGCTAAATAAAAAGGCGTTGCTGAATTTAGGTATGATTCACTCGCTATAGCAATCCCTGAAATTTAGAGTAGGGGCAATTCATGAATTGCCCCTACTAAATTTCGGAGGCAAATTATACTCCAAATCAGCAACGCCAATAAAAAAACCCGGTTTCTTGAAGAAACCGGGTTTTTGTGCACCGGGAAAAATTCCCGATGTCCTAGGAAGCAGGAATCTAGAGAGATTCTTCTCTTCTTGTGGTTACGTCGCCCAGCTTTTGGAACAAGCCCCACTCGACTTGTTCTTCCATGTCAGCTTCAACTCCAGCAAATACGTCGCGGAAAATAGTCCGCGAACCGTGCCAGATATGGCCGAAGAAGAACAGCAAAGCAAAGCAAGCGTGTCCGAAAGTGAACCAACCGCGAGTTGAAGTACGGTAAACCCCGTCAGATTTCAAGGTTTCGCGATCGAATTCAAACACTTCACCTCTTTGAGCGGCGCGAGCAAACTTCTTAACATCCAAAGGACTGTTAAAAGTTTGACCGTTATATTCGCCACCGTAGAAAGTGACAGTAACTCCGCTTTGTTCAAAGCTGTACTTTGATTCAGCGCGACGGAAGGGGATGTCAGCGCGAACGACGCCATCTTTGTCCGTCAAAATCACTGGGAAAGTTTCAAAGAAGTTCGGGAGGCGGCGAACCGACAATACCCGACCTTCGCTGTCAGTAAATACTGGATGGCCCAGCCAAGTTTTAGCAATACCGTCGCCGTTGACCATTGCGCCAGCGCGGAACAAACCACCTTTAGCAGGAGAGTTGCCCACGTAGTCGTAGAAAGCCAATTTTTCGGGAATTTGCTCGTAAGCGGATTGGAAACTAGCGCCACCAGCTAAGCTAGCTTGAGCTCTGCGATCGATTTCTTGTTGGAAATAGCCGCCATCCCACTGATAGCGAGTCGGGCCAAAAAGCTCGATCGGAGTAGCAGCAGAACCGTACCACATCGTACCCGCAACCACGAAAGCTGCGAAGAACACGGCAGCGATACTGCTAGAAAGTACAGTTTCGATATTTCCCATCCGCAGGGCTTTGTAAAGCCGTTCTGGTGGGCGCACGGTCAGGTGGAACAAACCAGCAATTACGCCGACTACACCCGCTGCAATGTGGTGAGCCACGATGCCACCGGGATTGAACGGATCGAAGCCTTCAGGGCCCCAGGAAGGAGCCACTGGTTGGACGTGACCGGTCAGGCCGTAGGGGTCAGAAACCCACATTCCCGGGCCGAAAAGTCCAGAAAGGTGAAATGCGCCGAAGCCGAAGCACAGCAAGCCAGACAGGAACAAGTGAATCCCAAACATTTTGGGCAAATCGAGGGCGGGTTCACCGGTGCGAGGATCTCTGAAGAGTTCCAAGTCCCAAAATACCCAGTGCCAAACCGCTGCTAAAAACAGCAAGCCAGACAGGACGATGTGAGCAACAGCGACGCCTTCAAAAGACCAGAAGCCTGGATCGACGTTACCTTCGCCCGTGATGCTCCAACCGCCCCAAGAACCGGTCACTCCCAAGCGAGTCATAAAGGGTAGTACGAACATCCCTTGACGCCACATCGGGTTCAGAACTGGGTCTGTGTGGTCAAAAATTGCTAGTTCGTAAAGGGCCATTGAGCCGGCCCAGCCTGCCACGAGGGCAGTGTGCATTAAGTGTACAGAAATCAATCGACCTGGGTCATTTAAGACGACTGTATGTACGCGATACCAGGGTAATCCCATTGACTGCGCTTCTCCAACGTGTAAGTGATGATCTTTATTTTGACGGAATAATCAGATTCTTAATCCCAAGCAGTTGCCTGCGAGGTTTAAATTCTGCCTTCTGCCTTCTGCTTTCTGCCTTCGAGGGTGGAGGCGTAAAAATGAAAGTTATTTAAAGAAGTGTATCGAGTGTTAGAGCCGATTGCAATATGTTCGGCATTATATTAATGGCGGATTGCCCATTTCGCAGCGGGCGGCGATCGTCCCAAGCCGTTCGAGGACTTGCTCGGCATCGATCAGTCTGGTAAGCGTGACGTTGCCGATATTTTTTGCCCGATCGGCGGGATCGAGGGTTGCTCCGGGCTGGACTTCTACCATGAGTACGGCATCTTCTACGCGGTAGAGCCACATTTTTTCGTTGCGATCAAAAAGGCAGAGGTTGAGCTGTTGGATGTCCGGCTGGCGTCTCCAACCCGCTGCTGTCCACTCGCCGCCAACCCCCCAGACGCGCCCGACTTTCCAGCCGTCGGATAAGAAAAAATATTTCATTTGTTGTGTACGCTTGTTGAGATTTTTTTGTCTAACATAGCGCAAAACTGCAATTGTACGGAATTATTTAACCGCGAAGAGGCTAAGGACACGAAGGAAGAGCAGAGAAGATGTAGGTAATCTGCTAGCAGTTGGGGAGCAATCTACAAAATTGTCAGATGAGTTGCGATCGGGCTGGCGATCGATCGAGCCTTCAAAGTTGTTTTCAGCGTGTATATAAATATTGTTACTCGATCGACTATTGCCTATAATATGCTGTGTAAGGCATAATTGACCCCAATGACATGGAACATTGAGTTTCACTCTGAGTTTTAAGATAGCAGACAGTAGATTTGCCGACCATTTGACTAAGTTAATGGAGCAAGAAACAGATGACAATTAGCCTGAAGACTATTATGGAGAATTTGCCTCCCGAACAACGAGCAATAGTCGAAAAGCGCGATCGGCAGAATTAATTGCGGAACAAATGACATTACAAGACTTAGGAAAAACGAGGAAATTTACTCATATTCGCATGGCAGAATTATTAAAGTTGTTTGCGGCGTGCAAAATTTTGGATTAGCTGAGAGTATTTAGGCAAAGATATCTCCGATAATTTTGCCGCTATCTTTGGCAGATCCGAAGGCTGCTCGTTTACTTTTTTTTGATGGGAGATAATGACAACAGGTTGATCGTTTTGGATGAACGGTCTGAATCTTATCAAAAATATTAATAAAATTGCATTATACTTTTCATAACCCCGATACTTACTCATCACCCCGCCTCCCAATCTTCAATCTGTAGCCCTTGTACTCTGCTAAACTCCCTAACATTATGAGTGACTAAGATTAAATTATTTGCCAAAGCAATAGCAGCAATTTGCAGATCGTTTGAGCCGATCGGAGTTCCCAAACTTGCCAAATTTCTCCTAATCTTGCCATATACTTCCGCACAATCATCATCAAACGGCAGAGAAACGAACTGACTTAAAAAAGATTTTTGTACATTTAAACTCTTTTAGGGGTTATTGCTACCCATCGCTCCGTAAAACAACTCGGCTTTTACCACAGAACAAACTCCTATTTTATCGGCTACCACAGTATTAAAATGAAGGTCGATACTAGGCGACTTACCCTTTAAATACATGATACAAACATTAGTATCTAGCAAATAAACCAAAGAGCTATTGCTCATCAAAAACCCCCATCATATCGTCATCCATTTCATCAGAAATTCCCCAGCCATCATCATCAAAATCAATATCCGCATAACTCCCAGACAGATTTATCAATCCTGAAGAATGCAGCATATTATTTTGCCTGAAAAATTCCTTCAAGCCTGCCTCATCGCCAATATCGAGCATCTCCTTTAACTCATCCAAATCGATTAACCCATCGCGGAAAGCACTTAAGACTAAATCTCTCAGAATTTTTAGTGACAAATTCCCCCATTTATCCTCGATCTTATCTACTAACGTATCGGGTAAATTAACTGTAATTTGCATATATTAAAAACCCCCTCGCTCTCCATTTATATTTTAGTTGCTCAAACCACATCTCCCAACATCGACATAATATCCGACTACAAATATTTAATATCCCGCTCGCTTGGTGCATGGTGTATGGGTGCGTGCATAAGTATTGCCTGCATAAATATTGTTACTCGAACGACTATTGTCTATAATAGACTACATAAGGCATAATTTAGTCAAATAACACAGACAAAAACGCGATATCCGATAAATAACCCTCTGGCTTAATCCCTCAAGTCAATTATTCAATCTAAAATCTAAAATCTAAAATCTAAAATCCCATGACCGCACAAACCTCAGTACAATTCCAAGACAGTTTCGACATCATCGTAGTTGGTGCCGGACACTCCGGTTGTGAAGCCGCCCTCGCCACTTCTCGCCTCGGCTGTCGGACTCTTTTACTCACCCTCAATCTCGATAAAATTGCGTGGCAACCCTGCAATCCCGCTGTCGGTGGCCCGGCTAAAACTCAACTGACTAACGAAGTGGATGCGTTAGGCGGGGAAATTGGCAAAATGGCCGATCGCACTTACCTACAAAAACGCATCCTCAACTCTTCACGAGGCCCCGCAGTGTGGGCGCTCAGAGCACAAACAGACAAGCGGGAATATGCCGCTGTGATGAACAATATTGTTGAAAATCAAGAGAATTTGACTATCCGCGAAGCGATGGTAACAGACTTAGTTTTGGGCAAAAACGAAGAAGTAATCGGAGTCGAAACATACTTCGGTGTCGCCTTTGAATGCAAAGCCGTAATTCTGACCACTGGCACTTTTTTGGGTGGCACAATTTGGGTGGGCAATAAGTCGATGCCGGCCGGACGCGCCGGAGAATTTGCCGCCGTTGGTTTGACGGAAACTCTCACTCGTTTGGGCTTTGAAACTGGCAGGTTGAAAACTGGAACTCCGGCAAGAGTTGACAAGCGGACTCTCGATTATACTAACCTGGAACCGCAGCCGGGAGATGCAGATGTCCGCTGGTTTAGTTTCGATCCAGAAGTTTGGATCGAACGCGAACAAATGCCTTGTTATCTAACTCGAACTACGCCGGAAACTCATCAGTTAATTAGAGACAATTTACACCTTTCTCCAGTCTACGGCGGCTGGGTTGATGCGAAGGGGCCGCGCTACTGTCCGAGTATTGAAGATAAGATTGTGCGGTTTGCGGATAAGGAAAGTCACCAGATTTTTATTGAACCCGAAGGTAGAGATATTCCTGAACTTTATATCCAAGGTTTTTCGACTGGTTTACCGGAAACTTTGCAATTGCAAATGTTGCGGACTCTTCCCGGTTTGGAAAAGTGCGAGATGATGCGTCCAGCTTATGCTGTGGAGTATGATTATTTGCCGGCTACTCAGTGTTTTCCCACGCTGATGACTAAGAAGATTGAAGGGCTATTTTGCGCGGGTCAGGTGAACGGTACGACTGGATATGAGGAGGCTGCGGCACAGGGGATTGTGGCGGGTATTAATGCGGCTAGGTTTGCGAAAAATCAGGAGATGATTGTGTTTCCTCGCGAGCAAAGTTATATCGGGACTTTGATTGATGATTTGTGTACGAAGGATTTGCGGGAACCTTACCGGATGTTGACTTCGCGATCGGAATATCGGTTATTGTTGCGATCGGACAATGCGGATCAACGCTTGACTCCGCTAGGACGGGAAATTGGCTTGATTGGCGATCGACGTTGGGAGTTGTTCGATCGCAAACAAGCTAATATCGTAGCAGAGAAGAAACGCTTGTACTCGACGCGGGTGAAGGAACACGAGGAATTGGGTCAGCAGATTTTGGCCCAGAGTCAACAATCAATTAGAGGTTCGATTACTCTTGCGGATTTGTTGCGCCGTCCCGGTTTTCATTATGTCGATTTGGAACGCTACAATTTAGGCGATTCTAGTCTGAAGTTGGCGGAAAAAGAGGGTGCGGAAATTGATATTAAATATTCTGGATATCTGCAAAAACAGCAAAATCAAATTGATGAAATTGTGAGACATGAACGCCGACAATTGCCGGGAGATTTGGATTATATGACAATTACAACTCTCTCGAAGGAGTCGCGCGAAAAGTTGACAAAAATTAGGCCGTTGACTATTGGCCAAGCGTCGAGGATTGGTGGGGTGAATCCGGCTGATGTTAATGCTTTGTTGATTTTTCTGGAAGTGCGAAACCGTCAGCAACCGGCGAGTGTAGGAAAATAATCGGATTCGATAGGCGAGCGCGCGGGAATCGGAATTAATATTACCCGAAATCAGGACACGGCAGTGCCTTGTCCCTACGATTAATTACGGTAGGGAAACGGCAGTGTCGTATCCTCTCTTGTCATTCCGGCGCAGCCAAAATTGGTATTAAATGCTATCTGGATCGATGTTCAATTCGCGTAGTTTAGCAGCTAAACGTTGAGCAATTTTATTTGCTTGTTCGGCCCTTTGAGACTCTTGTTCGGCCCTTTGAAACTCTTGTTCAGCCCTTTGAGACTCTTGTTGTAGACGCTGGCGATCCAATAACCTCTCTTCTTCTAATTCTGCATAAGAAAGAAACTTTTCTCCATTAGGTCGATAAATTTTTAACCCATCTTCTCCCAATTCAAATCTCACACCCAATCTCGGACTAATCCATCCCTCCATCGGCTCAATAACTTCTAAATGTCCCTCAACTCTTTGCCAACCTTCCAACTCATTTCTTTGTGGATCGTAAAGGTAATACTCCTCAACTTTATGACGCTGGTAAAATGAAAGTTTCTTATTCATTTTAATGTTGCTGTCGTTGTGGGAGCGAATCTCAAACACGACTTGAGGGCCAATATTATCTTCTCGATATTGTATGTAAGAAGGGCGATCGCCCTTTGGCCTCCCAAACACCACCATCGTATCAGGTGCTTGAGAAATATCTATTCTCCCCTCAACGGGATACCAGAGTAAATCGGCGGCTACAAAAACGTTTGGATCATCTTTAAACAGCGATTCGCAACCTTCTTTGATTTTGACAATTAATTTGTATTGAATTGTGCTTTCTGCCATTGGTTGACCGTCGCTGGAAGGATAAATGATTTCTGCGGTTGTGACTTGCATAGTTGTTGTCTCCGAGAAGTATTTAATTCAGGACTTACGCATATCTGCCATCAGTGACTTAGAAAATAGCAGAGATTTTGAGCTATTTGAGCTTGTGTATCTAATGACAATTCACCCAACTCACGCTGAACAACCAGTGTAGAAACAGTCACCAATTGATGCAGCCTGATCGCAGATGGCACGCGCAACCCCGAAGCAGGAAAGTCGGGATGAGAAGCATCTAATACGACATCTGTTTCCAGCAGATTTGTTGGCACGCGACTTGTAATATAAGCAAGAATAACATGGCGTCGCGCTCCCAAAGGGTTAGTCAAACCAACTGCTGGACGCAGTTTGTTTGCCGATAAATCATCATAGGGAAACGGTACTAGGAAAATCTTACCCTTGGTCATGGAATGGTTTACCGTCAGCTATAGTATAAATGTCTTCTTCGGGGTCGAGTATCGAACCAAAATTAGGATCGATCGCTACTGTTTTAATCCATTCTGAGTCGTGGAAGGGTAAGCCATCAGCTAAAGTGTAGATATCTTCCGCTGAGTCTCTCAGAGAATCAAATGCTGGATTTGCGATCGCAGCTTTTAGCCATTGATATTCTTCTAGTTTTGCTTTGTGAATTAGGGCAGCTTCTAGTGCTTCCAATCGCTTCAGGTCAGCATAAGTAATGATAGCAGCGATCGCCTTTCCTTCCTGTTCTATGACAATTCGTTCTCCAGTATCCTCAACGCGGGCGATGAGTTCGGGAAATCTGTCATTAGTTACAGTTACATTTAGTTGAGTCATCTTTTACCTCCCTCTTAATTATCCTATCATATCGCGTCTGCTAGCTTCATTGAATAGTGTTTTTGATGCTGTAGGGGCGGGTTCGCCAACAATTTCTGCCAATAACTAACAATCTCATAAACCCGCCCCCACCCAGCCACAAATCCCTATCCTTGAATCAAGGCTTGAAACCGAGTATCAGATCGCATACTGTCAAAATCGGAGTCAGTTTTTGCCATTTCTCGGTATTCGTCAGGATTCAGATTGATGGCTTTCTCTAAGTTGTGAATCGCTTGGTCAATCTGACTGTGCAACGCATAGCAGCAAGCTTTATTATAAAAGGCTTCGTGTAAATCTGGTTTGAATTCTAAGGCTTTGTCGTAGGAGGCGATCGCCTCTTCCAGCCTGCCTAAATTACCCAGTGCATTGCCCCGATTGTTCCAGGCTTCGTGATAATCTGGTTTGATTTCTAAGGCTTTGTCGTAGGAGGCGATCGCCTCTTCCAGCCTACCTAATTTACCCAGTGTAATGCCCCGATTGTTCCAGGCTTCGTGATAATCTGGTTTGAATTCTAAGGCTTTGTCGTAGGAGGCGATCGGCTCTTCCAGCCTGCCTAAATTACCCAGTGTACTGCCCCGATTGTTCCAGGCTTCGTGTAAATCTGGTTTGAATTCTAAGGCTTTGTCGTAGGAGGCGATCGCCTTTGCATACTGGTCAGCAAAGCCATACAATAAAGCTTGTTCAAAAAACAATTCAGCTTTTTGTTCAGGTGTTTGCCCATCCTCATCAATTAAACCTTGAATCCTGACAAATTCGCGTTTCCGTGCTTCGGGAGTCAAAGCTAAATAATCTTCTTCCTTTCCTCTTTCCCAACAAGCTTGCATAGATTCAGCTTGCAAACTTTCTTTATCCATCGAAAACTTAAATAAGCTCGATCGCCAATCAAAGAAATCCGGTGCCCGCTGGATCAAATAATCAACTGCAAACTTAGGCAAAACAAACACAAAACAAATATTAAAATTATCTCTAAATCTTTCCCGCTGCTGATTTAAATTAATCAAAACAGGCGGCACGCCCCGCCAACTATAGGAATAAATCTCTTCACTTTTCCATCCCTGTGCTCTTTTTTCTTTCTCGTATTCACCAAGCGAATATTCTAAACCCGTCACAAACAAAATATTAATTTCATCTCGCTTTGGCAAATCTTCAATTATATTGTAAAAGTTATAAGCTGACTCATCCAGCGGCAACACCTCAATCTTTTTCTGAGGGAAATCTGCTTTAACTTTCGCAATTAATCGTTCTCCCTCCGACGGCACACACTCAACAAACAACAACCGGAAACCATTTGTCCGTCTGAGAGTCCGTACCAGAGATTGATATTCTTCCTCTGGTGTTGCTGGCGGTAAATCTTCGTCCCAATCAATTGTTGTTGGTTTCATCGCTCAAGTCTCGTGATAGTTTCGCAACTGCTTCCTTAAATTCCCGAATTTCTTTAATTAGCGGGTGAACGTCATACCAAACCTCCTTTTCACCATCATCATCATAGTAGTGATATTCCAAAATACAGCGGTTAAACAGCAAATCGCGGTGTTGTTTGTCATTGAGTATCCGGTGAGTAATAGATACTTTCGCTAAAAGTGGCCAATTATTTTCGTCAACAGTTCTGCGGTAGACATCCCGCGTGTTCGTAATCGCCCTTTGTACCGCTTTTGTAGTAATTGGCAAATCATCTGTCTCATTTATGGTTACTTGCAACATCAACAGCAAATTTCTGACGTGACCTCCACTCATCAAACACAGTCTTTCTACTGTTTCTTTGGTATCAAACCACTTTGTTTCTAAATCTAAATCCGGGGCGACTTGTTTTGCCCGCTTCTCAATCACCTCTTTCATTTTAGCAAGTCCCGCTTGATAAACTTCAC
>ENA-OBIO01001031-OBIO01001031.1-metagenomes-genome-assembly--contig:-NODE-1031-length-12129-cov-4.31531_pt1 | contig 12129 bp, 9 predicted proteins | sample MGYA00153383_OBIO01 | MGnify analysis MGYA00153383 | reverse complement strand
CTCACGCTTTTGATCAACTCATTTTTTTACGCTAAATTTTAAAAGGTCATTTTTATGCTCCGGGTAATCTGTATCGTCATCCTATGTTTGTATTCTAATTGAAGCAGTGAAAAAACACTAACTTTAATTAAACATAAACAGAAGAAGGGGAAAGATAAAAACTCAAATTAGTCATTGGTCAAAAAGACTGTTCGCAATGGTAGTTCCTTTCCCTCTCTGTTTGTAAACTTGGACAGTTCGTTAGGCTTAGAGCCTGCATGTAGGATTGATAAGTTACAAACAGATTTCCTCTGTTATAAAAACAAATTTATGAAAAAAATTACAAATTATGTAGGAATTGACATTTCAAAATTAACCTTTGATGTCGCTATTAAAAATGAAAAAGGTAAGTATGAACATCATAAACTATCTAATGATAACAAAGGATTTAAAGATTTTTATTCTCTTTTAAATAAGAAGAATGATTGTTGTGTAATGGAGGCAAGTGGGCCTTACTATTTAAAATTGGCTACTTTCTTACACAAAAAAAGAATTGTTTTAAGCGTTGTAAATCCATTAGTAATAAGGCGTTTTAGTCAAATGCGAATGATGAGAGCAAAGACTGATAAAAAAGATTCTAGGACTATAGCAGATTATGGATTTACCGAAACTCCAAAGCATTGGTCACCAGAAAAAGACTATATTTTGGAACTAAAACAAATGCAAGCTTTCGTTGATCAAATGAATAAATGTAGAACTAATTTTTTACGTCAAAAAGAAGCTTTTTCTCAAAACCCTTTCCAGTCAACATTTATGAATAAAAGTTTAGACGATACGATGCTTGTTTTGAAAAATAAAATTAAGGAGATTGAATTAAAAATGCAAGAGTTAATAAATGAAAATCATGGAGAATTGTCAAGTAAAATTCAAAGCATTCCAGGTATTGGAAAGAAAGCCTCATTGCAATTAATTGTTTTAAGTGCAGGATTTACAAAGTTTGAAAACTCAAAACAACTTACTTCTTATGTTGGTTTAAGTCCAAGAATATTTGAATCAGGTACAAGTGTAAAAGGTAAATCAAAAATTTGTAAAATGGGTATGGGTGCTGTAAGAGCAACATTATATTTGTGTGCATGGTCGGCAAAAAAGTGCAATAAGGCATGCCGAGAGTTATATGACAGGTTAGTTTTAAATGGTAAGGCAAAACAGCAAGCTTTAATAGCAGTAGCTCATAAGCTTTTAAAACAAGCGTTTGCAATTGCAACTAAAAACGAATACTACGCTGAACAAGAATTAATAAATGCAATAATGTAAACAAAATAAATGATTAATTTTATGGTGTCAAGTGAAACAGAAACAAGCTCTGCTGGAGAGCAACTTGCTAGGGATAAACTTGATGAACGACAAAAAACAAAAACACAAAGAGAGACAAATCTCTTTGTGTTTTTTAGAGTTCTTTATGCCAAAAAAAACTCACATCAAGTATTGAAAATAATTGAATTAAAATTAGGAAATAAACACAGTTCATTGCGAGGAGCTTTTTAGCGACGAAGCAATCTAATCCTCTGATAGTTCTCGACTTCGCTCGAACTGACAGGTAGAAAGTCATTCTGAGCGAAGTCGAAGAGTAAGTTCGACATTAAAGCTTTTTGTCAGGCATCAAAAAAATTACCCTTTAATGTTTCTAATAATTTCATCAAGCTGAGCCATGTCTTTGCAACGAACCTCACGCGCTTTAGATCCTTCGAAACCACCAATAATTCCGGCTGCTTCGAGCTGATCGACAATACGACCTGCACGATTATAACCTAATTTTAATTTACGTTGTAAGAATGATGCAGAGCCTTGTTGGAATTGCACGACTAATTTAGCCGACTCTTCAAACATTTTATCACGCTCACTTAAATCAACTTCGTCTTTTCCTAACGAACCATCTTCGCCCACATACTCTGGTAATAAAAAGGCAGAAGGATAAGCGCGTTGCGACCCAATAAACTCAGTAATTTTTTCAGCTTCTGGCGTATCTACAAAAGCACATTGTATACGTATCAAATCATTTCCTGTACTTAATAACATATCCCCTCTACCTATTAATTGCTCAGCACCGCCTGAGTCTAAAATGGTACGGCTATCAATTTTACTTGTAACACGGAAGGCAATACGTGCCGGAAAGTTAGCTTTAATCGTACCTGTAATAATATTAACGGATGGACGCTGTGTCGCAATAATTAAGTGGATACCGATAGCACGCGCTAATTGAGCTAAACGAGCAATCGGCGTTTCCACTTCTTTACCGGCAGTCATAATTAAATCAGCAAACTCATCTACTACCAATACAATGTATGGTAAGTATTTATGTCCTTCGTTTGGATTTAATTTACGATTGATAAATTTAACATTATACTCTTTGATGTTACGTACTTGCGCATCTTGCAATAATGCATAACGGTTATCCATTTCTATACATAAAGAATTTAAAGTATGTATAACCTTCGTGTTATCAGTAATAATGGCATCTTCGGAGTTTGGTAGCTTTGCTAAAAAGTGACGTTCAATTTTATTGAATAATGTTAACTCTACTTTTTTAGGATCTACTAACACAAACTTTATTTGTGCCGGATGTTTTTTATACAACAAAGAAACTAAAATCGCATTTAATCCAACCGACTTTCCTTGCCCCGTAGCACCAGCCATAAGCAAGTGTGGCATCTTAGCTAAATCTGCAATAAAAATTTCGTTATTGATGGTTTTACCTAAAGCAATAGGTAGATCATGTGTCGTATTTTGGAATTTTTCGGAAGCAATAATATTTCGCATCGGAACCATTTCAGGGGTTTGGTTTGGCACTTCAATACCAATAGTTCCTCTGCCTGGTATTGGCGCAATAATACGAATACCAAGGGCTGCTAAGCTTAGTGCGATGTCATCTTCTAAGTTTTTAATTTTAGAAATACGAACGCCTGCTGCTGGTACAATTTCATACAAGGTCACCGTTGGCCCTACTGTTGCGGAAATACGCGCAATTTCGATTCCGTAATTTTTAAGAGTATTTACAATACGGTCTTTATTAGCCGTTAATTCTTCGTTACTAACTTTGGCGTTGCCTGTACCATAATCAATTAATAATTCAGGGCTAGGGAACTGGTAATTACCCAAATCGAGGGTAGGGTCGTATTGCCCAAATTTTTCAACCAATTGCGAGGCTTTCAATTCATCGTCTAAGGAAATAAATTCAGCAGGAACCACTTCTTTTACAAATTCAGGTTCAGCAATAATTTCATCAGCACCGGGGTTATTAATCTCAAACTCTAAAGACGTTGGTTTTAAGGGTGTGTCAGGAGTAGGGCTTAATTCTAGATCAGCTGTTTCTGTTTGTTCAACAATAGGCTCTTCCGTAATAGGCTCGGTAACGGATGATACGACTTCGAAATTTAATAAGGCTTCTTCTTCTTCCTTACTGTATGCAGGCTCTTGTTCGAAAACGGTTGATGCATGAGGGTTGAGGTCGTTGGTGGTAGATTTAAATTCATCTTCAATAATATATTCCCCATCTGTATTAGGTATTACATCTTTGTTTACACGGAATGATAAGTTTATACTTAACACCAAAAAAGCCAGCATCGAAAAAGCTAAAATGGCAACTGTACCAACGGTTCCCACATAATTTCCTAATTGTTGATTTAAAATATAACCATAACCGCCACCCAGAAAAAATAATTTATCATGAAATAAAAATGCTAAAGTTAAACTTACCCATACCATCATAAACAGCCATTTAGCAGTAAACAACGATGGTTTGGTAATTTGTTTATTCAATACTTTTTGTAATCCGTAAATAATAAATACAGGTACTAAAATAAAGGAAGCTACGCCAAAACCCTTGTACATAAACACATGCGACACGAGTGCGCCTAATTTACCTAACCAATTATATACTTTGGTTTCGATAGCAAATAACTCGGAAAGAGGTGCTAATACTTTATCCTGATCTTTATCCCAAGTAAAAATGTAGGATAAAAGGGCTATGAACAGGTAAATGCCCGCTAAAATCAAAATTAAACCAATGAGTTTTTGAGTGCGTTCGTCTTGATACACATTCACCGTTTTGTTCCAACGCTCCAACAACGACACTTTAGATTCGGTAATTGGTTTTTTGGTTTCGGCTTTAGTAGTAGCGGTTTTAGCCGATTTAGGTTTATTTTTAGTGGTTGAAGAAACGGTTTCTTCAATATCGTTTTTAGAGTTAGCAGCTTCAGAAGTTTTTACTTCATCTACGGTTTTTTCTCTGAATTTATTTTTAGTTGTTGCCATGGCTTATAGTCTTTAAAAATAAGGCAAAGCCAATGGTTTTGAGGTACATACTCAAAATGTTTTAAACGACGGATTGTTTAATTCGTTGGTGATTTATGTAGACGAGTTTTTAGCCTCTTTTTGAAATTGTTAATGATTATTTTCGATGTTGCGAATACCATACCTTACCCATTTAGTGAGTTGTTTGTGAGTAAAAAATCAATATCTATTTACTAAAATATAGTATTTTCGTTTTCTAAAAAATAATTGCGATGTCATCAACTACACAACATATCAAATGCCTTATCATAGGCTCTGGTCCTGCAGGCTATACAGCCGCTATTTACGCAGCACGTGCCGATTTAAAACCAGTTTTGTACACAGGCTTAACGCCAGGTGGACAATTAACTGAAACTACCGAAGTAGATAATTTTCCTGGTTATCCTAAAGGAGTTACCGGCCCCGAATTAATGGAAGATTTGAAAGCCCAGGCAGAGCGCTTTGGTACAGAGGTTCGTTTTGGATTAGCTACTAAAGCCGATTTAAACGCATCGCCTAAACGTATATGGATTGATGAAGTTACTGAAATTACTGCGGATACCGTTATTGTTTCAACTGGCGCTTCGGCCAAATGGTTAGGCTTAGCAAACGAAACACGCTTACGCATGAATGCTGGTGGGGTTTCTGCCTGCGCTGTATGTGATGGTTTCTTTTACAAAGGACAAGAAGTAGCTATTGTGGGGGCTGGTGATACTGCAGCGGAAGAGGCTACTTACTTATCCAAGTTGTGTAAAAAAGTGTACATGATTATTCGCAAAGACGAAATGCGCGCTAGTAAAGCAATGCAGAACCGTGTAAAAAATACAGAAAACATTGAAATGATTTACAATAGCGAAACTCAGGATATACTTGGTAAAGAAATGGTAGAAGGTGTAGTTGTAAAAAACAATGTAACTAACGAATTACGCACCTTAATCGTAACAGGCTTTTTTGTGGCTATTGGTCATAAGCCAAACACCGATATTTTTAAGGAACAATTAAAAATGGATGAGTTGGGTTACTTAGATATTATTGCTGGTTCTACCAAAACTAATATTGAAGGTGTGTTTGCCGTAGGTGATTGTGCAGATAAAATTTACCGCCAAGCAATAACAGCTGCAGGTAGCGGTTGTATGGGTGCTTTGGATGCAGAACGTTACTTATCAGAGTTTGGGAAACATTAGTATTTGTTTTTGTATTTTTATTTATTAATTTGCATTTCATTTGATTTTATAATTATGATTTTTTTTAAAACACTATTTATTACATGGCTATTATGCATTTCTAACGCTGCTTTTTCGCAACGTTTCGCAAATCAGGTACCGCAATTGAAACGCTATACATCTGCCGAGGTTACTGATTCGGATTATGGTATAGTGATTTTTAATAAACTAGTACAGGGCATTGGAGGTGATTCGTTGAGGTACACTAAAGATGGCTACAATGCACAGGGTTGGCAGGAAGATTATTATGTGAGCGGAAAAATATTACATAAAGGTTATTATGTAGATGGATTAATAAAAATATTTAAAAATTTTTATGAAAACGGTCAGTTAGAACGAAACTATACAAGTAGCGATCCTCGTCGTAGTAAAATGGAAATATTTTATGAAGACGGTAAAGTACGCTCCAATATTGATTACTTCGAGGGTAATACCCAAAATCAATATGATTTTTTTAAAAATGGAACGCCCGAATATGTAGAAGAAAATGATAAGGACGTTGAGTTTTTATATAAGCGTAATTCTTTTTTCGAAAATGGTAATCCGTCTTCGATGTTTGAATTAGTAGATAAGAAATCGAAAAAGTATATAAAAAAAGAATTTTACGAAAACGGTCGTTTGAAAGAAGAAGGAACAATGTACTTACGAAAAGAAATGGGTGATTATCAAAAAGAAGATACTTGGACTTATTACGATGAAAAAGGAAATGTGACTAAAACTGAAAAATACCACAAGGGAGAGTTGTTGAATTAATAACACTCTTTTGAATTACCTGCAATTTCAATTGTTAAGCAAGCTTTGAAAGGTTTAAACATGACGAACTTGTTTCGGAATGTTTTGTTATGCTGATACCAAACATGTTTCATGCATACTCCATTTTAAACCACAGAGGCACATAGGAAACATAGGTTATAAACACAAGCATACTATGTTAATTATGTGACTATGTTGTTTGGACTACTTATGTATTATAAAGACGTTTTATTTTTTAGAAGCTTTAATATTAATAACGAAGTCATCAAATAAATAACGAGAATCTAATGGTCCGGGGCAAGCCTCTGGGTGGTATTGTACCGAAAACACAGGTTTGTTTTTAATGCGAATACCTTCGATGGTTTTATCATTCAAATTAATGTGCGTAATTTCTATTTGATCATTTTTAGCAATATCATCTATATTTATTGTAAATCCATGATTTTGAGAAGTAATTTCACATTTACCCGTAATGATATTTTTTACCGGGTGGTTGATGCCACGATGTCCCGCATGCATTTTATACGTTGAAATCCCTTGCGATTCGGCTAATAACTGATGACCTAAACAAATTCCAAAAATAGGAATACCGGTATCAACTAGTTGTTTGATTAAGGCAATTTCTTCTTTCATCACACCTGGATCTCCTGGGCCGTTACTCAACATGATACCGTCAGGAGAAAAAGCTAAAATATCTTTTAGAGATGTTTTCATTGGGAATACCTTTAAAAAGCAATCTCTTTGGGCTAAAGAACGTAAAATGTTTTTCTTAACACCAAAATCCATCACGGCTACTTTATGTGTAGAGATTGATTCGCCGAACTCATAAGGCGCTTTAGTAGATACTTTAGAAGATAGCTCTAAACCCTCCATTTTAGGCACCTTCGCTAATAAGGCTTTCAATCCTTCTATATCGGTGTTTTCCGAAGAGATGATACAATTCATAGCACCTTTATCGCGGATGTAACGCACAATAGCGCGCGTATCTACATCACTGATAGAAACGATACCATCCTTTATAAAATAATCCTGTAACGATTGTTGGGCACGTTTACGAGAGAAACCATCGTTGAATTTTTTGCAAATCATTCCCGAAATTTTGATGCTGTCGCTTTCTACTTCAGAAGCTTCAATACCATAATTACCAACGTGTACATTGTTCATCACAACAATTTGTCCGAAATAAGAAGGATCCGTAAAAATTTCTTGATAGCCCGTCATGCCAGTGTTAAAGCAGATTTCGCCAGTAGTAGTACCTATTTTTCCGGCAGCTTTGCCTTCAAAAATTTTACCATCTTCTAATAATAAAATGGCTTTGGGTTTGGTTTGATATTTTAGTTGCATACGTTTTTAGAAAGTGTTTTCTAAAACCCAAAAGTGTGAATTTTATTTGCAATAGAAAAACATTGTTAATAGGTTTTTAAAAAGAAAATAAGTCATCCTTTTTTTTGAAGAATCAAACGCAAAATTCGAGTATTGATAATAATAAGAACATATCTGTTTTTTGTTGGATGATGGTAATTAGGTTATCTTTGGGATGGAAATATCTGATATAAAGTTTCGCCATGCTAACTTAGGGTTGTTGTATAGGCAAATGTTTATCGAGGTATTAGTAAGTCAGTAGCAATTGCTGCGTAGAAAATGTAAAATAGAAGTTTACCTTAGACAATTATATTTTACAAGAATAAATAGAAACACATTAACTAAAACATCATGTCGACAACAAACGAAGAAACTCAAATATTACAGGACCTATGGGAGAAAGACCCGAAAAATTGGAAGCTTGGTTTCATTTATTACAATCGACAAGACAAGAGAGCATTTATACCAAAGAGAATTAAAATTTTAGGTATGACATATAACTTTGCAAATTCAAAATCTTTAATATTTATAATTATCGCAACAGTTTTGGTAGTATATTTTCTATCTAAATAAATTCGGTAGACACTTAAGCTGTGTAAAAATAAGTGGCATCAAAAGCTAATAACACCGTGACTTATACAGCATCGTTTTACTAAACTAATTTATTACATCGAATCAAAAGGTCAATTAATTATGATCTAATCCTTAATAAATTTTACGTTAGCAATTTGGTTTGTTTTATTTTTTACGGTTAAAAAATAAATACCTGCTTGCAAGGTTTCGATGTTGATGGAGTTTGATGCAATGGCTTCAAATAAAATAACCTTCCCTAAAACATCAGTAATAGTAATGCTTGCAATACTTGCTTCGTTATCCAAACGAATATTCAAAATCGTGTGTGTAGGATTTGGATATATAGAAATTGCTAAGTTTTGTTTTTCAACATCTGCTATATTAGTTAATGATGCTAAATTATATTTATTGAAAAATCGCCAAATTTCTTTCGATGCATTAATATCTTGGTTAGTTCCTGAGCTTGTGAAAGGTGTGCCTGGCCAAGAGTGTGTGCCACCAATAATTTTAAATAATTCAACAGTACTGCCTAAATTTCCTCCGCTGTATACATAGTGCTCTGCTGTGCAATTATCAGTGGTGCTTGTGTTTGGCATATTAGTAAAGGCGGCTGTAGGATTACAATTATTTTTAGTTACCCAATATTTTACTACGGAATCAATGGGCGCCATGTACTGAGATGCACTACCGGCATAAGGAACTGTTGCATCAGCTGTTCCCTGAATTTGCATAACAGGTACCGGACGAGTTGGATGACAATAAGTGCCATATTGCGACGTGAAAATACTGCCTGTTACCGAAGCAATCGCTGTAATACGGTTACTTAATTCGCAAGCTAAGGTATGACTCATAAATCCACCCATGCTCATACCTGTTGAGTAAACTCTGTTTAAATTGATGTTGTATTGTAATTTTAAGGAATCTATTAAATGAGATATAAAACCAATATCATCTACACTGGAACCAATACCTGCATTCCAAAATGTTGTTCCACTGCTGTTTTTAGTTCCATTTGGAAATACCATTAAAAAATTTGCTGTATCAGCTATTGGTCCAAAATTGCTGTAAAATTGTTGTTGTAACGCATTACTTGTATAACCATGCATATTTATAATTAACGGACGAGCAGTAGCGCCTGAGTATATAGCCGGCACATATAATCTGTAGTTACGATAAATACCCCCCGACATAATACTATCAACAACTGTTGTTTGCGCGTGAAAGGAAAGGGTAGATAATAAAATAGTAAATACTAGTAAATGTTTTTTCATTAAATGGTGTATTAAGATTGAAAATATTTAAAGTAAAAGTACAAAAATAAACTCTAATTGAACCTAATATTTTAGTGGCAATTTATGGTTAAAAATAGTACATTCGGTCTCTTAAAATGTAACCACTATGGCAAAATTTAAAAAACAAGATGCGCTTGATTACCACTCTCAAGGCAGACCCGGAAAGATTGAAGTAGTCCCTACTAAACCGTATAGCACACAACGAGATTTAACATTAGCATATTCGCCAGGCGTAGCAGAGCCTTGCCTTGAAATAGAAAAAAATGCAGATGATGCGTATAAGTATACTGCCAAAGGAAATTTAGTAGCTGTGATATCAAATGGAACAGCTGTGTTAGGCTTGGGTGATATTGGAGCATTGGCTTCTAAACCAGTAATGGAAGGGAAAGGGCTACTATTTAAAATATTTGCTGATATTGATGTGTTTGATATTGAAGTTGACACAAAAAATATAGACGAATTTGTAAATACGGTAAAAAATATTGCCTGCACTTTTGGAGGAATCAATCTAGAAGACATCAAGGCGCCTGAGTGTTTTGAAATTGAGCGTCGTTTAAAGGAAGAATTAAATATTCCATTAATGCACGATGATCAGCACGGTACCGCTATTATTTCATCAGCAGGCTTATTAAACGCTGTGGAGATTTCTGGTAAAAAAATGAGCGAGGTTCGTTTAGTGATTAATGGAGCCGGCGCATCTGCCAACTCTTGTGCTAAAATGTACATTGCTGTTGGTGTTAAAAAAGAAAATATTTTAATGTTGGATAGCAAGGGTGTTATTCATAAAAAAAGAACAGACCTCGATCAATACAAAGCATTTTTCGCATCTGATAATACAAGTAAAAACACCTTAGAAGAAGCCATTAAGGATGCTGACGTGTTTGTTGGTTTATCAAAGGGAAATGTATTGACGCAAGATATGGTTCGCTCTATGGCGCCTAATTGTATTGTGTTTGCTTTAGCCAATCCAACGCCTGAAATTCCTTACGAAGATGCTATTGCCGCTCGTCCTGACATCATCGTAGCTACAGGCCGAAGCGATCATCCTAATCAAGTGAATAACGTATTAGGCTTTCCTTTTATTTTTAGAGGAGCTTTAGATGTACGCGCAACGTGTATTAACGAAGAAATGAAATTAGCCGCAGCTTTAGCTATTGCATCCTTAGCAAAAGAAAGTGTGCCTGATTATGTAAACCTGGCGTATGGTAATACAAATTTATGTTTTGGTACAGAATATATTATTCCTAAACCAATTGATACCCGTTTAATTTCTACTGTAAGTTCAGCTGTTGCAAAAGCAGCTATCGATAGTGGTGTAGCAAAACGTATTATTACAGATTGGGATGCTTATGGTACTGAATTAGATAATCGTTTAGGTAAGGATAACAAATTAATACGAAGCCTTGCTAATAAAGCAAAATCAAACCCTAAGCGTGTTGTATTTACAGAAGCAGATACTTACAAGATCTTAAAAGCCGCTCAGTTGGCCAAAGACGAAGGTATTGCGAAACCAATTTTATTAGGAAATAAAGAACGTATTTTAGCTTTAATGGAAGAGCATCAAATTGATATGGGTGATACACCTATCATTGATGCCTGGTTGCCGGAAGAAGAAGCGCGTCGTGCAGAGTTTGGTGATATCCTTTGGAATAAGCATCAACGCCGCGGATTAACACAATACGATTCACGTAAATTAATGCGTGATCGTAATTATTTTGGAAGTATGATGGTGGAAACAGGTATGGCTGATGCGATGATATCTGGTTTAACGCGTAAGTATGGCGCGCCTATCAGACCAGCTCTTCAAGTAATTGGAATGCAAGATGGAGTAGGGCGAGTAGCAGGTTTGTATATGATGATCACTAAAAAAGGACCTTACTTTTTTGCTGATACTACTATGACTGAAAATCCCACGGCTCAGCAATTAGCAGATATTGCTGTGCTTACAGCTAATACAATTAAACAGTACAACATTACGCCACGTATTGCGATGTTGTCTTATTCTAATTTTGGTTCAGCAGAAGGCGAGACACCAAGAAAAATGCAAGAAGCCACAAAAATTTTACATAAAAATTATCCAGGCTTAGTGGTTGATGGTGATGTACAAGCCAATTTCGCTGTAAACAATGATTTACTAAAAGAACAATTTCCTTTCAGTACTTTGGTAGATAAAAATGTGAATACCTTTATTTTTCCAAATTTAGCTGCCGGCAATATTGCTTATAAATTATTACAAGAGTTGGGTGGTGCAGAGGCAATTGGTCCTGTGTTAATGGGATTAAAAAAACCCGTACATATTTTGCAATTAGGAAGTTCTGTTCGTGAAATCGTAAACATGATTACCATTGCGGTAATTGATGCTCAGAATAAGAAGTAATCATTTGAGATTAACTATTTTCATATTTTCTTTATGTGCTATTATTTCTTGTATTACTAAAAGAAAATATGAACGGTTTTCTGATGTGACATTTACGATAAAACAAAAACCTGATGCGATTCATGTGAGCCCTTCGTTAAAAAAATGTTTAGAGAAAGAACCCTATTGTTCAATGGTTTTTATTCAAAAATTAAGTCAACAACACATAATTTCGAAAGAAAATAATTACTATGATAATTAT
>ENA-OBIO01001029-OBIO01001029.1-metagenomes-genome-assembly--contig:-NODE-1029-length-12161-cov-2.90071_pt1 | contig 12161 bp, 10 predicted proteins | sample MGYA00153383_OBIO01 | MGnify analysis MGYA00153383 | reverse complement strand
AGAGCGATCGCGACGAGTCCGTGCTCGCCAAAACGATCGCGCGACCGGAGCGTCCATATCCGACATCCGGGATCAGAGTCGAGACGTGCGACGTCGGCTGCGCTATAGCGGCGCGTCGTGACGTTGAACTGGTTCGTCTTTGCGAAAAGCTGTGCGATGCGCGGAAAGTTCGCCTGGGTCGCAGGTTCGATATCTGCGACAATCTCGAGCGACGCGAGATACGACTCGACGTCGATCACGTTCGTTTTCGCTTCTTCGCGCAGACTGATCTCGCGATAGCGTTCGGCGCGGTCACCATCTTCGGCGGTCACGGCGAGCGTCTGAAGCTCGGGGAGCCGCTCGATCGTCGTGCGATAGAGCGCCGGATCGCGTGGCATCTCAACCGTGAGGACCTGCGGCAAGAGTTGACGCATTCGTTCGCGCTCGTCGGGATTATCGTCGACGAAGACGAGCGCGTCGACGCCGATATTGAGTTCACGTGCGATCGCGAGCATGTTCTCTGATTTCGGAAGCCAGTTGATGCGCACCGCGCTGAAGTCGGCTTCGCGCAAGACCATCGCCTCGTGCGTCCGGATGACGTCGAGGGCATCCTCGGCGTTATTCTTCGAGTTGACAGCAAGGAGGATGCCGCGCGCCGCGAGTGATTTGAGAAACGCTTGGAACTCGACGAATTCGCTGCCCGGCGACGTGTTACCCAGATGGATTCCGTCTTTCCCGTCCTCGCCGACGACGCCGCTCCAGAGGGTGTTGTCGAGATCGAGGACGACGCACTTTTTCGAGCGTCCGCGCAGCGGCGCAACGTAACGCGCGTAGGCATCCGCGACTGGCGCCAGCGCGGGCGGCGGAATGCGCATCGCCGCGAGATGACGCAGCTTCGGATTGTCGGCAAACGCGACGCCCGCCGCCGTCGCGGCAGCGACGACGTCCAGAACATAGACCGTCGGCAGCGAGCGGAGTTGGTCCCAGAGCGTACCGTTAAGACTCGCGAGCCACTGCGTGCGCGCGATTTGCGCGTGCCCATCCATGATGCCGAGCGGTCCTGCGAAGGCCGAATGGAAACCATGCACGACCAGCGGAATTCCCGGATAGCGCTGCGCGAACGCGGTCGCAACGCCGACGACGCGCTCGCATGCGTCGTCGCCTGCGGTCGCGAGTTCGAATGGAGAGAGGTGCGACACGAGTTCGGGGATGAGATCATCGATCGCAACCGCCAGGAATGCGATCTCCGGGTCGAACCGTCGTAATCCCGACGCGTCGTCGACGATATCGCGGGTCCACGAATTGAAGGGTGCGACGTACACCTCGGGTCGCAGGCCGAGTGCGCGTACCGCGAGATCGACGTGTGGAACGAGGCCTTCGATCGTATACGAACTGAGGATCGCGATACGAATGTCGCCGTTGGGAGCCGGGCGTGCCGGATCGCGCCCTCGACGTACGAGTGCCGCGGTCGCTGGCGAGCGATCCGCGAAGCCGAGGTCCGTGAGCAAAGCGTCCGCGCGGGCAGCATCCCCGTTCGCGCGAGCGCTCTCGATCGCGACACGAAGAAGCGCGGGGTGGGCGCGAAAGCGCTTGACGAGGCGTTTGATCACTGCCTCGAATGCAGCGACTCCCGTAAATTTTGCATTCGCGATCTCGACGTTTGCGACGATTTCGGTCGCCGCATCGCTCGCGAGTGCGTCTGCGTACATCTCGAGGACGCGCATCGCAAACGCGCTCCGCGATGCCGAATCTTCGATCCCGGCGAGAGCCGCAATGGCCGCTCGAGCGAGGTCGTTCATTGGGACCCGATCGCGAAGTTCCGTAGAGGGAACGAGGAGGAGTTCGAGCGCTACAAACGGATCGACGATTGCCAGCGCCGCGAGGGCTCGCGATGGGCTTAGCGCAGGCCGTGCGGTCGCTCGAAACATCTGCCTTAGTGCGACCACGGGATCCGTGTTCGCCTGCGGGTCCGTGCTCGGGATAAGCGTTTCGATCTCTAAGCTCCCAGCCTGGCATGGTATCGGAGCGACGACGCCACCTCGAGGGAGCATAGCACTTTTGACCTGTGGGCGGCAGGCCAGAAATGGGGGGGTTACCGGGTTGCGATCAGCTCGACAAGCGTCATATTTGGGAGCATCAAAAAGCAAATGTTCCGGCCACCGAAGGCAACGGCCGGAACGGGCTCGACGACGCATTTCGCCCCGACAGCTTCCAAACGCATCTTCTCAACATCGAGATCGGTCGCCTCATACGCGAGGTGGTAGAAGCGGATGCCTTTGGCGAGCCACGGCGAGAGTACGCCGGGCTCGGCGTCGTTGCGAAGGAGCTCGAGCCGCGGGCCGGCGCCGATTAGAAAGCGCCCGTGGATACCCTGTTGCGGGTCGTGGAAATCTTGGCCCTCACGCCGATAGCCGAGCATGGCGAATTTTTGCTCTTCTGAGTCGAAGTTACGGCATGCCACGCCGATATGGTGGAACGCGAGACCGGATGAGTCGAGCATGACGAAACGATTATCGTCGGGCGGCGGCGAGGGCCTTCGTCAACCGCCTCGCCGCGTATCCCGCACCGCATGCGAAGCGCAGCATCGGTCCAAAACTATTTGCCGAGGCGAGCCCAAGAAAATACAGGTTGGGTACCGATGATTCGAAGTGCTGTGAGAGGATGGGCGAACCATCCGCAGTGCGGATGCGCGCGCGAACGTTGGATGGTAGAAAAGCGAGCCGTTCAAGATCGACGCGATACCCCGTGCCCGCGATGACGTGATCGACGACGAGCGACGTCGTCTCGCCACCGCGCCGCTCGAGCGTGAGACGTACCCCCTCGGATGCAAAGTCGATGCCCGCGGTCGTCACGCCCAAATGTTCGCTGACTTTGCCCTCGATCTGTTCGCGCGTGAACCAGCATGCCATTGCGGCATATTTTTTCTTAACGACTGCTATTCGCATCCGTTCGGGCAAACGATGGAAGACGTGTGGGAGATCCTCAAAAAACTTCGCTTTCCAGCCCGTGCCGATGCCGGTAACGGGCCAGCGCAGGCGCATGAGCGGGGACGGAATCCGTTCGTCCGGCGGGCCAAGATACCGCAGCGCGGGGGCTCGTGTGACAATGTGCGTTTGCGTGCCTTGCGCGTGCAAAATCGCCGCGATGTCGACCGCCGAAGCGCCCGCGCCGATAACGGCGACGCGTTTTCCCGCGAACGTCGAGAGATCGTGATGTTCCGATGAATGCGTCAGGGCCGTTTTCGGTAACGACGCATACTCCGGCGGCAAGTACGCAAAGCGACTGATCCCCACCGCGACCACGATGCGTTTCGCGAAGATGCGTTCGCCGTCGGCGAGCTGCAATTCAAAGCTGTCGCCGCGCGAAGTGAGCCCGTTGACGGTGCGTTCATCGAGCTCGGGGGCGTACCGTTTCGCGAACTCGCGACCATAGGCGGTAAACGTTTCGAGCTGAACGGGGAGCCCGATGTCGCGGTACGGGAGGTCGCGTTCGCGGCAGTAATCGCTTAACGCGAACGCGTTGCCGGGCGCGTAAAGCGTCGAGGCGAATCCTTCGGATTTGAGGTGCATACCTGCCGGCATATGGTCCGACCAAGTCGCCATCGCCCGCCCGTAAATGCGATGCGCGATGCCACGATCACGCAGATGCGCCGCAAGCGAAAGACCGTACGGGCCCGCGCCGATGATGACGACGTCGGTAGTGACCACTGTCGGCTGATGAATCGGGGCGACGGCTTCGACGCTCTGCATATTTACCTCGGGGCAACGGTGAGTTCGATGGAATCGGGAAGGTCGCCGCTAGCGTTACGCGGCGGCGCTCCACGCCCGCTCGGTAAATCGCAATCTTCGGTGGGACCGAATCCTCGCGCGACGAGCATGAGGCGGTCGCGCGTGAAGCGTCCGACCTCCCAGAGTGCGGTGCGCCAATCGCTCGGCCGGAATTCCGAAAGCGCGGCGCCGACCGCTCGCGCGTTTGTCTCGCATGGATGCACTAGCGCGAAGAAGAGGTGGCCGGGGAAATAGGTCTGTACTGGCTCGCGGCCGTCGTAGGTGACGAGCGGATCGGCTTCGCCACGAAGAAATCGGTGGATCGCAGGCGCAAAAAAATCGCGATTGACGCGCGCACCCGCGAACCCAAGCGTTGGTCGCGGGTTGACTTCTATTGCGAAGAGTTCGTTGGTCGCGGGATCATGCATGAAATCAATTCCTGCCATGCCGTCGAACTCAGTAAGCGCGCCGATGCGGGCTACGATCGGTTCGATCGCCGGATGCGCGAAGTGAGCGTGCCGAGTTGAGGCCGAGGTCGGCGTTGGAAAGCTGCAATCCGTCCGATACGCCTTGATTGCGAGTGGGACTCCGCGCGCGTAGAGGACGCTAACCGAAATACACGAGCCTCGAATGAATCGCTGCAGCGCGGCGCGCCCGTAGCGCTGGAGCGAACTGCTCGTGGCACGACAAAGCTCTGCGGAGTTGGATGCGAGTGTGACTTCGATCCCCGCGAACCCGCGGTCGCCGCGAACGAGCAACGGATATTCGTACTCGTCTGCGAACACGAGCGCTTCCTCTACCGAGGCGACGAGCCGCGATGGCGGAATCGCGATGCCGTACCGGCCGGCTTGTTCGATGAACGCGTGCTTTGAGAGCAGAAACCGAAGGACGGTCGGATCGGTAAGATCAAACGGCGCCCAGGGCGTCTGTTGGCGGTCTCCGCCGCGTGCGACGAGTGCGCGGAGAAGCACTTCGTCCGCGACAACGACCCAGTCGAACGCCCGAGTCGCGAGGAGTGCTGAAACGTCGCGCGCGGCGTGCAGGGGATCGCGCGAAATCGACCTGTGCGCCTTCACATGTGTGCACAACGCGAGGGGCCCGGGCGACATCGCAGTCACATGGAGCCCCGCTTCCGCGAAGAGTCGCGGGAGGGCGGCGGTGGACGACCAGGTCAGGCAGGTTGCCACGAGGACAGAGGGTGTAGCGGTCACGTAGGAGGTTGTTCCCTTTGCTCGGGACCTCGTACGGGCGTGCGACTCGCGGAATCTCTCGTGTACGGCATCACTCTTTCGAAAGCATAGGGACTCCTGCTCACCTCCTCAATCCCTCAATTGGTCCATGCTCCCTCTCCCAGTGGCGAGCACGAAGATGTTAAGGGGACATGGCCGGATGTTTTTTCCGTCCAGGCGCTCGCGTCGCCCACGTTCGCCGCCCCGTAGCCGAAATCGGCCTCGACCCGACACGCGGATAGCGCTCCTGGCGGGGGTTACAGGGCCTATCCGGATCTTCTTCAACGCGCCATGATCCAGTATTTGCTCGATGCCAAAAACGCGATCGTTGTCTCGTTGAGCGAAGGGTCCGAGACGGTCCCCCGACCGACCGACTGCCGCGATCGTCATTTTCCGTCCGCAAGCGACGCACTTAAACGCAGCCGCCGTGCGCAAACTGGCGGATATCTAATCCGCGATGTATACGCGCCTCGCTCGCGACATGGCGGAGCCGTCGATTCTCGTGACCCTGCGCGCCGCAGCTACGGAGGGTGCGACGCGAATTGTCGCGATCTTGTACCTCCACTCGCTTGGCATACACTTCCGTCGCGAAATAGTGGGGGATCCTCGTTCGCCGCCCGCGTGGATTTCGGCGTCACGATCGAACTCGCGAACTTCGTCCGCGTCTATCCCGAGGTACCGCGTCTCCTCGACGACGTCGACCGCGCCGCCCTGCAACATGCCGGCGCTCGCCAGATTCGTGGACATCGGGCACATCGGTCGTGGCAGCGAATTTGGTTGGCATCAAATCGGTCACGCCGCTCGCGATGGTCGCGGGTAATCCGGTGCGACCGAACGACGTCTCCGGTAAGTTCAGGTTTGGCGCGAACGCTTGCGAGGAACCTTGGCCGGCGCCTCATCGCTGCGGAATTGAGACGTCCGGCGCCGATCCGTTCGGCGTACGCGGCTCGGCTTTTTTGGAACGTTCGCGCTGCCGCCTGGAAGTCGCGCCGCGATGAACCCTCCGGCAGCTCCGCATGCCACGTCGAAGAGATTCCACCAGGGCCCCTCCATCGATCCCGTGTTGAACTGACCGACTTCGATCGCCCCGCTGTAAACAGCTCCGGTCGCGATCACAACCTGCATCGGGAGGACGATCCCGACCTGCGCCAGTGCCCGAGCGATGAGGTATGAGACCAGTGCGAAGGCGCCGACGCTGAAAACCTTGCGCATCACCACGTGAGGGCCGAACTCCCACGGCGACGTCGCATTGTAGAAATCGTTGCTGAGTGCTGCGATGAAGAGGCCCCACGACACCGCGATCGCGACAATAATCCATACGATGGAGCGGCCACGATGACGATTCATGGACTCGGGTTTCGCGCACGGCCAATCGTCTCTTTCCGCCTTTAGACTCTATCATCAGCTGAGAGGGAAGCCTCATGCTAGGGCGTACTCAAGCGCGATTCGTCGAGGCGGTACCGTGCCGTCCCGTTGCCATTCGCGGAGGGTCCATGCCTCACACAAGCGCGCTAGCCAAACTCAGTGCTGCGGCCCTCTGCGGGCTCCTCGCTGCGGGATGCTCGTCGACGTCCACGTCGACCACGCAGTCGTCGTCGGGCACCTCGTCGACCGCCGCCGATGCCTCGGCTGGCAACGCGATCAAGATCGGCATCGATATGCCCGTGAGCGGCGCCGACGCATCGACCGGTATCCCGACGCGGAACGGCGCAGTTCAAGCGATCGAAGAAGCCAACGCCAAAGGCTTGCCGGGCGGCTTCAAACTCGTCGGCTACGATCTCGATGACGCCGTGCAAGGCGCGCACGATCCGGCGCAAGGCGCGCAAAACACGAAGCAATTCGTCTCCGATGCGGCCGTTCTCGCGATGATCGGGCCGTTTAATTCCAGCGTTGCGAAGGCGGAGATTCCGATTACCAACGACGCAGGGCTCGCGCAGATCAGCCCGTCCAATACGAGCATCGGGCTCACGATCGGCGAAGACGCGGTGAAACTCCGTACCTCGCATCCCGATGTGATCGCGTATTTCCGCGTTTGCACGACCGACGATAAACAGGGTGCGGCGGGCGCGCAATTTGCAAAGAAACTCGGCTTCAAGAAAGCTTTCGTGATCGACGACAACGAGACGTATGGCAAGGGGCTCGCCGACGTTTTCGAAACGGAGTTCAAGGCGGGTGGGGGCACTGTCGTCGGGCACGAGCATCTCACCAAAGGCCAAACCGATTACAAAGCGTTGCTCACCAAGGGCCACGCGCTCGCACCCGATGTCGTCTTCTACGGCGGCACGACGGCGACGGGTGGCGGGCTCCTTCGCAAGCAGATGGCGGATGCCGGTTTGAAAGCGACGCCATTTATCGGTGGCGACGGTATCAGCGACGACGAGTTCTTCAAGACCGCGGGTACTATGGCCAACAATTCGTATTACACGGTCGCCGCTCCCGAAACGTCGAAGCTCGCGAGTGCGACGTCGTTCGTCGCCGCATACAAGAAGCGTTGGAATACCGATGTCGGCCCGTATAGCGCGAATGCTTATGCCGCGACCAATATTGAGATCGCCGCGATTTCCAAAGCGATCGTCGCGGCGGGAAATAAGATGCCCGCCCGCCCCGACGTGCTCAAAAACGTCGCGGCAACGAGCGGCTTTGCGTCGCCGATTGGCACGATCGGTTTCAATAAGCTCGGCGATACGACGAACCCGATCTTGAGTCTGTATAAAATTGCGGGCGGAAAAGCAACCTTCGTCGATCAGATCAATCTCAAGGTCTAACGCTGCGATTTGGACGTTTTCTTTCAGCAGATCGTCAACGGGCTCTCGCTCGGCGGTATCTACGCGCTCATCGCGCTGGGATACACGATGGTGTACGGCATCATCGAACTCATTAATTTCGCACACGGCGACGTTTACACGCTCGGGACGTTTTTCTCACTCGCCATTCTCACCGCGCTCGGCGTGAGCGGCGAGGTGCACGGTATCGCGCTCGTCGGCGTGGTGCTCGTAACGATTTTGGGCTCGATGCTGCTCTGCGGGATCGTCGGGATCTTGATCGAGCGTCTCGCGTATCGCCGCTTGCGTAACGCCCCGCGCCTCGCGCCACTCATCACCGCGATCGGCATGTCGTTCATCCTTGAAAACGTGATGCAACTCTGGCGCGGACCTTCGCCCGTTCCGTTTCCCGATCTCATTCCCAACCCCACGCTCGCGCTCGGGGGCGTGGAAATTTCGCTCAAGCAAGTCATCGTGATCGGATTCGCGATCGTGATGATGGTCGTGCTTCAATTGTTTATCACCAAAACGAAGATGGGCAAGGCGATGCGCGCGACGGCGCAAGATCGCGATGCCGCGCAACTCATGGGCATCAACGTCAACACGACGATCATGATGACGTTCTTGATCGGTAGCGCGCTTGCGGGCGCGGCTGGTTTTGCGAGCGGCGTGTATTACGGCACGACGTGGTTCTTCAACGGCTTCCAAGCCGGGCTCAAAGCGTTCACGGCCGCGGTGCTCGGCGGCATCGGCAATATCCCCGGTGCGATGCTCGGCGGATTCCTTATCGGGCTCATCGAGGCAATCGGCACGCAGTACATTCCGCAGGGCGCGCAATGGTCGAACGTGCTCGTCTTCTCGGTGCTCGTGCTCGTCTTGATCTTCCGGCCCGCGGGCCTTCTCGGGGAGTCACTCCCCGAAAAAGTGTGACCGCACTCTCTGGCCGCAACCGCACGCGAATCGGGCTTGCCATCCTCGGCGTCGTCTTACTCGCGTTCCCTTGGCTCGACCACAACAACTCGCATATCGACTTCCTCGCGAATGCGGGCGCGTTCATCTTACTCGCGCTCGGACTCAATATCGTCGTCGGCTTTGCGGGCTTGCTCGATCTCGGCTATGCGGCGTTCTTCGCGATCGGGTCGTACGCATACGCAATGCTCGCGAGCCAGCAGTTCGGTATCCATATTCCGTTTTGGATCATGCTTTTCGTCGCATCGGTCATCGCTGCGATTTTCGGAATCTTGCTCGGTGCGCCGACGCTCCGTTTGCGCGGCGATTACCTCGCGATCGTCACACTCGGCTTCGGTGAAATCGTGCCGCAGACGTTTCTGAACCTCTCGCAGTTCACGAACGGCCCGAACGGGATCAGTTCGCTCGATCAACCGTCGATCTTCGGCAAGTCGTTCGGGTTTAGCGCGACGCCGTATTACTACGTTTTGCTCGTCCTCATCGTTCTCGGCATCCTCGTCGCCGTCAATCTGCAACGTAGTCGCCTCGGGCGCGCTTGGATGGCAATCCGCGAAGACGAACTCGCCGCCCGACACATGGGCATCAATACGACCGCGGCTAAGCTCTCGGCATTCGCACTCGGTGCGTCCTTTAGCGGGCTCGCGGGCGTTGCGTATGCGGCAAAGCTATCGCTCGTCTCGCCCGATCAGTTTCAATTCAACGTGAGCGTGCTCGTGCTCTCGATGCTCGTCCTCGGTGGGATGGGAAATATCGCGGGCGTGATCGTCGGAAGTTTCGTGCTCTCGTTCATCAACAGTTTTCTCTTGCCGCAATCGACGAATCTCGCGCACTCAATCGGTCTTACGAACGTCGACTTCACGAATTATCGCTTCATGCTCTACGGGGTGATCCTCGTCGCGATGATGCTCTTTCGTCCCGAGGGGCTCATCCCAAGCCGACAACGCAAGGCCGAGTTCCGCGAAGCCATGGCCGATCCGATGCTCGCCGCGCAAGAACAGAGCGAATACGAAGGCGCGGCGCGGTCGTAATGGCGGCGCCGTTTTTCGAGCTCACCAACGTTCGCCGAACTTTTGGTGGCCTCGTCGCCGTCAACGATCTTTCGTTCAAGATCGATGCCGGCAGCATCGTGGCAATGATCGGTCCCAACGGTGCGGGAAAATCGACGGTCTTCAACCTCATCACCGGAATCTACGCGCCGACCTCTGGTACGATCGATCTCGAGGGTAAGACGCTTACCGGATTGCCGACGGATCGCATCACGGGTCGCGGCATCGCGCGGACGTTTCAGAACATCCGGCTCTTCGCATTCATGTCGGCGCTCGATAACGTCATGACGGGCCAGCATTCGCAGATGCGCGCGAGCATGTTCGATTCGCTCTTACACACGCCGCGCCAACGTCGCGAAGAGCGGCGTGTGCGCGAGCGATCGCGCGAACTCTTGGCCTTCGTCGATCTCGAAGGCGACGCCGATAACTATGCGCGCAATCTTCCCTACGGAAGTCAGCGCCGGCTCGAAATCGCGCGCGCGCTCGCGAGCGAGCCGAAGTTGCTCTTGCTCGACGAACCTGCAGCCGGCATGAACCCGCGCGAAAAGGACGATCTCATCGGCCTCATCGCGCGTATCCGCGGGACGGGTGTCACGGTGTTTTTGATCGAGCACGATATGAATCTCGTGATGCAGGTCAGCGAGCGCATCACGGTCCTCGATCACGGTGAGAAGATCGCCGAGGGCCTGCCCGCAGACGTACGTCGCAACGAGGCCGTGATCGAAGCCTATCTCGGGCGCGCGGAGACGGCGTAGATGGCGCTGCTCGAAGTCGATGGCATCGATGCGTCATACGGCCGTATTCGTGCGCTGCAGGGTATCTCGCTGCACGTGAATGAGGGCGAGATCGTTACGCTCATCGGTGGAAATGGGGCGGGGAAGACGACGACGTTGCGTGCGATCAGCGGCCTCGTCAAGCCGACGAAGGGCGCGATTCGCTTCGCCGGCGAGGACCTGTTGCGCGATACGCCCGATCGCATCGTGCGCCGCGGCATCGGTCACTCACCGGAAGGTCGGCGCGTCTTTGCGCGGATGACGGTCCGCGAGAATCTCGAACTCGGCGCTTATACGCGGACGTCGAAAGTCGAGATCGCGAGCGATTTCGAACGCGTCCTCGAAATCTTCCCTCGGCTCAAAGAACGCATCGCGCAGAAGAGCGGCACGCTCTCGGGCGGCGAGCAGCAGATGCTCGCGATGGCGCGCGCGCTCATGTCGCGTCCGAAGTTGCTGATGCTCGACGAGCCCTCCCTCGGGCTCTCGCCGATCCTGGTGCAGACGATCTTCGGCGTGATTCGCGAGATCAACGCGCGTGGCACGACGGTGCTCCTCATCGAGCAGAACGCCCGACAGGCCCTGGGCATCGCATCGCGCGGCTACGTCCTGGAAGTCGGTAAGATCGTGCACGAAGATACGGCAGCAAACCTTATGGCGAGCGAAGCCGTGCGCGCGGCGTATCTCGGTGGCGGCGCGGCGTGATCGCGTCGCGCGCGTGACGACGCTCGAAGTCGCCGCCGTACGCCGACCGATACGTGGCGACGTCCGCGTGCCGGGTTCCAAAAGCATCACGAACCGCGCGCTCTTGCTCGCTGCGCTTGCCGACGGCGACTCGGTGCTCGAGGGCGGGCTCGCGAGCGACGATACGCAGATTTTCTCGGGCGCGCTCGCGCGACTCGGTATTTCCGTCGCACACGATGAAGCACACGAGACGTTCGCGGTCACGGGAATGGGCGGCCACATTGCCGCGCACGAGGCCGATCTTTTCGTTGGCAATGCCGGTACCGCGGCGCGATTTATAACAGCGTTCGTCGCGCTCGGACGCGGGACGTTTCGCTTCGACGGCGTGCCCGCGATGCGCGTGCGGCCCATCGGCGAGTTGCTCGACGTGTTGCGAGCGCAAGGTGCGCGCGTCGAATGCACGGACCAGCCGAATCGCTTTCCATTCGTGCTCCACGCGAACGGTCTCTCCGGCGGCGCGCTCGCAATCGACGCGCACGCATCGAGCCAGCAACTCTCAGCGCTGCTTCTCGTCGCGCCGTACGCACGCGATGGGATCGAGCTAACGGTCACGGGCGAGCTCGTAAGCGAGCCATATGTCGAGATGACATGCGCGATGATGGCGCAGTGGGGCGTGAAGGTCGACCGCCGTTCCGCGCGCGAATACGTCGTCGCTTCCGGTGGGCGCTACACTTCGCGTCACTATGCGATCGAGCCCGACGCATCGAGCGCGTCGTATTTTTTCGCGGCGGCGGCGGCGAGCGGCGGTCGCGTCTCGGTCGCCAATCTCACGCTACGATCGTTACAGGGCGATGTGGAATTCGTGCGAGTGCTCGAACGAATGGGGGCCGCGGTGGAAGAGCGCAACGGCGCGCTCATCGTTACGGGGCCAAAACAACTACGCGGCATCGACATC